>Ga0272442_10000181_pt1 | contig 104203 bp, 93 predicted proteins | sample SSMForm2O_FD_200262 | JGI IMG/M metagenome (GOLD analysis project Ga0272442, IMG submission 200262) | Marine sediment archaeal communities from Little Sippewissett salt marsh, Falmouth, MA, United States - SSM-Form-2O | ecosystem: Environmental > Aquatic > Marine > Wetlands > Sediment ...
ATGTAAGCCGACGAATGGCCGACCCGAACACCCTGGCGGAGCGAAAGCGAAGCCGGGTGAGGGCGCCAAGTCCCTCCGCCCGCACCAGATTTACAACATGAGTGCGAAGTAAGGACTTGAATAGAGGTTTTTGATTTCTCTTGCAATTAATGAGTAGTATGATATAATAAAAAACCTATTTTCAGACGCACACTTTTCTAAGCCCGCATAGCTCAATTGGCAGAGCAAGACACTCTTAATGTCGAGGTTCTAGGTTCGACTCCTAGTGCGGGTACCAAATTATATATTAGAGGAGTCGAATAGAGGTTTCGCCGAGCGGATAGCGAGGAAGAGCGCCTGCTTCGAAGAACTTCTTGGACTAGCGGAAGAAACCGAGTGGCCGACCCGAACACCCTGGCGGAGCGAAGCGAAGCCGGGTGAGGGCGCCGACTCCTAGTGCGGGTACCAAATTATATATTAGCGGAGTCGAAGAGAGGTTTCGCCGAGCGGATAGCGAGGAAGAGCGCCTGCTTCGAAGGACTTCTTGGGCCAGCGGAAGAAACCGAGTGGCCGACCCGAACACCCTGGCGGAGCGAAGCGAAGCCGGGTGAGGGCGCCCTAAAAACAGCGTTTAGCGTCTAGCGACTAGCGTCTAGTAAAGACCGGTTATCGGTATACGGTTAACGGTTGACGGAAAAAACAAAAAATCCCGGGGAAAAGCAAAAACCAGGGATAGCGTCAACCATAAACCAACAACCGAAAACCGAATAACATCCATAGACTATAGACTGGTAAGAGCACAAGTTACAAGAGCACAGGAGCACAAGAAAACGAGCGTCTAGCGACTAGCGTCTAGAAAAGACCGGTTATCGGTGTACGGTTAACGGTTGACGGAAAAAGCAAAAAATCCCGGGGAAAAGCAAAAACCAGGGATAGCGTCAACCATAAACCAACAACCGAAAACCTAATAAAGTCCATAGGCCATAGACTGGTTAAATACATTGCTTTCTAGTAGCTACACAGAGAGGGTAAGATTTTTTTAGGCGGGTGTAGCTCAGTTGGTAGAGCACAACGTTGCCAACGTTGTTGTCGTGGGTTCGAGACCCATCACCCGCTCCATAGTTTACAAGTAAGAGCGGAGGAGGTCTCGAAGAGAGGAGGCGCCGAGCGAGTAGCGAGGAAAAATGCCTGCTTCGAAGAACTTCTTAAACTAATGTAAGCCGACGAATGGCCGACCCGAACACCCTGGCGGAGCGAAAGCGAAGCCGGGTGAGGGCGCCGAGACCCATCACCCGCTCCATAGTTTACAAGTAAGAGCGGAGGAGGTCTCGAAGAGAGGAGGCGCCGAGCGAGTAGCGAGGAAAAATGCCTGCTTCGAAGAACTTCTTAAACTAATGTAAGCCGACGAATGGCCGACCCGAACACCCTGGCGGAGCGAAAGCGAAGCCGGGTGAGGGCGCCGAGACCCATCACCCGCTCCATAGTTTACAAGAGTTTAGAGCTAATTCGCCTCTTTTATGTATGGCAGTCCGTTAAACGGGAAGTACGTGAGTCATTCTCTCAATCTGTATTTGACCAATATATAACTTAGAATAACATTTTTACATGATATAATTGGTATAAGGAGCCGTGGGAGCCTCTTTTATTTTTACTCAAACCGCCCTTAAATTTTGTTTCGGCTAGCCCGAATTGGAATGCCACAAAAATTTAAGTTCTAAAAGGAGAAAAGAGAGTGACATGAAGATTATAGACTTTTTGAATAAAAGGGCCGTCAGCGCAGACCTGAAGGCAACTGACAAAGAAGGGATAATAAGAGAGCTCGTCGAACTTCTTGTGAAAGGCGGATCCATCAAGGGCAAAAAGGAAGAGATTATAAAGATATTGTTGGCCAGGGAGGCGCTTGGCTCCACGGGTATAGGACAGGGCGTAGGAATACCTCATGGAAAGTCTAATAGCATAAAAAACTTAGTGGCAGCGTTCGGCCTGGCAAAAAAAGGTGCGGATTTTGAATCGTTAGACGGAGAACCTACCTACATATTTTTTCTCCTGCTGGCACCGGAAGATTCTGCAGGGCCTCACTTAAAGGCTTTGGCGCGGATATCGAGGCTTTTAAAAGATAGATACATAAGAGAACTTCTAATGAAAGCGTCAAGTGACAAAGATATTATAAAGATAATAAACGACGAGGATCTAAAAAAGCATTGACGGAACAGGTGCAGGCGGGCGGCACCCGTAGCCTTTGACCGTGATAATATCCTCACAGAAAGAGACACTATGAAAAAATTGAAGTGGCTGATACCGGGCATGGGAGTTAAGAGATGGATATTTCTTGTTATCCTGAGTGTCGTCCTTATATCTATGGGGTCGGTCTTTGTAATCGTGGAAAAGAACCCCAATTCAAAAACCGGTGCCAGTGTAATAATCATCGTAGGGATAATAGGGCTGATAAATGGCATCAAGAGGATAGTGAAATCGGTTGTGGAGGTCTTTCTTCCGGCCAAGGACGCTGAACTCGTTGACATTGTATATCAGAAAAGATACCTGGAGAGGGGCTCGAATATAGTAGTCCTTGGCGGGGGCACAGGACTTTCGGTGTTATTGCAGGGTCTTAAGGATTATACGAGCAATATCACCGCCATAGTGACGGTCGCAGACGACGGCGGGTCATCAGGAAGGCTGCGGGAGGAATTCAACGTGCTCCCACCGGGGGACATCAGAAACTGCCTGGTGGCTCTTGCCGATACCGAACCTTTGATGAGAAAGCTTTTTCAGTTTCGTTTTAAAGAGGGGGAGTATCTCAAAGGGCACAGTTTCGGAAATCTCTTCATAACGGCTATGTCCAAGGTTACCGGTGATTTCGAACAGGCCATCAGGGAATCCAGTAAGGTCCTTGCCATTAGAGGGAAGGTGATCCCTTCCACGCTTTCGCGAATAAAGCTATTAGCCGAACATCAGAACGGAGAACTTACCGAAGGGGAGAGCAAGATTCCAGAGAAGATGAATCCGATAAAGAAGGTCTTTTTGGAGCCCAGGAATTGCGAAGCTACCGAGGAGGCGTTGGAAGCTATAAGGGCTGCGGATGCCGTTATAATAGGTCCGGGCAGCTTATATACCAGTGTGATACCTACGCTTTTGATAAGAGGCATATATCAGGAAGTAGCTAGGTCCAAGGTGCTTAAGATATATGTCTGCAACGTCATGACGCAGGAGGGAGAGACCGATTTTTATAGCGCAAGCGATCATTTAAAAGCCATAATCCATCACACGACTCCGGAGGCCATAAATACCTGCATAGTGAATACCGGAGGGATACCCGAGCATCTGGTTGAAAAATATAAGTCTCAGAACGCCGAAAGGGTTGTCTTTGACAAGTCCGAGATAGAGAAGATGGGGTACAAAGTGATGGGCGTCAATATAATAGATACCGAGGATGTCGTACGACATAATTCCCATAAGCTTGCCCGGATCATAATGAATTTAATCGGCGAATACAGCAGAAAAGGGACCATTTGATGTTGATAACGAAGAAAGTAATCATCAGAAATAAGCTTGGTTTGCACGCCAGACCCGCTGCCATGTTTGTTCAGATAGCCAACAAATATGATTGCGAGATAAATGTAAAAAGGGGCAACAGCGAGATAAACGGTAAGTCCATTATGGGCATACTTACGTTGGCTGCGAATAAAGGCAGCAAAATACTTTTGAAGGCGGAGGGTCCGGACGCGGAATCGGCGGTTGCCGAGCTCGAAAGACTTCTTTCGGGCGAATTGGACGATGTCTTGTTTAAGAAAGGCATTCCCAAGACAAAAAAGGACGCATCCAACAAAGGCGGTCTGATATCGGCCGAGGATGGGGAATAGAAAGATGGCGGAGATAATACTCAAGGGCATACCGGCAGCGCCCGGCATAGTTGTCGGCAAGGCATATTTTGTCGATAGCGAGGATTTTACCGTAACCAAGAAGCGCATAACCGAAAACGACCTACCCGATGAAATAAACAGATTCCAGGATGCCCTTATAAGTACGAGAAACGAGATACTTAAGATAAAGGACAAAATCTCAAAGGATATGGGGGTCGAGCATGGCGAGATTTTCAGTGCGCATCTACTCGTTCTGGAAGATACCATGCTGATAGAAGAAGTCATATCCAAAATGAAGAAGGAGAAGACGTGCGTCGAATATGTCTTTCTCGACGTCCTTAAAAAATACATCCGGACGTTTTCAAAGATGGACGACGAATATCTTAAGGAGAGGATAAGTGACATCAACGACGTGGGGAAAAGGATCCTCAGAAACATGGTGGGCGGCAAACAGCTGTCTCTTACCAATCTTAAGGAGAAGGTTATCATAATAGCATATGATCTCTCGCCCTCGGATACCGCCGTTATGCACAAGAAGAACGTCATAGGATTTGCCACGGATATAGGCGGCAGGACATCGCATACGGCAATCATGGCAAAATCGCTGGAGATACCCGCTGTCGTCGGGCTTGAAAGAGTGACCAGCGTCGTACGAAACGGAAAAACGGTAATAGTGGACGGCAACAGAGGCCTTTTTATAGCAGAACCCTCGAAGAGGACGCTCGACAGATATACCGCCCAGAAGAAGAGATACGAAAAGCTTGAAAAAGAACTTTCGACTCTGAAAAATCTGCCCTGTGAAACACTGGACGGCCACCGCGTAGAACTTTCGGCCAATATAGAACTTCCGGAAGAGGTGCCGTCTGTCCTTAAGCACGGGGCAGACGGTATAGGGCTTTACAGGAGTGAATATCTCTATATCAACAGGGTGGATCTTCCGAACGAGGAGGACCAGTTCAGGGCGTATAAAGAGGTTGCCAGAAAGATGGGTTCGCGCAGGGTCATAATAAGGACGCTGGACATAGGCGGTGACAAGTTTTTGTCACAGCTTGAAATACCCAGGGAGATGAATCCGTTCATGGGATGGCGGGCCATACGTTTCTGCCTTGCCAGACCCGAAATATTCAAGATGCAACTGAGAGCCATATTACGCGCGTCTACTTTCGGAAATTTGAAAATAATGTATCCTATGATATCCGGCGTGGAGGAGATAAGACAGGCCAATGCGATTCTCGAAGAAGTAAAAAGCGATTTAAAAAAGAGAAAGATCCCCTTCGATCGGAATATCGAGGTCGGCGCGATGATAGAGATACCTTCAGCCGCCCTTACAAGCGATATACTGGCGAAAGAAGTCGATTTCTTTTCAATAGGTACCAACGATCTTATTCAGTATGCGCTGGCGGTTGACAGGGTAAACGAAAAGATTGCCTATCTTTATGAGCCCGCTCATCCGGCCGTGCTAAGGTTGATAAGGGATGTTATACACAACGGTCACAAAAACGGCATATGGGTTGGCATGTGTGGTGAGATGGCAGGGGATCCCGCACTTGTCCTAATATTGCTCGGCATGGGGCTGGATGAATTCAGCACCTCTCCGATATTGCTGCCCGAGATAAAAAAGATCATAAGGGCCTTTACTTTAAAGGAAGCGAAGAAGATGGCGGAAAAGGCTCTTACCTTTGGAACGGGTAAAGAGATCGCCCAGTTTGCCGGGGATGTGTTGAGAAAAGCTCTGCCGGAGCTTGTGGCAGGGAGAGAACAGTAGTTTTCGGAGTTTTTATGTTTACCCACGTGCTTTACCTTGAAGAAAAGTGTCTTTGAGGACGCATGAAGCCGGAAAAGCGACTGGACAATATCAAACTTATGGAAAGGGTCGATAGCCATGGTATGTGTTCGAGAATACTCGGCCTTTCCGATCAGATCGCGGATGCACTGGACATAGCTAAAGGTATACGCCTGCCCAAGAGACTAAAAGGGAATATTTCCGAGGTTATATTTTCGGGTGTAGGCGGTTCGGCCATAGGGGCAGACTTGTTAAAGTCTTATTTAGCCCGTGATCTAGGTCTTCCGCTTCTCGTAAACAGGGATTACGAGATACCAGCGTTTACGGGGAACAGTACCCTTTTTTTCGCATTAAGCTATTCGGGAAATACCGAAGAGACCGTTACTGCGTACAAGCGGGCAAAGAAAAGAGGGGCAAAGATAGTAGCAATCAGTTCGGGCGGTAAACTTGAGGCGCTAGCCGGAAAAGACGCAATTTTCCATATCAAAATACCACAGGGTTATCCTCCCAGAGCCGCCATCTCTTTTTTGACCATAGCGGCTTTAGGCGTATTGCGCAGAATGGCTCTTATAAGCGACAGGTCGCAGGATATACGGGAGACGGCAGATGTCTTTAAAAAAATGGCTTTACTAATGGGACCTTCCGTTCCGTTCTCTTCCAATGAAGCCAAGCGGGCAGCTGCAGAGATTAACGGCAGGTTCCCTTTTTTGTACGGTGCCGAATCCCTGGCATCGGTTGTAACGCGTTGGAGATGCCAGTTTGCCGAAAACAGCAAGATTCTATCGTCCTCCAATGTTCTGCCCGAGATGAACCACAACGAGATAGAGGGATGGGAGTCTTTCAGAAAGAGTAAGGATTCTTTCATTGCCCTCTTTCTGCGCTGCCGCTGCGAGGGAGAGAGGGTGGCTAGAAGACTGGATATCACAAAGGATTTGCTAAGCGGCAGAGGCGTGAAGACTGTTGAATTCACAGCCCGCGGGAGAGGACGTTTGAGTGGGTTATTTTCCCTGGTCTTTACGGGCGATATCATAAGTTTCTACCTCGCCGTTTTGAGAGGCGTAGATCCTACGCCCATAGATACGATAACACTTTTAAAAGACAAATTGGTAAAGGAGAAGACATGAAGGCATTGATACTGGCCGCGGGTTACGCTACCAGATTGTATCCTCTTACAATAAACAGTCCGAAGCCTTTGTTACCGATCGGAGGCAAGACCATGATGGATTACATCATGGATAAACTCCAGGATATATCGGATCTGGACGAGGTATACGTAGTGACAAACAGCAGGTTTTACAGAAAGTTCGAAAAATGGGCCTCGGAACGAAAAGGAAAGAAAAAAATAGCGGTAATAAACGACCATACAATGACCAATGAGGAAAGATTAGGGGCTATCGGGGATATAGAACTCGTGCTTAAGAAGGCAGAGGTAAAGGATGATTTGCTGATTATAGCCGGCGATAATCTCTTTTCCTTCGACATGAATAAATTTCTGGATTTCGCAAAAGCAAAATCGCCCAGTTGCAGCATAGTGCTGCACAACATAGGTTCCCGTGAGGAGGCATCGAAATATGGAGTAGTTACGACCGACGAAGACAACAGACTTCTAACATTTTCCGAGAAACCGTCGGAACCGGAATCTACGCTCGTTGCCATCTGCCTTTATTACTTTCCGTCGGTGAAGTTGAAACGTGTCAAGGAATACCTGGATGAGTCCGAGCATAAAGACGCTCCGGGTAATTACATAAGCTGGCTTGTTTCCAAAGAGGCGGTCTACGGTTTCGTATTTGACGATGAGTGGTACGATATAGGCGACAAGGATATCTACGAGAGCATCAAGGATTCGTATAATGGCTGAGAACCATCTCGGCTACTTAGAAAAATAAACCGTGCCGTTGAATGGATTTTAGGAAGGAGAAGAAGATGTCTAAGCACAAATCAAAACACTTGTTTACTTCGGAAAGCGTTACCGAAGGGCATCCGGATAAAATCTGCGATCAGATATCGGATGCCGTACTGGATGAGATCTATGAAAGAGATCCTAACGGCAGGGTGGCCTGTGAAACGGCGGTTACAACAGGACTTACCATAGTGGCCGGAGAGATTTCCACCTCCTGCTACGTGGATATTCCTAAGATAGTAAGACAGACGATAAAAGACATAGGGTACACGGATGCCGTGTTCGGTTTCGATTACCTTACATGCGGCGTTATTACATCCATACAGGAGCAGTCGCCGGACATAGCCATGGGAGTGGACCCGGGAGGCGCCGGGGACCAGGGCATGATGTTCGGCTACGCTACCGATGAAACCCCCGAATATATGCCGCTTCCCATAATGCTGGCACATAAACTTACGCGCCGTCTATCCGAACTGAGGAAAAAAAAGATGCTTAATTATCTAAGGCCGGACGGCAAATCGCAGGTAACGGTTGAATATGACAACGGTAAGCCTTTCAGAGTCGATGCCGTTGTTTTAAGCGCTCACCATAGCTCAGATGTGAAGATGAGAAAGATCCAGCACGACCTTAAGAGGCTCGCAATCAAAAAGGTCCTGCCTAAGGAGATGGTGGACAGAAAGACAAAAGTTTACATCAATCCCACCGGGCGGTTTGAGGTGGGAGGCCCTCAGGGGGATACCGGGGTTACCGGAAGGAAGATAATAGTGGACACCTACGGCGGCGTAGGGTCGCACGGGGGAGGCGCTTTTTCGGGGAAGGACCCTACAAAGGTGGACAGGTCCGCTTCGTATATGGCCAGATATGTTGCTAAAAACATCGTAGCTTCCGGCCTGGCGAAGAAATGCGAGATTCAGATAGCGTATGCCATAGGCATACCCGAGCCGGTAAGCATTATGGTGAATACCTTCGATACAGGGAGGCTGGAAGACGAAAAGATCGCAAGGTTGGTAGGAGTTATCTTTGACCTCAGGCCCAAGGCCATCATAGAACACCTGAAACTAAGAAGACCCATTTACAAAAGAACTGCCTGCTACGGCCATTTCGGAAGAACAGAGGAAGGGTTTTCCTGGGAGGAGATAGATAAAGTCGCAGAGTTGAGAAAGAGAGCCAAAAGATTATAGCCTTTTGTCTGTGGCTGTAGGCTTCAGACCATGCTAGGAAAGGAGAATATGCGCTACGACGTTAAAGATAAAAGTCTTGCTAAGGCAGGAAAATCCAGGATGGAGTGGGCGTACGGCCATATGCCGGTGCTTAAACTTATACAGGAGCGTTTTAGGAAAGAGAAGCCGTTAAAGGGCACAAAGATAGCCTGTTGTCTTCACGTCACTACCGAGACGGCCAATCTGGCGGTGACGATGAAAGCCGGCGGAGCCGACGTTTTCCTATGCGCTTCAAATCCTCTAAGCACTCAGGACGATGTTGCGGCGTCGCTGGTCCGGGATTACAAGATACCCACCTTTGCCATAAAGGGCGAAAATGAAAAGACATATTACAGGCATATCAACAGCGTTTTGGATACGAAACCGAATATAACGATGGATGACGGCGCGGACCTCGTTTCCACCATCCACATGAGGAGACAGGACCTGGTGCCCGAAGTGTTAGGGGGGAGCGAGGAGACGACCACTGGTGTCATAAGACTTAAGAGCATGGAGAAAAACGGGAAGCTTCTCTTTCCCATGATAGCGGTGAATGACGCCGATACAAAACATCTCTTCGACAACAGATATGGAACCGGGCAGTCCACGGTAGACGGCATAATAAGGGCCACAAACATCCTAATGGCCGGAAGAAAGGTGGTTGTCTGCGGTTATGGATGGTGCGGTAGGGGCGTTGCCATGAGAGCCAGGGGTATGGGCGCCGTAGTCTATATTACCGAAACAGACCCCCTGAGAGCCTTGGAGGCGGTTATGGACGGATATGAAGTCCTGCCCATAAGGGACGCTGCAAGGATAGGCGATATCTTCGTTACCTTGACCGGTGATACCTCAGTTATAAGGACGGAGCATTTTAAACTCATGAAGGACGGCGCAATAGTTGCCAATTCCGGCCATTTCAATGTTGAGATAGATATTCCGGGTCTCAGCGGGATCACCCTGAAAAAAAGAAGGATAAGGGAATATGTAGATGAATATAAGATAACTAATAAAAGGCGGATATATCTTCTGGGCGAGGGGAGACTGATAAACCTGGCTGCGGCCGAAGGGCATCCTGCAAGCGTAATGGATATGAGTTTCGCCAATCAGGCTCTATGCGCCGAATACGTAAGGAAGAACTCAGCGGCTTTAAGCAAAAAGGTATACGGAGTGCCGCAGCATATAGACGAGGATATAGCCCGACTTAAACTGAAGTCTATGGGGGTAAAGATAGACAGACTGACCGCAGAGCAGAAAAGATACCTCGAAAGCTGGGAATCGGGAACCTGATATGGCAGAAGAGACGGGGAAGAAGAGGATAGCGGTTCTGACCAGCGGGGGGGATGCCCCCGGCATGAATGCGTGCCTGAGAAGCGTGGTAAGGACGGCTATATTCAAAGGCGCCGAAGTCTATGGCGTTATGAGAGGATATTCGGGACTTATAGAAGGGGATATCGTTGAGATGAACGCGCGGAGCGTCAGCAATATAATATCCAGAGGCGGCACCATTCTCAAGACTTCAAGATGTCCCGAGTTCAAAACCGCGGAAGGACGCAGGAAGGCCGCTTCAGAGCTTAAGAAGCGCCACATAGAGGGGTTGGTGGTAATCGGCGGAAACGGCTCCTTCCAGGGCGCGCATATCTTTTCAAACGAAACCGGGTTCAATATAATAGGGGTTCCGGGAACCATAGATAACGACCTCTCCGGGACAGACTACACTCTGGGCGCCAACACAGCGGTCAATACCGCCCTGGATGCAATAGACAAGATAAGGGATACCGTTCACAGCATGGAGAGGATCTTTATTGTGGAAGTTATGGGCAGGGAAGAGGGTTTTATAGCCATAAGGGTAGGCCTGACCGGAGGAGCCGAGGACATCCTTTATCCTGATAATGATTATAAAATAGAGGATATGTGCGATGACATCAGGGAAGGTCGAAAGAGGGGAAAGATCAGCTGGATAATAGTAGTGTCCGAAGGCGTGGCATCGGCTAAGGATATTGCCGAACTTATACATGAGGATACGGGGTTCGAAGTGCGCTCTATAACTCTGGGGCACATCCAGAGAGGGGGTTCTCCTACCGCAATGGACAGAATATTGGCCATAAGGTTCGGGCATGCGGCGGTGGATGCTTTGATAAGGGGCGAAAGGGATAAAATGGTGGGGATCGTGGCAGACGAAATAGGGCTTGTGCCGCTTGAAGAAGCGTGCAGGCATTCCCAAAAGAAACTTTCGCTTGACAGGGAGCTATATAAACTGACGAAGATATTGTCTATCTAAATTCCGGAGATCTTAGATTGTGGATATCCCGGAGGTATTACCGTGACAGATAAAGGATTGAGGAAATTCAGGCCGCACAACGTCGAAAAAAGACTGGGCAAAGAAGACAGCCTCCTTTTGCTTAACGGACATACGATATTCTCGGCTTTGAAAAACAAAGCGGTTATACTCATGGCCTGCAATATAAGAATAAGGCACGTAGTACCGGGTATAATGCGGGCAGCCCAAGAATTAGACGCGATCGTGGGGTATGAACTGGCCAGAAACGAGGGCAATCTGCAGGGGGGTTACACAGGGCAGACTCCTAATACCTTCTTTGATATGATTACCGGCTATGCCCGGGATGCGGGACTTTCTGTTCCTTTTTTTATTCACGCCGATCATACCGCCGTCAGGGACACTGGCGAAGAGGAATTCAATACGGCTAAAGAGATTATCGATGCGGCAATAGAAGCAGGGTACTCTTCGGTGGCCATAGATGCCTCACATAATAAAATGGAGGACAACATAGAGATTAGTGCAAGCCTCGGCAAGGCAGTGATGGATGCTGGATTGGGATTAGAGGTGGAGATCGGTGAAATAAAGTTGGTGAGGGAGGGCGGAGCCCTTTCTACGGTTGAGGAATCGCTCGAATTTATCGGAGGTCTTCAAGCCAGAGGAGTGCTGCCCGATCTCCTTGCCATAAACAACGGATCCAAACACGGAAATTACGCAAAAGGTGAAAAGGTCAGCATAGATCTTGATAGGACAAAGGATATATATAATACCGTAAGTAAATATGGCGTTTCCATAGCCCAGCACGGAATTACGGGGACCCCTTTGGATACGGTAGGGGAATTTGCTGAATATGGTATACGCAAGGGTAATGTAGGCACCGAATGGCAGAACATAGCTCACAGGAACATGCCGGAAGACCTGTTAGGCAAACTAAAGGAATGGAGCAGGAATACGGGCGAGGATATTAAGAAGGCCACGAAGGTCTTTAAAGATGAAATAGATAATATACCTGATAAAAACAGGAAGACTACAGAAGAAGAGGCTTATCAAGTAGCCAAGAATTACATAACGGCCTTCAGGGCTTGCGGTACGGCTACAATGTTAAGAAGTGAATTATTAACATAATATATATTAAAAAAAGAAGTTACGAGAAAAAGTTATATTAAATAAAGTTGGAAACAGCACTTTTTGCATCCCTTCGCGTTATTTGAGAGGGCATACTACGATTTAACAAGGGTGGCTTACAAAACCCTTTACTAAAATAACCTGTTAGATTAAATAGGGTTACGTCGTCTTATTTAGTGAAAAGATGGTTGACACAAATAAAAAAGCATCACACAGAGAGAAAATCAACTATGAGAAGAAACTTGTAGCGAGATGCTTGCGCGGAAGGCGGGACGCCTGGGATGAATTCGTAGAGAAATATAAGAACCTTGTTTATAGCTCTATACTTAAGACCTTCCAGCTGATAAATTATAGGGTAACCGAGGGGGATACCGATGACCTCTTTCAAGATATATTCATTCTCCTTATCAAGAATAATTTCAGGAAACTACGCAGTTTCAAATGGAAGAACGGCTGTTCTTTGGCTACGTGGCTTCAGGTTGTTTCCAAAAATCGCACCTATGACTATGTGCGCAGGAAGCTTTCGCACCAGGAGATCCTGTCTTCATTCATGACCGAGGACGCAACCGATGAATTTATCTTCCAGGACGACTCGTCCTGGGCCGATTCTATGTTGGCCGACATAGACAGAAAGAAGAGGTTTGAGCTTTTTAAGAACGCCATGCGAGAATTATCCAAACAGGACAGACTCTTGGTAGAGTTAATCTACTTCAAGGAATTTTCGCATAAAAGAGCGTCAGCCATTCTCGGCAAAAGTATAGACGCGCTGTATATGCAGAAGAAGAGAGTAATAGAACGGTTGAAAAAAACAGTAGGCAGATACATAAAAAGTAAAGGTAAAAGGAAGGAGATTTAACATAATGGATTCATTATCTATTTTAATAAAGGAAGGATACTCCCGTTTTCGCAGCACCTTAGGCGGCGGTCCGCCGAAGCGCATATCCGAAGAGGATATAGCATGTTTTAACGAAGGCATCCTGGGGGAGTCGGACAGAACAAGGGTTTTAAACCATATGCTTGCAAGAGACGAAGAAGAAAGCCTGCGAAGCTTGGTTCTTGCCTCGGCTTTGCCTGAAGGAGAAACCCCCGGGCCGCCGGAGGAGGTAGTCGAAAATGTAAAGGCGTTATCGCCGAAATCCATAATTGACGAGGCCCTTACGGCCGTTATCGAATTCGCGGACGGTCTGGCCAGGGTTATCGCTACAACGGGCTCGGTCATAACCTGTGCGGGCAAGGGAGAACTTTTACCGGCGGGCGTCTTCAGGAATACCGATGAGAAAGCGAAGAGCAGTGTAATTGAGCTGTCTAAGATAGCCGGCCAGATTATCGTCAATATAAGGATTACCAGAATAGCCGCGGATATAATAGATCTTGTTGTGCACCTGAAGGACAGAAAGAGCCAGACACCTCTCTCCGGAGAGAGAGTAAGCCTGAGCTGCGATAACAGGGAGCTAAGGTCTTCCCTTACGGCGGACGGAAAAGTGGAATACGAGAATTTGAGGGTCAGGAATTATGAGCTTAACTTGGTCCGTAAGGGCGAGACGCGCTGTATAGCATCTCTTTCCTTAAAGGCCCTTGAAGGATGAGCACTATAGTAATAGAGATACTTAAAGATGCCGCTCACTGGAAGATCAGTTCGTTCTACAGAAGTGAGAGTATAGGGCACAGGCACTACAGCATATGGAAGGCCGACGAGCACAGAATAGAGACACTCAGTGCCGATATCTATAGTGTACTCAACCGTACGGACGCCGAAGGTAAAATTACCCCCAATTCCCTCGAGGAATTCAGAAAGAGCGCACACCTTTTATACAATCAGGTTTTTCCCCAGGAAGTCAAGGAAGAGCTCCGCAGTACGGAATCCACCCATCTCATCTTTTACATAGACGAACAGTTGGTGCATATACCGTGGGAACTGCTTTACGACGGCCAGAATTATCTGTGTCTTCGGTTTGCGGTGGGAAGAATAGTCCTTACTTCCAGAAAGATACATTCCGAATCCATCCGCAGCATACAACCTAAATTGAAGGTCCTGGCTGTATGCGATCCGGCCGGAAATCTTAAAAAGGCTTATGATGAGGGTATATACGTAAGGGATGTGCTAGATCAGGCAAAGAAGAGGGTGGAGGTGGAGCTGAGGACCACAGACGTCCAGACCAAATACGCCATGAAGAACATCAAGGAATTCGACATATTCCATTTTGCCGGTCATGCCGAATATAACAGCGAAGATCCGAAGAAGAGCGGGCTTCTTTTCAAAGACGGTCCCCTGACGGCCGAAAATATAGCCAAATTAAGCGGATTATCCTCTATGCCGATACTGGTTTTCGCAAACGCCTGCAGTTCCGGAGAGACATCCGGGTGGGAGATTGAGCCTGAGCAGAACCGGCGCATCTATGGCATGGCCAATGCGTTTCTCCTTTCCGGTGTCAGGCATTATATAGGGACTTTTTGGAAGGTCCAGGACGGGTTGTCGATGGAGTTTGCGAGGGAGTTCTATAACGGGATAAAAACGGGAAAGAGCATGGGGGAAAGCCTTAAGCTTGCCAGGCAGAATCTGATAGAAAGACACGGCGAGAGTTCTTTGGCATGGGCAAGCTATATGCTATACGGGGATCCGGACGATTATCTTTTGTTTATAGACGAAGAAGAGAGGCACAAGAGACTGACAAAGGCGAGGATAGGCGCCCTTGCCGTTATGATACTTCTTGGCTTGGCATCATATTTCATATATGACACTTTCATCAAAGATGATCTGCCCAAGGAGGAACTTACCTTTGAGAAATTCGAGAATATATTCTATATCGGCGGGAACGACGAAATAAGACAGCATCCGCAGAAGGCCCTCTTCAACATGAATATCGCTGAGGGTAAGCATGTCTATTCCAGCAGCGTGGAGAACGATTATCTGAATGTCTACGCGGTGGACGGAGACCCCACTACGAGATGGTCCTCGAGGCACTCCGATCCACAGTGGTTATACGTGGACTTGGGAGAGATGCATATGGTGGGTCAGGTGCGTATTTTATGGGAAGCAGCTTTCGGCCGTTCCTTTGCCATACAGGTATCTCATGACGCAGAGAGATGGCGGACGGTATGGTGGACGCGCCACGGCACGAGCCGAGTGGATGTGGCAGACCTTAAGGAACAGCTTGTTCCCGCCAGGTATGTAAGATTATATCTTCGGGAACGCGGTACGGACTGGGGATATTCGCTTTGGGAATTCGAGGTATATGCAAGACGGCTTCCAAACGTTGCGGCGGGCAAAGATGCTATAGCATCTTCGGGTGACGGATATTATGCGGCCGAGAAGGCGATAGATGACGATATGGGGACCAGATGGGGGAGCCAATACCTCGATCCCCAATGGCTCAGCATCGATCTTGGCCGACCATACAGGATAAACATGTTTACCCTGAACTGGGAACGGGCGTACGGCATGCTTTATAAGATACAGTATTCGAATGACAATCGGGAATGGGAAGATGCCTGCGTAATAAAAAATGATATAGGCCTTTTGAACACCCTCTATTTCGAGAAGCCGTTCGAGGCAAGATACGTAAGGTTTTACGGCATGAAGCGCGCTACGGAATGGGGTTACTCTCTATGGGAATTTAAGGTCCACGGCATGAAGATGCCGGAACATTAAGACCTCCGCTTTGCTGTACCAGTCTATTTATGCCTTACGATTAGCATCAATCCTGCAAAGGCGAAGACGATATTACTCATCCACGCCGACAGGGCCGGTTCCACGAAACCACTTCTTCCGAGGGCTAAGCTAATAGTCATGAAGGCGTAATACCCGAAGACCAGCACCATGCTTATCGCGATTCCCAGCATTACACCGCCCTTCCTGGTGTGAATAAGAGCGAAAGGCGAGGCTATGAGCACAACGATGACGTTGACAAACGGGAAGGCCACCTTTTGGTTGAGCGCGACCTTCATATTTCTTACGGTCGGACCGCTTTCGAAAGAAAGCCTTTCTATATATTCTTCCAGTTCCCCGTAACTCATAAGCTCGAAACTCATGAACCGGGACTGATGACTCCTTTTTCTGAAATCGGCGGGCGTTTCCTTTATGTTGAGAAGTCCCTCGTCGTAAAATTCAGGATCTCCTATAATCCTTCCGTCCGAATCCAGGGGGAAGAAGACAATATCTTTCCCATACCATTTACCTTCAATCCATTCGGCGTAACGGGCCGTTGTCTTGGATATGATGTTCTGCGATTTATCCTGATCGTGTATTATAATGTCCTCTATCTTGTTGTCGTAGGAACTGTATTTCCTTACGTATATTATTTTATGACCTTTACCGTATAAAGCCAGGTTTTCAAGTATCTTTTTACCCTTTTTACCCTTCTTGCGCCGTTTTGCGGAGTCTATGTATTCCTCTTTTATTTCGTTGGCTTTCATTGTGGTTTTTGGCACGACCCTGTCGTTTACCAGAAAAACGGCAACGCTGATGAGCATGCCTGTTACTATAAGCGGCATGAGTATGCGCAGAAAGCTTACCCCGCTTGCGCGCATTGCGACGATTTCGTTATGCTTGTTAAAGGTGCCCAGCGAATACATTATGGAGATCAGCACGGCTACGGGAGTCATCTGCACGAAAATTAGCGGCACGAAATTTAAATAATAAGGGATCAGGAGTGCAAGATTCACGTTATTTTCCAGCATCTCGTTCAACTTATCGAAAAGGTCTATAATCGCGTAGAGAAAAACGAACATGATAAGGCAGAAGAGGAAGGGGATTAGGAAGTGCCTTAGAAGATATCTGTCCATTATGCGCATTTAACGCCTCACCCAAAAGAATATCAGGATGATGCCGAAAGAGGTCAGTGTTATGTTGGCCAGCCACATGGCCACCCATATAGGCATTATCCCTTTTGTGGCCAAAACCTGACCGAGTGCCAGCAGGAGCCAATAAACGGTGGCCAGCACGAAAGCCAGACCCACCCCTATGGATTTTTCGCTTCTTTTTGCGGTCATTGCCATCGGCACGCCGATCAGGACAAAGGCAAAGCTGGCGAATGCACTAGCCATCCTCTTATGGAATCTTCTCACCAGTGGCGTGGAGTCCACTCCCTTCAGCTCAAGTTCGGATGCTTGAGTCAGCAATTCCTCGAAAGTCATTTCCTTTGTCTTCTTGCCGCTTTCGCGCATCGTCGAGTCGTCCAGGCTTAAAGTGAGAAAGTACTGCCTGAAGTTTAACTTGTAGAAGTGGTTGGGATTAGTGGGATTAGGTTCTTCACTGGTGCCGTCAATCAACTTCAGCTGAATGGTATTCTTATCCGCCTGACTTATGAGTTCACCCCGCTTGGCTACGATTGTGCGCGTAGGGCCGTTTTTTTGGGGTTGATATATCCTTATATTTCTGAAGAATGCCTTGTCTTTTCGGTAGTCGATATCGTGTATGAAGAGGATGAAGTCCTTAAAACCTTTTATGAAGGTACCTGCCTCCAGATATGCCGCCGGATGCCTCAGCCCTACCTCTTTCAAGAGCATCCGGGCCCTGTAGTGCGCAATAGGCTCTATTTTGTCCTGAATAGGCACCGAGATAACACTGGTCAGGAGGCCGAAGATGATAGCCGGCAGGGCAATCCGGAAGAGATTTACCCCGCTTGCGCGCATCGCGGTTATCTCGTTATCGCTGGAAAGCCTTCCAAAGCCCAGTAGTATGGCAGTAAGCACGCTCATAGGTATGGCGAATCCCATGAGCTTGGGTATAAGATATATAAAGAGTTCCCAGACATATCGGGGGTTGACACCCTTATTTATTACGAAATCCGCCAATTTGACTATATTGCCTACTATAAAAGCAAAAGTAACTATGACAAGCGAAAGAAAAAACGGCGGTATTATTTCTTTGAGTATATAATTCCTGATAATCCGCATATTGCCTTTGCCCCGTTAGAAGATGGATGATCTATATGTCTTTAGCCAAGGTGAATACCGAAACGCCCGATGCCCCCGATTTCAAAAGCGTCCTGGTGCATTCATTGAGCGTCGAACCGGTGGTGAAGACATCGTCTATCAAAAGAAAACGTCTCCCTTTTGTTAAGTCGGGCCGCTTTACTTTAAAACTGTCTCTTACACTTTTTCTTCTAGCCTCTCTTGAGAGCTCAATCTGAGCGAGGTCTTTTCTTATCTTTAAAAGGTTCGTACCGAAAAAAGGGATATTGTAAATTTCTGAAAAATGCCTTGCAAGAATTCCGGCCTGGTTGAAGGATCTCTCTCTTTCTTTGATTTTGTGCAGCGGCACGCAGGCTATCCAGTCGAAAAGCGACATATCGATGCACTTTTCGGCGAAATCAATCATGATATCGAAGAAGACAGATTCGAGTTCGAGTCTCGATTCATACTTGAACAGATGTATAGCCTCACGTAGGGTGCCTTCATAGATTCCGGCCGAAAAAGCCGAATCGAAAAGGTAATCGCTGTCTTTGCAAAATTCGCATCCGTTTGAATAGACACGAAGAGGATGTCCGCATTTTCTACATACGGGACCGTCATTCAGCCTTATGCTTCCGAGGCAATCCTCGCACAGGAGGTATCCGGTTTCGGAAGAGGCCTCCTTGCCGCAAATATAACAAACCCTCGGATACACACAACCCCGCACCGACTCCAATATCCGCGCGCCGATCTGCCCGAGATTACTAACCATAGACTGTTATATTATCATCTAAAATCGCTTTTGTCAATCAGGGTTTGCGGGTAGTAACGCGGCCGAAATGACTTATGCCGAGCAGAAGAATGATATCTTCAGCATGAGCTGCCGGCCCTAATTGCTTTTTTACACTTTTATATGGTATAATAAATCCGGTTATTAAACAAATACGGCCTATGTCAAAAATATGAAGATCCTAAAAGAGCATTTTAAAAAAGTCTCCGGTTTTTTACGTCATATTAAAATGCCCCATCGCATAAAAGACGTATTCACTGCCTTTATAATCGGGGTTTTAATATCCGGTCTTTATCTAGTCTGCCTGAACTGCGACATAGCCAGTTTTAAAAAGATGGAGTATATGATGCTGGACGGCATGTTCAGGCTCAGGGGGCAGGGTGCCGTTGCCCAGGACGTAGTTATTGTGGGGATAGATGACACAAGTCTTGAGGTACTGGGCAGGTGGCCCTGGCCGAGGAGTTTTCATGCCACGTTTGTGCAGATACTGAACAGATTTGCCCCAAGATGCGTTATCTTCGATATACTCTTTCCCGAGCGCGACACAGAAAACGACGAGGTTTTCGCCGGCATTATAAAATCTGCCGGGAATATATATCTTGCGTCGCACTTTGAGATGGGTGAGGCGGATGGCGCAGAAAAGGGGATAAATTCCTACGACGAGGATATAAATTATTTCCCGCATATAGTCCGTTCCGAAAAAACGAGCCGGCCATTTCTTGGCGCTACGGCCGTTACGACACCGGTAGACAGGCTTTTTTATAGTGCTAAGCGCGTTTCGGCAATAAATGCGCCCCTGGATATAGACGGGGCCACGCGGCATCTTCCGATGCTAATACAGTATGCCGGCCGGCTTTACCCGACTATGAGCCTTCAGCTTGCGTGTGATTATCTCGATTCTCCCGTAGAGGATCTGGTGATTGAAGGGGGCGCACTCAGGATTCCCGTAGAGGGGGGCGATAGGATTATCCCCGTGAACGGACATGGCAGTCTACTCCTCAATTTTCAGGGACCCCTCGATACCTTCAAGTTATACCCCTTCATAAAGATACTTCACGAGTATAACAGGATGGTGGAGACGGGAGAGCCTTCCGAATTTCTCGAGAGCCTAAAGGGAAAAATGGTCTTTATCGGCCACATGGCGACCGGTACTGTGGATGCCCGAATTACGCCCTTTTCGAATATCTATCCGGCTGTGGGCGGTCATGCCACCGCGCTTTCCAATATATTGAACGGGGATACGGTCCGCGAAGCCCCCGTTTTCTTCAACGTGATATCGATAATTGCCGTCAGCCTTTTTCTCGGCAGTTCCACTCGCAGGGGGCGGAAGATGGCGGTAAATCTTGCGGTGATGGGGGCGATATTCGCCCTATTTGCTGCGACGAGTTTTGCCGTCTTTGTCTTTTTCGGAATCTGGATCCACACGTTTACTCCTCTTGCGACCGTATTGGTTACTTATATTGCCATTGCAATCATGCATTATGAAGCCGTAAGATACGAAAAGAAGATACTTGAAAACGAACTCCTCATAGCCAAAACCATACAAGAGAGTTTTTTACCAAAGGGATTTCCAGAATCGGGTACGCTTGAGTTTGCGGCCAGGTGTAACCCGGCGAAGCACGTGGGCGGCGATCTCTACGACTTTGCCGCTCTGGAGGGTGATAAGATTGGGATAATGATAGGGGATGTCTCCGGAAAGGGCGTTCCCGCCGCATTATATATGGCGCGGGCCATTAGTTCATTCAGGACGACCTCTCAGACAACCGATGATGCGGCAAAGACTCTTTACGCGCTTAACGACGGGTTCGCCAAAGAGGGGATGAAAAAATCCTTTATCACCATGCAGTATATAGTGGCCGAGGAGAAGACGGGAAAGTACGTCTTCTCAAACGGAGGCCATAACACCCTGCTTCATTACATAAAAAACACTAAAACCATTGAGGAGCTTGACACGAAAAGCGGTATGCCTATCGGCATCATGGAAGGGATAGATTACGAAAACGAAGATATACCTTTTTCAATAGGCGACATACTCTTTATCTATACGGACGGTATATCCGAAGCCATGGATAAGAGGCGCAGAGAATTCGGCCTGGAGAGGGTAAAGAAGATTATTACGTCCCTCGCCGACCGGTCCTGCCAAGAGATATTGGATGCGATATACGAGGATATAGCTGAATTTTCCAAAGGGGCGCCGCAGCATGATGATATGACCGCCATCATAATAAAGAATATTGGATGCAAGTGAAGCCCTCCTACGCCAAGGCTTCGGAGGGCAAGCCCTCCTACGCCAAGGCTTCGGAGGGCAAGCCCTCCTACGCCAAGGCTTCGGAGGGCAAGCGTCCTTTTTATTAAGGAGGAGAGGATGAAGAGACAGGTTTATATTTTTTGGTTATTCGTTTTTATCGGTGCTCTAATATTTCAGGCCGGGTGCGCCAAGAAACCTTTATGCGAAAAGGTAGTAGCCGAAGTCAACGGTTACAGCATGACAGTGGATGATTTCAATTACGAGTCAAAGGAGATCATGCGCACCGGAAAGCTGCTGGGCGATATACCCTCTACGAAGGAGGATATATTGGAGGCCCTGATAACCAAAGAGGTCCTTTTACAGGAAGCTCACGAAAAAGGCATGGATAGGCAGAAGGACTTCATGAAAACCATAGAGCTTTACTGGGAACAGACACTTCTCAAGAATCTTCTTACCGAAAAGTCGAAGGAGATACTTAAAAAGATACGGGTGTATGACAGCGAAATAATAGATTATTATAACAGGATGAAGGAAAGCATAAAAACCAAGGTCTATGTCCTGGAAGATAAAACCTCCGCAGAGTATCTTTATACGTATAAGGGCGACATAGAGACCCTGCTGGCTGAGGGCAACAAATTTAAGTCCGAGCTGCTCTACGTCATCCCTTCTAAATGGTATGTCCTGGGCAGGGAGAAATCGCAATTGGAGGCCTCTATATTCGGCATCGAGAGCGGCAAAAAAAGAGGCATAGATAATATAAGCGGAAAGTGGGCCGTCATGTCTATAGAGGAAAGGAGGCCGCACGAACCTTTGCCCTTGGATGAAATAAGAAAGCAGATATCTCGGCATATAAGCATGCAGAAAGAAAAGACCATAATGGAGGAATGGATAGAGGATCTGAAAAAGAAGGCACGGATAAGGATAAACGGAGCAGTACTTGAGGAAATTCCATAAGCCGGGTAGGCTTTCCCGCAACCCCCATGGAGGTAAAAATGGTAAAACCAAAGGGCTATAACCGGAGAAGGAATTATTTTATAAAAAAGGAATTTCAGTTAAGGTTTATCTTAAGGTTCTGCCTGCTCGTTGTGCTGACAGCATTTATATCATCGGCTGTAATATACCATTTCTCGAGCCAAAGCGTTACTACCGTTTTTGAGGATTCGCGCATTGAGATAAAACCGAGCACCGAGTTCATAATGCCGGGCCTTTTACTTTCTATTTTCATATCCGTTATTCTTGTGGGGTCCGCTACTATTGCCGTTGTAATGTTTCTGACCCACAGGATAGCGGGGCCTCTCTACAAGATAGAGAAGTCGCTTGAGCGCGTCTCCAAAGGGGATCTGAGTTTCGAGGTCGCTTTCAGAAGCAATGACGAGATGATAAAGCTGGCCGAGTCCTTTAACATGGCAACAGGAGGCCTTAACGGGTTATTAAAAGACCTGAAGGCTGACCTGGGGAGGGTGGAAGCGGCGCTCGATAGGTTGAAATCGGCGGTGTCCGAGGAAGACGGCAGGTTGAGCGAAATAGCGCAGGAAACGGAATCCGCGAGGAGAGCTCTGGAAAAAAGCCTGAACAAATTTATCCTCAAGTAGGTATATACAGATGAAGAAAAATATTCTTGCGGTTATATTTGTTTTGATATTATCCGTTGAAACATCAGCCGCCGGCGAAATCCAGGAGGCGGCCGGCGGATGGAAAATCATTGAATCGAGATTTACCACAATACACGTGGACAAGGACCTGGATTGCGGGGTTCTGGGAGGAAGGCTCGACGTAAGTTTTGCGATGTACGATCCGGTGGAGAAGAATCTCTTTTACGAAAGAGGACTCACCGAAAGTGAAATCCTGGCCAATAAGATAGACATCATCGCGAGAAAAGCAATGAGGGTTTTGGATATGAAGCCCGAAGACTTCCACGTCAATATAAGGATTTACGGAAACGAAGAAAAGCTGTGGAAAACATACGACAAGCTGTTTGACGACGGCAAAAGATTCAAGGCCTTCTATGTCCACAAATACGCCACCGTTTATATACCTTACGAGAACCTCGGCGAGTCAATACTTGCCCATGAAATAGGTCACGCAGTCATAGACAGTTATTTCGGCGTTCTCCCTCCCGAAAAGATAAGGGAGCTACTTGCCTGTTACGTAGATGTCCATCTGAAGGATTGACGGCTTTCCCGCCTATCCATATTTACCGTTCTCCCATTTCCTTGACACCATATAAGTAAAAATATATAATATATCATTAATTATAATGAATAAACCACAGAGGGGATAATCCTATGTCTGATCTAATGGAATCGAGGCGCGATAAGCTAGAGCTTTTGCGAAACAAGGGAATAGATCCGTTCGGAGCGAGATTCGAAACATCCGCTACGATAAAGGACCTTCTGGGTAATTTCAGGGAAGGCTCCAGGGCCACGATAGCAGGCCGCATCATGGCAAAGCGGAAACACGGAAAGAGCGTATTCTCGGATATGAGAGCGGAGTCCGCGAAGATACAGATTTATGTCAAATCAGATTTTACCGGGGAGGAGGCTTTCGAGCTTTTCAACACATGCATAGATATAGGCGACATTATAGGGGTATCGGGCGAACTCTTCAAGACCAGAACAGGTGAGCCGACGCTTAAGGCGGAGAGTTTTGTTATGTTATCAAAGAGCCTTAAGCCTCTTCCCGAGAAATGGCACGGCTTGAAAGACGTGGAGACTAGGTACCGCCACAGGTACATAGACCTTATAGCTAACCATGAAATACGGGAGGTCTTTAAAAAGAGGTCAAGTATCATAAAGCAGATACGTTCCATACTGGATTCCAAAGGATACCTGGAGGTGGAGACTCCCATGATGCATTCTATCGCCGGCGGAGCCGCGGGTAAACCCTTCAGGACGCATCACGACGCACTTGACATGGATCTGTACCTCAGGATAGCGCCCGAGCTTTATCTGAAGAGGCTGCTTGTCGGAGGATTCGAAAGGGTGTACGAGATAAATAAGAGTTTCAGGAACGAAGGTATATCCACGCGCCATAATCCCGAATTCACTATGCTGGAGGTATATACCGCTTACGGCGATTGCCGGACTACAATGGATCTGACGAAGGAGATAATATGCGAGACGGCAAAAAGGGTGCTTGGCAGCGAGACCTTTATATATCAAGGGCACACCATAGATCTTTCCAGATGGGAGGTAATCTCTTTCGCCGAGGTAATGGAAAAGAATTACGGGATAAAGCCCGGGGACGACGAAAAGGTATGGATAGATAAGCTTAAGACCAAAGGCGTGGAGATCGAAGGTAAGAATATAAGCAGGACACAGGTAGCGAATATCATAGCGGATCTTATAGAGCCCAAATCCAATCATCCCGTCTTCGTTGTAGATATCTTTACCGTCCTTTGCCCGCTGGCCAAGACCAAGAAGGATAACCCGCTTTTGACCGACAGATTCGAGCTGTTTTTGGGAGGGATGGAGATAGCAAACGCATACTCGGAGCTGAACGACCCTCTGGAGCAGAGAAAGAGGCTGCTTGAGCAGAACGGCAAAAAGATAGACGAAGATTTTATCAATGCCCTTGAACACGGCATGCCGCCGGCAGGCGGGCTGGGAATCGGAATCGACAGGCTTGTGATGCTTTTGACCGATTCTCCTTCCATCAGGGATGTCATTCTCTTTCCGCAACTCAGAAAAGAGATCGATTAGCCCGGCGTATTTTTGCACGGTTCATGATTAGAAGGGACTCTCGCTCTTATATGGACTGGCGATTATTTGTATCTTTAAGGTATTTCAGGATAAGAAGGAAGGACAGGTTCTTTTCCATAATCACCGTCATATCGGTTTTGGGTATAGTTGTGGGCGTGGCGGCTTTGATAGTGACGTTGGCGGTTATGAGCGGCTTCGACAGAGAACTTAAACAACGCATAGTGGGTACAAACGCCCATATATACATCGAAGGCCAAGAGGGGATAAGGGAGCACGACCCCGTTATCGAGGATGTCTTAAGAGAAAATGCCGCGGTGAAGACCTTTTCTCCGTTTGTCATCGGCCAGGTTGTATTGCGTTCCGGCAAGCGTTACGCAGGGGCAGTTCTTACTGGGGTAGAAGAGGGAGCGGCAGGCGGCGTAATTGATTTGCAGAGCTATCTCTACAGAGGCACTTTCGAGGGATTGACGGAAGGGGGCATCGTAGTCGGAGCGGAATTAGCCAGAGAGCTTAACCTCCGTCTTGGGGACGAATTGACTTTAGTTACCGCAGTTTCGGCCCGCCCCTTCAAATTTGTCGTAACGGGGCTTTTCCGCAGCGGGCTTTACACATTCGACCATCAGAATGTCTTTGTGGATATAGATAGAGCCAGGGAGCTTTTTGCTCTGGAAGGCAGAGTAAGCGGTATCGCGGTCAGGATAAACGATGCCATAGAGGCCGAGCGTATAAAGGAGGAGATTAATTCCGAACTCGGGTTCCCGTATTTCGTCAGGACGTGGATAGACCTTAATCGCAATCTCTTCAGCGCTCTGAAACTTGAGAAAATTACCATGTTCATCGTGCTGACGCTTATAGTAATAGTGGCTTCGTTCAATATTGCCAGCTCACTTATCGTCAAGGTGGTACAGAAAAAGAAGGACATAGGTATATTGAGAGCAATAGGGGCCAGCGGACGGGATATAAGATCCATATTTATGATCGAGGGTCTTTTTATAGGCGTGACTGGCACGGTAGTGGGGACCTTGGCGGGTTTATTGCTTAGTTGGGCTCAGGGCCGTTTTAAAATGATCAGACTGCCGCAGGATATCTATTATATAGACGCTGTTCCCATATTCATAAACGGAACGGATATACTTCTTATTGCCGTCTGCGCCGTACTTGTAAGTCTGGCAGCTACCGTCTATCCTTCCCTTAAAGGCGGACGTCTTAAGATTGCCGATGCGGTGCGGTATGAGTGATTTATTGGTTGCCAAAAATATACACAAAAGTTACAATAACGGTTGCGAGGTGTTACACGTCATAAAAGGTGTCGATCTTTCGGCAGCGAAGGGGGAGGTGCTATTTATAACGGGTCCTTCGGGAGCCGGTAAATCTACGTTGCTCAATCTTCTGGCGGGGTTGGACATGCCGGATGAGGGCACGGTGACCTTGGACGGAATGGACCTATGCGAACTTTCCGATCCCGCTCTTTCCGAGATAAGAAACAAAAAGATCGGCTTCGTCTTTCAGTTTTATCATCTCCTGCCCGAATTTTCGGCTCTTGAGAATGTAATGCTTCCGAGCATGATCGCGCGCGGCCATAAAGCGAGGACAGCGAAAAAAAAGGCCGCCGGCGCATTGGATGCGGTCGGCCTTAAGGGCAGGGGCAATCATTTGCCTGCTGAATTATCGGGCGGCGAGCAACAGCGAGTAGCTATAGCGAGGTCCCTTGTGAATGAACCCGATATTCTTTTTTGCGATGAACCTACGGGAAACTTGGATTCGGAAAGCGCTCGTGATATCTACGGACTTTTGTACGGCCTGAACGCAGAGAAAAGAATTACGATGATTATCGTATCCCATGAGAGGCAATATGCCGATAGGGCATCCAGGATTTTGGAAATTAAGGATGGGAATCTTGGCGACTATATGATATAATTATTACTTAAAAACGGAGGTTATATGCCCGCAAAGGTTTATGTGAACGGAAGATACTATGCGAAGGATAAGGCAAAAGTATCGGTATTTGACCACGGTCTACTTTACGGAGACGGTGTCTTTGAGGGTATCAGATCTTATGACAGGCTCGTTTTTAAGCTTGGCGAGCACATCGACAGACTTTACGAATCGGCTAAATCGATAATGCTGGATATCCCCCTGGGTAAAAAGGGGATGATGAATGCCGTGCTGAATACACTTAAGCTCAACAAGCTTGACAATGCATATATCAGACTGGTTGTCACCAGGGGGACCGGAGACCTCGGCCTTGACCCCCGCAAATGCAAGGGCAATGCCAGCGTAATAATTATAGCAGATAATATCGAATTATACCCCAGACGATTATATCAAAAAGGACTCAAGCTGATGACTGTCCCGACGGTCAGGAACCTTCCCGAAGCGCTGAATCCGCAGATCAAAAGCCTTAATTATCTGAACAATATCCTTGCTAAAATGGAAGCGGTCAATTGCGGTTATCAGGAAGCCATAATGCTGGATTCGCTTGGTTATGTAGCCGAATGCACCGGAGACAATATCTTTATCGTGAAGAGGGGAGAACTCTTTACTCCTCCTCAGTGCATGGGGACGCTTAGGGGCATTACCAGGGATGCCATACTGGATATCGCAGGCAGGCTGGGCATAAAGAGCCATGAACATGTGCTTACCCGCCATGAAGTGTTTATCTCGGATGAAGTCTTTCTGACCGGCACGGCAGCCGAGATCATACCCGTAGTGAGGGTGGACGGCAGGACCATCGGCAGCGGTACCCCCGGCAGACTGACCCGGATGCTGATGAATGAATTCAGAGAGCTGACCAGGACAGACGGAGTAAGATATTGATGTTATGTAAGATATCTTTCCAATATGCCACGGCGGTCTAAATTGAATAAGGAGGCGTAACATGAAACCAAAAGTGCATGCGCGTAAACAGTATCTTGTAAACAGGGAATTGCAGTTATCTTATACCAGGCTTCTTATCATATGTGTAGCTATCGTCATTCTGATCTTCGGACTTTCGTTGTGGTATCAGAGCAAGATATACCTCAGCGCGCTGCAGGAGGCCATTGGGGAGGAGGCCTTGCCCCATAGCTATGTGGTAAGTACTCAGAATAGGTTTTTGATAGGTTCATTTGTTGCGATGGCTATTATATCGTGCCTGCTCTTTATCCTGGGTATATATTCCTCACACCGCATTGCCGGCCCAATGTACAGAATAACTAAGAACATGAAACTAGTGGGCATGGAGAACGATGTGGACACTATACAGATTAGGAAAAAGGACCAACTGAAAGAGATGGCCGACGCCTTTAATCACATGGTCCACACGATAAAGGACAGGATGTATCAGGACATGAAGATGATAGACCAGGTAAAGATGCGGGTATCCCAGTTACACGAAAGTCTCAAGGGCGAAAGTCTCGACATCAAGAAATTATCGAACCAGGTGAAAGAGATCGAGAAACTGGCCACGGAACTGAAGGATAGAAAACAGGTATAACGAAAGGGTCTTAATATGTTATGCGATATATGCGGTAAAAGGGAAGCTACCGTTCACCTGACCGAAATCATTAACGACCAGATAACCAAATTACACCTTTGCGAAGAGTGCGCCAAGAAAAAAGGGGCAGAGATGGAAGAGCATTTCGGCTTAGCGGATCTTCTGGCCGGCCTGGCAGACCTAGGGGTACCTACGGATACGGCCAAGGAGAAGAAACTAAAATGCCCTTCATGCGGTATGACCTATGGCGACTTCAAAAAGATTGGCAGAATGGGCTGCGGCAAGTGCTATGATACCTTTTCCACATATCTGGTACCGCTTTTTAAGGGAATTCACGGTTCCGACACCCACATGGGCAAGATGCCTGGCGTCGGCAGCAGGGGAAAGAGGAAGTCGAAAAAAGTAGATATAGATGATTTAAAGAAACGTCTCAAGAGGGCTATAGAATTCGAGGAATTCGAGGACGCCGCCCGGTTGCGCGACGAGATAAAAAAACACGAAAGAAAGTAAAGGGGATTTAATGATGAAACTGGATGACCTCATCAGGCAGACCGGAGAATGGCTGAAGGCGGAAGGACCCGATGCGGATATTGTAATTTCCAGCAGGATCCGCATAGCCAGAAACGTAAAGGATTTGCCGTTTTACGGCTGGGCCGGAAAGAAAGAGAAGAATGAGGCGCTGGCCGTTGTCCGGTCGGCGGTGGAAAGTTCGAAATACATGAAGGGATCGCTCTTCCTCGAGGTATCCAAACTTGGCGAGATAGATAAGATATTTCTTGTGGAGAGACATCTGATGAGCAAAGAGCATGCCGCGGGAAATGAGGCGAAGGCGCTGGCCGTTGATGAAAAGGAGATTATCTCCATAATGATAAACGAGGAGGACCACATAAGGGCGCAGGTCATGCAGTCCGGATTCAATCTGATAGGGAGTTGGCGGATATTGAATCAACTTGACGATGACCTGGACAAATACATAACATACGCCTTTTCGAATAAATTCGGCTATCTCACCGCCTGCCCAACGAATATCGGCACTGGCTTGAGGGCATCGGTAATGATGCATCTTCCCGGCCTGATATATACGGGCCACATAGGCAGGGTGCTTCAGGCCATAAGCAAGCTTGGCGTTACGGCGCGCGGCATGTACGGAGAGGGGACCGAGGCGAGCGGGAATTTTTTTCAGATATCCAACCAGGTAACCCTCGGCCATTCGGAAGAGGATATAGTCGATAATATAACGAAACTCATAAACCAGGTAATCGGCAGGGAGAGGAGTGCCCGCGATTACCTTATGTCCAACGACAAACACGCCGTGACCGACAGGATATGGAGGGCCTACGGAACCCTGAAGAGCGCCAGAATCATAACCAGTGACGAAGCCATAAGGCTCTTCTCCCTTATTAGGCTTGGCGTGGACATAGGCATAATCAAGGACGTGGAAAGAAGCGTGCTGAACCAGCTCTTCATACTTACGCAACCTGCGCATCTTCAGAAGATCGAAGCCAAAAAGCTCACTTCCGGCGAAAGGGACATAAAGCGGGCGGATCTCATAAGGGACAGATTTAGGACATAGTTATTTGAATACCGTAAGTTCTTCACTTTTAACTTAAAAAAAGGAAATCTTTGGAGGGCGGTTCGTTATGGCGATGTTTAACAGGTTTACCGAGAGAGCCAGGAAGGTTATACTTCTAGCCAAGGAAGAAGCAAAGAGGTTCAACCACGACTACATCGGGACAGAACATATTCTTCTGGGGCTCATACGCGAAGGCGAAGGCGTAGCGGCGGCCGTTCTGGAAAATCTGGGCATCAGTTCCGAGAATGTCAGGCATGAGATAGAAAAATCGGTCAAGACCGGGCCCAGTACCCTGATTTCGGGAGACATACCTTTTACGCCCAAGGCCAAGAAGGTGATGGAGCTTTCCATGGATGAGGCAGTGGCCCTGGGCCATAACTACGTAGGCACCGAGCACCTGCTTTTAGGTCTTTTGAGAGAAGGCGAAGGCATAGCCTCTCAGGTCCTTCTGAACCTGGGACTCGATCTCAACAAGGTGCGCAATGAGGTGATGAGACTTTTGGGTTCCGCCACACCCGGGTTCGGTCTTAACAAAAAACACGGCCAGGTGCGAACTGCCAAGAAGACGCCTGCCCTTGAAGCCTTTGCGCGTGATCTTACCGAGCTTGCGAGACAGGGTAAACTTGATCCCGTCATAGGAAGGCGCAACGAGATAGAGAGGGTTATCCAGATACTGAGTAGGCGCACCAAAAACAACCCCGTTCTTTTGGGAGAAGCGGGTGTAGGCAAGACGGCTATCGTTGAAGGTCTTGCCCAGAAAATCATCTCAAACGACGTGCCCGAGGTCCTCAAGAACAAAAGAATACTGATACTCGATCTGGCTCTTATGGTGGCAGGAACGAAATACAGAGGGCAGTTTGAGGAGAGAATCAAGGCAGTAATGGAGGAGATCAAGAAATCCGATGACCTGATAGTCTTTATTGACGAACTGCATACCCTTGTGGGCGCCGGGGGAGCGGAAGGGGCAATCGATGCTTCGAATATACTTAAGCCCGCACTATCGAGAGGCGAGATACAGTGTATAGGCGCCACTACGATCGATGAATACAGAAAACATATCGAAAAGGATGCGGCCCTGGAAAGAAGATTCCAGACTATAATAGTGGAGCCGCCAAGCGTGGAGGAAACCGTAGAGATACTGAAAGGCCTGAGAGACAAATACGAGGCTCACCACAAGATCAAGTTTACCGACGATGCGCTGGAAGCGGCGGCAAGGATGTCGGACAGGTATATAAGCGCGAGATTTCTTCCGGATAAGGCCATAGACGTTATTGACGAAGCCGGATCGCGCGCGCGGCTGGCTACAATGACCGCTCCGCCCGACCTCAGGAAGCTGGAGGACGAGATAAAGAACCTGAGGAAGGAGAAGGAGGCCGCGGTTGAAAGTCAGGACTTCGAGAAGGCAGCCGAGTTCAGGGATATGGAGAGAAAGGCCAAGGACCGCCTTGCGGAGGTCAAGAAGGACTGGAGCAAGAAGAAGAGCGAGTCCGAGGCCGAAGTCAACGAAGAGGATATCGCCGTTATCGTATCCAAGTGGACCGGCATACCCCTGATGAGGCTTGAGGAGAAGGAGAGCGATAAGTTCCTTAAGATGGAGGAAGGCATTAAAAAGAAGGTGGTTGGGCAGAATGAAGCTATATCTGCCATTGCCAGGGCTGTAAGGAGGTCGAGAGCGGGCATAAAAGATCCCAGGAGGCCAATAGGTTCATTCATATTCCTCGGCCCTACCGGCGTTGGTAAGACTCTTTTAGGGAGGGTACTTGCCGAATATATGTTCGGTGACGAAAATGCCATAATCCAGCTCGATATGTCCGAATATATGGAGAAGTTCAATGTATCGAGGTTGGTAGGCGCTCCTCCCGGTTATGTCGGTTATGAAGAAGGAGGTCAGCTTACCGAAAGGGTTAGGAGGCGGCCATATGCGGTTGTGCTTCTGGATGAGATAGAGAAGGCGCATCCGGATGTCTTCAATATACTTCTGCAGGTCCTGGAGGAAGGGCGCATGACGGATTCCTTCGGCAGAAAGGTCGATTTCAAAAATACGATCATCATCATGACTTCTAATATCGGAGCGGAGACTTTCAAGAAACGCGGGGCAGTGGGTTTTAAGGTGGATGCCGCCGCCGCGGAAAATTATAAGGATATGAAACACAGACTCATGGATGAGGTGAAGAAGACCTTCAAGCCGGAATTTTTGAACAGGGTGGATGATATCATAGTATTCCATTCACTTACTAAAGAGGACCTCTGCAAGATAATCGATATCGAGATGGAAGAGGTCAAGAAGAGGCTGAAGGACCAGAACATAGAGATAGATCTTGAGAACGAAGCCAGGGAGTTTCTGATAGAAAAGGGCTTCGACCAGATCTTCGGCGCAAGACCCCTGAAGAGAACCATTCAGCGGTTTATAGAGGATCCGCTTGCGGAAGATATAATAAGTCAGAAGTTCAAATCAGGGACTACGGTGAAGGCCTCAAGAAAGGGTGACCACCTCGTCTTCACATAATATAAATTGGCTCTAAGCACGGAGTGACGGAAGATGCGAAAGGACGGTATGAATAACATAAGAAAGATCCCGAAGGCCGTGGGAGACGTTTTCATGGAAGCTCTGAACTACATCGGGGGAGCTTTTGTGCTTTTGGCCCAAACCATATTTTGGGTTTTCATACCGCCGGTGAGGAAGCGGCAGATACTCGACCAGATGAATACCGTCGGAGTAAACAGTCTTCCCATAGTCCTTTTGACGGGGCTGTTTACCGGAATGGTGCTAAGTCTCCAAAGCGCCTATCAGATGCAGAGGATGTCCGCTGAGATGTACATAGCCAGTCTCGTATCCCTTTCCATGGTAAGAGAACTCGGACCCGTACTGACGTCTTTGGTCGTAGCAGGCAGGGTAGGCGCTTCCATTACCGCGGAACTCGGCACGATGAAGGTTACCGAGCAGATAGATGCGCTTGAGGCGCTTGCCACCAATCCGGTGAAATATCTGGTCGTCCCGCGTTTCCTGGCGCTGGTAGTAATGTTGCCTCTTTTGACCATATATGTCGATTTCATGGGTATACTCGGCGGTTATGCGATAGGGGTCTTCAAACTCGGCATAGGTTCTAACATGTATTGGCGTATGTCCTATGATGTCCTTAGTTTTAAAGACGTGCTGACGGGACTTATAAAGACAGTGGCTTTCGGAGCGATAATAGCGATCGTCGCCTGCCACCAAGGCATGAAGACCGAAGGAGGGGCCGAGGGAGTAGGCAAGGCCACTACCGGTGCCGTCGTAGTAAGTTTTGTAATGATCATTGCCGCGGATTGCTTCTTTACAGCGCTCTTTTATTTCGCATTCAGGGTATAGATATGATAGAACTTATAAATCTAAGTAAAAGTTTCGAAGATCACCTGGTGCTTGATAACCTGAACTTCAACATCATTGAGGGGGAGACCGTTGTCATAATAGGCCGCTCGGGCTGCGGCAAAAGCGTGATGCTGAAACATATAATCGGTATACTGAAACCCGATTCAGGCCAGGTTATGATAGACGGTCACGATATCACGAAGCTGAGCCCTAACGAACTTAACCACATGCGGATGAAGTTCGGCATGCTTTTTCAGGGAGGGGCGCTCTTCGACTCCCTTGACGTAAGGGAGAACGTAGGATTTGCCCTTTATGAACACACCAGTCTTTCCTCGTCCCAGATAGAAAAGAGGGTGGCCGAATGCCTTGAACTGGTAGGGCTTGCCGGGGTAGAGAACCTCAAGCCCTCGGAGCTTTCCGGCGGAATGAGGAAGAGGGTGGCGCTGGCGAGGGCTATAGCGGTTAATCCTAAAATCATTATGTATGATGAACCGACCACGGGCCTTGATCCCATCATGGCTGACGCTATAAACGATCTTATCATAAGACTTCATGACAGACTAAAGGTTACATCCATCGCCGTGACCCATGACATGAAAAGCGCCTATAAGATAGCAAGCAGGATCGCGATGCTTTACGAGGGTAAGATCATAGCGGTGGGCAAGCCCGATGAGATAAAAACGACGGACAATCCCCTGGTTAAGCAGTTTATAACGGGTGCTGCATCGGGGCCCATAACGAATCACAAAAACCAGGTAACGCCCGGATTGAAAAAAGCGTCTAGTAAAGCAATATAATAGCCTAGTCGATAGTCAATAGTCGATAGTCGATGGAAAAAGCAAAATTCCGGGGTTTTTTAATCTTTTGTTTTTGTCCATAGACTATAGTCCATTGACCATAGACTGCTAAGAGCACAAGTCACAAGAGCACAAGAAAAGACCGGTTTACGGGAAAAATCCCTTGTTACCGTAAACCATACACCATCAACCGAAAACCGAATACGGACCAAGTAGCTTTAAGCGGACGGCTGAAAGCTAATAAATAATATATCGCAAACGAGGAGATGCATATGAAGCAGGTTGCCTTTGAAGCAAAGGTCGGGATGTTTATATTAATAGGTTTTCTTATTCTCATATTGATGATATTCTCCATAGGGGATGTCTATCTTTTTAAACAAGGCAAGCACATCAAGGTCTTATTCAATTTTGCCAACGGTATTGCGATGAACGCTCCGGTTCGCGTGGCAGGCATAGAAGTAGGTGAGATAGATAACATCCGGATATATTATGATGCGGATCTGCGGAAGACAAAGGTGGAGCTTACGGCCTGGATAAAAAAGGATGTAAGGATAGAAGAGGATGCCAAGGCCGTAATAAATACCCTGGGCCTTTTAGGCGAGAAATATCTGGAGATATTTCCCGGCGCAAGTAAGAGTTTTCTGAACGACGGGAGCGTGCTAGTGGGGATAGATCCGGTTCCGACCGAAAGCATGACACTTCAGCTTAAGGAGATACTCGATTCAATACAGATTGTTATGGATAAGGTGAAGACCGGAGAGGGTACGGTTGGAAGGTTCTTTTCGGACGAAAGCGTGTATGAAAATATCGAGGCTTTTACGGAGGATATCAAGGAGAACCCCTGGAAGCTGATGAACAAGCCGCGGGACTAAAAAGCAGCGTCTAGCGTCTAGTATCTGAGTCTGACTTTAAAAAGCAGCGACTAGCGCCTAGTGATTAGTAAAAGCCCAAGAGCGCAAGAGCACAGGTAACAGGAGCACAAGAAAAGACCGGTTTACGGGAAAAATCCCTTGTTACCGTAAACCATACACCATCAACCGAAAACCGAATACGGACCAAGTAGCTTTAAGCGGACGGCTGAGAGTTTGCGATGGTCAAGGCCAAACAGAAAAGTATATTTACCTGTCAGTCATGCGGGTATCAATCTCTCAAATGGCTGGGTAGATGCCCGGATTGCGGAAGCTGGAATTCCTTCAATGAAGAACTTACCGGGACATCGGCTGTATCCAAATCGGGTCCTGAGGTTTCAAGGGCCAATTACCCCAAAGTCGGCCCGCGTTCGATAAGTGATATAGATTCCGTTACGGAAGAAAGATTCTCTGCCGTGATGCCTGAGCTGGACAGGGTTCTCGGCGGCGGCATTGTGGAGGGGTCGTGCGTGCTTATCGGAGGCGATCCGGGCATAGGAAAATCCACTCTCCTGCTCCAGGCCTCAGAGGCTATATCGCGCTCGAGAAGAGTTCTTTACGTTTGCGGCGAGGAATCGGTAAAACAGACAAAGATGAGAGCCGAGCGGCTGGGCAGCGTTTCCCGCAATCTATATATAGTCAACGAGACCAATATAGATTCGATACTCGAATATGTCGCAAGACTTAAGCCGGGTTTGCTTATAGTCGATTCCATACAGGTACTTTTTAAGGAGGGACTTTCGTCGGCTCCGGGAAGCGTAAGCCAGGTAAAATTTTGCGGTCAGGAGCTGACCTTTGCCGCCAAAAGATCCGGCATGCCGGTATTTCTAATAGGCCACGTGACCAAAGAAGGCAGTATAGCGGGTCCGAAGGTCCTTGAGCATATGGTGGATACCGTACTCTACTTCGAGGGCGACAGGCATATGAGTTTCAGATTGCTCAGGTCCGTTAAGAACAGATTCGGCTCCACAAACGAGATAGGCATATTCGAAATGACAGGCAGGGGCCTTAAGGAGGTATCCAACCCTTCGGGCATCTTTATAGAAGAGAGACCCAAGGGCGTTTCGGGGTTTTCCGTAGTGCCTACGCTGGAGGGCACCAGACCTCTTCTTGTAGAGGTCCAGGCGCTTGTAAGCCCGACCAGCAGTTATATCCCCAAAAGGGAATCGAGGGGCTTGGACTATAATAGAATTTCGCTAATAGCCGCTGTACTCGAGCGAAGAATGGGCTTGGAATTTGGGCGCTTTGACATTTACGTTAACGCAGCCGGAGGCGTCAATGTATCGGAGCCGGCAATAGACCTGGGCATAGCATTTTCCGTTTATTCGAACCATCGCAATATACCGCTAGATCCCGATTGCGTGGTGATGGGCGAGGTGGGATTGGGCGCCGAAATACGAAGCGTAAGTCAGATAGAACCGCGAGTCAGAGAGGCCAGCCGCCTCGGTTTCAAAAAAGCCGTTATCCCAAAGGGGAATATGGCCGGTTTCCTCGCGGCAATCGATATAGAGATAATTCCCGTCTCATTTCTGGCGGAGGCGTTCGAAGCGACATTTAAAAAAGGCTGATTTTATATTAACAGGCATTCATTTCTTTAACTTTTAGTTCATGCGGAGGTGATATCGTCGTGACTATTTTATTCGTAAGAGCATTTTTTATGGTACTCAGTATAGTGGCCGGATATTATATAGGTTCCATGTTCGTAGTCTACGGCTCGCAATGGGCCATTATAGGTGCGTTGATAGGACTTATTGCCGCGGCTGTTTTGATACTAATAGAGGTATTCATGAGGAAGGTCTCCATAAGGAACCTTTCGGCCGGTCTCGTGGGTCTTGTTTTCGGACTTTTTATGAGCCTTATCCTTACAGCCGTTATAAAGCTTATTCCAATGAAACCAGAGATATTCATAGCCGTTCAGATCATTCTTACTCTGATATTGTGCTACCTGGGGATGGCTATTTCCCTTAGGGGCAAGGATGAATTCAGTCTTGTCATACCTTATATAAAATTCGAGAGGCGCGACCAAGAAGAGCAGTTCGTGGTACTGGATACATCCGTCATCATAGACGGCCGTGTAGCCGACATATGCCAGACAAAATTCATATCCGGAAGGATAATCATACCCAGGTTCGTTTTAAAGGAGCTCCAGCAGATTGCCGACTCGCAGGATTCGCTTAAGAGGACAAGAGGCAGGAGAGGACTTGACATACTTAATAAGATTCAGAAGAGTCAATTCATAGATGTCAAGATAGCCGAGGAAGATTTTCCGGAGCTGACGGAAGTGGACGCCAAACTCATCAAACTTGCAAAGGTCCTGGGCGGTAAGATACTTACAAATGACTACAATCTTAACAAGATCGCCGAACTTCAGGGCGTGACGGTCTTAAATATCAACGATCTTGCCAATGCATTGAAGCCGGTGGTCCTTCCGGGAGAACTTTTGAATGTAAGGATAACCAAGGAAGGAAAAGAGTACAATCAGGGTGTGGCTTATCTGGATGACGGCACCATGGTGGTGGTCGATAACGCGAGATACCTTATAGGCCAATCTCTGGCGGTTGTCGTCACAAGTGTGCTGCAGACATCTGCCGGCAGGATGATATTCGGCAAGATAGAAAATGAAAAAAAGAAGAAAAGGCGATAATATTTCCGCTGCGGCTATCGTAGCGGCCGCAGGGGCCGGAAAGAGGTTTTCCGACGTCGAAAATAAGATGCTTGCTACTGTGGCCGGAAGACCCCTTATAGCCCATACACTTGCGGGACTTGAAAGATCAAATGCCGTAACCAGTATAGTGCTCGTTGCGAACAGTTCTTTAATTGCCGAATTTAAAAAGCTGATATCGGCATATCGCATTACCAAGGTATCATCTGTAGTAAAAGGCGGACCCGAAAGAACAGAGTCGGTTCGCAGGGGATTTCGCTCTTTAAAAAAACGCCCGGATTATGTCATTATACATGATGGGGCCAGGCCTTTTGTAGACGATAAAATCATTCGGGATACCCTTATGGCTGCCGCAAGATACGGAGCGGCGGTATCTGCGACGCCGGTAGTTTCAACAGTAAAAAAGGCTTCAAGGGGAAGGTTCGTAGAGCGCACATTGGACCGCAGGGCGCTTTGGGAGGCGCATACGCCTCAGATATTCCGGACCGACATTCTGGAGGAGGCATACCGCCGTGTTAAGACGCAAGTCTCTTTTACCGACGATTCCAGGATGGTGGAAGCGTCGGGCCGGAAAGTAAAACTTGTTCCGGGCAGCGCCTACAATATAAAGGTGACCACTCGCGCCGATATTGCGATTTGCGAGTCGCTTTTTAAACGCCGCTCGAAGCTGCGGCGGAGGAGAAAGAGATGATAAGGGTAGGGCTGGGGTATGACCTCCACAGGTTTCAGGACGGGCGGAGGCTTATATTGGGCGGCGTCGAGATACCGTACATAAGGGGCCTCGAGGGTCACTCGGATGCCGATGTGGTGCTTCATTCTATCAGCGATGCACTTCTGGGTGCCTGCGGAATGGGGGATATAGGGGAGCATTTTCCCGACGATGACGCAAAGTACAAGGATATCGACAGCTCGGTTTTGCTGACTGAAGTAGTGAATAGGATAAGGAAGGAAGGCTGGACTATCAATAATTTGGATGTCATGCTTATATTGCAGGAACCGCAGATACAGCCCTTTAAGGATAAAATCAGGCGCTCTATAGCAAAGATCGCCGGCATAAGATTCGAGCAGGTAAACATTAAGGCCACCACATCGGAGCTTGTGGGTTCAATCGGCAGGAAAGAGGCCGCAGCCAGCCAGGCAATAGCCCTGATAGAGAAATGAGGCAAGGGGGAGAAACGCATGTTTATATTAGGTCTGATAGGAAAGATAGCGGTGTTCTTTTTCATACTGCTGACTATATATGTGACAATTGCCGCTATAACGGCGAAGGAAGAGATAAAATCCGCCTTGGAGAGAGACCCGGCCGCCACAAGTGCGCTGGAGGTGCTTTTAACCTATTCCGGCTTTCAAGCTATCTTCATTCATAAGATAGCCGCTTTTCTACATCAAAGGGGCGTCCCTATTTTACCGAGGGTCATATCCCAGTTTTCAAGGTGTTTTACCGGCATAGAGATACATCCGGCAGCCAAGATAGGCAAGAGGCTCTTCATCGATCACGGCATGGGTGTTGTAATTGGCGAGACCAGTGTAATAGGCGATGACGTTACCATCTTCCAGGGGGTGACGCTGGGGGGTACAGGCAAAGAGAAAGGTAAGCGCCATCCTACTGTGGGGAATAAAGTGGTGATAGGGGCCGGCGCCAAGGTACTGGGGAACATACGGATCGGGGACAATGTGAACGTGGGAGCGAACGCCGTGGTTATACGGGATGTTCCTTCGAATTCTACCGTGGTAGGCGTGCCCGGCAGGGTAGCCAGAAAAGAAGGAAAGAAGGTCCCGGGCATAAATCTGGACCATTCAGCGCTGCCGGATCCCCTCGCAAATTCCCTTGAGAAATTGCAGCACGAAATAGACAATATAGAAGGCGAAATAAAACACTGGCACAGGAACAGGTGAAGAAGCCGGACGGTAAACTTAGGATATACAATACTCTGGCGGGGAAGAAAGAGGTCTTCTCTCCCATAACCAGTAACAAAGTGTCTATGTATGTCTGCGGCCCTACCGTATATGACGAGGCTCATATAGGACACGCGAGGGGGGCCTTCGTCTTTGATGTGGCGAGGAACTACCTCACTTATAAAGGTTATAAGGTAAAATTCGTAAGAAACGTAACCGACGTAGACGACAAGATAATCGAAAAGGCCAGGATGCTGGCGGGCCCCCAAGGCGATTTGCGGGCAAAGGTTAAGGAGGTAGCTTCTAAATATCTTAAGAGTTACAGGGAGGACATGAAGGCGCTGGGTATCGGTGCTCCGGATGAAGAGCCCAGGGCCACCGATCACATAAAGGATATGATAAAGCTTATAAGGGGCCTTTTGGACAATGGTTATGCCTACAGATCGGGCGGCGACATATATTTCAGAGTAAGGAAATTCAAGGATTACGGAAAGTTGTCGCATCAGGGCCTTGAGAAGATGGAGGTCGGCGCCAGAATACAGCCCGGGGAGGGCAAGGAAGACCCCTTGGATTTCGCGCTTTGGAAACGGTCCAAGGAAAGAGAGCCTTCCTGGCAGGAGGGTGACGTAGAGGGGAGACCGGGTTGGCACATAGAGTGCTCGGCCATGAGTACGGCCAGCTTGGGCCAGACCTTCGATATACACGGCGGAGGCGTAGATCTGATCTTCCCTCACCACGAGAATGAGATAGCGCAATCGGAGGCATATTCCGGCAGGGAGTTCTCCCGCTATTGGATGCATAACGGCCTCCTTACGATAGAAGGTCAGAAGATGGCCAAGAGCCTGGGCAATTTTCTTACCGTGAAGGACTTTTTGGCCACATATGGGGACCCCGACATACTCAAGATCTTCTTCTTATCTACCCATTACCGCAGTCCCGTAGATTTTTCCCGGGAAACCATTGAGGCGGCCGGGGCCGCGAAGAAGAGATTCACCCGCTTCTTTGAGGCAGCTACGGATTTCGTTCGGGAAATCGGGGCACGGCGGAAAATAGGCGGAGCTGCCGCGGGAGGCAGGCGCTTCCGGTCTTCAGAGAGACTTGCCGCAGAATTCGAACGGGGTATGGACGACGATTTCAATACCGCTTATGCCCTTGGCGCCCTGTTTAATTTCGGCGTCAACAAAGGGTATGATATAATAAACCGGACCGGTCGCAAGACGGATAAAAAGAGAGCTGAGGAGCTTTTGGAGCTTGTGTTTGTAATCAGGGCTCTCGGCGATGCGCTGGATCTTTCTTTCGAGGCAAAGAAGGCGCCCGATAAGGTTAAAGAGGTGGTTGAACAGAAGCTTAAGATACGTCAAGAGGCCAGAGCGAGAAGAGATTACGGCGAGGCGGATAGGATAAGGGACGAGCTGGACTCCCTGGGGGTTGTAGTGGAAGATACCCCTAAGGGGCCGCGATGGAGAATGAAATGAGAATGCTCAAAGCGAAACACAGAGAGACATTGGTGGCCTATCTGTTTCTGACACCCAATTTGCTCGGTTTTTTGATATTTACCTCTATCCCTGTCATCGTCTCTTTGGGGTTCAGCTTTTTCAATGCCCGGCTCGCGCCCTGGCCGCAGGTTTTATCCGGCGAGTTCGTCGGTTTGGGGAATTTCATAAAGCTTCTCGGGTTCCATATGCAGGATGGGGCGCCGGTTGCCAACGACCCGAAATTCTGGCAGTTTACCGGCAATACCCTCTTCCTTATGATGGTCATACCTTTTCAGATCTTCGGCTCACTCATTCTGGCTCTCTTCATGAACCGGAAGATGAAAGGCATTGTCGCATTTAGGACCATATACTTTCTACCGACTATAGCCAACGGCGTGGCCATATATCTCTTATGGCAATGGGTTTATAACCCGAATTTCGGCCTCTTGAACAGCATGATAACCAAGTTTGGTGAGATTTTAAACCTTCAGCTGGTAGGCCCCAATTGGTTATCTTCCGAGGCTTGGGCGAAGCCGAGTCTTATGCTCATGGGGCTTTGGATAGTCATAGGCGGCCATAACGCCATTTTATACCTTGCGGCCCTGCAGAACATACCTAAGGACTTTTACGACGCTGCCTCTATAGACGGCGCCAATCCCTGGCAGAAATTCTGGTATATTACCTGGCCCATGATAAGTCCCACCACATTCTTTATAACCATTATGGCGGTTATCTTCGGCTTTCAAAGCGGCTTTATGCAGGCCTACATCATGACAAGGGGTGGTCCCAACGGCGCCACTACCACATTGGAATATTATATCTTTAAAAACCTCTACGAATGGCACCACGTGGGTTACGCAGCTACTATAGCCTGGTTTCTTTTCGTGGTCGTATTTCTTGTTACGTTATTTAACTGGAGATTCGGCGGAAAGCACGTTAATTACTAAAAAGGTCTTGAAGATAGCGGAGAAGGCGAATATGAAGAAAAAGTCCGAGGCATTACTCCATTCCAAGGAGACGAGGAAGCGAAAAGAGACCTTGGGCAGGTTGGCCGTGTATCTGGTCCTGACTATAGGCGGCATATCCATGATATTACCGTTTCTCTGGATGATATCAACTTCCCTCAAGGAGCCTCAGGCCATATATACCTTTCCTCCCAAATGGATACCGGATCCTATCATCTTTACAAGCTATATAAAGGTGTGGAAAATAGTTCCCTTCGCCCGTTTTTACCTCAACAGTATCTTCATAGCCTTTGCGGTTACTGTGGGCCAGGTCATGACGAGTGCTTTTGCAGCCTATGCCTTTTCGAGATTGAGATTTCCCGGCAGGGACAAGCTTTTCTTCGCGTATCTGGCTACTCTCATGATACCGTATTCGGTTATACTGGTGCCGGTCTATATTCTCATGGTATATTTCAGGTGGATAGATACCTACAAGGCCCTGATAATACCAGCGATGTTTACTGCGTACGGCACTTTTATGCTCAGGCAATTTTTTATGACCATACCCAGAGACCTGGAGGATGCCGCAAGGATAGACGGCTGCAGCCTGGTGGGGATCTTCTGGAGAATAATCATACCGCTTTCCAAACCTGCTCTCGCGACTCTTACGATGTTCACGTTCATGGCCAGCTGGAATAATTTTATGTGGCCTCTTTTGGTTACCGAAAGCGTGGAAAAGAAGACCCTGCCCATAGGATTGGCCTACTTTCAGGAGGTATACCAATATACCCAGCCGGACTGGAGCCTCCTGATGGCGGGTTCTCTCCTTGCGGTATTGCCGGTTATAATTCTTTTTGTTTTCAACCAGCGGTTCTTCGTCGAAGGCATAAAGCTGACCGGAATAAAGGGGTGACAGGCCTGAAGGAAATTACCAGCAGGGGGGCAGGGCTGGGTCTGGACGGGTGACTACGCCGGGAGTATGGCCGTAGTCAAAATTTTATACGGAGTTCACCTAATATGAAAAAAGGCATCCTCATAACTTTTGAAGGACCGGAGGGTTCCGGCAAAAGTACGCATGCGAAGTTGCTCTGCAATTACCTGCGGGAAAAAGGGCGTAAATGCCTCCTCACGCGCGAGCCCGGGGGCACGGAGATCGGAGAGATGATAAGAAGGATACTGCTTGATTGCGGCCACCGGCGCATAAGCCCGGTAACGGAGGCACTCCTTTTCGAGGCCAGCAGGTCCGCGCTGACAGAAGATATAATCAGGCCCCATCTGAAAAAAGGGTATGTCGTACTCTGCGACAGGTTCAGCGATGCCACCGTAGTGTATCAGGGCTATGCGGCGCGGGGAGATATCCGCGCGCTGAAAAGAATAAACAGGTACTCTACCGGCGGCCTTAAGCCGGATATGACGGTTCTTTTAGATATTCCGGAATCCGAGGGGCGCAGGAGACTTAAGCGGCGCGGGGCCGGACTTGACAGAATGGAACGCAAGTCCTCCTCATATCACCGTGCGGTCAGGCGCGGCTACAAGTCACTGGCCAGAAGCGAAAAGTCAAGGTTTAAAGTGATAGAGGCCGATAAAGATATAAACGTGACGCAGGCCAGGATAAGGGAAGTTGTGTACGGTTTTTTTTCAAGCGAAAAGCCGTTAAGAAAAGGATCGCATGCGGGCAGATAGAATAGACGGGCAGGAGAAAGCGTTTGAATACATAGATGCGGCCGTTTCAGAAGAGAGGCTGGCGCATTCCGTTATTTTCGCCGGACCCAAGGGCGTAGGCAGGTCTAATCTGGCCCTTTATCTCGCCAAGGCCGTAAATTGCCTTAGCGGGGGCAAGAGACCGTGTGGGAGTTGCAGGTCATGCGATAAGATAGAAAGAGGCATACATCCGGACGTAAAGACCGTTACAAGAGACGAAAAGAGCGGCGAGATAAAGATAGGCGAAATAAGGAAGATCGGGCGCGAAATCGTGCTGAAACCTTATGAGGGGCGGTATAAAGTCTTCATAATAGAAGAGGCGGATTATATGAACCAGGAGGCTTCGAACGCCTTCTTGAAGACTCTTGAAGAGCCGCCGCAGAAGAGCCTTATAATACTGACGGCAGAAAGCGCCCTTAAGCTTTTATCCACGGTCGCATCCCGCTGCCAGATAGTGCGTCTACATGCCCTCGATAAGATCAGGCTTAAACATGTACTGATGTCCCGATACGGCATGGACGACAGACGCGCCGAATTTGCGTCGAGATTTTCGCAGGGAAGACTCGGGCGCGCCCTTTGCGTTACCGATAAGGCGGTCGAGGCAAGAAACGAAACTCTTGAAGCGTTTTTCGAAAAGAAAGCGAAAGAACAGCTCATTAAGAAGAGGACCGATCTTATAGAAAAGCTTGATATTTTGGCGCTGTGGTATAGGGATCTTCTTGTGTACAAAGCTTCGGGGGATACGGAGCTTTTGGTCAATATAGACTTGGTCGATCACATAAAAAGGGCAACGGATAGCCTGGATGCGGATAATATTCTTAGGGTCTTTGAAAGGGTTACCGAGACAAGACGCCTTGTGGAAGATAACGTCAATCCGAAATTGGCGCTAAGGGTTTTATACAGGGATATGCCCGAAGAAGGTACCTTTTCTTTTCAGGGGGTTTGAAGATGTACGAAGTTATGCAAGTAAGGCTTAGAGAGGCCGGCAAGATATCTTTTTATTCCACCAGGGGTCTTCGTCCTGTCGCCGGAGATTACGTCATCGTGCAGGCCGACAGGGGGCAGGAATACGGCATGGTGATATCCGATCCCGAGATAGTCCTGGATTCTGAGATCGATAAGCCGTTGCGCGAGGTGATCAGAATAGCAAACGATCACGACATGGCCCAGATCGGAAAAAACAACGAAAAGATCAAAAGCGTAATGAAGACCTGCGAGAGTAAGATTGCAGAACACAATCTGCCGATGAAACTTATTCAGGCCGAATATTCTTTTGATTGCTCCAGAATCGTCTTTTATTTCACGGCGGAGGGCAGAGTAGATTTCAGAGATTTAATCAAGGATCTCGCCTCTATCTTTAAAGCGAGGATAGAACTTAGGCAGATAGGGGTTAGGGACGAAGCGAGGTTTTTAGGCGGCATAGGCCCATGCGGCAGACCGCTTTGCTGCGCCTCATTTCTAAAGGATTTTGAACCGGTAACTATAAAGATGGCTAAGGAGCAGAATCTGCCGTTAAACCCGACCAAGATATCGGGGCTTTGCGGGCGGCTGATGTGCTGTTTAAGCTACGAATACAATTCCTATAAGCAGTTGATGAAAGATATGCCCAAGGAAGGCGAAAAGGTAAAACTTAAGGATATTACGGGCAAGGTCATAAGCGTAAATGCACTGAAGAAAAGGGTTGTCGTAGAGACCGAAGACGGCAAACAGCTGGAGATGGAGTGGAATAAGGAGCGCCTTCGCAAAGACGGCGGTTCCAGGTTAAGGTCAAAAACAGGCGGCAGTAGATGAAAAAGAGGTTTTACATAACTACTCCTTTATACTACGTGAATGCCGATCCTCACATAGGCCATGCCTATACCCAGATTGCTACCGACGCGCTTGCGCGGTTCCGCAGGCTGACCGGCGACAAGGTATATTTTATGACCGGTACCGACGAGCACGGAGAGAAGATAGAGAAGGCAAGCCGGGACGCGGGGAATGCACCCGGAGGAGAAAAGGTATTCGTAGATCTTACATGCGAAAGATTTCGTAAGCTTTGGGAGCGTCTCGAGATAAGCTATGACCGGTTTATAAGGACTACGGATCCTTCACATGAGCGATGTGTCAAAGATGTACTCGAGGCACTTTACAAAAAAGGCGATATTTACAAGAAGGAATATAAAGGGTATTTCTGCACGCCTTGCGAGATGTTCTGGTCCGAATTCCAGGCAAAGAACGGTACCTGCCCGGATTGCGGCAGAGGGCTGGAGAGGATACAGGAGGAAAATTATTTCTTCGCGATATCGAAATACCAGAGGTGGCTTATTTCCTACATCACGGAAAACGAGAATTTCATCAAGCCGAGATCCAGGCGGAATGAGGTGCTGGGACTTCTTAGAAACAACGAATTGATAGACCTTTGCGTTACCAGACCCAAGGAGAGACTTAGGTGGGGCGTGGAACTTCCTTTCGACAAGGATTATGTAGTCTATGTCTGGTTCGACGCTCTGCTTAATTACATATCGGGAGCCGGTTATATCGAAGATGAAGGAGGTTTCGGGAGCCTCTGGCCTGCCGATTACCATATTATAGGTAAAGATATACTGCGACATCACGCCATCTATTGGCCCATCATGCTGAAGGCCCTGGGGCTGGAGATGCCCGGGACCATATTTGCCCACGGCTGGTGGGTCTATAAGGGGGAAAAGATGTCGAAATCGAAAGGTAATATAGTAGACCCCAATCACATAATAGATGAATTCGGGGTAGCCCCTTTCAGATACTTTGTTTTAAAAGAGGTGCAGTTCGGCCTGGACGGTTCTTTCAGCGAGGAGTTGATAATTTCAAGACACGACAGCGATCTCGCCAACGATCTGGGAAACCTTATAAACAGGACGCTGACTATGGTGGAGAAATACTTCGGCGGGATAGTGCCGGTATCGACGGAAGAGAAGACAGGCTCGCATCTTAAGCTGCTGGCGGCCGGGCTGCCGGATAGCTTAAGGCAGGCTATGGACGAACTGAATTTCAGCATGGCGCTTGAGGCTGTCTGGAAGCTGGTGAATGCCGCAAATAAGTATATAGAAGACGCCAAACCGTGGAGCCTTTACAAGGAAAACAAGACAGGGGAGCTCAAGTCGGTAATGGTGTCCCTGGTGGAAAGCATTCGTGCAATAGCCGTATCCATATGGCCATTCATGCCCTCTACTGCCAGGGATATATGGGAACAATTGGCTTTTGAGGAAAGGCTTGAGGGTGCCTCTTTCGATTCAATAGGCGAGTGGGGCCTGGTAAAGCCGGGCATAAAGGTGAGAAAGGGTAAGCCGCTCTTTCCGAGAAGAAGAACGAAATAAAAATGCTTTTTGATACCCATTGCCATCTCGACTTCCCGGATTTCGACACGGACAGGTCTCAGGCAATAGAGAGAGCGCGGTCGGAAGATGTCGGGTATCTTCTGAACGTAGGTTCAAGCCTGGAGGCAAGCGCGCGATCACTTTCACTTTCCCGCCGTTATGAATTTATCTATTCATCTTTAGGCATCCATCCTAATTACGCCGATTCCGCGGACAGTACGATGCTGAGTGAAATAAAGTCTATGGCGGGCGACGAAAAAGTCATAGCCATAGGCGAAGTCGGACTCGATTATTACAGGATGGGCTCGGGTAAGGAGGCGCAAAGGGGTCTTTTTAGGGATTTTATCCGTATGGCGGGGGAGTTGGACCTTCCGCTTATCGTGCATAACAGGGATGCCGGGGATGATACGCTTTCTCTGCTTGCCGAGAACTCGCGAAGCGGCCAGAAGGCCGTTATGCACTGTTTTTCCCAAGACAGGTCATTCCTGAAGAGGTGTCTCGACGCGGGGTTGCACGTCTCCTTTACCGCCAACGTTACTTTTAAAAACGCCTCTTGTGTCAGAGATGCGGCCTCATATGTGCCGCTTGGCAGGTTCTTTCTTGAAACCGATTCTCCGTTTCTTGCGCCTCAGGCTGCTCGAGGCAGACGGAACGAGCCGGCCTACGTGAAATATGTAGCGGAGGAAATAGCCCGTCTCAGGAAAAAGGATGTTTCGGCAATAGCGGAACATACGACAGCATGCGCATGTTCGTTTTTTAACATAAAACGGGAAAATGGGTAAGCAATCAATGCTTAAAATGGTATCGTTTCTAAACCGCGAAAAACTCTATATCATGCTTCTTCTGTTTGTAGTGGCGGTTAATTCCCTCGTGTCTATTGCGCAGGAATTGTCGGTGCCCGAGGATCTCGGCGCGCCTGCGGACGGCGCGACAGGCCGATTGCTTGAAAACAGTACCGTAAGAGAGGCCCTCGAAAATAATTCCGTTGCCTACCTGATATTCCTATATATTGTTTTTCTGACTATTTTTAGCGCAATAGCGGGAATTATACTGGATATAGTTTATCTTTTTCTGAAGAAAAGCGGTCGTTATAATCTTCTGAGGACCGCGGAACCCGGCGAAGCCTCCTGGGGCATCTTGGACATCTGCAAGGTCATTATCATATTTCTTGCGGCTCAGCACGCGATATTCTTGATGGACGCATTAGTAACATCTACTATCCCATATTTGGAAGGCGTCAAAAGCATTAGACTGGTTTTCGGTTCTTTCATCGCCGATATTGCAGGGGTGGCCGCTGTTTTTAATTTTGTGATACGCCGCGGCGGGCAGAGTATAACCTCCATAGGGTTATCCCGGGATAATTTTCTTATTAACGTCAGATACGGCACACTGGCTTATTTGGGCCTTGTGCCCATACTGGCAGCCGTGATGTTTACCGCGGCGTTCCTTTTCAAAAGATTCAATATACCCGTAGAACCCCAACCTATCCTATATATCATCCGTGACGAGAAGAATATAGTTTCCTTGGTCGTTATAGGCCTCTTCACCTCTTTATTGGGACCGGTAATGGAAGAAGTATTTTTTAGAGGATTTGCCTACGGTTACCTTAGGAAGAAACTGGGAGTCTCATGGGGCATAATCCTGAGCGCGGCCTTCTTTGCTTTTGTGCACGGTAATCTTGCCAGTTTTTTTCCCATACTTTCACTCGGCCTGGTTCTTGCCTATGTATATGAAAAGACAGGAAGCCTGGTAGCCTCGTCCGCGGTTCACATAATACATAATTCCATATCATTATTTTTTCTGATCTTCTACAAGACCATTACAAGTTAAATATGCCAAAGGTATCTATCGTAAAATGTCCGGATTATGATAGGGAACTGCTGACGGAAGCCGTTACCAGGGCTTCGGACCTTATCGGCGGAATAGGGGCCTTTGTAAAAAGGGCCGATACGGTACTTATCAAGCCGAATCTCTTGTCCGCAAGACCGGCAGAAGATGCGGTGACAAGCCATTACGAATTTGTAAGAGCCGTTATAAGACTGGTCAAAGGGACAGGCGGGCGAATCCTTGTCGGGGATTCGCCGGGCAGTTTTTTTATATCCAAGGATATAGACCACGTTTATGAAAAGACAGGCATGAAGGGGGTTGCCCGGGAGGAAGGGGTAGAGCTGATAAAATTCAGTAAATCCACGATAGTAAACGGGTTTCCCATTGCCGATTCCGTTCTCGATGCGGATGTAGTTATAACTGTTCCCAAACTCAAAACGCATTCGCTGACCGTTATGACCGGAGCCATAAAGAACTCATTCGGGATGATACCCGGCCTCTTCAAACTGGATTGCCACAGGATGAAACCGAAGCCGAAGGATTTTGTAAAGACTATACTGGATGTTTATCAGATCAGGAAACCCGATCTATGCATAATGGACAGCGTTGTAGCCATGGAAGGGAACGGCCCCGCAGCAGGTCGCCCGAGGAAAGTAGGATATGTCATGGCCTCCTCCAGCGGGATCAGCCTTGACAGAGTGGCCTCCGAAGTGATAGGCATACCTATGAGGAAAAATATTATAATGGAGGAGGCCTTGCACAGGCAGCCCAGAGATGCCAATCTCAAAGATATAGACGTTGTGGGAGAAGATCTTGATGAATGCCGCATTAAGGGGTTCAAGCTGCCTGTTACCGCCCATATGACTACGCACAGCATAAATATCCTCCCTGATTTCTTATATAATTTTATCTCGAAACTTGTCGTCTTCAGACCTTTCATTGACGTAAATCTGTGCAGAAAGTGCAAGATCTGCGAGAACAGCTGTCCGGTGGATGCGATAACGATTAGTGACAAAGGATCCGTTATAGATTATAATGAATGCATAAGGTGTTTCTGTTGTCACGAGGCGTGTCCCTACAAGGCGATCTCTATAAAAAAGAACTTTTTAACCAAACTCCTCTGGCGGGATTAAAGGTGAGAAGATGCCGGTAAAGACGATAGAATGGGCTAAAGGCAGGATAAGGATAATAGACCAGACCAAACTGCCTAATAAGGTATACTACAAGGAGATTAACACCGTAGGCGGTTTGTGGCGGGCAATAAAGAAGCTGGAGGTCCGCGGTGCCCCCGCAATAGGGGCGGCAGGTGCATTAGGGGTTGTGCTTGCGGCCAATAAGGAGAGGACTTCTAATGCGGAACTTTTAAGGAAAAGGGTCGCCGTCGCGATTAAATATCTGTCAACCTCGAGACCGACTGCCGTCAATCTTTTCTGGGCCCTCGAAAGGATGAATGCGGTACTCGTTTCCAATAAGGGAATCACCGCGGACAGAATGCGAAAGAGACTTTTGAGTGAAGCTATTGATATCATGGAAGAGGATAAAAGGATATGCAGACAGATGGCTGTGTACGGCGCCGGGCTTATAAAGAAAGGCGAGAGGATACTTACCCACTGTAATGCGGGAGCGCTTGCAACGGTTGATTACGGCACCGCCTTGGGGGTTCTCTTCAAGGCGCACGAGGAGAGAAAGAATATAAAGGTCTTTGCGGATGAGACCAGACCTCTCCTTCAGGGTGCCCGCCTGACATGCTGGGAGCTTATGAGAGAGGGCATAGATGTCACGCTCATATGCGATAACATGGCAGCCTCCCTTATGAAGAAGGGAATGATAGATAGCGTCTTCGTGGGGTCGGACAGAGTGGCCGCTAACGGCGACGCAGCCAATAAGATAGGTACGTATAACCTGGCGGTGCTTGCGGCTTACCACAAGATACCTTTTTACGTAGTCTGCCCGTTGTCGACTTTTGATGCCGCTTTGGAGACAGGCCGGGATATCCCGATAGAAGAGAGGGGACCGGATGAGGTGCGCTGCATCCTCGGCAGGATGATTGCTCCGAAGAAGGTAAAGACGTATAATCCCGCCTTCGACGTAACGCCGTCCTCTTTGATCAAAGCTATTATAACCGAGAGAGGCGTGATAAAGCCCACCAAAAAAGCAATCAGGACCCTGCTTGAGGGTTAAAGAAGTCTTTCGGATTGCACGTTTGATAAACCGCTGGAGATATAATGAAACTCAAGGATCTGGGGGAGTTCGGCCTTATATCGAGGATTAGGGGAAAAGAGAAGAGATGTAAGGGCGTAGTGCGCGGCGTAGGAGATGATTGCGCAGTTATAGACGACGGCGGCAGGGATTACCTTTTAGTGACACAGGACATGCTTACGGAGGAAGTCCACTTCAGGGTGAAAGAGGCGGGGTATAGAAGAATAGGAAGAAAGGCCCTCGGCGTTTCATTAAGCGATATAGCGGCAATGGCCGGAAGACCTGAATTTTATACTCTCTCCTTGGCGTGTCCGGCAAATACGGAGGTAAAGGCAATAGACGAATTTTACAGAGGTCTGGAGGAGGCTGCATCCGGGTATGGTGTTAAGCTTGTGGGCGGCGATACCTCGCGCGCGAAGAGGTTCGTCTGCGATATCTGCCTTTTCGGAAGGGTAGAAAAGAGACTTGTAACCTTAAGGAGCGGGGCGAGGATAGGCGACGACATCTTCGTGACGGGTACCCTAGGCGGCTCGAGGGGCAAAAAGGAGTTCTGTTTTACTCCGCGCGTAAAGGAGGCCAGAATCCTCGTCCGTAACTACAGGATAAATTCGATGATAGATATATCCGACGGTCTCTCTTCCGACATCAGGCGCATTGCCGAGGAGAGCGGTGTAGGTGCCGAAATGTGGGCTTCCCGTATTCCCGTTGCGCGCGGCGCCAAAGGTATAATAAATGCCATTTCAGACGGAGAGGACTTTGAGCTTCTTTTTACAGCGCCGGCTGGATATAAAGAAAAAGATATCTCTCGTAAGCTGTCCTTAAAAGTATCCAGGATAGGCAGGATAGTTCCCCGGCAGGAAGACATCGTCGTAAAGGATAAAAACGGGAAGAAGATATCGGCTAAGAGAGGGTTTCTCCATTTTTGATGAGCAGAAGTATTGTTACAAAAGGGACGGATGAGACGGAAATGCTTGGCGCCAGACTTGCCGCCAGCCTTAAGCGGGGTTATATAGTGGCGCTTACGGGTCCTCTGGGAAGCGGTAAGACGGTCTTCGCAAAAGGCCTTGCCAGAGGCCTTGGGGTACGCGGGGCAGACCGCGTAAACAGCCCTTCTTTTGTAATATTAAAAGAGTATAACGGCAGGCTCCCTCTTTATCATTTCGATGTATACAGATTCGACCGCGCTTCGGAATTATCGTCGGTGGGTTTTAGGGAATATTTTTACGGGGATGGCATCTGCGTAATAGAGTGGGCCGATAAGATACGTGAATTCCTGCCCGATGAATACTTAAAAGTGAATATAACGATACTGGGCCCGGACAGCAGGCGATTTCTATTTTCTTCGCGCGGTCCGGAATACGAAAAGGTGGTGAAGAAGCTGTGAATGTATTAAGCGCCGATACTTCCACCGAACGCCTTACCGTGAGCGTGACGGACGAGAAGAGGATATTGGCTACTTATAATTCCGGCAGCGCGCTAAGGCATTCGTCGCTTCTTGTGCCGCTTATAAAGAAGGCGATGGATAAGGCGGGTATCCGGCGTGAGGAGATCGGGCTTTTGGCCGTAGGGCTGGGACCGGGCTCTTTCACGGGACTTAGGGTGGGACTTACCACCATGCGGACCATGGCGATAGCCTTGAATAGACCCATAGTGGGCATACCATCAATGGATGCCATGGCCTCCAACGGTCTCGCATACCTTAAGCGGAGGAACCTTTTGAGTTATTACGGCTCCGTGTGCACGGTGATAGACGCCAGGAAGAATAATATATACGCCTGCCTATACCGTATTGACGGTTCCGGTTTGAAAAGGGAGACGAAGTACTTTCTCGGCAGGCCGTCGGTCTTTAAAAAGAAGCTTATCCGGCAGACCCTCCTTTTAGGAGACAGGGCTGTTGCGGAAGCACTGCGCAAAGGAACCGGAAGAAACCGAAAGACGGTATTTGCCGAGGGGTGTTCGTGGATGCCCAAGGCCTCCACCATAGGCCGCCTGGCACTTGAAAGATATAATGCCCGTTATGCCGATAATCCTTATACGATTCTGCCTTTATACCTTTATCCCGACGATTGCAATGTCAACAGGAAGATAAAAAGAAAGGTAAGGAAACTTGGTTAAGAGAGTTTATTCAAGAAACATCAAGGGTTTTTACAGACCTACATGGGCGGAGATAGACCTTGAAGCGGTTAAGGTAAACTACGGGCAGGTCAAGAAAGCAGTCGGCCCCGGCGTCAGCATCATGGTGGTGGTGAAGGCTAACGCATACGGCCACGGGATAGAAGAGGTTTCGGGCGTATTGGAGAATATCGGGGCCGAATATCTGGGAGTGGCTACCCTGGACGAGGCTATACTCCTGAGAAAAAGGATGATCAGGATGCCTATATTGATTCTCGGCGCCGTTCTTCCTGACGAGCTGGAGGCCGCTATTGATAACGACATAACATTGACTGTCGCAGGCGGCGATGTCGCGCGGGCCGCCGAGAGGATAGCGAAAAGGAAGAAAAAGAAGGCCAAGATGCACCTGAAGGTAGATACGGGAATGGGAAGGATAGGGGTGTGGCATGAGGAGGCCCTCCAGTTCGCGGCAGAGGCCGCTTCGCTAAAAAATACGGAGATGGAGGGTATATATACTCATTTTTCCTCGGCAGGTAGAGACAAATTCTTCACTGCCTATCAAATAGATTCCTTTAACGCGCTTTTGCAAAACCTGGAAAAAAGGGGGATACTCCCAAAATACAGACACGCGGCAAATAGCATAGCTACTTTCAACCTTAAAAAAGCGCACCTGAATCTTGTAAGACCCGGGATAATAATCTACGGCATGTATCCTAAAAGGTCATTTGCCAGACGGTTTGAACTTAAGCCTGCCCTTTCACTGAAGACGCGTGTCGTATTCGTCAAAAAGGTACCCGCCGGCCGTTCCATCAGTTACGGCCGGACATATATAACAGAAAGAGCTACAACCATAGCAACGCTTCCCATAGGATACGCTGACGGCTACGGTCGTATACTATCAAACAAGGCCAGAGTCCTGATAAAAGGCCAAAGGGCCAATGTAGTGGGAAAGGTGACTATGGACCAGACTATGATAGATGTAGGCCATCTTAAAGACGTCTCCAGCGGTGATGAAGCGGTCTTAATAGGAAAGCAGGGGGAGAATGAGATCAGGTGCGAAGAACTAGCAAAAGTGGCCGGGACCATACCCTATGAGATTGTATGTTCCATAAGCAACCGTGTTCCACGAGTCTATAAATATTGCCGCTAGTGTAACATAATTATATCTTACTTTCTTTATAACATTTAAATCAAATATATTTTGACATTATGTAACTTTATGATATAATATAACGTCCAGTATATAACTATATATGTTTATTTGTGTTATGTAAATTAAGTTAATTTAGACAGGACCGACTCACTCTGGCGGTGGGGGTCTTTAACGCTTTCGGGAGATAAATCATGCGCAGTGATAAGACCAAGAAAGGCCTTGAAAGGTCCGGAAACAGGGCATTACTTTACGCCACAGGGATAAGCCAGACACAAATGGCAAAACCTTTCATAGGGGTGGTGACAAGCTTCACCGACCTCATACCCGGCCATGTCGGCATGAGGCGGCTGGAACGGTTTATAGAACGGGGTGTTGCTGCCGGAGGCGGAGTCCCTTTCATATTCGGCGTTCCGGGTATATGCGACGGAATAGCTATGGGCCATTCCGGAATGAAGTACTCACTTCCAAGCAGGGAGCTCATTGCGGATATGATAGAGACGGTAGTTAAGGCCCATTCTCTGGATGGTATTGTCTGCCTGACGAATTGCGACAAGATAACACCGGGAATGGTTATGGCGGTAGCCAGGCTGAACATACCTTCGATAGTCGTAACAGCCGGGCCGATGCTTTCCGGGGTGTACAAAGGGCGGAGACTTTCTTTAGTAAGGGATACTTTCGAAGCAGTAGGCAGGTTCAAAAAAGGCGAGATAAGCCAGAACGAACTGAACTGCCTTGAACAGGAAGCCTGTCCGGGATTTGGTTCTTGCCAGGGGCTATATACGGCGAACTCGATGGCTTGTGTCGTAGAGGCGCTGGGAATGAGCCTGCCGGGTTGCGCTACTGCTGTTGCCGTCTCTGCCAGAAAGGAGAGGATTGCCTACGAGAGCGGAGAGCGGGCCGTGTATCTGGCGAGGCGCAATATACTCCCTAAAGCCATTATGTCCGGAGGGGCTGTGCAGAACGCTGTTTTGGTAGACATGGCATTGGGAGGTTCAAGCAATACCGTGCTCCACCTTAAGGCTATAGCAAATGAACTCGAAATAGAGCTGCCGCTGAGCGAGTTTGACAGGATAAGCAGGAATGTTCCCCATATAGTCAACCTAAGACCCGGCGGGGATTATTTTATGGAGGACCTTGACGCGGCCGGAGGAATACCCGCGGTAATGAAGAGACTCGAGAAGAAGCTTGTGGACGTGGATACAGTAAGCGGCAAAAAGATATCGAAGATAGCCAGGGAAGCGGTAATATATGATAACGAACTCATAAGACCGCTTAAAGAGGCCTACCATAAAGAAGGCGGCATGGCCGTTCTATACGGTAATCTTGCCCCGGATGGGGCTGTGATAAAACAGAGTGCAGTCAGCAAAAAGATGCAGAGGTTCAAGGGGAAGGCGAGGGTATTTGATTCCGAAGAGAGCGCGATGCAGGCTATACTCGCTTCCAGGATAAAGAAGGGCGATTGCATCGTGATAAGATATGAGGGTCCTAAGGGCGGGCCGGGCATGAGGGAGATGCTGTCTCCCACTTCAAGCGTAGTCGGCATGGGGCTTTCCGATGATGTGGCGCTTATAACCGACGGCAGATTTTCCGGCGGAACCAAGGGCCCCTGCATTGGTCATATATCACCGGAGGCTGCGATAGGAGGACCCTTGGCCTGCGTTAGGGAAGGGGATATTATCTCTATAGACATACCAAAGAGGCTACTTGAGGTGAAGATAAGCGATAAAGAGATGAATGAGCGACTTTCTAAATGGAGCATTCGAAAGCCGCCGATTAATACGGGGTATTTGAAGAGATACGCCGAGAATGTCATGCAGGCCTCGGAAGGCGCGATATCAAAAAAGTAGAGTTTTTCAGAAGAAGAAAAGAGTTCGGACGTATTTACTAAAGAGGACCGAGTCAAAAAATCGGGAAATTATTATATATTAAAAATTGAGGAGATCCAATGAAGCTTAAAGGTGCGTCTATTTTGATGAAATCGCTCGAGAAAGAAGGCGTGGACGTGATATTCGGTTACCCTGGAGGGTCTGTCCTTCCGCTTTTCGATGAAATATACGACCTGCCCGTAAAATTCATACTGACACGCCATGAACAGGGCGCCGCTCATGCGGCAGATGGTTACGCCAGGGCTACAGGGAAAGCAGGTGTATGCGTGGCTACCTCTGGCCCCGGCGCCACGAACCTGGTGACGGGTTTAGCCACCGCCTATATGGATTCAGTGCCTGTGGTTGCCATTACCGGGCAGGTTAAGACCTTTCTCATAGGTAATGATGCCTTTCAGGAGGCCGACGTTACGGGTATAACCAGGCCTATTACCAAGCATAATTATCTGGTGAAAGATGTTAAGGATATAGCTAGAGTGGTGAAGGAGGCCTTCCACATAGCTACTACAGGCAGGCCCGGACCGGTCTTGATAGACCTTCCCGTTGATGTAACCACCGACGAGGCGGAGTTTCGATATCCGTCGTCTGTAGACATAAGAAGCTATAAACCTACGTATTCCGGTCACGTAGGGCAGATAAAGAAAGCCGCGAAGATGATAAGCGAATCCAAACAGCCGGTCATATATGCCGGAGGCGGGATAATACTCTCGGAATCCCACAAAGAGCTTACGGAATTAGCAAAAAAGCTTGATATACCCGTTACTACTACCCTGTTGGGGTTGGGAGGTTTTCCGGAGACAGACGAGCTTTCCCTGGGCATGCTGGGCATGCACGGCACGGTATACGCAAACCACGCCATCATGGAAAGCGACCTGATAATAGCCGTAGGGGCCAGGTTCGATGACAGGGTAACCGGCAAGATAGAAGCGTTTGCGCCTCGGGCAAAAATAGTACACATAGACATAGACCCTTCCGCCATAAGTAAGAACGTGATGGTCCATGTGCCGATAGTAGGGGACGCCAAGTACGTCCTCAAGGAACTGGACAGATCCGTAAAGACAAAACCCGATACCAGGGCCTGGCTTACTAAGATAGATGCCTGGAAGAGACGATTTCCGATGGTCTACAAAAAGGATAACAAGCTCAGGCCTCAGTATATAATCGAGGAGATCTACAGGCTGACGAAAGGCGATGCCGTTATATGCACGGAAGTCGGCCAAAACCAGATGTGGGCCGCGCAGTTCTTTAAATACACCAGACCCAGGACATTCATATCCAGCGGGGGGCTGGGTACGATGGGCTACGGTTTTCCCGCGGCCATAGGCGCCCAGCTGGGAAGGCCCGAAAGCCTGGTCTTCGATATCGCCGGTGACGGCAGTATCCAGATGAACATTCAGGAGCTTGCTACCGCTGTCTGTAATAAACTCCCGATAAAGATCGCCATACTCAATAACGGTTATCTGGGCATGGTCAGGCAATGGCAGGAACTTTTTTATAAGAGGCGTTATTCCTGGACGGGGCTTAAGGATGGACCGGATTTCGTCAAACTCGCTGAGGCATATGGGGCGTGCGGCATTAAAGTAACGAGAAAAGAAGATGTAACGCCCGCGCTCAAAAAAGCCATCGATACCAAAAATACCGTTGTGATGGATTTTCGTATCGAGGAGGAAGAAAACGTTTATCCTATGGTTCCCGCCGGAGAAGCCATAAACAGGATGATAGGCGGAATGGCATAAATAAGAGCACAAGAGCACAAGTTGCAAGAGCACAAGTTGCAAGAGCACAAGAGCACAAGAGCACAAGTTGCAAGAGCACAAGAGCACAAGAGCACAAGAGCACAAGTTGCAAGAGCACAAGAGCACAAGTTGCAAGAGCACAAGAGCACAAGTTGCAAGAGCACAAGAGCACAGTAAAAGACTGGTTGTCGGTGTACGGTTAACGGTTGACGGAAAAAGCAAAAAATCCCGGGGAAAAGCAAAAACCAGGGATAGCGTCAACCATAACCCGAAAAACGAATATAGGCCATAGACCGAAGATAGCTAATATATTCAATCGACTTACAGCTTAAAAGGGGTAATCATGAAGAGACACACAATATCTGTTCTCGTGGAAAATAAGTTCGGTGTATTGGCGAGGATATCAGGCCTTTTCAGCGCCAGAGGTTTTAATATAGATTCCCTGGCCGTAGGAGAGACGGAGGATCCAACCGTCTCAAGGATGACCATAGTTTTACGCGCAGATGAGAGGATACTCCAGCAGGTCAAGAAGCAGCTCAATAAGCTGATAGATGTGATAAAAGTTATAGAGTACACCAAACAGGACTGCATAAACAGGGAGACCATACTAATAAAGGTCTCCGCGCCCGAGAAAAAACGCCCCGAGATCTTAAAGATAGTGGATTCAGTGGAGGCAGAGGTTATAGACGTGGGTCCGGCAACGATAACGTTGGAAGAGACGGGAGATGAGAGCAAGGTCCACGCCCTTATAGAACTGTTAAAGGCATACGGGATAAAAGAGATAGTTCGTTCAGGCACTATAGCGATAGGTAAGGAAGGGAAATAAAAGCAGCGTCTAGCGACTAGCGATTAGTAAAAACCGTGGATTTTTTCTTTTCTAGACGCTAAACGCTTTAAAATCCATAGACCATAGACCAGATATAAAAGGAGGATGAAATGGCAAAGGTGTATTACGACAAGGATGCCGATATTTCTTTATTGAAGGATAAAACGATTGCGATTATAGGCTACGGCATACAGGGGAGAGGCCAGTCGCTCAATCTGCGGGACAGCGGACTGAATGTCGTAGTGAGCGAAATAGAGTCGAGTCCAAACTACAAGCAGGCCACCGCAGACGGCTTTACGCCGGTTACCGCAGAGGAAGCGGCCGGGAAAGCGGACATAATACAGATACTGACGCAGGACCACGTCCAGGCCAAGGTGTATAAAGATTCCATAGAGAAGCATCTTACGGTGGGAAAGGCGCTTGTCTTTTCTCACGGTTTCAACATACATTTCAAACAGATTACACCGCCGGAGAACGTGGATGTATTTATGGTAGCTCCGAAAGGTCCGGGCAGCCTGGTGAGAAGGATGTACGAAGAAGGTAAAGGCGTGCCATGCCTTATAGCGGTAGAGCAGGATTTTACGGGCAACGCAACGAAGCTTGCCCTGGCATACGCCAAAGGCATAGGGGGAACCAAAGCGGGCATTATCGAAACGACCTTCAAGGAGGAGACAGAGACGGATCTTTTCGGGGAACAGGTAGTCCTCTGCGGGGGCGCCACATCTTTAGTAAAGGCCGGTTTCGAAACACTCGTAGAAGCGGGGTATCAGCCCGAGATAGCCTACTATGAATGCCTTCACGAACTTAAACTCATTACGGATCTCGTATATGAAAAAGGCATACAGGGCATGAGGAAAAGTGTTTCGGATACGGCCGAGTACGGCGACCTGACAAGAGGGAAAAGGGTTATTAACGAATCTACGCGCAAAGAGATGAAAAAGATTTTAAGCGAGATACAGTCGGGAGACTTTGCGCGTGAATGGATAGAGGAGAACAAAAAGGGCAGACCCGTTTTCGATAAGCTAAGGAAAGAGGACGACGAACACCTGGTGGAAAAGACGGGAAAGCAACTGAGACAGATGATGCCTTGGCTCAAGAAGTAATATCTTTAAGACGGCGCCCTGATGATAGACCGGGGACCAAGGGGTATAAAATGAAGAAAAGAAAAGTGGTGATTTTCGATACTACGCTGCGGGACGGGGAGCAGTCACCGGGCGCTTCCCTGACCACAGAATCGAAACTTGAGATTGCAGCCCAACTCGCCAAGTTGAAGGTAGATTACATAGAGGCGGGTTTTCCCATAACCAGTAAAGGGGATTTCGAGGCGGTGAAGGAGGTAGCAAGGAAGATAAAGGGGCCCGGTATATGCGGTCTGGCGCGGTGCAAGAAAGAGGATATAGACGCCGCTGCCAGGGCCCTTAAGCCGGCAAAGAAGAAAAGGATCCACGTGTTTCTGGCTACCTCGCGCATACACATGAAATATAAGCTCAAGAAGGCGGAAAACGAGATACTGAGACTAGCGGCCTGGGGAGTAAAGAGAGCGAGAAGATTTGCCGATGACATCGAGTTTTCACCGGAAGATGCCTCCAGGACAGATAGGGATTTTTTGTACAAGGTGGTGGAGGCCGTTATAAAAGCAGGGGCGGGAACGGTAAATATTCCGGATACCGTAGGGTATGCCATGCCTTCGGAATTCGGGATGTTGATAAAAGGAATCAGGGAGAATGTCTCCAATATCGATAAATGCGTCTTAAGCGTGCATTGCCATAACGACCTGGGAATGGGTGTAGCCAATTCTATCGCAGCCCTTGAGAACGGGGCCCGGCAGGTGGAATGTACAATCAACGGGCTGGGGGAAAGAGCGGGTAATGCCTCCCTGGAAGAAGTGGTAATGGGAATAAAGACTAGAGAAGACCTGTTGGGTCTTAAGACAGGCATCAGGACCGAGGAGCTTTACAGGTCAAGCCAGATGGTGAGCAGGCTTACCGGAATAATAGTACAGCCGAATAAGGCCATAGTAGGAGCCAATGCCTTCGCGCACGAAGCCGGGATACATCAGGACGGCATACTTAAAAAGCGTTCTACCTATGAAATCATGAAGCCTTCTCGAGTGGGAGTGGAAAAGACGCAATTGGTGCTGGGGAAGCATTCGGGGCGCCACGCATTCAGAGAAAGGCTTAAGCGGCTGAATTACCGTCTTAAAGACGAGGAATTGAATAGGGCGTTCCGAGAGTTCAAGGCTCTCGCCGATAAGAAGAAGGAGGTCTTCGACGATGATCTCATATCTATAGTCGAAGAAAACATAAGGGCCTCCGCGGAGCGATACCGGCTTGAGCATCTACAGGTATCAAGCGGTACGAACATAATACCCAGCGCTACCGTAAGGCTGGCATACAAGGACAAGAACATTGAAACCGCTTCCGCCGGCGACGGGCCCGTTGACGCCTGTTACAAGGCTATCGACAAGGCAACCGGCATAAAGGGCCGGCTGGTGGATTATTCCATAAGGGCCGTGACGGCAGGAAAAGATGCTCTCGGCGATGTTGCAGTCAGGATAAAGGCGAAAGGAGAGATAATCTCGGGCCGCGGAACGAGCACCGATATAATCGAAGCAAGCGCCAAGGCCTATCTGAACGCAATAAACAGACTCTTATACAAAATAGACAAATAGATTTTCCGGCGAAAGCCTCTAAACAGAAACGCATTTAGAATCGGGCCAAAAAAGCATGCTGCGGGAGGGGGCAGGATTCCCGTTTCTGTCATATCAAGGTTTTCGCTTTTAAGTTTCCCGACAAAGCCACGCGGGGAGGTGGTTATGGAGATAAACGGAAAGACCGAAGTATACGCGCTTATAGGCAATCCCGTGACTCATACATTCTCGCCCTCGATTCACAATGCCGCCTTTAGTTCCCTGGGTTTAAACGCGGTCTATTTGGCATTTAATGTGGCAGAGGGCGATCTTAAGGAGGTATTGGCTTCTTTCAGGGCCATAGGTGTAAAGGGTTTTAATGTTACCATCCCGCATAAGGAAAGGATAACATCTTTCCTCGACGATATGGATGAAGAGGCCTCTATGATAGGGGCGGTAAACACGGTCCTTTATAGTAACGGTAATCTTAAAGGTTTTAATACAGACGGAGCGGGTTTTATAGAAGCAGTAAGAAAGGATTTCGGAACAGAAGTGCGCGGAAAGAAATATCTAATAATAGGAGCCGGCGGGGCGGCAAAGGCCGTCTCTTTCGCTTTGGCCCGGAGAGGAGCCGCGCGCCTTGTGATTTGTGATTTAAAAGAGGAATTGGCTCAAACCCTAGCCGGGGCATTGTCAAAGAAGACGACGGCCGATGCCCTTGCCATACAAAAAGACGGGCCTGGGTTTAACGAACTTCTGCTGGATTCCGACTTTATAGTAAACGCTACTCCGTGCGGCATGAACAAAAAAGACTCTCCTCCCATAGATTGCCGTTATATCCGCAGAGGCCAGTATGTATACGACCTTATATATAACCCTGCAGATACGCCTCTTTTGAGGGAAGCGGCAAAGAAGGGAGCGAAGGTATCGAACGGTTCTAGCATGCTGCTTTACCAGGGCATGCTGGCGTTCAGGATATGGACGGGGCGGAATGCGCCGGCCCAGGCGATGAAGAGAGCGCTTGCCAAGGCGCTTAAAAGCGTATGATGAGGTAGCGCGGAATGGAGATATTGGTAAACGTATCCGTATTTTTTATCGGTTCTGTGATAGGCAGTTTTCTGAATGTCTGCATCTACAGACTCCCCCGCGGGGAATCGATTGTGTTTCCGTCTTCGCACTGCGTCCACTGCGGTAACGGAATACCGTGGCATGATAACATACCTTTCCTGAGTTATCTATTTTTGAGGGGCAGGTGCCGTTTTTGCGCAAGGCCTATTTCCAAGAGGTATTTTATGGTCGAACTCCTTACGGGGTCCGTCTTTTTTGCTCTGTATGCGGCGTTCGGTTTTACCGCGGAGTTCTTTGTGTACGCGGGCCTCGCTTCGGCGCTTATAGTTTCATCTTTTATAGATCTCGAACATCAGTTGATACCGGATGCCATTACGCTAACGGGAATCGCGTGCGGCCTTATAATAGGAACGCTTCTGCCGGGATCTCTCGGGGCGCAAGGCGCTGCCGCCGGATTCTTAAAATCGCTTCTGGGCGCTGCCGCCGGAGGAAGCAGTATATACATATTGGGTTTTTTGGGAGAGTTGATCTTCAGGAAGGAGGCCATGGGGGGAGGCGACGTCAAGCTTATGGCCATGATTGGCGCCTTTCTGGGCTATAAGCTAGTACTGCTCGCATTCTTCATAGCGCCTTTTTTTGGCGCGGCAGCAGGCATTGCGGTTAAATTGAAAGAAAAGAAAAGCGTTATACCTTACGGCCCCCATCTGTCGCTTGCTGCGCTGGTGTCGATCTTCTGGGGAGAACGCATATTAAGCTATCTCTTTTTTTACTAAGCGGCCGCATAAGAAAGGATTGAGCGGGCCGTGAAGGTGTCTTGGGCAAAACTATTTTTATGAGGAGGATAAAATGCTGAGATATCTGACAGCAGGGGAATCCCACGGAAAGTCCCTCATGGCAATCTTGGAAGGCATGCCGGCCGGGCTTAAGATCTCCAAGGCTTTTATCGACAGAGAACTCGCCAGGAGGCAAAGAGGTTACGGTAGGGGCGGTCGCATGAAGATAGAGAAGGATAGCGTCCGGATACTCTCTGGCACGAGAAAACAGGAAACCATCGGCAGCCCCCTTGCCGTTATCATAGATAACAGGGATTCGAGCATAGACAGGCTGCCAACGATCTTTTCTCCCAGACCCGGTCATGCCGATCTGGCCGGAGCCCTGAAATATGACAGATCTGATATCCGCGATATACTTGAACGCTCGAGCGCCAGAGAGACTGCCGTAAGGGTGGCGGTCGGGGCAATATGCAAATTGCTTCTGGCCGAATTGGGCATAGACATAGCCGGTCACGTGGCTACGCTGGGTAAAGTAGAAGCACATACCGGCGAACTGGATTTCAGCGATATAAAGAAGGCGGCAAGAGCCTCTACTTTGGGTTGCGCCGACAGGTTTTCCGAAGGCCTTATGCGTAAAGAGATCGACAGGGCCCGCAAGGAAGGCGACACTCTCGGCGGAAGCTGCGAGATCATAATCGTCGGCCATCCGCCCGGACTGGGTTCGCATGTTCAGTGGGACAGGAAGATAGACGCGCGCCTTGCGATGGCGCTTATGTCCATACAGGCCGTTAAGGCGGTAGAGATAGGTTCCGGCATATCGTCGGCCGCGATGAGAGGTTCTCAGGTGCACGATCCGATCGCCTACGGAAGGGGCAGATTCTTGCGCAGCACCAATAACGCCGGGGGCATCGAAGGAGGAATGACTAACGGCAAACCTATAATCGCGAGGGTCTACATGAAGCCTATCTCCACTTTAAGGAGGCCTCTTGACAGCGTAAACATAAAGACGAAGAAAAAGACAAAAGCCAGCGTTGAGAGATCCGATGTATGCGCGGTGCCTTCCTGCGCCGTGATCGCCGAGAATATCTCCGCTTACGTCATGGCGGCCCTCTGCCTGGAGAAGTTCGGTTCGGATTCCCTCAGAGAGCTTAAGGCCAATTATGCCAGTTATCTTAAGATGCTGAAAACCAGGTAGGAGGCGGATGCTTTCTATGGGTAAGGACAATATAATACTTGTCGGTTTTATGGGAACCGGAAAGTCCACCGTCGGAAAGAGGATATCGGCCGATCTGGGAATGGAGTATGTAGATACGGATCTCTTAATAGAGAAAAGAGAGAGACGGACGATAAACGATATCTTCGAGACGATGGGCGAGGGCTACTTCCGCACAGTAGAGAAGGAGGTGGTAAAAGAGGTAAGCAGAAAGACGCAAGCGGTTATAGATACGGGCGGTGGAGTCGTTTTGGACGATGGGAATATCCGCAATCTCAAAGCGGGAGGCACCGTCTTCTGCCTAACCGCTTCGGCGGAAAACGTCTATAAAAGAACAAAAGACCATGGCCACAGACCGTTGCTCAATGTAGACGATCCCATAGGAAAGATAGAAGGGCTTCTCAAGTCGCGACGGAGATTTTATATGAAAGCCGATTACCGCGTAGTTACGGATGACAGGGATCCCAAGGCCGTTGCCGGGGAGATAGAAGAGATTTACATGCGGGGAAGGGCGAGATGAAAATAAGGCTGGAAGATATACTGGCCCTTAATTCCATAGAGGGTTTCGGATATAAAAACCTGAAAGGGCTCCTGGATGTTTTTGGCGACACCGCCCGGATATTCAAGGCATCGAAGGCCGATATCGTACATAGTGCAGGTATAAATCCTTCTTTGGCCGAGGGCATAAAAGTCCTGGATCCAAAGATAGGCGCCTTCGAAGCGGAGCAGGCCGCAAAAAAGGGCATAAGGCTGACTACCGTATTCGACGATGATTACCCCGAGAATCTTAAGACTATATACAGTCCCCCGATTGTCCTTTATTCAAAAGGACATATGGATTGCAAGGATTCAGATGCGGTTGCAGTCGTGGGCACCAGAAGGCCTTCACGTTACGGGATATCGATATGCACTTATTTGTCGAGGGGGCTGGCCGGCGCCGGTATAACGGTAGTAAGCGGGCTGGCAAGAGGCATAGATACCGTTGCCCACAGAAGCGCCCTTGAGAGGGGAAGGACCATTGCGGTTTTAGGCAGCGGGCTGGATAACATTTATCCGTCTGAAAACAGAGAGCTGGCCGAGAGAATATCCGGCAGAGGGGTTGTATTGTCGGAGTTTCTCCTAGGGTGCCGGCCCTTCAAAAGGAATTTCCCAAGGCGCAACCGCATAATCGCGGGGCTTTCTTTGGGTGTCGTTGTGGTGGAGGCGCGCGAGAAGAGCGGGTCTCTCATAACGGCCAATTTCTGTCTGGAGGAGAACAGGGAGCTCTTTGCGGTGCCGGGCGAGGCCTGCGCCGAGCGGAGCAAAGGCACCAATAATCTCATAAGGCAGGGTGCCAAACTTGTCGAAAGCCTGGATGACATTATCGAGGAGGTAGGGCGCCGTCTCAAATACGCCTCCTGCGATAATATCCGGACTCAAGACGGCACGGCCGGTTCCGAACATATCGAATTATCTGAAGAGGAAGCCAGGTTGAAAGCGGTCCTGGGCACAAGACCGGTTTATATCGACAGGATAGTCCGCGATACAGGTCTGGGCATGGAGAAAGTATGCGGCATACTGTTGAACCTTGAACTCAAGAATGTGATAAGGCAACTGCCCGGGAAAAATTACATAATAAAACAATAGAGGAAGGCTTAGCAAAATGGTCAAATATCTCGTAATCGTCGAATCTCCGACCAAATCCAGGACGATCAATAAGTTTTTGGGGGAGGAATATATTATATTGCCTTCTATGGGGCACGTAGTTGACCTTCCCAAAAGCGAGATGGGTGTGGACATAGGAAACAATTTCAAACCCCGTTATGTGGTTATCGCCAAGAGGAGAAAGATCCTTTCCGAGCTGAAGAAGGGGGCCGCAAAGAAAGAAAGGGTCTATCTTGCCATGGACCCGGACAGGGAAGGCGAGGCCATAGCTTACCACTTAAGGGAGCATCTTAGCGGGGTAAACGACAGTATATCGAGAGTTACCTTCCACGAAATAACGGAAAGGGCCATAAAGGAGGCCTTCAAAAAACCCCACGGCTTGGATATGGACAAGATAAACGCTCAACAGGCGAGGAGGGTATTGGACAGGGTCTTGGGATACAGCCTAAGTCCGCTTCTCTGGAAGAAGGTCTCAAGCGGCTTGAGCGCAGGCAGGGTTCAATCGGTGGCCCTGAGGCTTATAGTGGAGAGGGAAGAGAAGATAGACTCCTTTGTCGCGGAAGAATACTGGGAACTGGCGGCGCTGCTAAAGAAAAAGCGAGAGGCAGGGGATTGGTCGAAGGAAAACTCGGGAACTTTTACGGGAAAGCTCGTGGAGATCGGTGCCGAAAAAGCGAAGATCAAAGGCGAAAATGAGGCCGGAAAACTGGTAGAGAAGCTAAGGGGGGCGGAGTTCACCGTTAGAGACATCAAGCAGAGAAAGAAGAGAAAAAGGCCTTTCTCGCCCTATACAACCAGCAAACTTCAGCAGGACGCCTTTAATAAACTCCGCTTTTCGGTAAGCAGGACTATGAAGATAGCTCAGGAGCTTTACGAGGGCATAGAACTTGACAGGCAGGAAGCTACGGGTCTCATTACCTATATGAGGACAGATTCAGTATCTGTGTCAGCCGATGCCGAGGTTGCCTGCAGGGAATATATAAAAAATAAATTCGGAAAAAGATTCTGTCCGGCCAAACCCAGAAAATATAAATCCAAGAAATCGGCTCAGGAGGCGCATGAGGCCATCAGGCCAACACTGCCCCTGCGCGAGCCGGAGAAAATAAGAAAGTACCTAAGCGCAAATCAATTCCGGCTCTACGAACTTATATGGAAGAGGTTTATATCGAGCCAGATGGAAGCGGCCGTGGATCTTAACATAAGCGCGGATATCCAGGCCGCCGACTGCCTCTTCCGCGCCACGGGAACGAAAAGACTCTTTGACGGTTTTTTGACGCTGTATAAAAAAGAAGAAGGCAACAGGCTTCTGCCGCCACTTACAAAAGGAGAACGCCTCGATCTGGTAAAACTGGACCCTACGCAGCACTTCACGTTACCCCCGCCGAGGTTTTCCGACGCCTCGCTGGTTAAGGCGCTTGAGGAGAAAGGAATAGGCAGGCCCTCAACCTATGCCCCCATAATTTCCACCATAACGGTCCGCAATTACGTCAGGAGAGAAAAGGGATATTTGCATCCGACGGAACTTGGAAAACTTGTTATTCAGCTTCTAATAGAACACTTTCCCAAGGTCCTAGATGTCAAGTTTACCGCGTACCTTGAAGAGGAGTTAGACCAGGTGGAGGAAGGCAGCGTACCCTGGGAAAAGGTCCTGAAGGATTTTTATGAGCCGTTCAGGATTGCCTTCGAAAAGGCCCAGAGGCACATGGAGAACCATAAAAAGGCGGAGGTCCTGACTGATGAAATCTGCGGGGAATGCGGCAGCCGTATGGTAATCAAGTGGGGCAGAAAGGGGAAGTTTTTAAGCTGTTCCGCTTTTCCCAAGTGCAAATTCTCCAAATCCATAACCACCGGCGTCAAGTGTCCGATGGATGGCTGCGACGGAGAACTTGTGGAGAGAAGATCCTACAGGGGCACCTTTTACGGATGCTCCAACTATCCGAAGTGCCGCTATGTCAATTCTTCGCTGCCTTCCGAAAAGAAGGATGGCGGGGACGGCAAGGCCGAGGATTAAGGACTTCCTGCGGATGTCGATATCGGTTTCGGCATCTTTATTCAGACGGAGCGGACATTTGATACGGTTCATAGACAAATATATCAATTACCTTAAGATAGAGAAAAACGCAAGCGAGCATACCGTTATAAATTATTCCCTCGACCTTAGAGATTTCTCGGTTTTTCTCGATGAGCGGGCGCTTGAGGAAGTGACTTATCTGGATTTACGCAAGTACCTTGCCGTCATGCGCCAGAAAGATTATTCTAAGCGGACCATAGCAAGAAAGCTGGCCAGCCTCCGCTCCTTTTTCAGATTCCTTTACCGCGAAGGATACATAAAAAACAACCCCGCCTCTTCCGTGTCTACCCCTAAACTAGATAAGAGACTTCCCATTTTCTTGGATACAGACGAGGTTGCCAGACTGGTGGAATCCCCGGATTCAACCGACATATCGGGTCTGCGTGACAGGGCGATGCTGGAGACACTTTATTCTACGGGAATAAGAGTGAGCGAGCTCACTTCTCTTAACACCGAAAATATCGATTTCATAAGCGGGACGGTGAAAGTAATGGGTAAGGGGAAAAAAGAGCGCCTAGCTCCCATAGGCGACAAGGCCCTTAAGGCCATACGCAGTTATCTGGATAAGAGGGGACCAGGCAAGCTCAGGGAGAAAAGGGCGGTTTTTTTGAATAAGAACAGCACGCGCTTAACGGATCGCAGCGTCAGGCGGATGCTTAATAAATATATAAGGCGTCTCTCCTTCAGAGAAGGCATATCTCCGCATACCTTGAGGCATTCCTTCGCAACGCATCTTTTAAACAGAGGCGCAGACCTGCGCAGCGTCCAGGAGCTTTTGGGGCATATGAACCTTTCCACCACACAGATATATACCCATGTCACTACAAAGAGGTTGAAGGAAGTTTACAAAAAGAGCCATCCAAGGGCATGAGAAAAGGGCTATCGTGAGAATATTATACGACATTTTTTTTATTATATTTGCTGTTCTTTACCTGCCATATTTTATAATCAAGGGTAAGTACCATACAGGGTATCTTCAACGCCTGGGAATTTATGATAAGTCGGTTTCAAGCGGCCTGGCAGTTGCCCGGCCCGTGTGGGTGCACGCGGTGAGCGTAGGCGAAATGAGAACGGCCTCTATACTCATAGAAAATATGCGCCTTCGATTTCCGGGAAGGCGTTTTATAATTTCCAATACTACAAAGACCGGTCACGCCGTCGCCCGTAAGGTATCCTCTCCGGAAGATACGCTTATTTACTTTCCTTTTGACCTGAGTTTTGCTGTCAGCAGGGCGGTTGAGACAATAAATCCGTCCATCTTCATATCTATTGAAACCGAGATATGGCCCAATCTTATAAGCGAACTGCATGAAAGAGGGGTGCCTATAGCTTTGGTGAACGGCAGACTTTCGGACGCCTCTTTTAGATATTACAGGATCGTCTCTTTTTTTATCGGAAGAATACTTGACAGGATGTCTCTCTTTTGCATGCGTACGGCTGAGGACGGAGAAAGGATAAAGAAGCTAGGGGCGTCAGAAGAGAAGGTCTTTGTATGCGGCAATTTGAAATTCGATTACCGGATGAGCCAATACGATACATCCGAGAGATGGGCTGCCCTTGAGCGCATATCCGAGATATCGGGCAAATCGGACTTCTTCGTCGCCGGAAGCACCCATCGCGGGGAGGAGGATATAGTCCTTGCGGCGTATAAGGAGGTCAGGGGGGTATTTCCCGAACTTAGGCTTGTGATAGCCCCGCGTCACGTCGAAAGAACGGCGGAAGTCTGCCGTATAGCCGAGAAGCGGGGTTTTACTCCCATAAGGATCTCCGCGCTCGATTCGGCGGATGAGGCCATAAGAGACGGGCAACGAAGAGTTGTCTTTATCCTGGATGTTATGGGCAGATTGAACGAGATGTATTCCATAGCCTCGGTAGTCTTTCTGGGGGGCAGTCTCATAAAAAAGGGCGGTCACAATTTTGTGGAGCCGGCAGGTTGGTCGAAACCCATCATTACCGGTCCGCATTGCGATAATTTCAGAGAGATGTTCAGCACCTTTGCAGGTAGGAACGCTTTGCTTCTCGCGCGTGATGGCCGGGAACTGGCTTTGCGCCTTAAGGGTTTACTTGGAGACGCCGATGCAAGGATCGCCTTGGGGAAAAGGGCAAAGGAGATAGTGCTTGAGAATCGCGGTTCCTGCGCGCAGACGGTCTCCTTTTTGAGCAGATATCTTGACTAAATCCGAAAATTATCGGGGCAGATCGATGTGCGGATTTAAATCCTATATCAACCGTATAATGAAAGATGACCTCGAGAGATTCCACCATTATCTGGCGGCCGGTATTCTCAGCATACTTTCGTTGTTTTATCTGGCGGCGCTCAGGGTTCTCTATTTTCTGAGGCGTCTCGGCATAGAGCGTCGATATAAGCCGGAGGCTAAGGTGATAAGCGTCGGGAATATAACGCTTGGCGGAACAGGCAAGACGCCCTTTACCATAATGTTGAGCCGTTATGCAAGGGATTCCGGGAAAAAGGTTGCCGTTCTTCACAGGGGGTGCGGAAAAGACGAAGATGCGTTATTAAGCGAGAAGCTCAAGGGCGTCAGGGTTCTGACCGGCAGAGACAGGATAGCCTCCGCGCGTAAGGCCCAAAAAGAGTACGGCTGCGACTGCATAGTTCTGGACGATGGTTTCCAGCACTACAGGCTTGAAAGGGATATCGATATATTGCTTATAGACGCCGTTGATCCTTTCGGGAATATGTCTCTTTTTCCGAGGGGTATTTTGCGTGAGCCGTTAAGCCGTATAAGAGAAGCTGATTTCGCTATAGTTACAAAGGCCGATTGCGGCAAAGATAACCTAAAGCGCATATACGAGACTCTGGCTGTTTACAATAAGGGCATTGAGACGGCAGAGGCGAATTACAGGGCCGTCGGGTTGAAGGAGGTCTTCGGCGAGAAGGTTTTCCCGCCTTCCTACGTAAAGGACAGGCGCGTTGTACTTCTTACCGGCATAGCGAACCCCGGATACTTTGCCTGGATGGTATCGGAATTAGGCGGAATTCCGGTCGGGCGATTTGATTTTCCGGATCATCATGAATTTACACCCTCCCAGGTGGAAAGGGCTGTCTCCGTCTCCAGGCAGCGTACAGACGGAATAGTGATGACCACGGAAAAAGATGCTGTACGCCTGAAGAGGCTCGGAAAGCCTTATGGGGATACCGAATTTTTAAGTGTTGAAATTGAGATAGATTTAACAAAGAACAAGGATAAGGTAATTGCTAGACTCGATTCTTTATGTAATAACTAAAGGAGCAAGCGTATTATTTGCCGCACTGCCGGTGCGTTTTGTCTTATCTGTCGGAAGGGCGTTCGGCAGACTTGCGTATTTTTTGAACTATAAAAGATCCCGCGTGGCGTATGCGAATATACGTTATGCTTTTGCCGGGCGCAAAGACTCTCATGAAGTAAGGGAGATAGTCAGGTCGCTTTACTGTAATTTCGGAGAGGTACTGGCGGAGGTCCTGAGGATGCCGGCCGTAGATAAGAGATACAAGGAGAAATTTATAGATATAGAGAATCTACATTACATAGAGCAGGCGCTCAAGCGCAGAAAAGGACTAATCTTTCTTACGGGGCACTTCGGCAATTGGGAACTCTTAAGCGTTACAAGCGCTCTTCAAGGGTATCCTCTGCTGGTGTTGGCCAGGGAGCAGAAGATGAAGAGGCTTAACGATGCGCTGAATGAGGCCAGGGAAAGCAAGGGATGCAGGGTCATAAAGAAAGGAATGCAAACTCGGCAGATATATGATCACCTGAAAGCGAACGGAATCGTCGGAATACTTTCCGATCAGGATGCCGGAAAGGCGGCCCCCATGACGGATTTCTTCGGCAGGCCCACATCAACCCCTAAGGGGGCTTTTACGCTTGCAAGAAGGACAGGCGCCTCTATAATACCGGCTTTTATGATAAGGAAAAACGGTCCGCACCACAGACTGGCCCTTGAGGAACCGATAGAGGTGGGGGGCGAAGGGACCGATGAAGTGTACGCCATGAAGAAATTTACTCGGGAGCTCGAAAAGAAGATTCGGGAGCATCCCGAACAGTGGCTCTGGTTGCACAAGAGATGGAAATCCAGCCCGTTGCGCAGAATAGCAGTATTGAACGACGGAAGGGCGGGCCATCTGAACCAGGCGCGCGCCATTACCGAAATAATAAAGGAAATAAGGGCCGCAGCAGGAGCACAGGAAGCCGATACAAAGACGGAAGTCATCGAGATAGAATACAGAAGCGGTGCCAGGCGCGCGTTGATGTCGCTTGCCAGCAATATCACGTGCGCGAGTCCGGTCTTAAGAAACATGCTTTTGAGGTTCGCCCTGACTAAAGCCTCCTATTCCAGGATAAAAGAGGTTTATGCCGATATCGTGGTATCGTGCGGTTCTAAAACAGCGGCATGCAACCTGCTTTTGGCAAGGGAGAACAACGCCAAGAATATTGCCGTAATGAAACCGGCACTGGTAGGACCGGGAAACTTTACATTGATGGTTATGCCCGAGCATGACAGGCCCGCTGCGCGGGATAATATAATAGTCACCTCGGGGGCACCGAACATGGTTAATCCTGCTGCCCTGGAGGACGATATAAGACGGTTGAAGAATGCTGTCGGATGGAGTCCGGCTCCGAAGATAGGATTGCTGCTCGGGGGAGACAATAGATATTTCAGCATAGAAGTTGCGGCCGTCAAGGAGGTCATAAAAGGCATAAAGGAGATTGCCGAGGAGACCGGCGCCGAAGTGCTTGTGACTACGTCAAGGAGAACAGGGCCGGATATAGAAAGGCTGGTCAAAGACGAATTTGCAGACTACGGCTTGAAAAGGCTTCTTGTAATCGCAAACGATAGAAATGAGAAATGGGCAGTCGGAGGCATGTTTGCGGCATGTAAAACGGTGGTTGTTTCCGGTGAGTCGAACTCAATGGTATCCGAAGCCGCCTCTTCGCCCTGCCACGTTGTCGTATTTACCCCGAAAAAGATAAGCCGGCGAGCGAAGGTAAAACACGAGTTATTTCTTGAGGGATTAAGCCGCGACGGCTATATAAGGGTAACCGCTCCGGAAGGGGTGGGCGGCGCCGTGGCCGAGACACTGGTCTGCGGTGAAGAACCTAGAATACTCGACGAACGATCCATATTGCGCAAAGGCCTGATGCGAGTAATTTAAGAAAAGAGGTATCCTGATGAACGTCTTACAGATATTGCCGGAGCTGGATGTCGGAGGTGTGGAAAGGGGCACAGTGGACTTTGCGCGGTACCTTACTCTCAACGGACATAAGGCCGTGGTAGTCTCTGCGGGCGGCAGACTTGTAAGACGGCTGGATGAAATTGGGGCAAGACACTATGAACTTCCCGTCCACAGAAAATCTCCTTACTCGGTAATCGTTTCGATTGTACGGCTTTGCAGAATAATATCACGAGAGAATATCGAAGTTATTCATGCGCGAAGCAGGGTGCCGGCCATAATAGGCTTTTTTGCCGCCAGGATAACCAAAAGGGTCTTCGTGACGACATCTCATGGTTACTATAATACCCGGTTTACCTCAAGGCCAATGGGATGGGGCAGGTTTGTGATTGTTGCCAGTAACAGCATAGCAAGGCATATGATAGATGATTTCAATGTTCCTTTTGAACGTGTCAAGCTGATACCTCGAGGTGTCGATCTCAACGAATTTAAATTTCTGAAGTCGTATCGGCAGTCTGAGCTGTCGCATGCAGAGTCAAGGAAGAGGGAGTACAAGGTGGGGATAATATCCAGGATTACTCCCCTGAAAGGGCACAGGGATTTTCTGAAGGCGATGGCAATAATAGCGAGGTCTGTGCCTGGATTGCAGGTAGAGGTGGTCGGCGAGGCACCCAAAAAAAAGACAGGCTATAGAGAAGAGCTGGACCTTCTCGCGAGAAGACTAGGAATATCCGGAATAGTCCGTTTTTTGGGCGCGAGGGAAGATATCCCGCAGATACTTGAGGGGCTGGACGTACTCGTCTTACCCACCGTTACGCCCGAAGCATTCGGCCGCACCATAGTAGAGGCGCAGGCGGTGGGCGTGCCCGTTGTGGCCTCTAAAGTCGGCGGTATCGTAGATATCATAAAAAACGGAGACACGGGCCTCTTTTCCTCGCCCGGAGAACCCAGGTCTATTGCCGAGGCCGTTATAAAGCTGCTTAAAGACAGAGAGCTTGCCGAGCATATCTCGGAAAGGGCGCGCAGAAATGTGGAAAAGCACTATTCCCATGTAAGGATGTCTGAGGAGACGATAAAGATATATCAACAGGCGCTGCGGAGGAAAAAGATACTAGTTATAAAGGTAAGCGCGCTGGGGGATGTAGTTCTTTCGGTGCCGTCCCTGAAGGCGTTAAGAAAAAAATTTCCCGAAGCGGTCATCAAGGTCCTCGTGGGGCTTTCCTCGAGTGATATCCTGAGGGGATGCCCTTACGTAGATGAACGCATTGTGTATGACCCGCACTCAAGAGACGCGGGCTTCAGAGGATTGGCGCGAGCGGCCGCGAGGCTTCGCAGGGAAGATTTCGATATATCCGTAGATCTGCAAAATAACAGGGCCAGCCATATACTTTCGTTTCTCGGCGCTATACCCTTAAGATACGGTTATTCAAACGGGAAACTGGGTTTTCTTCTTAATAGGGGACTTGCTGATAACCGGCGTGATTCGACGGACCCGGTATCTCATCAGTTCCGGACACTCGATCTGATGGGCATCAAATACGACGGCGAAGAACTTGAATTATGGCCGTCCAGAGAGGATGAGGAGTGGGCCAGGGCCTTCCTTGCCGAACACTGGATAGGCAAAAAACAGACATTGGTAGGTATAAACGTGGGGTCAAGCACAAGGTGGAAATCGAAAAGGTGGGAGCCTCCTTACGTGAGCATCTTGTGCGATGAACTGGCCAGGCGGTTCAACATAAGGCCGGTCTTGACCGGTTCGAATAATGATGTCGAAGAGGCCAGCCGTATTGCCAGACATTCACAGGCCAGACCGATTATATCTTGCGGGAAGACCGAATTGCTTGAACTGGCCGCGCTTATAAGGCATTGCGCACTCTATATCACCACCGACAGCGCACCTATGCACATAGCGGCAGCCATGAAGGTGCCTTTTATAGCGCTCTTCGGACCCACCGACGCCGCAAGGCATGCACCGAAAGACCCTAATTCGCGTATTTTATCCGCCGGCGTGAAATGCTCGCCTTGTTACAAACCCACGTGCAAAAAGGACCATATATGCATGAAGAGCATAAAGCCGCATAATGTGGTAGAGGCCGCCGAAGAGATGCTTATACAGAGAGGCGTAAACGGGAAATGTAGCTCGAAAGGCAGGTCTGTAACGGTATGAGGATACTACAGCTTGCCACACACCTGAACGCTGGGGGCGTAGCGAGATATATAGTCTCTCTCTCCAGGCATCTAACTCTTAGAGGGCATAAGGTATCGGTGGCCTCTTCGGGCGGAGATATGGAGGGAGAGCTCGAAGAGGCCGGCATACCTCACCTGAAACTTGACATACGCACAAAATCCGAGTTAAGTCCCAGGATACCGTTGGCCCTTTTGCGCCTGATCCCTTTTATAAAAAGCGAAGGCGTAGAACTTATCCATTCCCATACGAGAGTGACTCAGGTGACGGGTGCCATCCTTTCGCGTCTTACCGAAAAGGCCTATGTGTCTACCTGCCACGGTTTTTTCAAAGAACGTCTCGGAAGACGGCTCTTCGGTTGCTGGGGAAAGCCGGTCATCGCCATAAGCCGCGCGGTAAAAAGTGAACTAATAGAACGTTTCGGAGTCGACGATAAAGATGTAGAACTGGTATATACCGGAGTGGAAGACAAAGACCTGGGCGGTCCCGTTACCGTAGAAAAAAGAGAGGCATGCAGGCGCCGTTTCGGCATCTCGCTTGCTTATGTAGTAGGCACGGTTGGCAGGCTTTCCCCCGTAAAGGGGCAGGGTCTCCTTTTGGAGGTCCTGTCCGGCCTTAAGGACAAGCGGGACGATATACTACTGATGCTGGCGGGGGACGGCCCCGAGAAGAAGAGGCTTCTCAAAAAGGCTGCGGATTTGGGCATAAGCGATAGGGTGCGGGTAGTCTGCGGGGCCGCGGATGTGGGCGGAATACTCGAATGCATGGATGTCTTTGCCCTACCTTCGGTAGAGGAAGGGTTGGGGTTGGCTTTGGCTGAAGCTATGGCTAAAGGTATACCCTGCGTTGCTTCAAGGGTGGGGGGCATAGAGGACCTTATAAAGGACGGCTACGATGGGATCCTGGCCGAACCCAATGATTTAAAGGGTTTTTCGCATGCTATAGAAAAGCTGTTGAATAACGACCAAGAGGTACGAAAGATGGCCGGAAGGGCGCGCGAAAAGATAAAAAACGAGTTTAACATGGAAAAGATGCTGGAGGGCATCGAAAGGGCCTATTACCGGGCACTCCATAAGAAGGAAGATACCGCATGAAGGATGACGGCAAGAAGGAGAAGATACTTATATTCAACATGAATTGGCTCGGGGATGTCATCTTTACCTCTCCTTTTATACGGGCTATAAGGAAAGCCTCCAAGATGTCAGTTATCAGCTGTGTAGTTCCGCCCAGATGCGAGCCTCTCCTTAAATACAATCCGCATATAGATAACTTGATAATATACGACGATAAGGGGCGCGAAGCCGGACTAATCGGTAAATTCGCGTTTATTTCAAGGTTGAGGAAAGAACATTTCGACGTAGCATATATATTGCACAGGTCGTTTACAAGAGCACTTTTGGTCTTTGCCGCAGGCGCAGTCAAACGCATAGGTTATAATACTAAGGCGAGAGGGTTCCTGCTTACAGAACCTATTGCGCTACCGGGTGGAGAGATCCACAGGGTGGAATATTATCTCAAGCTGGCAGAATCCCAAGGCACGGATATTTCGAATAAGGATTATGATTTCTTTTGGGGCAGGGAGGACGAAGAAAGGAGCGAAAAGTCACTTAGAGATGCCGGTATAGGCCCAAAAGAGAGGTTCGTAGTCTTTAATCCCGGGGGAAACTGGGAACCGAAGAGATGGCCTGTGGATAACTTCGCCGAACTGGCTGACCTTATTATGGAGACATACAAAACCAGAATAGTGGTAACCGGGGCTGCCGGAGATAGAAAGCTTGCAGAGGCAATATCCGAACGGACAAAAGGTCCCGTTTCTTCCCTGTGCGGCAAGACAGGCATCAGGGAGCTGGGTCCTATATTTAAGAGGTCCAGCGTTGTTATATCAGGGGATTCGGGCCCCATGCATATTGCCGTGAGCGTAGGAGCCAACGTGATAGCTATATTCGGCCCTACGAAAGCATCCATAACCGGTCCTTACGGCAGGGGTAACTATTCGGTCCTGACGGGTGATGCGGGATGTCGCGTGCCCTGCTATGATACCGGCTGCAGAGACAACAGATGCATGAAATTAGTGACAGCGGGCGATGTTATTGGTATAATAGAAAAAAAGGGAATACTGGAGAGGGCAGAGTGAAGGTTGCGGAAAAAAAAGTAAAAAGAATACTTTTTATATCTCTAACCAATATCGGGGATATAGTCCTTACGACACCCGTTGTGGGTGTACTTCGCGAAAGATTTCCCGGAGCCAGAATAGATGTAATAGTTGGGCCGAACGGTTCCGAAATATTTCACAAGAACCCAGGCATATTCAAGGTGGTCGAATATAATAAATATGTCCCACTTTTAGCCAAGAAAAGAATTGTAAGGAAACTGAGGAGAGTAGGATATGACCTTATCGTGGACCTGCGCAACTCCATGTTTCCGCTTTTAATAGGCTCCAAATACAGGACCAGCCCCATACAGGGTGTCTCTAAGAGACTGCACCATAAAAAGAGCCAGCATCTGCGAAAACTCGACTCTCTGGGATTGCGCGTTGGGGACGCCCCTTTTTACCTGCATGTACCTCGTGTAGACCGAGAGGATGTCGCCAGAATGATGTCTTCCCTGGAGACCGGGGAGCCGGTTGTCGCGGTTGCTCCCGGGGCCAAATCGAGTATAAAGAGGTGGCATACCGCAGGATTTGCCGAAGTGATAAAGAGGCTGATAGAGGAGGCGAAGGCTAAGGTGATACTTGTAGGCGACTCTCAAGATAAGAGCATAGCGCGGGATATCAAGTTGTTTTTAGGTACCGATATCACAGACCTCTGCGGCCGGACTTCTTTATGCCAGTTGGCCGCCGTTGTTGAAGGTACGGATCTTCTTATAACTAATGACAGTGCCCCGCTTCATATCGCCGGTGCCGTAGGGACCGATGTGCTGGCCATATTCGGGCCTACCGACCCAAGGGAATACGGTCCCACCGGCCCGGGTGACAGGGTAATCAGGGCGGGCCTTAAATGCAGCCCCTGCAACAGGGCGCAGTGTTTGCATAATCACGAATGCATGAAGAATATAACCCCCGATGAAGTCTTCACGGCAGCCAGAGATATGCTTAAGAAGGGGAAAAAGCCGGAAAAGGCCATCTGACAGGATTGCGGGAGCAGAGGATGAAAAAGATACTCTTGGTCCGGACCGACAGAATAGGGGACGTAGCATTATCCACTCCGGTAATCAAGGCCATACGAAAGGCCTTTCCTCTTTCATACATCGCTTTTATGGTCAGACCGTATGCCAGGGGGGTCGTGGAAGGCAATCCTTATTTGGATGAGGTGATCATATACGACAAGTACGGAAGCCATAGAGGCGTCCTATCGACTTTGCGATTCGCATGGAACTTGAGAAAGAAAGGTTTTGATACCGCAATCATTTTACATCCTACCAATAGGGCTCATATTGTTACCTTTGTTGCCGCCATACCGGAGAGGATCGGTTTCGACAGAAAACTGGCATGGCTTCTTACGAAGGCCGTCAAAGATGAAAAAAGTCGTGGACAAAAACATGAATTGGAGTATACTTTACATATACTTAAGGAAATAGGCATACACGAAGCCGAAACCGGTATCCATATACCGGTCGAGAATGCTGATATAGAATCGGCTTGCGCATCGCTTGAGAAAAAAGGCATCGGAAAAAGCGAGGAGTTCGTAACCTGCCATCCTTCCTCAAGTTGCCTCTCCAAAAGATGGCCGCTTGAGAGGTTTGCCCGGTTGATAGACCGGATAAGATCGGAATTGGGTCTTAAGACTGTCCTTGTAGCCGGGCCGGAGGAAAGGGATCAGATAGAGAGCCTGAAGACTATGCTTAAGTTCGGCGCAGTGGATCTTGCGGGCGAGACCTCTGTAGGGCAATTGGCCGCTCTTCTCAAAAGATCCGAACTTTTTATCTCGAATGATTCCGGGCCTGTGCATATATCCTGGGGGGTAGGTACGCCCTCTGTTGTTATATTCGGAAGGAGACAGCCCGGCCTCAGTCCGCAGAGATGGGGGCCGAGAGGGCAAGACGATATAGTTATACACAAGGATGCCGGATGCAAGATATGCCTGGCGCACAACTGCAAAAGGGGTTTTAGGTGCCTCACTTTAATTGCCGTTGATGAGGTCTATGAGGCGGTTCGGACGGTTCTACTGAAAAGGGGGAAGGAGCCGGTAAGCGGCGCCAAATAAGTCCTGAAACCCAAAGGCAAGACCCGGGGGAATTATGTCGAGCAATTTAATTTATTGTAAAGGGCAGAAGGATCTTAAGCATGACATGCCGCCGGAGGATATTAAGAACGTGGTCCGTTCCGGCGAAGGGGTCTTATGGCTGGATTTGGTAAAGCCCGAAAAATCAGAAATGGATATACTGGAAAGCGGTTTCAAGCTTCATCCGCTTACGCTGGAAGACTGCATAAATACCAATACCCGTCCCAAGATAGAGCAATTTGAAAATTATATGTTTATCGTAATTCACGCCGCTTGCACCAAACCGCGCTCCCAGCGGGTCAGAACTACGGAACTTAATGTATGCGTAGGGAAGAATTTTATCGTTACCATTCATCAGGAGCCGATAAAAGGCGTGGAAACGGCGCTCGAAAGGACGAGTAAAAACCCGGCCATTATCTCCAGGGGCCCGGATTCGGTCTTGCACCTGGTGGTTGATTCACTTGTAGATAACTATATACCCGCCCTCGATGCCATGGATTACAAACTCAGCAACATAGAGACGCAGGTGCTGGCTAACCCTACCCACAAGACATTGAACGACATAGTAGCGGCCAAAAAGGACATATTATATCTAAGGCGTTTCATAGGTCCCCAGCGCGATACGATAAACCTTCTTTCCAAGGAGTATTTTCAGTTTATAAGCCACAAAAGAAAGGCGTATTTCAGAGACGTATACGACAACATGATATTTATCAACGATACCATCGATAATTACAGGGATATAGTCAACGGCATCTTTGATGCATACCTGTCAAAAGTATCCGACAGAACAAACGAAATAATGAAAGTCCTTACGGTCATAGCAACGATAATGATGCCCCTGACGCTTATAAGCGGTATATACGGCATGAACTTCCGTAATATGCCGCTTTTAAAATGGGACGGCGGCTTTTACGCCGTTTCATTTCTGATGGTTCTTATAGGTATAGGCATGCTAATGTATTTTAAGCGCAAGGAGTGGCTGTAGACAAGAAGCTTCCTAGGCGCGGCACAACCTTTTTTCATTAACGGTATGTATCTTGCCATAGCCAATATAGGTCTTTTTTTAATACTTCTTTTTCTCTCCGCTTTCTTCTCCGGCTCCGAAACGGCTCTTTTCAGCCTGAGTAAAATAAGCGTGAAGAGGCTTAAATACAACAATGCCCGGAATTCCGGTGTAGTAGAATCACTCCTGAACAGTCCTACCGAGCTTTTGATAACTATCCTTATAGGCAATATGTTCGCTAATGTCTTTGCCTCAAGCATGGCGGCCTCGATTTCCCTCGAACTTTTCGGAGAGGGGGGTTTAAGCATATCCATACCCGCTATGACGGTGCTGGTTGTAGTCTTCTGCGAGATCATACCGAAAATCGTGGCCATAAACAACGCCAAGTCTCTAGCCCTGACCGTGGCGCCTTTCATAAATATCTTTTCGAAAATAGTCCTGCCCCTGAAGAGCCTCCTTTCCAAACTGGCAAAGATGACCCTCCTGAGGTTGAGCGACAGCGCGGAGAAGGCAGAAAGCGGAATAACCATGGATGAACTCGAAAGCGCAATCAAGGTAAGCTATGCAAAGGAAGGCATAATTGACAAGGAAGAGGCCGAGATGATTGAGGATGTTCTGCAGCTCAGCTACAAGAAGGTCTCGGATGTTATGGTGCCCGGGGAGAAGATGGTCTCTTTTTCGGCAGAGATGCCACTGGCCGAAATGGCCTTTGCGATCAAGGAGGCCGAGCTCTCAAGAATACCGGTATATTCGGGATCCAAGTCCAATATAATAGGGATTCTATACTCAAAGGAACTTCTCAGAAAAAGGCTGGAAAGCGGTTTAGGCGCGAACATACGAGATCTATTAAAGGAGCCATTTTATATCTCTTCCGGCGTAAGGCTTACGGCGCTTCTAAAAGAGTTCAGGTCGAGGAAGATCCACCTTGCGATAGTTCAAGACGAAGACGGCCGCCTTGCCGGGCTTGTAACCCTTGAAGATCTTCTCGAGGAAATTATAGGAGACATAAGGGATAAGGAAAGGCTGCTCTACCGCATAAGGCACAAGATCTCATCGAAAAAAGACTAATTTACAGAGGGCGATGCCAATTTTACATAGGAATACTTTATGATTTCGATAATAACGGCGGTGTTGATAATCATTTTGTCGATACTGATACAGGCCTTCTTTGCGGGCTCCGAAATGGGGATAATATCGTCCAATAAGATAAAGATATCCCACCGCATACTAAAGGGGGACAGAAGAGCGAGGATACTTGAAAGATTTCTTGAAAGCCCGGAAAGACTTCTCGGGACCACTCTCATAGGAGTCAATATTTCTGTCATTGTGGGCTCTTCGGTGGCGGCAAAGCTTGCTTCGAGGATGTTCGATAACCCCGAGCTGGCGGCAGTTGTTTCTACCTTAGTAATGCTTCCTTTGGTACTCGTATTCGGAGAGATATTACCTATGGCTTTTGCGAGGAAGAATTCCACATTCGTGGCGCTGTCCGTAGCCTTTCCCGTAAGGATAGCATATTTTGCGCTTTTCCCCCTGGTTTCGGTCGCGCGCGTGGTGGCAGGCATATTTTCCGGGACCCCTGACCGCAAGGCGGCCAAGAGGAGTTATTTCGTCACCAGGGAAGAGCTTAAACTGCTTATAAAGGAAGGTATAAAATCCGGCGCCGCTTATGACGATATGCTTATGGACATGGCTTACGAGATCTTCGATTTCGGCGAGACGGATGCCGAGGATATTATGATACCGCTAGAGAAGGTGGTATCGGTGTCGAAGGAAGAGAGGGTCTCGGGGGTCATCAGGGTTATAGTCGAAAGCGGGTATTCCTGGATACCCGTCTACAGCGAATGGTCGGACAATATTATAGGTGTTATAAAGGCTACGGATCTGGTGACGCAGGGCGACGAAAAGAAGGCCCTTGATGTGATGAGGCCGTGTTATTTGATAAGAGAGGACGAGCTTCTGGAGGATGCCCTTAAAAAGATGCAGCTGGACAAGATAAATTTTGCCATAGTCGCGGACATAACCGGCAGACTTACCGGCATTATTACCCTGGAGGATATAGTAGAAGAGATAGTAGGCGAGATTGAAGATGAGTATGCCCCAAAGAGGAATAAACAAAGTTGACACCCTTGTGATTTAGTGTTAGAATTACTTGCCTGTAGATTGAAGAAAACCATTTTTATGTTTGACCCATATGATACAATTTCGCTGGAGAGGTTCGTCCAATGAAGAATCTGAGCCAAAAAAGACTTAAAAAAATTGTTGACAATTTCGTCAATATCTCGGTGCTGGTGGTAGGCGATTTGATGCTGGATGAGTTTATATGGGGAGAGGTATCCAGGATATCTCCCGAGGCACCCGTTCCCGTAGTGCGTTGCGCGAGAGAGAGCCTTATGCCCGGAGGCGCCAGCAATGTGGCGCATAATATGAAATCTTTGGGGGGCACCGTCTTTCTCTCGGGCGTAATAGGAGAGGATGAAACGGGGGATAAACTGATTGAGGTTCTGCGCACAAGATCGATAGACACAAAAGGCGTCGTCCGATGCCCCGATCGCTTAACTACTTTAAAGACGAGGGTCATAGCCCATAATCAGCAGGTAGTCAGGATAGATAAGGAAGCAGCGCAAGATATAGATGGGGCGGCGGTTAAGTCTATGCTCGCGCGCCTCAGCGGTTTCGTCGAAAGGGTAGATGCGGTTATAATCGAAGACTACGGTAAGGGAGTTGTAATACCGCCTCTCGTAAAAGGACTTATAAGGCTTTGCAGGAGGCATAAAAAGATTATTGCCGTCGATCCCAAGGAAAATCATTTTTCACTTTATAAAAATACCACAGTTATAACCCCCAATTTCCATGAGGCGGTCAGCGCCTGCGGGTTAAAGACCGAAGGGGCCCACAACGTAGAAACCATAGGCTCTAAACTTATCAAGAAGATGAACTGCGATGTTGTCCTGGTTACTCTCGGAGAGAAGGGCATGTATCTGAAGGAGAGGTCCGGAAGGTCTCTTATGATGCCTACGGTAGCACAGGATGTGTATGATGTATCGGGCGCCGGGGATACGGTTATAGGCGCTTATACCATGGCCGCCGCATCTGGGGCAACAAGCAAGGAAGCCGCATTTATAGCAAACTGCGCTGCCGGAATAGTGGTAGGCAAGGTGGGCATTGCCGTTACGGAACGCAGGGAGCTCATGGATAAATTAAGAAAAGAGCTGAGAAAGCAGAGGAAGAGAGGATGAAGATCATAGGCGTGATACCGGCAAGGTTTGAATCAAGCAGATTCCAGGGAAAAGTGCTGGCGGATCTCGGCGGTAAACCCGTGGTTCAGCATGTCTGGGAGAATGCCAGAAAATCGCGTACGCTGGACGATCTTGTTATTGCCGCGGACGACGAAAGGATCATGAAGGCCGCCGAAAATTTCGACGCTAAGGTTATCTTTACCTCACCCGATCAACCCAGCGGTACGGACAGGCTTATAGAGGTGGTGAATCCACTTGACGTGGATGTCGTAGTGAACATACAGGGAGACGAGCCCCTGGTGCGTCCTGAGATGATAGATGAACTGGCCTGCGCAATAACCGAAAACAAAGACGTCGGGATGGCCACCCTGGCCAAGAAGATAGAGGATAAGGCCGATCTGGAAAATCCGAATGTGGTGAAGGTGGTTATAGACAAAAACGGTTTTGCCCTCTATTTTTCACGGGCCAGGATACCTTATCCCAGATTCGATACAGTAAAACCCTACTTTAAACACCTGGGTCTCTATTCCTATACAAAGGACTTTTTGTTCGAGTTCGCCAATATACCAAAATCCAATCTCGAGATGGCAGAGGGGCTGGAACAGCTGAGAGCGCTTGAGAGCGGATACAGGATAAAGGTGATAGAGACGAAGTTCGATACCGTAGGGATAGATACGCCTGAGGACCTTGAAAAGGCACGGCAGCTGCTCGGGGTCTAAAGGGGCGCGGGGCGGACAGGCTAACGGAAGATATCGTTTATATGAAGACCCGGAAGATGAATAAAGTAAGCCTGGGGGATATTACGATAGGCGCGGGCGCGCCACTGGTGCTGATAGCGGGACCCTGCGTAATAGAAAGCGAAAGTAGTACTCTTTATCACGCCAAAAGGATTAGGGATATTGCCGCCGAGGTAGGTATTCCTTTTATCTTCAAATCGAGTTATGATAAGGCCAACCGCACATCGGTGGATTCCTTCAGGGGACCCGGCGTGGATGAAGGTTTACGCATATTGAAGAGGGTGAAAGATGAAATCGGTGTTGCCGTTACAAGTGATGTCCACACCGCGGATGAGATAGAAAAGGCTAAAGGGGTGCTTGATATCCTGCAGATACCGGCTTTCCTTTCTAGGCAGACCGATCTTCTAATAAAGGCCGCCTCTACCGGCAGGGTGGTTAACGTGAAAAAGGGGCAGTTCCTTTCGCCCTGGGATATAAGGCACGTGATAAAAAAGGTGAGGTCCGCAGGAGGCAAAAGGATCCTCTTAACCGAACGAGGTACGAGCTTCGGATATAATAATCTCGTGACCGATTTCCGCTCACTTATGATCATGAAGGATTACGGAGCGCCGGTTATATTTGACGGAGGCCATTCGGTCCAGTTGCCGGGGGGAGGCGGAAATTCAAGCGGCGGGGACAGAAGGTTTATAGCTCCGCTCGTATGCGCTGCCGCCGCGGTAGGAACAGACGGTATATTCGTGGAGGTCCATAGGAATCCCGCAAAGGCCCTTTGCGACGGACCCAACATGCTGGCTCTTAAGGACCTCCGAAAGATACTTATCAAGGTCAAAGGGATAGCGGAAGTAGCCGGAAGAAGTAAGTAGCGTCTTAGAGAGACTTGTAGGTGCGAGGTTATGAGCAAAAACAGGGCAAAGGATGTCCTCAGAATAGAATCCAAGGCGATTCAGGAACTAATCAAGAGACTGGATTCCAGTTTCGATAAGGCCGTCAAGCTCATTATGAGGACCAAAGGCAGGGTAATAGTTACCGGCATGGGAAAGCCGGGTTTTATAGCCCAAAAGATATCGGCCACTCTATCTTCCACGGGAACCCCAAGCCTATACCTTCATCCGGCCGAGGCTCATCACGGAGACCTTGGAAGGGTGACTCACGACGATTGTATAATCGCAATATCAAACAGCGGGGAGACCGAAGAAATTATAAGGCTTCTTCCCGTTATAAAGAAGATCGGCGCGAAGCTTATAGCAATGGCGGGAAACACCCGCTCTGCTCTGGCAAAAGCCAGCGATTGCGTTCTGGACGTAAGCATAAAAAAGGAGGCATGTCCTTTGGGGCTCGCCCCCACCACGAGTACTACTGTAATGCTTGCGATGGGGGATGCCCTGTCAGTAGCCGTTCAGCAGAAGAAGGGCTTCAAATTGGAGCATTTCGCTCTATATCATCCGGGTGGGAGCCTCGGCAAGAGACTTCTCCTTAAGGTAGGAGACATAATGAGGACCGGCGCAGGAAATCCCGTGGTCAGGGAAAACAGGGCGGTGAGGGACGTGTTGGTATGTATTACTAAAGCGCGTGCGGGGAGCGCTAGCGTGGTAGACAAGAAAGGTCGCCTTAAAGGTATATTCACGGACGGCGATCTTAGACGCCATCTAAAGGCGGGCGGAGATATAACCTCTCTCAAGATAAGGGAGGTCATGACACAAGACCCCGTTTCGGTGGCGCCCCATATGCTGGCCGTGGATGCTCTTAATATACTAAAGAAGAAAAAGATAGATGAAGTGCCGGTAGTGGACAAAAAACAGAAGCCCATAGGGCTTTTGGACGTTCAGGATCTTCTGAAATCGGGGCTGGTATAATACGGTTCGGCCGTGGTGCTGAGAGGGGATGGCAGTGAAGAAGCAGCTGAGAGAAAGGGCCAGAAAGATAAAGCTTCTTATTCTGGATGTGGACGGTGTTCTCACCGACGGCAGAATTATATATGCCAATTCGGGTGACCAGCTCAAGTTCTTCGATGTAAAGGACGGGCTGGGCCTTTACATCCTTTCTGTCTCGGGCATAAGAAGTGCGATACTTACCGCCAAGAGTTCCAATATAGTGTCGCAAAGGTCTTGCGATATGTGCGTGGACAAGGCTTATCAGGATGTGTCTGATAAGGCGGCAATGCTGGAGACGATATTAAGCGATTTTGGGGTTAAGGCGGCCGAGGTATGTTATATCGGCGACGATCTTCTGGACATACCGGTATTAAAACGGGTAGGCCTGGCTGTAGGAGTAGCTGACGCAGCTTGCGAGGTAAAAGAGACCTGCCATTATGTAACGAATAAAACCGGCGGCCGCGGCGCAGTGCGCGAAACCATCGAATTACTCCTTAAAAACCAGGGGAAATGGGAGGCGTGCATAGAGAGATATCTCAGTTAATCGGATTTAATCTTTGATCCTTAAAGGACGGAAGAGAAAAAAGGGATTCTTGATTGCAGCCGGGCGGAACCCGCAAGGGAAGCCGCTTTTTTTATCTTGAATTGAAATTTATATTATGATAGCATAATCTCCTATGAAGCATAAGCCTTACCGCGTTCTGTTATTTATATTGCTTAAAATCGTTCATATTATAGTATTAATATTGCCATATAAAATTAGCGCGCGGCTGGGTGCGTTTTGCGGTTCTTTGGCATTCCGATTCGCAAACAGATATAATTCGCTTACGGTCCAGAATCTCAAGGCGGTATTTTCGCCTCAGTTTGACGATAAGCGGATAAGGAAAATAGCAAAAGGCTGCTTTCGCAATATCGGCATGACCGCTGCAGAGGTTCTTAGTCTTAATAAACTCAGTCCAAAAGACGTATTAAGACTTGTAAGAGAGACGGATTTTTCACTAATAGAAGAAGCCCTCAGCCAGGGCAGGGGTTGCATAGTGATAGGTAGCCATTTCGGAAACTGGGAGATGGCATCCGTCTTCGGAGCTGCGCGCGGCCATAAGGTGACGGTTGTCGCCAAGAGGATATATTACCACAGGTATAATCGTCTCCTTGTCTCGCTCAGGGATGCCCATAAGGTAAAGACCCTGTATAGGGATGAGCCCGATGTTCTCAGAAAATGCTTAAGAGTTCTCAAGTCTAACGGCATATTGGGAATAGTGCCGGACCAGGATGTCTCGAGCGTGGACGGTGTATTCGTGGATTTTTTCGGAAGACCCGCATACACCCCAAAGGGCCCTATAGCCATAGCTATGCTTTCCGGTACCCCCGTTGTTCAGTCATTTATGGTGCGCGAACCGGCGGGGCTACACCTATACATAGAAGGGCCCTTACGCATTGAAAAAAGCGGGAACAAAGACGGCGATATTCTTCAATATACGAAGACCTGGACGCAGGTGCTGGAACGATATATTCGCAGATACCCGACGCATTGGGTGTGGATGCATAAGAGATGGAAGACGAGGCCCGAAGAGAGACAGGATACGAGTTGAAGGCCATAACGCCGATTAGCCTTAAGAAACCGATATACGCATTTCTGATTGTTATACTTGCGCTATTTGGCGGATGCGCGAAGAGTCCGGAGTCGAGGTATGGCAGAGAGGCCAAGTTAGAGGACGAAGAGATCCCGATACTGAGCGGCAAAGACAGAGGCAGGGCCGATATCAAGGTAAAGGGACTCGATGAAGAGCAGAAGATACTGTCTTTTGATATGGCCGGGTATTCCGACGAAGGCGCCAAGGCCTGGGATATCCGGGGAAGGTCGGCCGATGTTATATCGGATACCGTTATACTCGAGCACATAGAGGCCAACGCTTACGACGAAGACAGAACGGTAAACCTTAGCGCGAAGAAGGGAGTCTATGACAAGAGGAACAATACAATAAAACTGGAAAATGAGGTGATTGTCAAGACCTCGGACGGCATAGTCCTTTCGGCGGACTGGCTCAGATGGAATGCCGAGACCGAGAAAATAGATACGGACAGTTTCGTAAAGGTGGAGAAAAAGGGATTTTGCGCTTCGGGCAAGGGGGCTATAGCCAGCACCAAACATAAGGAGGTTCAGCTAGATAGACATATCAAGGTGCGGCAGGGAGATGTGGAAGTAACTTGCAGGGGCCCGTTATCCATAGATTACAATAACAACAAGGCTTCTTTTTACGGCGATGTCGAAACCACCGATTCCAGAGGAAAGTTGTACGCCGACAGGTTGGACATAATCTTCGATCCCGACAGCCAGGAGATGGAGAAGGTTATCGCCGAAAACAATGTATCCTTGGTTCGGGGCGAGGACGTAGCGAAAGGCGAAAAGATCATATATGATGTCGTTACGGGACAGGCAGAACTGACGGGTGCCCCGGAGATAAGAATTTATTCCAGAGAGGGTCTGGACGATGCATTTACTAAAGATTAAAGACCTGGTGAAGACATACGGCGGCAGACGGGTTGTGGACGGCGTGGATCTTATCGTCCAGAGAGGCGAGATAGTAGGCCTGCTGGGACCAAACGGCGCAGGCAAGACAACCACTTTCTATATGATAACGGGTCTGGTGAAAGCGGACAAAGGAGAGATCTACTTCGATTCTCGTAATATCATACACATGCCGATGCATGAAAGGTGCAAGAAAGGCATAGGTTACCTTTCTCAGGAACCGTCGGTCTTTAGAAAGATGACCGTTGAGCAGAACATACTGGCCGTGTTGGAGACGCTGCCTATACCGAGAAGAGAGAGGATGCGCAGGCTGCATTCTCTTCTGGGAGAACTTAATATAACGCATCTGAGAAGGCATAAGGCCTATACTTTATCGGGGGGCGAAAGGAGAAGGCTTGAGATAACCAGGGCCCTTGTTACGAATCCTCTCTTCGTTCTTCTGGACGAGCCCTTCAGCGGCATTGATCCTATAGCAGTCTTTGAGTGCCAGCAAATAATATCGGACCTGAAGTCAAGAGGCATCGGCGTACTGTTGACCGACCATAACGTGAGGGAGACGCTGGCCATAACGGACAGGTCCTATATAATGAGTGACGGCAAGGTCCTTATATCGGGGACTTCCGAGGACCTTATCTCTAACACCAAGGCCCGTGAGATTTATCTGGGCGAAAAATTCAAGATGTAACAAAGCTGAAATTTTCGCCCAGATTGGGACATCTCACGTGCCTTAACGAGAAGTCTTTATTTGAGTGAGGTGTCCCGGCGGGCATGGAGCAGATATGAAATATAAATTAAAGAATACAGGAAAATCGCATAAGACCATCGAGGTTCATATATCCGCCGAGAAGGTATCCGCCGAACTTGAGAGGATATACAAAGAGGTGTCGGCCCAAGCGGTTGTCCCGGGCTTCCGTAAGGGTAAAGTGCCCCTTGATATAATAAGAAAGAGATTCAGGGGTGAGTCCGAAGAGAAAGCCGCAAGAAACCTTTTATCCGATTCACTCGGCGAGGCCTTAAGAGACAGCGGACTCGATGTCTTAGGCTATCCCGAAGTAACAGATATAAATTTCGACGTTTCAAATGGGATGTCATATAAGGCCTCTGTCAGCATAAGACCCCAGGTAAAACTTAAAAATTACAAGGGGCTCAAACTCAAGAAGACAAAAAAGGAAGTAAGCGAGACGGATATCGATAACGAATTGGAGCGCCTCAGGGAAAGCGGGGCTAAATATGTAACGAAAGAGGGGGGTGCCTCAAAAGGTGACTACGCCATATGCGACTTGGAGTGTACCATAGAAGATAAACCTTTGGAGTCCAAGAAGAACGCCTGGTTATATGCCGGCGAGGGAAGTTTTATACCCGAGGAAGTGATAGTAGGCATTAAGTCCGGGGATGAAAGGGAAACGGACAGGCAGCTGCCAAAGGAGTATTCCAAGAAAGAGGTGGCCGGAAAAACGGCGCATTTCAAGATCAAGGCAAAGGAGATCAAAAGGAAGGTCTTGCCCGATATAGACGATGAGTTTGCCAAGAAGACAGGGAACTTCAAGGACCTCAAAGAGTTAAGAGACGCCATACGCTCGAACATGGAAAGGGTAAACCTAATGCAGGCCAGGAAGGAACTCGAGACCGAGGCCCTTAAATTGCTTGATAAATCAGCCGCGTTAGACGTCCCTGAATTTTTAATCAAGAGGCATCTCGATTCGTTAATGGCCAGTACTAAGGAAAGGCTTAAGCGGGAGGGTTATACAGAAGAACAGATCAGAGATAAGGATGCCGATATAAAAAATAGGCTCGAGGGCGAAGCGGCCGGGCAGATCAGAAGTTACTTCATACTTGAATTCATAGCGGAGAAGGAGGGGATAAGAGCGGAGGATTCCGATGTAGAGGATACCCTGAAAAGCATCGCCTCTAACTACGGTAAAGGGCTGGATGAGATAAAGAGGCACTATAAAGAAAAGAACCTTATGGGAGACCTAAGACAGGAAATCAAGGAACGCAAGACGCTGGATTTTATTATAGATAACGCGGAGATTAGCTGACCACCGCATGCGGCCATACGGCTAAAATACCCGTTGCCTTATAACGATAAAAACGGAGGTGTATATGAGTATTCTTATACCGATGGTAGTAGAACAGACCGGCAGGGTCGAAAGGGCCTACGATATTTATTCGCGTCTCCTTAAAGACCGGATCATATTCATAGGAACTCCTGTGGACGACAATGTCTCAAACCTGGTTATAGCGCAGTTGCTATTTCTCCAGACGGAAAATTCCGAAAAAGACATCAATGTTTATATAAATACGCCCGGAGGAGCCGTTACCAGCGGCCTGGCCATATACGACACAATGCAGTTTGTAAAGCCTAAGGTATCCACATATTGCGTGGGGCAGGCCTCTAGCATGGGCGCCCTTCTTTTGACGGCCGGAGCCAAAGGCAAGAGATATGCCCTTCCGCATGCCAGGATCATGATACATCAGCCGTGGGGCGGCGTACAGGGTCAGGCTTCGGACATAAATATACAGGCAAAAGAGATATTGCGCCTGAGAGAGAGGATTAATCATCTTCTGTCGAAACATACGGGTCAGGATATAGAGAAGATCAACAAGGATACCGACAGAGATTTCTTCATGACGGCCGACCAGGCCAAAGAGTACGGCTTGGTAGACGAAGTTATAAAGAACAAGTAGACAATGGAACTGAAGACGTTACCCAAAAATTCAACTAGGTTATACCTGCCGCTATTACCCCTTCGGGACATAGTGGTTTTCCCGGACGTAAAAGTCCCGCTTTTGGTCGGGAGACCCCGGTCCATAAGGGCGCTCGAGAAGGCCATGGACGGTGACAGGATGCTTTATCTTGTCACGCAAAAGGACCTTCACATAGACGATCCGGGCGAATCCGATATACACGGGGTGGGTACGGTGGCTGAGGTCCTCGACAGCGTGCGGTTGCCCGATGGTTCTTTCAAGCTTCTCATTGAAGGGAAATTCAGGGCCGGGATCAAGCGGTTTGCGGACCAGAAGGACCATTATCGCTCTCAGGTTGAATCCATAGAGGTGCCCTATAAGAGGAACATCGAAGTAGAGGCCCTTGTCCGTTCGGTGAAAGGGCAGTTCGAGGATTACGTGGATCTCAACACGAAACTTTCACAAGAGGCCCTCTCCGCCGCAAATGTTACCGACCATCCGGGTAAGTGTGTCAATATCATAGCCACGCACATGGCAATCAAGATATCGGATAAGCAAAAACTGCTTGAGATAGTCGATTATGCCCAGAGGATACGCACGCTCGCCGGAATACTCAATTCCGAAATCGAAATTCTTAAGGTGGAAAAGAAGATCATGTCCAACATCAAAAGGCAGATCGAGAAATCACAAAAGGACTATTTCCTTACCGAGCAGTTAAAGGCCATCGAAAAGGAATTGGGGGGCAAGGATGGGCTGCAGGCAGAGATTGACGAGCTAAAGGACAAGATAAAAAAGGCCGGCATGAGCAAAGAGGCAGCCGAGACCGCAGAACGCGAACTCAACAGGCTATCGAGGATGTCTTCTATGAGCCCCGAGGCCACGGTGATAAGGAATTACATAGACTGGTTGGTTGGCATTCCATGGTCCAAGCAGACCCGCGACAATCTTTCCGTTGAACACGCGGCAGGCATACTTGACGAGGATCATTATGGTCTAAAGAAGCCGAAGGAAAGGATACTGGAGTATCTGGCCGTGAAGAAACTCTCCGGTTCCTGCAAGGGTGAGATACTCTGTTTTGTGGGGCCACCCGGGGTGGGTAAGACATCCCTCGCCCGTTCCATTGCCAGGGCGCTCGGGAGGAGATTCGTCAGGATTTCACTGGGCGGCGTCAGGGACGAAGCCGAAGTCAGGGGCCACAGGAGGACATACATTGGGGCGATGCCCGGGCGTATCATACAATCTTTAAAGAAGGCACAATCCAAGAATCCGGTTTTCCTTCTGGATGAGGTAGATAAGATGTCCTGTGATTTCAGGGGGGATCCTACAAGCGCGCTTTTGGAAGTACTAGATCCCCAGGAGAACAGATCCTTCAGCGACCATTACCTGGAGATACCCTTTGATTTGTCGGAGGTTATATTCATCACTACCAGTAATGTCCAGTACAACATCCCTATGCCGCTTTTAGACCGTATGGAGATCATAAAAATGCCGGGATACACCGAACACGAGAAGATGAACATAGCAAAATCCTTTATTCTCCCCAGACAGGCGGGAAATCACGGGCTTAAGGGCGTTAACGTGAACATAAGCGAAAAGGCGCTTTATGCTGTTATCAGGCGTTATACGAGAGAGGCCGGCGTGAGGGATCTTGACAGGAGACTGGCCGAGATATGCAGAAAAGTGGCCAAGGAGGTAGTAAGGCGGGGCAAAGGCGCCGACGTAAACATCACACTCAAGAACCTCCACGCATACCTAGGGGTTCCTAAATATACGGACAATGTCGCAAATAAGCACGACGAGATAGGGGTGGCTACGGGACTGGCCTGGACCGAAGTCGGCGGCGAGATAATGAATATAGAGACAAGCATCATGAAAGGCAAGGGGAAGCTTATACTTACGGGTAAACTCGGAGAGGTAATGCGTGAGTCGGCGAGCGCGTCTCTCAGTTACATAAGATCCAGACAGAAGGAGCTGGGGATCAAAAACGGCGTGTTTGCCAAAGATCCGGATATCCATATACACATACCGGAGGGGGCCATTCCCAAAGACGGACCGTCCGCCGGCATAACAATGGCATGTGCGCTTGTTTCGGGATTAACGCAAAGAAAGGTCAGAAGCGATATAGCCATGACCGGAGAGATTACCTTAAGGGGAAAGGTGCTCGCGGTCGGCGGCATTAAATCGAAACTGCTGGCAGCCCATCGCTCGGGCATACGAAATATAATAATGCCTAAAGACAATGCCAAGGACCTCGAGGAGATACCCGGGAATATCCTTAAAAAACTGAATCTCATAACGGTTTCCGATATGGATGAAGTGTTAAAAGTGGCCCTTAGAGGCGGGAGACGTGTGAAAAAGAAGGAGGCGCGATGAAAAAAAACTATATAATGGCCCCGGGACCGACACCTGTGCCCGAAGAGGTATTGCTTGAGATGGCGAGGCCCATAATACATCACCGGACAGATGAATTCAGGGAAATCTTTATGAAGGCCAACGAGGGGCTTGGATACATATTCAGAACCTCGAATCCGGTCTTTACCTTTGCCTCCAGCGGATCCGGGGCCCTGGAAGCGGCTGTTGTTAACCTTTTATCAAAGAACGATAAGGCCCTTGTAATACGCGGCGGAAAGTTTGGGGAACGTTTCTATGATATCTGTGTTGCCTACGGCGTCGAAGCGGTTCCAATAGACGTGGAGTGGGGTAAGCCGGTGGAGTCTGCCCGAATAAAGGAAGCCCTGAAGACCGACTCTTCTATAAAGGCGGTATTTGCCACTTTGTGCGAAACATCTACGGCCACCGTAAACGATATCCGCAGCATAGCCGCGTTGACTGCTTCGGAAAGAGCGATTCTTGTAGTGGATGCCGTCAGCGGACTCGGCGCCGATGATATCAGGACCGACGAATGGAATGTGGATGTCGTTGCCAGCGGTTCCCAAAAGGGTCTTATGCTTCCCCCCGGACTGGGATTCCTGAGCATGAGCGCTAAGGCTATGGCCTTAATGGAGAAGTCGGACATTCCGAAGTATTATTACGATCTTAAGGCATACAAGAAGTCTCTAGATAAATCTGATACCCCGTGGACTCCTGCGGTAAGTCTTGTCAGAGGTCTATGCCGCGCGGCGCAGATGATAAGGGATGAGGGACTGGATAATGTTTTGGCGAGACACGCAAAGCTTGCCGATGCTACAAGAGAAGCGGTCAGGGGTCTGGGGCTGGAGCTCTTTTCGGCAAGTCCATCCAATGCGGTGACCGCCGTGAAAGTACCCGAAAACATAGACGGCGGTAAACTCGTAAAGACGATGCGCAATAAATACGGTGTTACCATAGCCGGGGGGCAGGCCCATTTGAAAGGCAAGATTTTTAGAATAGCGCACCTTGGTTATATGGCGGAGTTTGACACGCTAACCGCCGTTTCTGCCCTTGAGCTGGCATTAAAGGAGTTGGGGTACAGTTTTGATATGGGCGGGGGAGTCAGTAGGGCTCTTGCATCCTTTGCCTGCGCATCGAGGGGAAGCGAAAAGGTGGGCACTTAAAAATTAGTTTGCATTGTTTGTTCATTGAGTATATTATTATATAGTTGTCTTTTTGCAAGGATCGGCCTGCGTCCGATCATAGACAAGGAGAAGATACATGACCAGCGTGAAGATACTTGTAAGTGATCCTCTTGCCAAGGAGGGTCTCGATATACTTCAGGGGCAGGGGGGTTTTTCGGTGGATGTGAAACCTAAACTCCCGCCGGCGGAGCTCAAGAAAATCATAAAGGATTATGACGCGCTAGTAGTCAGAAGCGGCACCAAGGTGACGCAAGATATACTTTCTGCCGCCAAGAAGCTGCGTATCGTAGGAAGGGCCGGGGTGGGGATAGATAACGTGGATGTAGCCTACGCCAGTAGGCTCGGCGTCATAGTAATGAATGCCCCTGCCGGTAATACAATTTCCACGGCCGAGCATACCATGAGCATGATACTCTCTATGTCTAGAAACATACCTGCCGCCAACCAGTCCATGAGGGAGGGAAGATGGGACAGAAAGAAATTTATGGGCACAGAGCTCTATAACAAGACCCTCGGTATCATAGGCATGGGCAGGATCGGCGCGGAAGTGGCCAGGCGCGCTATAAGCTTTAAGATGAAGATCATATCCTTCGATCCTTATTTATCCGTTGACAAAGCCAGGAAGATGGACGTGGAGGCCGTGGATTTAAAGACGCTTCTTAAGAATTCGGATTATGTAACCGTGCATACGCCGCTTTCTCCGGAGACCAGGCACATTATTTCCGTCGCACAGTTCAAGATGATGAAGAAGGGAGTACGGATAGTAAATTGCGCAAGGGGAGGGATAATCGACGAAAAAGCGCTTTACGACGCCCTTAGATCCGGTAAGGTGGCCGGGGCGGCACTGGATGTCTATGAGAAAGAGCCTCCGGCCGACAGCCCTCTTATTAAAAGAGACGATGTAGTTGCCACGCCTCATCTGGGGGCATCCACTGAAGAGGCTCAGGTCAACGTTGCCATAGACATTGCCGAATCCGTAAGGGACGCTATGCTGGACAGGGGCTTAAGGAATGCCATAAATGTTCCTTCGGTAGACTCCGAGACATTAAAGAACCTGCAGCCTTATCTTAACCTTGCCGAGAAGATAGGTCTTTTTCAGAGCAACTTGGCCGGGGGGAATATCAATAAAGTAAAAGTGAAATACATAGGGGATGTGACGGAATATAATGTTACCCCCATCACTATGTCGGTCGTAAAAGGGTTATTGGATCCTATGCTCCGCGAGACAATCACCTGTATGAATGCTTCCCTGATAGCCAAGAGCAGGGGCATAGAAGTCACGGAATCCAAAACCAGCGAGATAACCGACTTTGCCAACGCTATAGTGGTCACGGTAGAATCAAGCAAATCCAAGAACCTGGTAATGGGCTCGTTATTTACAAAGGTGGATCCGAGAATAATCCGCATCAATAACTTTTACGTTGACCTAGTGCCGAAAGGCCATCTTATTTACATATCGAATAAGGACGTGCCCGGAGTGGTAGGTTCCATAGGAACGCTCCTGGGAAAAAACGGCATTAATATAGCCGGCATGACTTTCGGCAGAATCAAACCGGGGGGGAATGCCATAACGGTGCTGAACATAGACGGAAAACCGAGCCCGGCCGTCATGGAAAAACTGAGAAGGACAAAGGATATAAAGGACGTAAAGAGCATGAAGCTGTAGAGCCAGCATTAAGGGTCGAGCTTAAGGAGAGAAAGATGAAAAAGACCGGTGTTAAATACAAGGGAAAACCCAAAAATATAATACGGATAATAGACGTAACCAACAGAGACGGCGTCCAAACTTCGCGCATAGGTCTGGCGAAGCTCGAGAAGACGATGCTCAATATATATCTTAATGAAATGGGGATATATCAGAGCGAATTCGGCTTTCCGGTAACTAAGCATGAGACCAACTACATCAATGCCAATGTGGAGCTGGCGAGGATAGGTGTCATAAAACCGATGATCTTAAGCGGTTGGGTACGCGCGATAACCGGCGACGTGGAAGCCGCTACCAAGATGACCGATGTGGAGCATATGAACCTTTCTATTTCCACCTCGGAGCAGATGTTATACGGAAAGTTCAAGGGTAAGCTCAACAAAAATGACATAATAAAGATGATGACCTCGGCCGTGGAGCTGGCCAAAAAAAGAAAGATCAAGACCATAGGCGTAAACGCGGAAGACGCCTCGAGGTCCGACATGAATTTTCTGATAAAGTTTGCTCATGAAGCCAAGGCGCACGGAGCAGCCAGAATCCGGTACTGCGATACTCTCGGCTACGACGATCCTTTCTCTATTTATAAAAGGATACGGCTTCTGGTTTCAGAGGTAAACATGCCCATTGAGTTGCATTGCCATAATGATTTGGGGATGGCGGTAGCCGTCAGCGTAGCCGGCGCGAAAGCGGCCATAGACGGCGGGGTTGACGCTTATATAAACACGACGGTGAACGGGATGGGCGAAAGGGCAGGTAATGCGGATCTCGTTAGCACCATACTGGCCATCAAATATTCAAGCGGGTTCAAAGGGAAGTATGCTTTGGATGAAAGGATTAAGCTGTCCTGCGCCTGGAAGATAGCTAAATTCGCTTCTTACGCAATGGGAATTCCTATACCTGTTAATCAGGTGGCGGTAGGCACAAACGCGTTCGCCCACGAATCCGGGATACACGCCGACGGTGCACTCAAGGACAGGAGAAATTACGAACTTTACGACTATGAGGAGTTGGGAAGGGGAGAGCCCGAGATCATCGAAACCGGCCGCATGATAACCGCAGGTGAGTATAGCGGCATCAAGGGTTTCAGGAATGTCTACGACAGGCTCGAGATAAAGTTTACCGACGAAAAGATAGCCACCAAGATATTGGACCTTGTCAGATATGCCAATGTCCATACCCAGAAACCGCTTACGCACGGCGAGCTCAGATTCATAGCCAAATATCCCGAAATAGCCAAAAAGATATTTACTATGTCCCCCTAAAAGGGCGACGATATGCGCAAAAAAGAGAAAATCAAGATGGCTAATACCGTATTGGTCGGGGCTCAATGGGGCGATGAGGGCAAAGGCAAGATCATAGACATCCTCTCCGAGCAGTCCGATGTAATAATACGTTTTCAGGGCGGAAACAACGCGGGGCATACCGTAGTTACGGGTGATAAGGAGTTTATTCTACACCTGATACCCTCGGGCATATTGCACGGAAACAAGATATGCGTAATAGGTAACGGCGTAGTAGTAGATCCTCAGGCCCTGCTTGATGAGATAGCCATGCTTAAGGCCAGAGGCGTGGAGGTGGACCGCTCTCTCGTTATAAGCGACCAGGTTCACGTGATCTTTCCCTATCACAAGGTCATAGACGAACTCAGGGAGAGAAAGACCGGGAAGGCCAAGATAGGCACTACAAAACGGGGCATAGGGCCGTGTTACGCCGATAAGGTATCGAGGTGCGGGATAAGGCTCTCGGAACTCTTACGTCCGGCAGAGTTAAAGAAGAAATTAAAATTCAATATAGCCGAAAAGAATGCCGTGATCAAGACCCTTTACAAGCACAAGGGTTTTTCCATGGATGAGGTTTATGAAAGATATTTGGATTACGGGAGGAGATTGTCTGGGTACGTTAGGAATACACCGATTTTTCTGAATGAAGCCATCGATAAAGGGAAGTCGCTCCTCTTCGAAGGGGCCCAAGGGACACTGCTTGATATAGATCACGGTACATATCCTTATGTAACATCCTCCAGCGCTACCGCAGGCGGCGCCTGCATAGGTTCCGGTGTCAGTCCCGCCAAGATCGACCGCGTAATCGGGGTAGCTAAGGCTTATACAACGAGAGTGGGCGAAGGGCCTTTTCCGACGGAATTTAGGCCGCTTATGATGAAAAAGATCAGGTCCAAGGGTAATGAATTCGGAGCCACCACAGGCAGACCAAGACGATGCGGCTGGCTTGATGCGGTGATACTTAAACATGCAGCCATGATAAACGGTATAACGGAGTTGGCGCTTACAAAACTGGACGTCCTTGATGGCACCGATAAGATAAAGATCTGCGTTGCATATAAATACGGCAATAAGATGCTTAAGGATTTTCCCAGCGACGTTGGGATACTTTCGCGGTGCGTGCCCGTGTACAAAGAGCTTGACGGGTGGTCTGAGGATACCAGTGCCCTATCGGCTTACAGAAGGCTACCTTCCGCTGCCAGGAATTACGTATCTTACATTTCTCGTTTTCTTGACACCAAAATCTCTATGGTGTCAGTCGGATCGGAGAGGACGCAGACCCTTATACGGGTTTGATTCAAAAGAGGAGAAAAATGGAGACGTTTGATTTAATGTGGTTTGCCCCTGCGGCATCCATACTTGCTCTTGTTTTCAGCGCTTATCTAATAGCCAAAATACTCAAAGAGCCCAGGGGTACAGAACAGATGATCGCTATTCAGGATGCCATCCAGGAAGGTGCCCGCGCTTATATAAGGAAACAGTACGGACTTATAATAATATTTTTTGCGGTAGTCTTTACCATATTGCTCGTTATATCAAAAGCGGGTTATTTGCCCATATTCGTTCCGTTTGCTTTTCTTACTGGCGGATTCTTTTCAGGCCTAGCCGGTTATATAGGAATGTTTATAGCTACCAAAGCAAACGGCAGGACGGCGAACGGCGCGGTCTATAGTCTGAACAGGGCTCTTAGAATAGCGTTTTCGAGCGGAACGGTGATGGGTATGTGCGTAGTAGGCCTGGGCCTGCTTGACCTCAGTATATGGTTCTATGTCTTGAGTTTCTTCTACAGAAACCTGGAGTTAGCTAATAGGATACAGGTCATAACCAGTACCATGCTTACCTTTGAAATGGGAGCAAGTTCCATGGCGCTTTTCGCAAGGGTAGGCGGCGGCATCTTTACTAAAGCCGCCGACGTAGGGGCTGATCTGGTAGGGAAAGTAGAGGCCTGCATACCAGAAGATGATCCGAGGAATCCGGCCGTTGTGGCCGATAACGTGGGCGACAATGTCGGCGATGTGGCAGGCATGGGTGCGGATCTCTATGAATCATATGTAGGTACGATAGTAGCCACTATGGTACTTGCGGTTTCGGCGGGTTTGGGTCTTGCCGGGGTGACGGTGACTATGACGATGGCGGCTGTAGGCATAGCTGCAAGCATAATAGGCACCTTCTTCGTGCGCTCGGGAGAGGGAGCGAATCAGAGTGAACTACTGGCGGCTCTTAGAAGGGGTGTATACATAGCTGCCTCCATAGTTTTTATTGCCGCGTATTTCGTCGTTAGATTGATACTGGGACAAGAGAACATCGGGGTCTACGGTTCGATCATATCGGGGCTGATTGCGGGAATCATAATAGGCTTGTCTACCGAGTTTTTCACATCCGATCATTATTCTCCCGCAAAAAAGGTTGCCGAATCTTCCCGGACCGGCCCGGCGACGGTCGTTATAAGCGGCATATCCACCGGCATGCTTTCCACCTCGGTGCCTGTAGTGGTTGTTGGGGCAGCCATTCTTTCCAGTTACTATTTTGCCGGGGGTGCGTCCAATTTTTCGGCAGGTCTCTACGGCGTGGGTATCGCCAGCGTCGGCATGTTGAGCACGCTGGGGATAACTCTTGCAACCGATGCCTACGGCCCCGTGGCGGATAATGCCGGCGGTATAGCGGAGATGTCAAAACAGGAGGCTGTAGTAAGAGAGAGGACAGATGCGCTTGATACCCTGGGGAATACCACAGCGGCTACCGGAAAGGGTTTCGCAATAGGCTCGGCGGCCCTGACAGCGCTTGCTTTAATAGCGGCTTACAGAGAAGAGATAGTCCGGTTGGGAGGAGATATATCGCTTAGCCTTCTGGAACCCAGGGTGATGGTGGGGCTCTTTATCGGGAGCATGCTTCCGTTTCTCTTTTCCTCTCTTACCATGAAAGCGGTAGGCCGCGCTGCCTCTTCCATAGTATTCGAAGTAAGGCGGCAGTTTAAGGAGATCAAAGGCCTAATGGACGGCTCGGGCAAACCCGACTATGCCAAGTGCGTTTCCATATGTACACTGTCGGCACAGAAAGAGATGATATTGCCTTCGCTTCTGGCCATTTTAAGCCCTGTGGCCCTGGGACTTTTATTGGGGGTCGAGGCTGTAGTGGGTCTGTTAGCGGGTGCATTGGCGTCGGGTTTCGTTGTTGCCATCATGATGGCCAATTCGGGAGGCGTTTGGGATAACGCAAAGAAATTCGTTGAAAGGGGCGCTTACGGAGGCAAGGGGAGCGCCGAACACAAAGCGCTTGTAGTGGGTGATACGGTAGGAGATCCTTTTAAGGATACATCCGGTCCCAGCATAAACATCCTGATAAAGCTGATGAGCATGGTATCGGTAGTCTTTGCTTCGTTCGTGCTTGCGAATTCACTTTTTAAATAAGAAGGTTTTTATAAAGTCTTGACTTGCGCCTTTAAAAGTGCTAATATCGCCTTAACAATGTAGATATTTGCTATGTTCCCGTCCGAGGAACAGGGAGGTGTACCTATGAGAAAGAGCATTTCTATACTATCAGTCCTTACGATATTTTTAGCAGCATTCGCTCTTACGGGTTGCTCCGTTAGATTTTACAGGGGGCACCCGGACGATCTAGAAACAATAAATGAGTTAAAGTCCAAAATAAGGGAACTTGAAGAAGCGAAGGATATGCTTGAATCGAAGCTAAGAGACGAGATACGCAACAAACAGGTTAAGGTCGATATGACGGATCGGGGTCTTGTCATTACTTTTGTAGACGAAGTTCTCTTCGACTCGGGAAAAGCCGAATTAAAGAAGGATGCACGTTCGATTCTGGATAAGGTCTCGGATGTTATCCTGGAGAAGGTCTCCGGAAAGAATATCGGGATAGAGGGTCACACGGACAATGTGCCAATTACCCACTCCGGATGGAAATCCAACTGGGAACTTTCGACGGCCAGGGCCGTAAGCGTTCTCCATTATCTGGAAGATGCCGGCGTAAATCCGAAGAAAATGCGCGCCACCGGCTTCGGCAAATACAAGCCGATAGCCTCCAACGATACGGCAAAAGGAAGGCAGCAGAACAGACGCGTCGAGATTGTTATACTTCCCGGCAAGTTTGACACCAGGGAGATGGACGCGGATATCAGCGATTTCAAGTGATCTTTCGGCCGTGAGCGGCCAAAACGGGATTCTTAAAAAGCATTTCGGCAAATATAATAGAGGACGAAGGGCAGAATTGTGAGGCCGGCTATGGATTCGGCCTTGAGGCAAGATCTTGCCTATCGTCCTCTGTTTATATAACTTAGGTAAAAAGATGCAAGCATGTTAAGTATTCCAAAGCACGTAGCGATAATAATGGACGGTAACCGCAGGTGGGCAAGGAAGAGAGGTCTGCCTTCCGTCGCAGGCCACCGCCAGGGCGTCAGGAACATAGAGAGTATACTTGAGGGTGCCAAAGATATCGGCATAAAGTTTCTCACTCTGTATACTTTCAGCACCGAAAACTGGAAAAGATCGAAAGGTGAAGTAGATGCCCTCATGAAGTTACTTGGGCGGTATATGGACCGGGAGAGCTCCAGGCTGATAGCGAACGGCATAAAGATGGTTACTATAGGTGACCTCGGGAGGTTTACGCCCGCGCTGCGCCAGAAGATAGAAAAGATAAAAAAGGCCTCGCAAGGCAACACAGCCCTTACGCTCAACCTTGCCTTGAATTACGGTTCCAGAGACGAGATATTGCGTGCTGCCAGAAGAATAGCGAAGGCAGCCGGGGAGGGGGTACTGGAAGCATCCGATGTAACCGAGAAGCTCTTTTCCGGATATCTCGATACGGCCGGCATGCCCGATCCCGATCTTTTGATAAGGACCGGGGGGGAAAAGAGAATAAGCAATTTTCTTTTGTGGCAGATACCCTATGCCGAACTCCATATAACAAAGAAGCTTTGGCCGGATTTTACGGAGAAGGATCTAAAGAATACCGTTGCCGAATACATGAAAAGAGAAAGGAGGCTCGGATTCTGACATGCTTAGGGATAGAATAATAAGCTCTTTTTTCGTACTTACACTTTCGCTTTTTGCAATTCTTTTCTGCCCCAACTGGTTTTTCTCTCTGATAGTTACATCTTTTACGGCAGTTGCGCTTTTTGAATTTTATTCGATTGTCGAAAAGAAGAAGATAAAGATCTACAAATATTTCGGCACGTTCCTGGGAATTTTGGTGCCTGTATTCACTTACCTCGAGTACGGCAAGCGCAACGAGGGGATCGTGCCGTTTTCCCTTGTGCTCTTTGCAATATTCGTTATACTTAGGCAATTTTCGAAAAAGAAAAACGGAGATATCCTTGCTTCAACGGCGATAACCTTATTCGGCATATTTTACATAAGTTGGTTTTTCAGTTTTATCATAAAACTGAAGTTTCTGGAGAACGGAACGAATCTTGTTCTTTTTCTTATTATCCTTACAGAAGGGGGGGATGTCGGGGCGTATTTCGTGGGATCTGCCGCGGGCAAGCACCCGCTGATTCCCAGAATTAGCCCGAAGAAGACAGTAGAAGGCACACTGGCGGGTTTTTTCACTGTTGTCATTTTATCTATTTTATGCAGGCCGCTTGTTCCCGGATTTACTTATCCGGCCCTTATCGGCATAGGCATAGTGCTCGGCATTACCGTACCGGTTGCCGACCTTGCGGAATCGCTGTTCAAAAGGGACTGCGGCGTGAAGGACTCCGGGTCATCTCTCCCCGGCCTGGGAGGTGTTTTGGACATGTTGGATAGCCTCCTTATAGCGGCGCCGGTCTTTTACTTTTATATTATCGCCGTGAATGCGGGAAATGGATTTTAATCTTTTGTCCATAGACTATAGACCATCGACTAATAAGAGCACAAGTGACAAAGCAATGCAATAGCCTAGTCGATGGTCGATAGTCAATGGTCGATGGAAAAAGAAAAATCCCAAGGTTTTTAATCTTTTGTTTTTGTCCATAGACTATAGTCCATAGACCAATTACCGACAACCGAATATCTATAAGTCCGCAG
>Ga0272442_10000182_pt1 | contig 104134 bp, 82 predicted proteins | sample SSMForm2O_FD_200262 | JGI IMG/M metagenome (GOLD analysis project Ga0272442, IMG submission 200262) | Marine sediment archaeal communities from Little Sippewissett salt marsh, Falmouth, MA, United States - SSM-Form-2O | ecosystem: Environmental > Aquatic > Marine > Wetlands > Sediment ...
CCGGTGACGATCATATCGGTGGAGACCGCCCCGATGACGAGCCCGTTGAGGCGGGCGAAGATGTTGACGTAGCGGTCGAACACCTGCTCGCGCGTGCCGCGCATGTGGTCGCGCAGCCACTTAAACGCCATCACGAACGCGAAGCTGACGCCGACGCCCGCGGCGAGGATGGCGATCACCACCAGCGGCGGGTGCTGCTTGCCGATGAGGATCGACTGCGTGATGGTGCCCGCCCCGATCATAAACGGCAGCGCGATCGCCGACGGCAACGCCTGAGCCGAGCCGCGCAGCATCTCCGTCGCGCGGTAGCCGCGAACGACGTAGTTGTAGCCGACGACGAAGAAGACCACCCCGCCGAACACCCGCAGCGCGCCTGGCCGCACGCCGAGAAAGCCCACCAGCAGCGTCTCCCCGGCGAGCGCACAGATGCTGAACACGACGATGGAGATGCCGCACGCCCCCAGCAGCACCCGCAGGAACTGCCGGGCGCTGAGTTCCTCGATCACGTCCGCCAGATACAGCGCCAAGGCGAACGGGTTGAGGATCGCCAGAAACGGGATGAGGTCTCGAAAGAACGCGTCCATGGCCCGCTACTCGGCCTCCCGCGCGCTCATCGCCGGGCCGATCAGCCCCTCCTCCTGCAGGAACTCGCGCGCCACGTCCTCGGCCTTGCGCTTCTTGCCGTCCACCTCGTAGTTCAGCCGCTGCATCGTCTTGTCGTCGATCCGCCCGCCCAGCTTATTGAGCAGCGCCTCGAGCTCCGGGTGCTTCTCGAGCGTATCCATCCGGATCACCGGGGCCGCGTAGTACGGCGGGAAGAAGCCCTGGTCGTCCTTCAGCGTCTTCAGCCCGAACGCCGCAATCCGCCCGTCCGTGGCGAAGCCGCAGATCACGTCCACCGCCCCGTCCGCGCAGTTCTTGTACATCAGCCCCGGGTCCATCTGCTTGGGGTCGTCCTGGAACTCGAGGTTGTACGCCTCGATAAGCCCCTTGTACCCGTCGGGCCGCTGCATGAACTCGGCCGTGAAGGCCGCCTGCAGATGCGGCTCGCGCCCGGAGCGGACGTACTCGGCGAGATCGGAGAACCTCTTGATGCCGAGTTCCTCGGCCTGCTGCCCGCGCATGGTCAGCGTGTAGGTGTTGTTGAAGCCGAAGGGCTTGAGCCACAGGAGGTCGAACTTCCCGCGGCAGGCCTGCTTGACCTTGTCGTACGCCTCGTCGGGATCCGCGATGACGGGCTCCTTGAGGATGGTGACCAGGCCGGTGCCGGTGTATTCGGCGTAGCAGTCGAGCTGCCCGGCCTTGAGGCCGTTCCAGCAGACCATCGTGCCGCCGAGGTATGTCTTGGTCTCGGTGGTCAGATCGGTGTTCTCCTCGATGAGGATGGCCATCATATGGGCGAGGATCGACTGCTCGGTGAAGTCCTTGCCGCCGATGACGATCTCGCCGGCGGTCAGCGCCTGCCAGACGGCGATGCCGACGACGACCACCACGAGCACGACGGCGGCAACGACCAGCAGCGTCTTCGATTGCTTGGTCATGGGGGGCTCCTTGTTCCGCAGTTTTTATTGGGCTCGGCCCTGCGTCCGCTCCAAGCCGACGGGGGTCAGGGCGTTCTCCAGCCGCCCCAGCAGCCACTCGAACAGCAGCGCCAGAGCGATGCTGGGCAGCGCGCCGCCCAGGATCAAATCGATTCGGTCGCCCGAGATGCCCTGGAAGATCGGCTTGCCCAGCGAGTCGGCGCCGATGAGGCTGACCAGCGTGGCGATGCCGATGGTCCAGACCATCGAGATGCGAACGCCCGCCATGATGAACGGCAGCGCCAGCGGCAGTTCCACGCGATACAGGATCTGCTTCGACCGCATGCCCATACCGGTGGCCACCTCGATCACGGCCGGGTCCACCTGCCGGATGCCGGTATAGGTGTTCCGCAGGATCGGCAGCAGGGCGTAGGCGACAAGGGCGACGAGCCCCGGCCAGATGCCGATGGTCGGCAGCCCGATGGCAAGGAACAGCACGGCCGCCAGAGCGACCAGCGCCAGGGACGGAATCGGCTGGACCAGTCCGATGATGCCGATCGCCGCGTTGGCGAGCCGGCGGAACTTGCTGTGGGCCAGCGCGATGCCCAGCGGCACGGCCGCGGCGCTGGCGATCACGATCGCCAAGAAGCTCAACATCAGGTGCTGGCCCGTCAACTCCAGCAGCCACGGGCCGTAGTCCGAGAGCCACTTCGCCGCGCTCGCCAGCGGGACGGTCACGACTGGCCTCCCGTGGCTTCGAGCACCTGCGTGATCTGCTTCAGCAGCGACTTGCGGTCGAGTTCGCCGATGTACTCTCGCCCCCTGTACACGCAGGCGGTGTCGAGCCCCGTCCGCTTGAACAGGTCGAGGGCTTCGACAAGCGTGTCGCGCACGCTCAGCCGGTCCTCGGGCCGCTCGGCCGGGGCTTCGCCCTTGCGCCCGGCCTCGTCCATGATGGACCGGACGGTCCGCGTCAACAAAGCGAGTTGGAAGCGGTGCTGGCCGAGGAACTGGTCCACGAACTCGTTGGCGGGGCGTTCGACCAGTTCGCGCGGCGTGGCGAGCTGCTGAAGCTCGCCCGCGTCGAGCAGCGCGATCCGGTCGCCCATCTTCACCGCCTCGAAGATATCGTGCGTGACGAACAGGATCGTCTTGCGGATCTCCGTCTCCAACTCCAGGAACTCATCCTGAAGCTGCTCGCGGGTGAGCGGATCGAGCGCCCCGAACGGCTCGTCCATGAGGATGATCGGCGGGTCCGCCGCCAGCGCCCGGGCCACGCCCACGCGCTGCTTCTGCCCGCCGCTCAGTTGCGAGGGGTAGCGGCCGCCGAATTCCTCGGCCTCCAGGCCGATCATGCCCAGCAGCTCGCGCGTGCGATGTTTCACGCGGCCGGCGTCCCAGCCGAGCAGTTGCGGCACCACGCCCACGTTCTCGGCGACGGTCATGTGCGGAAACAGTCCGATGTGCTGGATGGCGTAGCCGATCCCCCGGCGAAGCGCGATGGGGTCCTGCGCCATGATGTCCCGTCCGTCCACCAGGATGCGGCCGCCCGTCGGCTCAATCAGCCGGTTGACCATCTTCATCGTGGTGGTCTTGCCGCTGCCGCTGGTGCCCAGCAGGACGAGCGTTTCCCCCTCGGCCACCTCCAGGGAGAGATCGCGGACCGCCTCCGCACCGCCGGGGTAGGTCTTGGAGACGTGCTCGAAGACAATCATCGCGCTATCCGCGTTCCGGGGGAATCGCGGGATCCTGCTCCTTCGTCGGGTACGGGTGGGGCGCCCCGGTCAGGGCCGCCGTGCTGCTCGCATCAGTACCGGTAATGGTCCGGCTTGTACGGCCCCTCGACGGGGAGGCCGACGTACTCAGCCTGCTCGGCCGTCATGTTCGTCAGCTTGGCGCCCAGCTTGCCCAGGTGCAGCCGGGCGACTTCCTCGTCGAGCTTCTTGGGCAGGCGGTACACGCCGATCTCGTGCGGGTTCGTCCACAGTTCGATCTGCGCGAGCGTCTGGTTCGTGAACGAGTTGCTCATCACGAAGCTCGGGTGCCCGGTGGCGCAGCCGAGGTTCACCAGCCGCCCTTCCGCCAACAGGTAAATGCTGTGCCCGTCGGGGAACGTGAACCGGTCCGTGCCCGGCTTGATGTTCGTCCGCTCGACGCCGGGGTAGGCCATCAGGGCATCGACCTGGATCTCGTTGTCGAAGTGCCCGATGTTGCAGACGATGGCCTGGTCCTTCATCTTGCTCATGTGCTCGGCCGTGATGACGTCGCGGTTGCCCGTCGCGGTCACGTAGATGTCCGCGTGCGGCAGGGCGTCCTCGACGGTGGTCACCTTGTAGCCGGCCATGCACGCCTGCAGGGCGCAGATCGGGTCGATCTCGCTGACCCACACCTGGGCGCGTTCGTTGCGAAGCGCCTCGGCGGAGCCCTTGCCCACGTCGCCGAAGCCGCAGACCATCGCGACCTTGCCGGTGATCAGCACGTCCATCGCGCGCTTCAGCCCGTCGGTCAGCGAATGCCGGCAGCCATAGATGTTGTCGAACTTGCTCTTGGTGACCGAGTCGTTGACGTTCATCGCCGGCGCCAGCAGCGTGCCCGCCTTGAGCATCTGATACAGGCGGTTGACGCCGGTGGTGGTCTCTTCGCTGACGCCCTTCCAGTCGGCGACGACGCGGTGCCAGAACTCCTTGTCCTCGGCCTGCTTCTCCTTCAGCACCCGGCGGACGATCCGCAACTCCTTATTGTCCGTCGGCTCATCGAGCTGCGAGGAACCCTCCTCGCCCTGGTAGCCGTGATGCACCATCAGCGTCGCGTCCCCGCCGTCATCGACCACCAAGTGCGGGCCGCGACCGTCCGGCCAGGTCAGCGCCCGCAGCGTGAACTCCCAGTACTCGTCCAGCGATTCGCCTTTGTAGGCATACACCGGCACGCCGCTGGCGACCACCGCCGCGGCCGCGTGATCCTGCGTGCTGAAGATGTTGCAGCTCGCCCAGCGGACATCGGCACCGAGCTCGACGAGGGTCTCGATGAGCACGGCCGTCTGGATGGTCATGTGCAGGCTGCCCATGATGCGGGCGCCCGCGAGGGGCTTGCCGGGCCCATACTTCTCGCGGGTCGCCATCAGGCCGGGCATCTCCTTCTGGGCGATTTCCATTTCCTTGCGTCCGAACTCCGCGAGCGCGGGGTCCTTGATGCGGTAATCCTTCGCGGCGCCGGGCATCGCGGCCGCGGGGGTTGTTGTCGTCGTAGTCATGCGGTTCCCTTACTCGAGAGCTTCCGCCCTGGCGAAGAACGTTCATTATGGGCAAGAACGGGCCGGAAAGCAAACGCGCCCGGGCCCGCGTGCCGGCGGGGGCAGAGCGCAACGGGCATTTTGCCGCACGCGCCCGCCGGTATGGGAAGCGCGGCGACGCTCGGATCGCTCGCGAAGTTCGCGGCCATGAATCCCCCACAGACCCCCCGTATGGCAGGGAAGCCTACAGCCAGAACGCGCTGCGCAGCTCGTCGCCCTCGCGCGTGGCGCGAATGAAATCCTCCACCTTCCGCAGGTCCTTCACACCCGGGGCCTTCTCCACGCCGCTGGCGACGTCCACCGCCCACGGCCGCACCAGGTCGATCGCCTGCGAGACGCACGTCGCGTCCAGGCCGCCCGCCAGGATGATCGGGTCGAGCCCCGCCATCGCGCCCGCCGCCCGGGCGTCCGCGACGAGGTCCCAGTTGAACTTCCGCCCCGTGCCGCCGCGAGCGTCGGGGGCGTAGGCGTCGAGCAGGACCGCCGCCAGATTCCGCCGCGCGACAACGGCCGAAACCCACCTCCGGACCTCCGCCAGCCAGCCCTCCTCCCGCACGCGGAACGCCTTGATGCATGGGCGAGCGACCTCCGCGACCAGCTCCGGCGGCTCGTCACCATGCAACTGCACGTGGGAGATGCCGGTCCGCTCGACGACGCGGTTGATGGCGGCCGCGTCGGCGTTAACGAACACGCCGACCGTCGCCACCCACGGCGGCAGGACGTCGATGACGGCCCGGGCCTGCTCCGGCGAGACCCAGCGGGGGCTCTCGGCGAAGACCAGCCCGAGGGCGTCGGCGCCCATCTGGGCGATCCGGAGCGCGGTTTCGGGGTCGCGCAGCCCCTCGATCTTCACGCGGACACGCTGCATGACCAGAGCTTACCACCGGGCGCCCCGCGCGAAAACCGCAAACGGCCTGCAACGCAGGTGGGCGGACCGCCGAACGGGAAGCGATGCGACACAGAAGCCCGGAGAACGGCAAGAGAGAAGCCCGGATTCGTCGCTGCCCACAGCTCCCCTCGGGACCGGTGGCGCGGGCTTTCGCTTCTTCATTCTCGCTGGTCCTCTGGGCCTCTGTGTCGGCGCCCCAGGGGCTCGCGGACGGGTAACCTTCGGACGCTTGCAAACCGCTCCGCGGCCGCTAAGCTGACCCGTTCGCGAAACCCGGCAGACACGGAGTGCCATCATGCCCAAGCTTCGCTTCGGCATCGTCGGCGTCGGCGGGATGGGCAGCCATCATGCCCGCTCGATCGCCCAGGACAAGAATCGCGATTTCAGTCTGGCGGCCGTGTGCGACATCGACGCCGCCAAGGCCGAGAAGGTCGGCGACGAGCGCGGCGTGCCGCACTTCCTCGACGCCCGCGAGATGTATGACTCGGGGCTCGTGGATGCGGTGATGATCGCCACGCCGCACTACGCGCATGGCCCGCTGACGATCGAGGCCGCCCGTCGCAGGCTGCACGTCCTGTGCGAAAAGCCGCTCTCGAGCAGCGTCTCGCACGCGCGGGCGATGATCGCCGAATGCCGCAAGCGGAGAGTGAAGTTCGGCGCGGTCCTCCAGCACCGCACGCGCGGGATCATGATCAAGGCGCGGCAGCTCGTCGAATCCGGCAAGCTCGGCGAGCTGTTCCGCGTGCAGATGATCTGCTCGAACTGGTTCCGCTCGCAGGCCTACTACGACAGCGGCGCGTGGCGCGGCACCTGGGACGGCGAGGGCGGCGGCGTGCTCATCAACCAAGCCCCCCACCACCTCGACCTGTTCCAGTGGATCGGCCTGGGGCTGCCGAAGCGCGTGCTCGCCGTCACCGACACGCGCGATCACAGGATCGAGGTCGAGGACACCGCCAACGTCCTGTGCGACTACGGCCACGGACGCATGGGCTATATCTACGCCACCACCGCCGAGGAGCCGGGCGTCGAACGCATCATCCTCTCCGGCGACAAGGCGACGATGGTCATCGAAGGTGGCAAGCTCATGCTTGGCAAGCTGGCGATGACGGTGCACGAGCATATCAACGCGGCCGTGGCACAGGACGTGATCTACACCCCGGCGGGCGGGCAGAAGTGTACGTGGCGCGAGGTGAAGGCCCCCAAGCGCGCCCGCGACGGGCGTCACATCGAAATCATCCGTGGCTTCGCGCGGGAGGTGCTGGGCAAGGGCAAGCAGTACGCCCCGGGCACGGAGGCGGTCCGCGAGCTGGAGCTGTCGAACGCGGCGTACCTGTCGGGCTTCTCGGGCGGCAAGCCGGTGGATGTCCCCGTGGACGGCGCCGCGATGGACCGCCTGCTGGCGAGGCTCGAGCGCGAGCGCTCGACCGGCAAGGGCGGCGGGCTGCGGAAGAAGCACCAGGCCCAGTTCAAGCGCCTCATGCGGAAGTAAGCCCCGCGAAAGGCGTTGGGCCGAATCGCCGATTGAGATATAATGCGTGCGCGTCGCTGCTGCCGCGGCAGTGCGGGTGTGGCGGCGCGGCGGGCGTTCCTTTTGGGAAGAGGCCCGCGAGCGTCCCGAAGGGACGTTTGGACCCCGGTGACGGGCCGGGGGACTGGAACCGTGCCTCACTCCGCGGGCCGCCGCGGCGATGCATTTGCCCCGCGCCAACGTGGCGCCGGGCCGGAGCCGCAGACATGTCCGACGCCACGCCCCCGGGCGAGGACTCCTCCCCGCAAACGCCCACGACGAGCAACGCCGCGGCGCCCGAAGGCGAATCCGCGCCGCCGGCGCAAACGGCGGAATCCGCCGCTTCCGACGCCGCCGAGGCGGAGTCCCCCGCGGAAGCGCCCTCGGCGGAGGGAAAGGGCGAGCCCTCGCGCGAAGAGAGCCCGCCCCACGGCGCCGAAGCGCCCGGCGGCGACAAAGGAAGCAAGCCGGCCCCCAAGAAACCCAAGCCCTCGCCGCCGTGCGTGGTGGTTCGCTACGGGGCGATGCGTTCCGTGGCGGCGTTCCGTCGCGGCCGTCGCGACGTACCCCCGCCGGGGGGCAAGGTCGTAGTGCGGACGGACCGTGGCGTGGAGCTGGGCCAGGTACTCGCGCTGGTCAGCGACGACGACGAGGCCGCCCTGCTGACACCCGAGCGGTACCAGGCGTACGTGGCCGCGTCGGGCTCGTCGAACCCGAACCGGCGGATGGGCAAGGTGCTCCGGCCGGCGAACGAGCAGGACCTGATCGACCATCGGCACCTCGAAGGCTCCGCCCGCGAGGCGGCGGCCTTCTGCCGCGAGCAGATCCGCGAACTCAAGCTGCCCATGAAGCTCATCGCCGCCGAGCACCTGCTGGGCGGCGAGCGCATCGTGCTGTACTTCTCGGCGGAGACGCGCGTGGACTTCCGCAAGCTCGTGCAGCGCCTCGCGAGCCGCTACCACACGCGGATCGAGATGCGCCAGGTGGGAGCCCGCGACGAGGCCCGGCTCGTCGCCGACTACGAGCGCTGCGGCCAGCGGTGCTGCTGCCAGCAGTTCCTCAAAGACCTCAAGCCCGTATCGATGCGGATGGCGAAGGTGCAGAAGGCCACGCTCGACCCGGCGAAGATCTCCGGCCGCTGCGGGCGGCTGATGTGCTGCCTGCGGTATGAGGATGAAGGCTACGAGCACCTCCGCAAGCTGCTGCCCAAGAAGAACACGTGGGTCCGCGCCGGGGAAATCGTCGGGCGGGTGGTCGATACCCACATCCTGACGCAGCTCGTGGCCCTTGCCCTGCCCGACGGGCGCAAGGCGGCCGTGCCGAACGAGGCTATCGAGGAACGCGACCTGCCGGCGCCCAAGATCCCGGAACCGAGCGAAGCCCGGCCGCGCCGCGAGCGCCCCGAGCGCCGGGCCCCGCGTCCACAGCGCGAGGCCGTCAAGGCGGAAGCGCCCGCAGCGGAGACCCCCGCGGCGGCCGGGCCGGCCGAGACGGACCCGCGGGACCAGAGCGGCAAGAAGCGCCCGTCGCGCAGGAAACGCCGCGGTCGCAAGAAGAAGGGCGGCTCCAAGGGCGGCAAGCCCCAAGGCGCCGGCCAGGCGCAGGGCGGCGGGCAGCCGCAGGGCGGGGCGTCGAGCACCGGCGCGAGCCCGAAGAAGAAACGCCGACGCCGACGCCGCAAGAAGAAGCCCGGCGGCGGCGGGTCCTCCGCCCAGTCGTGACGGCGCGTGCTTGACCTGACGGGCTGAGCGGGTATCCTCCGGCCTTCGCGCGGAGGCATTCCATGGCAAGCTTCAAGCTGAATGTGGCGCGGGTGCTCGGCTGCCCGCCGCCGAAGATAGTCGCCGAGGCGCTGGAATCGTTCGGCCTGCCCGAAGGCCACGAGTTCGGCGTGCTGAACGTCTCGGCGACCGACAGCACCGTGTTCGCCACGGTCGTTCGGCGGACGCAGACGGCCGTGCCGGCGCTGGACGCCGACGCGAAAGAGATCACCTCGCGCCCCGTCGAGCGGGCGGTGGTGTACCCGTTCGGCCTCCAGCCGGCGCGGCAGGCGATCGAGGTCTATGCCGGCTCCGCCAAGGGCGCCGAGCACATCGGCGACTTCCTGACGGCGGGGCTGGGGCTGCCGGTCACGGTCGAGGCAATCGAACTCGACCTCGCGGCCGCCCTCGAGAAGCTCCAGAAGCTCGTCGAGCGGTTCCAGCTCGTCAGCCTCCGCGTCACCGACTACGCCCACAACTCGTACATGTCCGGGCCGTACGCGCCGAAGTTCCTCGACAGCCAGCACGGGCTGGACTTCCTCGCGGAGTACGGGCAGTTCGCGACGGCGGCCAAGGTCCGCTTCCAGGCCCCCACCGGCCGGGCGACGGCGTCGCTGACCCCGAAGGCCGCGTTCGGCTACTCCTGCAACGACGAGGACCACCCGGCCGTGCAGGCGGTCCTCCGCAAGCTCGTATGAGCGCCGGGAGACCCCACACCAAGGTCACGAAGGTCACAAGGGGATACCGGCGAGGCGGAAGATACGGCTCTGGGGTATGCGGGGATGGGTCGTTGGTCTTCTTGGCTGCTGCTGATTCTTGACGTTCGTGACCTTTGTGGCCTTCGTGATCAATCGTCGTCGTCATCGTCGTCATCGTCCTCGCGCATCTGCCGGATGCGAAGGTCGCGCGCCTCGACGCGAAGCCGGCGGGCGAAACGGTCGGGCGGGTAGGCCTTCCCCTGGAAGACGCCCGACTCGATCTCACTCCAGCCGTCCACGACGTGCAGCCGCCCCCGGCCGCGGAGGGCCTCGATCTGCCGGGCCATCTTGTCCATGTCCTTCGGCTTGCGCTTGTAGTGCGGGATGAGATACGCGGTCAGCCCGTTATCGACGTAGGCCTGGGCGTCGGAGAGCTTGTCGCCGATGCCGACGCGGACGTTGGGGAAGCTCTCGCGCAGGGCCCGCAGCTTCGCGGTCTTGAACTTGCCGCTGTCGCCGAAGACGTCGGTCAGGCCGCTGACCATCAGCGGGGCCCGCGGGAAGCCGTGCTCGCTCAGCCACAGCTTGCTCTTGCGGGTGAGGATGTCCGGGCGATGCGTGAGGTAGATCAGGCTGTAGCGCTTCTCGAGCCGCTGGACGGCGTCGGCCGCCCCGCGCATGGGGTCGGCGCCGCCGAGCAGCACCCACAGGAAGCTGCTGTCCACCACCGTGTGGTCGAGGTCGATGACGGAGAACTGGGTGTCCTTGTCGCGCGCGGCGACGAGCAGCGGCGCGGCGGAGACCTTCGCGGCGTTCTGGGCGCTCTCGTCGTCCGGCGGCGAGAGCACCCTGACCTCGAACGCGTAATCGCCCGCCTTCGGCGGCGTCCACCCGACCTTGGCGTAGCCGTCGGCATTCGTCGTCGCCTTGCCGATCAGTTCCTCGCCGCGGTAGAAGCCCAGCTCCGCTCCGGGCAGGCCCGACAGCCGCCTGCCCTGGAGCCGGGCGGTCAGATCGACTTCCTCGTTCGGGTAGGCCAGCGTATCGAGCGCATAGAAAAGCACCCCGTGCTCCATGGCCGTCGCCATGGCGCCGAACCCCTCCGCGGCCCCGATGAGCATGTCCTTCCAGCCGCCGTTGCCCGAGGACGCCGGCTGCGGCCGTGGCGCCACCTCGTTCGATTGCGTGCCGGTGCTGGAGGAGGGACCGGGCAATTGGTCGGTGTCTCGCGACTGTCCGTCGTCGTCGGAGGTGTCGCGGCTGTTCCCGCCTCCGTTGAAATTGACGTCGATCTTCTCGGGGACCTTGACGTTGACGCAACCGCCCTCCGGCAGGGCGGCGGCCAGCAGCGCCGCTGTCACCCAACGCATTCCGCGTGCCGTGTGCATTGCTCGCGTCCTTCCCTCCCCCGTCGCTGCCTGCCACAGCATTGTAGCGGGAAAGGGGGTCCGCGGCCAGTGGAGATGGGGCCGGTACGGCTATCGCCGGCGGGCCTCTTCCTGCATCCATTCCTGGAGCAGGTCGAGGCCGGCCTTGTCGCTGCCGGAGTCCTGGGCGAGCAGCTTGCCGTCGGCGTCGTAGATGATCACGTGCGGCACGGTGCGGACGTTGAACTGCTCGGCCGCTTCGCGGTCGAGCTTGACCTTGCGGATGGCCACATCCGGGCGGCGCCGCGAGAAGTCGTCGAGGTAGCGGCTCAGCCGCCGGCAGCCGGGGCAGCGGGTGGTGTAGAACTCGATGATGGTGTGGCGTCCGGGCTCGGGGCCGATGGGTCCCGGCGTGTAGCTGACGTCCACGATGCCGCCGACGCTGCCGGCGGGCGGGGCGTCGGGGACTTCCGCGAGGGCCTCGAGGGGCTCGGGGGCGAGGAAATACGTGTATCCCGCCCACCCGGCGCAGCCCAGCACTACCAGGACGGCAAACCGCTTCATCGCCTTTCTCCTCCGGAAGAAATGTACGTTACGCCTTGCCCCTCAGGCAAAACCGGGCGGCGATGGGCCCACGATCAGATCTCGTCCTTCTTGCGCATCAGGTCGTCGTGGTAGTACTTCATCATCCGGTCCGCCAAGCGCGGGAAGCGGTGATGCACCCAGATGAGCAGCTTGCCCCCCAGCGAGAAGACGAGTTCCGGCTTGTTGCGGCCGACCGTGCGGACGATGCGGCGGGCCACCTTCTCCGGCGGCATCAGCCCCCGTATTCGAGCGAAGCTGGTCTTGTGCAGGCTCGACCCGCCCCGCACCCGCTCGAAGAACTCCGTCTCCGTCAACCCCGGCAGCACGCTGGTCACGTGAACGCCGTGCGGGATCATCTCGACGCGCATCGCTTCCGTCAGCGCGATGACGGCCGCCTTCGTCGCGCAATACGCGCCGTTAAAGGGCGTACCCCGACGCCCGATCACGGACGAGACGTTGAAGATGTGCCCGGATCGCCGGCGGATCATCACCGGCGCCGCCGCCTTGCAGCCATAGAAGACGCCGTAGAAGTTCGCCTCGGTGATCTCGCGCAGGTCCTGTTCGTCCGTCTCGTGGACGCGGGCGTGGACGCCGAAGCCGGCGTTGTTGACCAGCACGTCGATGCGCCCGAACCGCTCGAGCGTTTGCGCGACGAGCGCCTCGACCTGGTCCTGCTTCGAGACATCCGTGGGCACGGCGATCGCTTCCGCGGCGGGCGCGGCGGCGCGGCATTGCCCGGCCGCCTGGGTGAGTTCGTTCCTGCCGCGAGCGGCGAGGACCACCGCATACCCCCCGCGGGCGAACGCGACGGCCGTCGCCCGGCCGATGCCGCGCGACGCGCCGGTGACGATGGCGACTCGCTGATCCTGCACGACGACTGCACTCCTTACGGCCCGACGGGCCAGGCGAACTCGGCCCACACGGCCGCCGCGACCGCAACGGCCAACAGCACCCACAAGCCCCGTTTGATTCGCCGAACGGCCGCGTCGATCGTCCCGCGACTGCCGCGGGTGGCGCCCAGCCACAGGATGTAGCTAATGCGGTCGGCGATGGAGCCGTGGCGCCAGTTCCGCTGACGGGGGGGGATGCCGTTCAGTGCCGCGATTCGCTGCAGCGCTCGGGCGAACAGGGCGGCGCCCTCGGGACGGACCGCGTCCGCGTCGCCGCACACGGACGGCGGCTCGGGCTCGATATCCGCGCCGACGGCCCAGGCGCCGATGACGTCGCTCTGTCGCTCGAACCGCCGACTGAGCATGCCGAAGCCGACCCCCGCGACCGCCACCACCAGCACCACCGGCAGGACGGCGTAGGCCCACTCGCCCCAACTCAGTAGATCGGCGAGCAGCATCCCCGCCAGCATGCACAACGTCACGGCCGAAATCACGAACACCATCGCGTGCAGGATGTGGTGCGACGCCGCGTGCCCGGCTTCGTGCCCGAAGATCGCCCGCACCTCGGCGTCGTCCATGCGGTCGAGCAGCGCATCCGACAGCAGCACGTAGCGGACCCGCGGCACGAGACCCATCACGGCCGCGTTCGCGATCGCCCCCTCCGTCCGCCACACGAGGATCTCGCGGAACCGCAGCCCCATCCGCTCGGCCATCCGCTCGAGCCCGCGCCGCAACGGACCGTCGGGCAGGGGCCGCGTCCGCCAGATGCGGACGATCATTGCGGGCGCAACGACAAACACACTGAGCGCGGCGGCAATCATGGTCGCGGTCAGCAGCGCCGCGCCCAAGGCCGTCTGCGGCAGCACCGGGCCGAGATACAGACCCAGCAGGTCCTGCAGCAGCACGATGAGCGAGACGGGAACGAGGACGAAAAGCAGGTGGTGGCGGGCGTTGTAGGCGACATACTGGGCGCGAGTCCAGATGACGGGCGGCTCGACCGCGGCGGCCGCCATCCGCCGGCGCACAGCGCGGTAGGCCGGGTAGCCGCACATCCACACGAGCAGCAGGGCGGCGACGAACGGTGCGATGGCGGCGAGCATACCCACAAGGGGCGCCCGGGCCAGGCCCAGCGTGAAGCCTACCCACCGGCCGTACCCCAAGGTGAGCGCGGCCGCCAGGCCGCCGACCAGGTACACGTTCAGGAAGAGGCCGAAGAGGTTCTGGCGTTTGAGGACGCGCGGCGGCACGGGGCCGGGCGCGTTCCGAACGGCGCGGGCGGTCACGGCCGCACCGACCGAGGCCGCCAAGCCGCCCAAGGCCACGTAACCCAGTCCGGCGACGGCGGTTATCCACCCCGGTCCGCCTAGCGTCGCCAGCACGACCGGGTCCGTCAGATACAGCGAAACGATCATCGCGGCAAGCACAACGAGCAACATGGTTCACCGGGCAAGATTGTACGCCGCCGACCGCCCCGTTCCGGATGCGAAAATTCCCAAGCGGCACGCAACTGGGATGGCCGCCCAGCGTTAGAGTATGCTGGCGATGCAATCGTCGGCGGCCGGACCATGGTGGCTCGGCCGCGCGGACGGGGGCTGGCGCCTCAAGGGGCGGCGCGCCGGCCGACAATTCCTCGAGGCCCCTTCGGAGCGTACCCAAATGAAGCGGTTAGGCTGGCTGCTGAGTCTCGGTCTGTGCGTGGCGTTGCTGACGGCGCTCGCGCCGGCGGAGGAAGATGAGCCGGGCGCCCCCGAGAAGGAACGCAAGGTCAAGAAAGAGAGGAAGCACAAGGAGGCGAAGGACAAGTCCCGCTTACGCGGCGAGTACGCCATGATGGCGAGGGTCCTGAAACTGGCCGACGCGGCGAAGGCCACGCTCGGGGAGCAGATCACCGCCAACCAAGCCGCGCTGAAGGCCTGGGACGAACAGCACGGGCAGGAATATAAGGACAAGCGCAAGGCCGCCAAGGAGGCCGAGGACAAGGAGGAGAAGAAGCGGCTGACGGAGGAAGCCAACCAGTTGCGGGGCGAGCGGGCCAAGCTGGCCGAAGAGGGCAAAGCGAGGATCATGGCGCTGCTGACGGAGGAGCAGAAGAAGACCTGGGCGGGCTTCGTCCTGTGGCGATCGATGGCGCGCCGCTACGGAAGGGCCAACCTGACGGACGAACAGAAGGACGCGGCGATGGCGCTATGCGTCGAAGCCGCGCCGACGATGCCCGATGCCCGCGACAGAGAGAAGCGCGGGGAGCGCAAGGAAGCCCTGGAGAAGCTGCACGCAGAAATCGGCAAGCTCCTCACGCCCGAGCAGGTCGAGGCGATGTCGAAACCCAAGGCCGAGAAGGGCGAGGGCGGCGATCGCAAGCCGGGGAAGGAACGCAAGGGCAAAGCCGACAAGCCCGAGGAAGAGCCCGAAGCCGCGCAAGTCGAAGTCGAATAGCTTCGATGACATCGTAAATGCAGGACGGGCCGGGCGCCTGAATCAAGCGCCCGGCCCGTTGTCTTGTCGCTCGGCCCGCCTGTGTTCTACGCGTTCGCCTCGGCCGGGGCGGACTGCTCGGCGGCGTCCGGCAGGTCGTGGTCCTGTGCCCCACCGGCGGCGGAGCGGTCCACGTTCGGCACGTTCAGCAGATCCTGACCCATGCGTCCCGCCACGGACACGATGGACTCGATGACGGCCGGGTCGAACTGCGTCCGGCTGCCCTGCCGAAGCTCCTCCAGCGCTTCACTGATGCTTTTTGCGGCCCGGAACGTCCGCGGCGACGTCATGGCGTCGAAGGCATCGGCGACGGCGAGCACGCGGGCGGTCAGCGGAATCGCCGCCCCGGCGAGCCCCTCGGGGTAGCCTTTCCCGTCGAACCGCTCGTGGTGGTAGCGGACGGTGGGGATCTCCTGCTCCAGGAACTCCATGCCCTCCATGATGCGGACGCTGAGCAGCGGGTGGCGGCGCATCGCCTGGAGCTGCTCCTCGCTCAGCCGATCTTCGCAGAGCAGCACCGAGTCGGGCAGGGCCAACATGCCGATGTCGTGAAGCATCGCCCCGATCCGCAGGCGCTTGATCACGCGGTCGGGCAGGCCCATCTCCGTGGCGATCTGCACGGCGTAGTACTGCACTTTCCGCGCGTGGGCGGCCATGTGCGGGTCGCGGTGCGCGAGGATCTCCATGATCTCCTCGAGCCCCTGCACGAACATGTCCTTGAACTGCGTGTCGAGGCCGATGATCTTCTTGGACAAGCTGCTGACGTGCTCGTTTTCGACGGCCTTGCCGGTGGGCATGCCGTCCAGGGCGGCGGCCTGGAACACGCGGTTGCGCCCCTTCCCCTTCGCGGTATACATCGCGCGGTCGGCCAGTTGCATCATGGTGTCGGGCGAGATGATCTCCCCCGAATTGAGGTCGGTCAAACCGATGGAAACCGTCACGTTCGCCTCGGTGCCCTTGACCACGATCGCCTGCTGGGAAATCTCGTTCCGCACGCGTTCGGCGACGGCGGCCGCGCTGTGCGCGTCGGTTTCGGGCAGCAGCACGGCGAACTCGTCCCCGCCCAGACGGGCCGGAAGGTCGGCTTTCCGGCAGGCCTTCTCAATGCATTCAGCGATCCGCTGCAGCAGCTCATCGCCGGCCTGGTGTCCGCCGGAATCGTTGATCGCCTTGAAGAAGTCCACGTCCATCATCATCATCGACAGCGGGCGGTTGTAGCGACGGGCCTGATAGTAGAAGGCGTTGAGCACCTGCTCGAAATGCCGGCGGTTCGCCAAGTTCGTGAGCTGATCGGTCTTCGACATGCTCGCGAGCTTCTCGAACGTCGATTCCAGCCGGCGCGCCAGCACCCGCGGCTCGCCGTGCAGGTCCCGCGTGAGCTCCTCGACCTTCCCGTCTCCCTCCTCGAGGTGCTGCACCCGCCGCAGCAGACGCATCACGGGCGCCGCCACCAGAATATGCGTGCCCGCCACCACCAGCACGCACAGGCCCAGCGACAGGGCGAGGACAATGTGCGTTGCCCGCCGCGCGGCGGCCGTCTGCCGTCGGATGTGCGCCACGGGAACGTCGGCGCGGAAGTAGCCGATCCCCGAGCCTGTGATGTCGGTCATCGACCACGCAACGGCGAGGTTGTCGTCGTCGGCCGACCAGAGCGCCTGGGAGCCGGACAGCCCGCCGGCCATCCCGTCGGGCAACGTGTCCGACGCCACGAACACCGCGCGACCGCCGAGGGCGGTGCCGATCCGCTCGATGGCGCCCGCGTCGAGTCGCCGTCCGAGCCAGATGTACCCCGCGGGCTCGCCGCCGGCGCCGGGGTCCGGCGGAACGACCTGACAGGCCATGACCGCCAACCCGCCGGACAGGCACACCAGGCCGCCCGACGAGGCCGCCGTCTCCTTCGCCACGGACGACAGATCCGGCAGCGCGTCGGGCGCTCGCGCTTCGCGCTGATGCCACTTCGCGAGCACCTTCCCGTCCGGACCGGCCAGCCACGCCATGGTCACGCGGGCCCGCCCGAACGTCGAGCTCGCAAACGCACCGAAGGACGCATCCGTCGGCGACGCCAGCAGCCGCCTCAACTCATTCGAGCCCGCCCAACTGGTTGCGCAGTCGATCAGCCCGGACTGCTCCCAGTCGAGGACGGTGCGGGCCGCCAGCTCCGCTCGCAGCGCCTGGTCACGCAGGGCGGAAGCCTTCTGGCGGGCGATACTCGGCACAAGAGCGAATTGGTCCAGCAGGAGGATGCCCCCGCCGGCCGCGATGGCGAGGATCAGCAGCACGCCGGGAGACGTGAATCTCGGTTTCTTCGTCGAACTCCCCATCCGCTCTGCTCACCTCTGGTTATTCAGGCCACCGGCCCCTCCACCGGATCCGCATCGAGTGAACGTTCCATTCCTGCCCCTTATCGGCCAGCTTGGGGGGCGGCTTCGCTTGCGTCGCGGATTTCTGCGGGGCGGGCCCCGCGCCCATGCCCCCCGCCGGGCGAGCGCCCGAGCAGCCGGGCGGCCGTCAGGCCGCATAGCGCCCCCACGGGGCCGTACAAAACATAAGATTCGAGCAGGCCCGAGCCTTCCCAAAGGGCGGCCGTCTGACGCATTGGCCGAAGCAGCACCCCCCAGGCCTCGTCCAGCCCCGGCCAGCAGATCCAGGCCGCCTCCGCCGTGCCGACCGCGAGGGCGGCGTACAGCACGGTGAAGAACACCTCCGCACGCGTCCGGCGCTGCCGGCGGAGCACCAGGACCACGACGGCGAGCACCGCGAGCCACCGCCCCGCCCGCCAGGCGAGCCCCCACGCCACGCCGTGGGCGCAGGGCGGCACAACGTGTTCGAGAACGCGCGCCGCCATCGCCTCGGCGCGAAGGGCGCGGTAGTCCGTTGCCGACATCCCCTCCACCCAAGCGGCCGTGACGTGCTCGACGCCCTGGAGCACCTGCACCAGCACGATGCCGCCCAGCAGCACCGCCCCCCAAGCCAAGCCGGTACCGCCGCGCTTCTGAAGGAACGGACGAACCGCCAGCACATACACCAGCATGGGCACCCCCACGAAGGCGAAGCCCTGCAGCAGTTCGTAGTTGATCATCGTCTGAATCTCGCGCCGGGCGTCGCCGGTCAGCCAGGGCAGCGCCGCGGCGAAGCACATCAGCGCTCCGACCAGCGCGACGGCCGCCACGCCCGGAATCCGCTCGCGGATCCGCCGCATCTGCTCGCCCAGATACACGTACGTCAGCCACAGGATCAGTAGGCTCCACTTGAGCACGCTGAGGTCCGTGACCGGGACGCGCCGCTCGTGGAAGGCGACCAATTGCGTGAGCTCCGCGTCGTAGTGGTTGATGAGCACCACGGGCAGAATCCACCAGAACAGCCACGGCCCGATCCGCTCATCGCGGCGCCGGGCGGCAAGCCCCAGCAGCCCGCCCAGGAACACGGCGGCCAAGGCGAGCAGTCCGGCCAGCGCGGCGAGGTCGGCCTGGCGCGGACCCATTCCCACGGCCGCCGCCAGCGCGGCCAGGCGCTGCCGCAACGGGTCCGTCCACCCGGAGAAGACGACCTTGCCGGTCAGCAGCGCCACCCCGATGGGCAGGATATACCGGGCGAGCGCCGCCTGGATGATGAAGGCCGACGATGCCGCCAGATGCCGAACGAACAGCAAGACCATCGCCCCGAAGAACCACCGTAGGGGGCTCAGCCACTGCTGTGCGTACTTGATCGCGGTCTCGAGCCCCTCGACCAGGGCCGCGTGCTCGCCGACGGCGAATGCAGCGACGAAGTACGCGGCGAAGGCCCCGCCGACCACCGGCCAACGGTGCAGAACGCGGATTCGCTTGAGCAGCGGCGCGGCGGCCGCCGTCAGCAGGGCAAAGCCCGCGATGCCGCCCACCCACACGAGGTACCGCCAGCGGTCCACGAGCCCCAGGCGGGTCAGGGCGGGGGCCGCAACCATCACCGCGGCGGACGCGGCGGCCGTCGCGGGCCACACCAAGGCCGCCGCCGTCCGCAGGCCGCGCGGCACATGCCGGCTCGACAACAACAGCCACACCCCACCCCACAGGGCCAGCGCCCCGGCGGCGGACGTCCAACTCGACAGCGCCGGCAGCAGGTTCTCGGCGGTCCGCAGCCAGAAGAACAGCGCCGGGCACGTCGCCAGCACCTCGTACCATCGCCACCGCCGATCGTCGTCGCGGAGCAGCGGGGCGTGCCACGCCATCGCCAGCACGGACAGCGCCAGCAGCCCCGGCAGCAGCGGCCGAGACGGGATGGGAAGCAGCTGAAAGACGACCATCCACGCCGCCCAGAGGGCCGCCAGCCGAGCGTTCATCGCGCCGAGAATCAGCAGCGACGCCCCCGCCAGCATCAGCGCGCCCTGAGCGTACACGGCGATCTCCTCCGTGCGGGGAACCAGCAGCAGGCCCATGCTGACCACCAGCAGCCCCGCAACCGCCCGCATCCAGCGAAACTCCCGCGGCGAGAGCCCCTCGCTGGACAGCCCCCACCGGTGGTACGAAGGGTAGATCTGATACTCGACCGTGTAGAGCAGCGCGTGCGCCCAGGCCTGGTCGCGATAGCGGGAGACGCGGTCGAGCAGGGGCATGGCCAGGCGATAGGAGGGCGGCGGCGTTCGCCACGCGGCCGGCAGAAGGGGAAGCAGCAGCGCCTCCACCTGCCGGATCAGCCGGATCAGCCAGATGAACTCGAACATGGACCGTTTTGCCCTCTCCGATTCTTCCTATCGCATCGACGCGCCTGGCCCGGCGGGTATAGCCGAATCCCCTCTCCCCGGCAACGCCGGGCGCAGGTTGACACGCGGGGCGCGGGCGGGCTACGCTGCGCACTTGGGACAGTTCGAAGGATTCCCTATGCCCGAAGAACCCCTTCCGGTGGCGGTGATCGGCGTCGGCGGCGTCGGCCGCTGGACGCTCCAGGCTCTGCTCGCCGGCGAGACCGCCCGCGTCGTCGGCATCGCCGATAAGGACCCCCGCATCGCCGAGCGAACCGGTACGGGACTGAAGGTCCCCTTCTACGGCGACAACCGCTCGTTGCTGGCGGAGACGCGGCCCGCGGCCGTCTTCCTCGCCGTGCCGCCGATGGCCGCCCCCGACACCCTCGCCGCTTGCGCCGAGCGCGGCATCCATGTCTGGAAGGAAATGCCGCTCGCCCGCGACCTCGCCGAGGGCCTCGCCTTCGTCACGCGCATGGAGGACGCCGGGCTCAAGCTCGCCGTCGGCACGCAGCGGCGATTCGCCGTCGGCTACCGTCGCGCCTGGGAGCTGCGCGGTCGACTCGGGCGCGTCTTCCTCGGCCGGGCGCACTACCTGTTCAACTGGGGCCCGCAACTCACCTGGCGCGGCGACCGCGCCTCCGCCGGCGGGGGCGCCCTGCTCGAACTGGGCTACCACACCATCGACCTCATGGTCTGGATGCTCGGCCTGCCCGAGGAGGCGTACGGCATCAGCGCCCGCGGCAACCGCCCGGGCGACGTCGGGCCCGACGGGGCCGACCTGCCGCTCTACGACACCGACGACACGGCGGCCGTCATCCTGCGACACACTGACGGCGGGATGGCGACGGTCGTCACCACGCGGTCGTCCGGGCCCGTGAGTGAAGAGCTTTCGCTGCACGGGCGGGGCGGCTCGCTGACGGCGACGGGCGAGAGCTGCCTGCTGCGCGACCCCGAGGGGACCGTAGTGGACCGCGTGGCGACGGACGAGGCGCCGCTCGCCGTCTTCCGTCGGCAGGCGGAGGCGTTCGTCGAGGCGGTCCGAGGCGATGCGAAACGGTACTCGTGCTCTGCTCGCGAGAACCTGCTGAATATGGCCGTCCTGGAGGCGGCGTACCTCTCGGACCGGACCGGACAGGCCGAGAACCCGCTGAGCCTGCTCAAGAACCACTCGCTGGAGGCGGAGGACTGCTTGACGCTCCGTCCGCTGGAGACGCCCGACGAGGGGGAACGACCGGCCGAGGCGCCTCCCGCCGCCCCGCCGGAATCGTCGCCCTGACGGCGACCACCAAGGCCACAAAGAACGACCCCGAAGTGACGGAGAAAAGATCGCCGGCGATTCACCCCCTTGCTGTTGTTCGTGATCTTTGCGGCCTTCGTGGTTTTTGTGATTACGGCGGCGGGCCCCATTCGATGCCCGTCAACTCCTCCAGCCGCCGGTGATTCGTCATGTCCACGTGGAGCGGCGTCACCGCGATGTACCCGTCCGCCAGGCAGCTCACATCGTCGTCGTGAACGTGCCCGACGAACTCCCACTTCGAGCCGATCGCGAACGTCCGCCGCTTGCCCTCCTCGCCGGTAAGCTGGAAGTCCTCCCGCACCTCCGCCGCCGACTGGTGCACCATGCGAACCCCCTTCGGCGGCACCATCCCGCCCGCCGGCAGATTCACGTTGACCAGATCCCGCGGCCGCAACCCGACGCGCAGCAGCCGGTCCAGCACCCAGCGGCACAGCGCCGCGCACCGCTCGAAGTCCACCTCGCCGGTGGTCAGCTCCGCGCTGAACGCGACGGCGGGCAGGTTGAGGATGGCGGCTTCGGCGGCGGCCGCCACCGTGCCGGAGTAGAACACGTTGATCCCCACGTTCGCGCCGGCGTTGATGCCGCTGAGCACCAGGTCCGGCGGCTCGTCGAGCAGCTTGTGGACCGCCAGCCGTACGCAGTCGGCCGGGCGGCCGTCCACGCTCCAGCCGAACCGCTCCGCCTCGCCGGACACGTGCACGGGCCGGACGGTCAGCGGCGTGCGGATGGTAATGGCGTGCCCGGCCGCCGATTGCGGGGTGTCGGGGGCGACGACGGTGACCTCGCCCAAATCCGCGACGGCCGCTTTCAGCGCCGCCAGCCCCGGCGCGAGGATGCCGTCGTCATTGCTCAGCAGGATTCGCATGCGGGCAGTCTATCCGCCCGCCCGCCCAGCGCGAAGCGCCGGTGCGGCGATCACGTAGCCTGCTCCATCTCCTCCAGGATCGCAAAGATGTGCCCGTAGAAGGCGAGGAACATGCCCGCCATGAGCGCAGACGCCAGAAGCAGGACCGCGCCGTTGATGCAGGCGGTGACGACGCGCTGACGGATGAGCCGCTCCTTGAGCCCCAGCAGCGCGGCGACTGCGAGCGGGCCGCCGATGAGCAGCCAGGACGAGACCTCCATCAGGAAGGCCCCCGGGCCGGAGACCCGCTCGCCTGACCCTTCGAGCGCTCGTCCGAAGTGGAATCGCAGCAGGTATCCGACCGCCGCCACCAAGAGCAGGGCCGTGGCCGCCAAGCCGAGGAGCGTATGGCTCAGGACCGACGCGCTGCGCCGCTTGCGGAGAACCGGTCCGTGTTCGTTCATCGTGTCACTCGTAGCTCGTCGTGTTCAGCGTGTGGCGTCGAAGTAGGCCCACACGCGTTCGGCGTAGGTGGCGTAGTGGAGGCCGTCGTCGGGCAAGCTGCCGCCGAGCGGGAGGCTGTTCGCCGCGATCGTGCCGTCGTCACTGACCTGCCACACGGCCCCGCAACCGGTGAGCGTGTTGAACGTGCCGTCGTGCGTCCAGCCGTCGCGGACGGGCCACCCCCCCACGCCCGGCGTTCCCGGAGCGGTCTGCCGGATGCGCTGCCGCCAGAAGCCGTCAGAGACGAGGACGCTTCGGCCGGGCTCGAACTCGCCGGCCACCAGCCCCGCCGCCGACGGATACACGCCGTCCATCCGCAGGAGCGGCACCATCTCATAGTGCGTGCCGACGCGAATTTCCTGCCCGCCGGCAGCCTGAGCGTAGATCCCGAGCGCCGTCCCGTCGCCGTAGTTTGCCAGGCCCGGGGCCGTGCGGAACAAGGCCGGGCTCGTCGGGAAGCGCAGACAATACGTGCTGAACTGCTCGGTGTGCGGGAACGCCCCGGCCGTGCCCGCCAAGACGCCGCCGTCCGCGCCCGCACAGACCAGTACGGGCGGCGTCAGCAGCTCCTCGCGGACCAAAGACCACAGGTTCACGCAACCCACGCCGCGTCGGCCGAAGACGTCGGGGTCGCCCGGCCGGCTCGCCCCGCCCCACTGCCCCGACAGCGGCAGGTCACCGGCGTGATTGCTGAACGCGAACGGCGGCAGGTGCTTGTTATGCCGCAGGGAGTACGTGAGCAGGGCGTGGTGGATTTGGTGGAGGTTGCTCGCACAGACGGCGAGGCGGGCCCGGCGCTTGGCGGCCGCCAGCGACGGCATGAGAATGCTGGCCAGCAGCGCGAGAATCGCCAGCACGATCAGCAACTCCGCCAGCGTCCACGCCGCGCGATACCTCATCTCACCCGCCCTTACCTTGAGCATCCTGCCCGGTTGCCAGTAGTATGAATACTGTCCTGCGGTACGTCAATCACAATGGGGGGGCTGTGAGCTTGCCGCCCCCGGCCGCGCGGCGTAGGCTTGGGCCATGCGTCAGGCGTCGCCGAAGAAGCTGACCCACGGCCGGCGGGAGCGGTGGGAGACGGAGGGGATCCTGCTCGGCGGCGGCGCTGCGCCCGGGCCGCTGGACCTGCCCAGGCTCTTTGGCAACGCCCGGCCGGTCGAGGTCGAGATCGGCACGGGCAAGGGGACCCTCCTGCTGGCGCGGGCGGCCGCGCGGCCGGAGATCAACTTCCTCGGCATCGAATACGCCCGGGCCTACTGCGAATACGCGGCCGACCGCTGCCGCCGGGCGGGGCTGACCAACATCCGCATGCTGGCGGCCGACGCGATGCACGTCCTCCGCATCTGCCTGGGCGACGCGTCACTGTGGCGAATCCATGCGTACTTCCCCGACCCGTGGCCCAAGCGCAAGCACCGACGACGACGGCTCATCCAGCCGCCGTTCGTCTGCGAAGTCCTCCGCACTCTCCGCCCCGGCGGGCAGTTACTCGTGGTTACCGACTCCATTGACTACTTCAAGCAGATCCGAACTGTGTTGTCGGATGTCCCCGGCCTCGCCCGCATTGCCTTCCCCGTCATGGCCGACGCCCGCGGGGAACTCGTCGGCACAAACTTCGAGCGGAAGTACATCGCCCAGGGCCGGCCGTTCTACGCAAGTGCCCGCCTACGGTATGTCTGACTGGGTGCGATCCCCAATACGTATTAGTTAGGTGAATTCCGGAAGTAGGGTTGGTAGGTCCTGTCGGAGGTGTGGCTTGTGAGAGGTGTCGGGAGGTAAGGTCTTTGTAGAAAGCCGGTTCCGGCGGTTCCTGAGCGGTCCTCGGCTGTGGATAAGTTGTTGGTGGGTCTGGCGCGGCCAAGGGGCGGCGGGGCATCGTCGCACAGGGCGGCCAGGGAAGACACGCGGCGGCAGATGACAACGTTCAAGCGCACGAAGGCCGACGACAGGTTACTCAGGGGTTATCCACCGCGCTGTGTTGAGAACCGTGGCCGCTCTAGATGACGGTCTGCAGCTCCTGTACCATCCGCTCGATGACGGCCTGGAGCTGTGGGTTCTGCTGGCGGGCGTTCTCGATGGTGCGGTTGGCGTGGAGGACGGTCGTATGGTCGCGGCCGCCGAAGTATCCGCCGATCTCCCCGAGGCTGTGATTCGTCAGCGACCGGGCGAGGTACATGCACACCTGCCGTGGGAGCGCGATGGAGCGGCTTCGTTTGCGTGATTGCAGATCGGCCAGCCGCACGTTGTAGCGCGCCGTGACCACGCGGAGGATGTCCTCGATGGTGATTTCGCGTTTGCGGCTGTCGGGAGAGCCGCCGAGCGCTTCTTCGGCGACGGGCAGGCTGATCTCGCGCTCGGTGACTTGCGCGAGCATGGCGACCTTGGCGATCGCGCCCTCGAGTTCGCGCGTATTCGATTCGATGCAAGCCGCGATAAAGCACACGACGTCGTCGGGCAGTTCGATGCTGCGGAGGTGCGCTTTCTTGCGGACGATCGCCACCCGCGTCTCGTAGCACGGCCTGTCAATGCGGGCGACGAGGCCCCAGTTGAACCGGCTGACCAGCCGCTCCTCGAGGCCCTGGATCTCCGCCGGACCCCGGTCGCTGGTGAGGACAATCTGCCGCTGCGACTGGTACAGCGTGTTGAACGTGTGGAAGAACTCCTCCTGGGTCCGCTCGTGGTCGGAGAGGAACTGGATGTCGTCGATCGCGAGGACATCGGCGTGCCGGTAGCGGTAGCGGAAACGGCTCAGGTCGCCGCGCTCGACCGCCCGGATGAAGTGATTGACGAACGTCTCGCAGGACAGCACGGAGATCTGGGCGTCGGGGCGCTCCTCCAGCACACGGCGGCACGTCGCTTGGAGCAGGTGCGTCTTGCCGAGACCGACGCTTCCGTGAAGAAAGAGCGGGTTGTAACTCATTCCGGGAGATTCACTTACGGCCAGGCACGCCGCGTGCGCCAAGCGGTTGCTTGGGGCGATAACGAACGACGAGAATGAGTAATCCTCGCCCAGCAACAGGCTGTCCGTCTCGTCGAGATCGACAGGCTCCGCTTCCGGCTTGGGGCGCAAGTCCGACGGCGGCGCCTCGGCGGCTTCGGCCGACGTGAGGAAACACACGCCCACCAGCCGGCCGGTTGCGGCTTGCGCCGCCTCCGTGAACAGCCGCCCCGCGTGCCGCCGGCAGTACGCCAGCTCCGCCGGACCCGGCACCTCCACCTCGAGCAGCCCGTGTTCCAGCGAAATCGGCTCCAGCTTCGTAAACCACGGCCGGATGATGTTACCGCCCGTGTTGATGACCTGCTGGATGATCCGTTGCCAGACCGAGCGCTCAACCAGCCCCATGCAAAGACACCTTTCAACGCGCAAGCGAAGCGCAAAAGAGGCCCGCGATGAACTAACCGTGCTACCGCCGTCCCAAAGGGAAGGCGTCGCCCTCCTGGCGTCGAGTTGCCACATCCGTGTGGTGCTACTGCCGTGTTGGCGAGGAGTCTAGCGCGGGTCCCCGACGAAGTCAAAACCAAAATCCTAATGCGCGGTAAAACGCGCTACCCCCGGAGTGCTCGCGACGCCGAAGCGGCCAACTGCAAAGCCGCGACGGCCGGACAGAGCCTGCGACAGGCGCAGACACCCCGGCGCGCGGAAAGGGGGCAGACCATGACTGTCCACCTTCGAGGGCCGCGCGTGCAACGGCCGCCCGCGGCGGGTATGCTCTTGGCCGAACCGGAAACCACATCGGAAAGGACCTGCCATGAACGTACGGATAGTTCCGCTGATGGGCGCGGCGGTGCTGCTGGCTGCCGGTTGTCAGAAGGTCGAAATCCGCCGCCAGGTCGCGCCGGGGGTGTACGTCTCGACGATCGACATGGACATGCGCCAGACGGTGACGCCGGAGGGCGCGCCGGAGCAGGCCCGCACGCAGCAGGTGGCCCAGCAGATGGTCATGCGGATGGAGGCCGGCGAGCCGGACGAGCAGGGCCGGCAGACGGTGCGCATCTCGTTCGCGTCGTTCAAGCAGACGGCCCGCGCCGGCGGGCGGACGATGACGTATGACAGCGAGGCCCCCCCCGAGGACCCGCCGGGACCCATCGCCCGGCGCCTCGCCCCGCTGCTCGACGTCACCATTGCGGTCACCGTCGATCGGGAGGGGCAGGCCGTCGATGCCGACGGGCTTGATGCCCTGTGGGACCGACTGGCGGAGGCAAACCCGAAGGCGGCCGAGGTCTTCGTCGAGATGAAGAAGTCACTCGGCGACGATGCCATCCGGCAGATGATGAACCGCCAGCAGGGGATGAACCCGCCTCGGGCGGTGGGCGTCGGCGACACGTGGTCGTTCGATACGGAGATGGGGGTGCCCGTGGTGGGGCTGGCGAAACTCAAGTACGACTGCCGCGTGATGAAGATCAGTGAGACGCCGGAGGGAACGATCGTCGAGGTCGCTCTCGACGGCAGCATCCGGCAGACTCCCGGCGAAGAGCCGGTCGAGGCGCCCGGCGGCGGCCGCATTCAGTCGCTCGACGTCGATCAGAAGGGCACGCTCGAGCTGGTCGCCGAAACCGGCCTGACGCGCAAGACGCACCTCACGCAGCACACCACGTTCGATCTGTCGGTGCCGGCGGGCGAGGGCGGCGAGCGCCGGCGGATGAGCGCCGTGCAGGACATGGACCTGACGGTCGATACGGTGCGGGCCGAGGAGGCGCCGGCGGCCGCGGCGGAGTAGCCCATGCCCCGGCAGCGCAGGCTGTGGCGATGGCGGGATAACTACCGGTTGTTGTTCCGCCGGCCGCGAACGTTCCTGCGGCTGTATTACACGCCGCTGGTGGTGCTGGCGTTCGGCGCGGTGCTCGACGCCGCCTCGACGGTCTATGTGATGGAGGCGTACGGCATCGAGGGGGAGTTACACCCCATGATCCGCCTGCTCGCGCGGCACTTGGGCATCGGGGCGGGCGTCGTGCTTGGCAAGGCCATCCAGGTGGCGCTGGCGGTGCTCGTGGCCGCCGCGTGGCGAACCTGGTGCGCGTTCCTGCTCACGCTCAGCGGCGTCCTCTACCTGCTCGCCGCGGCGTGGAACTACTACTTCCACGGGTAAGGGCGGCTAGGCGTCATAGCGTCCGTGGCGCTGGATGGCGGCCATGATGAGGCGCATGCCGGTGAGGCGCGAGCCGTTGTTGATGCTGCCGGCGGTGGCGAAGACGAGCCCGCGCGATTCCCTCGCTTGGGAGAAATCGCGAAGGAATTCGCGGACGATGTTGTCCTTTTCGTCCCGGCTGAAGGTGAACGGTGCGAGTTCCCCATAGATGACCGCTCGCGGGCAGTGCGTGCGGATGTCCCGTACCATCACGGTCGGGCCGAAATTCGTCCCGGTCAGGCCGAGCCGCCCGAGGACCGGCAGCAGGTGCCCCATGGCGGAGTCGCTGTGCTGGAACCGGCTGTCGCCGGGGCCGGGGCTGTGCACGTCCCAGACGCCCTTGAGGATCGGGTAGCCGAACCGCTCGTACATCGCGGGCGTGAGCATGGCGCAGTTGTCGTCGGCGAAGCTGAACCCCCGCGGCGCGTCTTCCGGCGTGTAGCCCGCCTCCTCGTGGTGGATGCGGATCTTCGCCAGCATCGCCCGCAAGATGGCGTCCCGTAGCCGATCGCCCAGCGCCGGGTCGTCCGCGAGCAGAAACACCAGCCCCTCCACGCCCAACATCGACGTCGCGAACGTCACCGGGCCCCGCTGGTGGCGGTACAGCCGCGGGCGGATCCCCTTCGCCGGCAGGCGGGCCTTGGCCTCGTCCCAGCCCGGCGGCAGGAAGAAGCCTCGCGGGTGCTCCAGGCGGCGTTCCACGCGGTCGAGCAAGGCCCGCAACTCGTCGGCATTCTGGGCCGCGGGGAGAAGGTAGAACGTCTGGGCGACTTCATCCCATCGCTGCTCCATGTCGAACACGTCGTGGAGTTCGCGGATGGGGGGGTAGGCATCGCCGGGCGGCTTCGGCGGCGATTCATCGAGCAGGCGGCGCCCGACGGTCCGCTCGGCCTTGTCGTTGTAAGCCCGATTGAGCGAGAGCCGCCACTCGGGATCCTCGCGGTAGCGCTTCCAGTCCTGCGGGAGGCCGAGCTCGGCGAAGACGCATTCCCAGTTGCAGATGGCCCCCAGTGGGACCTGTGGGATATCGCGGCCGAAGGGGTCGGCCAGCGCGACTTCCTGCTCGGCCCAGAACCGCTCCAGGTCCACGGGCGCCAGCCCATCCGCGAGGCGCGTCTCGTCGAGCAGCGCCTGAGTCTTTTTCTCGTCTTCCGGCGAGAGGGTGTCAGCCATGGGACCTCTGAGGATCAGTTGAATCGTGTGACGGCCGGGGACGCCGCATCGGTCGGCTCGGCCGGGCCGGCTTCGCGCTGCGGCACGCGGAGCAGCTCGCGCTGGCGCGTCGTGCCCGGGCGGCGGAAGTAGTCCCGGCCGTTGCGCCCGTTGCCGCCGTTGGCGAGGGTGGGCGGCTCGGCCCGTAGCAGGATCCGTTGTTGATCGCCGAGGATTTCGGCGAGCGTGTCGAGGAGCGTGGCGCTGGGGCGGACGGACCACTTCGTGTCGAGCCGGACGACCGCTCGGGCGTCGGCCCGCGTCGCCGGAACGACCTCGACGCACACCGGGCACGGACCGTGATGGGCCACGAGCGCCTCCTTCAGACGGCCGAGCACCTCGCCGCCGCTCAGGGGCGGCAGCCGAAGCCGAAGCTCCGACGGCAGCCGCTCCATCGCGGCCTCGATGGGCAGGATTTCCTCGACGATGATGTTCGGCCGGTCGCGGCGTCGGTCGAGCCGGCCGACGAGGACGACGATCCGCTCGGGCCGGCAGAGTTCGCCGGACTTCTCGAAGGTTCGCGGGAAGACGACGGCCTCGACCTTGCCGGTGACATCCTCGGCCGTCAGGATGGCCATCCGCTCCTTTCTGGCTCGGGTGACGGTGCGCCGCACGCCGGCGATCATGCACCCGAGACGGATCGGCGTGCCGTCGGCGAACGCGTCGAGCCGGGCAACCTGGGCCTTCGGGTTCGCCGGGTAGCAAAGGGCGTCGAGGAACACGGCGTGCTTCACCAGCGGGTGGCTCGTCACGTAGAAGCCGAGTGTTTCCTTCTCGGCCGCGAGCAATTGCGCTTCCGACCACGGCGTTACGTCCGGGAAGCGCGGCTGGAGGTCCTTGGGCGGCGGCGCCCCGCCGGAGGCGAACAGGTTCATCTGTCCGCTGCGCCGGTCGTCGGCCGCCGACTGCCCCAGTTCGAACGCGTGGTCCAGCGCCGTCACCATCGCGCCGCGGTGGGCCCCCAAGGCGTCGAACGCGCCGCACTTGATCAGCGCCTCGACCACCGATCGGTTCACCCGCCGCAGATCCACGTGCTCGCAGAAGTGGTAGAGGTTCCGGAACCGGCCCGCCTGCTTGCGGGCTTCGAGAATCGCGTCGACCGCCTTCCCGCCGACGCCTTTGACGGCCGCCAGGCCGAACCGCACCTTCTCGCCGTCCACCGTGAAATCCCGGTCGCACTGGTTCACATCCGGCGGCGCGACCGTCACGCCCATACGCCCCGCCTCGGCGATGTATTGGACGACCTTGTCGGTATCGCCCGACTCGAAGGTCAGCGTCGCCGCGAGGAACTGCCGCGGGTGGTGTACCTTGAAGTACGCCGTCTGGTACGCCACGATCGCGTAGCGCGTCGAGTGGGCCTTGTTGAACCCGTAGCCGGCGAACTTGAGGATCAGGTCGAACAGCCCCTCGGCATCATCGTGCTCGATGCCGTTGGCCCGGGCGCCCTCGATGAAGTGCGGGCGCTCCTCCGCGATCAGGCGGGCCTTCTTCTTGCTGATCGCCTTGATGAGCGTCAGCGCGCGGCTGAGCGGCAGGCCGCCCAGACGGTTGACCACCTGCATCACCTGTTCCTGGTAGCACATGATTCCGTGCGTCTCGGCGAGGATGTCATCGACCAGCGGGTGGACCGACGGCACGGCCTCCTCGCCGCTCTTGCGGCGGCAGTAGGATTCGATCAGCTCCATCGGCCCGGGGCGGTACATGGCGTTGGCGGCGATGAGGTCCTCGATCCGCCCCGGCTGCATGCGGACGAGGACGTTCTTCATCCCCTCCGACTCGAACTGAAAGATGCCGTCCGTCTCGCCGCGGCAGAAGAGCGCATACACCTGCGGATCGTCCAGCGGCAACTTGTCGGGGTCGAGGTCGCGCCCCGTCGCCGCCCGCACCAACTCGCGGGCCCGCTGAAGCACCGTCAGCGTCCGCAGCCCCAGGAAGTCCATCTTCATCAGCCCCACGCGGTCGCACGTCGGCCCGTCCCACTGCGTCAGCACGTCCTCGCTCTCCGCCTGGCGGCACAGCGGCACGATGTTCTCCAGCGGCTCATCCGCGATCACCACGCCGGCGGCGTGCACCCCGGCGTGGCGGGCGAGCCCCTCGAGCTTCCGGCCGTGGTCGATCAGCTCCCGCATCCGGTCGTCGCCCTCGTACATCCGCTTGAGTTCGGGCTCGGCCTTCAGCGCGCTGTCGAGCGTGACGCCGAGCCCCTCGGGAACGAGCTTGGCGATGGCATCGACCTCGGGCAGCGGCACGCCCATCACGCGCCCCACGTCGCGGACGGCCGCCCGGGCCTTCAGCGTGCCGTACGTGATGATCTGTGCCACCTGTCCGTACTTCTCGCGGACGTACTGCAGCAGCCGGGCCCGCCCCTCCTGGCAGATGTCGATGTCGATGTCGGGCGCTTCCTCGCGCTGCGGGTCGGTGAAGCGCTCGAATAGCAGCCCGTACTTGAGCGGGTCCACGTTCGCCACACCCAACGCGTAGCCAAGCAGCGTGGCGACCCCGCTGCCGCGCGGGGCCGCAGGGATGTCGTTCCGCCGCGCGAACTGCACGAAGTCATTCACGATCAGGAAGTACGAGCTGTACCCCTTGTCGGCGATGACCTTGAGCTCCCACGCCAACCGCTCGGCGTACTCCTGGGGCGGGTCGGCGCCGTCGAACCGCCCGCGGAGCCCCTCGTTCGCCAGCCGGGCCAGGTGGGCCTCCGGCGTCTCACCCTCGGGCGTCGAGTAGTGCGGCAGGTGCGAGGCCGAGAAGTCGAGCTTCACGTCACACATCTCGGCGATCTTCAGCGTGTTGGCGGCCGCGTGCGGCAAGTCGCGGAGCGCCTCGCGCATCTCGTCCGGACTCTTGAGATAAACCTCCGGCGGATATTCCGGCCCGCCGCCGTCGGCGAGCGTTCTGTTGGTCGAGATGGCCGTCAGCACCTCGTGGGACGGCTTGTCGTGCCGCTTGAGGAAGTGTACGTCGTTCGTGCCCACGACGCCCACGCCGAGCGCATCCGCCAGCGCCAGCAGGTCGGCATTGACCCGCGTCTGGTCGGCGACGCCCTGGTTCATCACCTCGATGTAGAACCGTTCCCGGCCGAAGAGGTCGAGGTATTCGCCCGCGATCCGCCGCGCCCTGTCCGTCTGGCCCGCGAGCAGCGCGGCCGGCACCTCGCCGCCAAGGCACGCCGTCGTGCAGATGAGCCCCTCGTTGAATTCGGCCAGCAGCTCGCGGTCGATGCGCGGGCGGTAGTAGAACCCCTCGAGGTACGCCCGGCTGGACAGCTTCATCAGGTTCCGCCAGCCGGTTTCGTTCATCGCCAGTAGCAGCAGGTGGTAGCAGGCGGTCTGGATGTTGCCCATCGTGCGGTCGTCGCGGGTCGTCGGCGAGATGTACGCCTCCATGCCGAGGATGGGCTTGATTCCGGCGGCCGTCGCGGCGCGGTGGAAGTCCATCGCGCCGAAAAGGTGCCCGTGGTCGGTGAGCGCCACGGCCGGGCTGCCGTGCGATTGCACCGTCTTGATCAGGTCGGGGATTCGGACCGCCCCGTCGAGCAGCGAGTAGTGAGAGTGCACGTGCAGGTGAACGAATCCGTCCATGGGTCCCTTCCGTCGGCCCCGGTGTCCGCGCGGGCCGGTTCGCGGCCAGTATATCGTCTTCCGTCGGCGGCGCGAAGCGCGGGCGGAACTGCCCACGGATTCCACGAAGGGCACGAGGGGACGGGCCACTGCGGCGGCGGAGCGCTCCCCAGCGGCCGGCGCGGCTTGCCGGCAGCGCGCCGCTCCCGTTACACTGCCCGGGCTTCGGTGAGAGCTCCGGGCGCGCGGCCTTCGCGAACCGGACCTGCTGCCGGCGATGACCGACCCGCAACGCGCAGTTCGTCCCGGACCGAATCGAGCGAAGCTGGAGGCGCTATGGCCGACCCCCTGAACATCATCGTTCTGCATACGGACCAGCAGCGGCTGGACAGCTTGGGCTGCTACGGCAACCCGGCCGCCAAGACGCCGGCCATCGACCGTTTGGCGGCCGAGGGCGTACGCTGCAACCACCACTACGTGTCCAACCCGGTGTGCATGCCCAGCCGGGCCTCCCTCTTGACGGGACGCCACGTCATGGGCCACGGCGTGCTCAACAACGGCATTCCGCGTCGACCCGCGGGTGCCGACGTTGCCCGCGGCCCTCTCGGCCGCAGGATACGACACCTACAGCGTGGGCAAACTCCACCTGACCTGCGGGCTCGCCGAAGCCGACAGCGGACACGGCGAATCCTTCGCCGCTTGGCGCGAGGGGGCGCTGACCGCGGACTGGCAGGGCCCGTATTACGGTTTCGACCGCGTGGAGTTGACGCTGGGGCACGCGGATTTCCCGCTCCAGCCCTGGGCGGGGCACTACGGCTACTGGCTGCGCGAGCATCATCCCGAGGTTTTCGAGATGACCGGCGTCGAGCGGGCGCCGGAACCGAAGTGGAGCGACTGCTACCGGTCTCCCGTGCCGCCGGAAGCGTATCATTCGAGCTACATCGCCACGCGGATCATCGACTATCTGCGGAGCCGGGACGGGAGCGGGCCGTTCTTCATCTTCGGGGGGTTCCCCGATCCGCACCATAACTTCGTCGCGGTGGAGGCCTACGCCCGGCAGTTCGACCGCGCGGCGTTTCCGCCTCCGCGCGCCCGCGAGGGCGAACACGCGGAACGGCCCGGGTTCTACGCGCGGATCGCGGACGACGGGCTGTTCGAGTGCGACGGCAACTGCCGCCGCCCGCCCGGCGGCGAGCACATGCGCCACATTCTCCAGAACACCTACGCCATGGTCTCGCTGATTGACCACAACGTTGGGCGCGTGCTCGACGAGATCAACCGGCTCGGCCTGTCGCGGGAGACGATCGTCTGTTTCACGAGCGACCACGGCGACTTCCTGGGCGACCACGGCCTGCTGCACAAGGGGCAGGTTCCCTTCGCTTCGTTGATGCGGGTCCCGTTCCTGCTCCGCGCCCCCGGCATCCCGCCGGGCGCTCTGGACGCCCCGATCGGGAACGCCGACGTGATGCCCACGTTGATGGAGCTGGCGGGCCTGGAGGCGCCGCAGACGTGCCAGGGCCTCAGCCAGGCGGCCGTCTTCCGCCGGGAGCGGACCCAGGTGCAGGAGGCCGCCTACTCCTGCGGGTGGGCCAAGAACTTCCCCCACCTGCGCCACATGAGCCTCCACAGCCCGACCCACCGCATCACGTGGTGGCCCCGGTTGGCGGAGGGTGAGTTGTATGACCTCACGCGGGATCCGGACGAGTTCGAGAATCGCTGGCGCGACCCGGGCTACGCCGAGACGCGCGACCGGCTTATGCGGAGTCTGCTGGATCGCAACGCGTATGCCGGCCCGGTCGAGACACGGATCCTATGCCCTTGGTGAGAACGGCGACCCGGACGGGGCGGTCACGGGCCGCCGGCGTCGTCATGCTGCTTGGCTTCCTTCGCGAGGCCCTTGGCGACGCCCGTGTCGCGCATCTCGAGGTCCATCGGGCCGGTGTATCTGGCGAACAGCTTGTCCGGCTCGGCGAAGTTCCCCTCGCCGAAGGTGACGTGCTTCCACCGCCTGCGGACGGATGGGTCCGGCATCCGAATTCCGCCGGGCAGCACGTGGCGGAATTCCACGCCGTCGAAGTCGGTCTTGCCCAGCAGCAGCATGTCGATGCCGTGCGGCATCGCGGCGATGTCCGGGTGTTCGTGTTCCTTGCCCGGGCGCTTCTCGCCGAAGCCGCGCCATCGGATCACCAGCCGGGCCTTCTCCGGATCGACGCTGTGCACGGCGATTCGGCCCTCCTTGTAGAGGAGCAGTCCCAGTTCGCCCTCTTGTGTGTTGGAGATGGCTCCCTTTTCCTTCCGGCCTCTGCCGTTGCCCTTGGCCTTGAAGCACAGCCCCAGCGTCGCGTCCTTCGTCAGCGGGCGCTTCGGCGTGCCGGCGAGTACCGTCCCCTGCACCTCCATGTCGTGCGCCCAGTACTGGTTGTCGCGCTTGTGGAATCTCGAGCCGCTCATCAGCTCCAGCGTGGCCTTCGGATAGATGTGGAAACGCGAGCGATCGCCCGGCATGAAGGTGCTGCCCGGTGAGACGACCCACCGCCCGGAAAAGACGTCCAGTTCGTCGCCAAGCTTCCAGTCGCCGATCCACTCGATGGACTTGGTCGGCGGCTTGTTCAGGGCAATCTTGTTGGCCGCGCTGATCACCTCCGGGCTATCGTTCCGCATGAACGTGTTCTGCGAGCCCTTCGGGTGAATCTGGTGCCAGTTTCCGCCCTTTTTGATCCACAGGTTGCCGTACACCCGGATGGTCTTGAGAAACGCGCCGACGCCGGCTTCCACGGTCATGTGGCGACAGTTGCAGCCTTTCTTGCCGCCGACGTGGTAGCGCCCGGCCGGAAAGACCACGTCCGTGTGCTCGTCGGGACCCGTCTTGGCGGGCGTCCCGTCGGCCAGCCGCCAGTTCTCCGGGTCGGCCAGGTCCAGGCGCTGCCGCCCGCCCGCCCCGGCGTGCGCCCAGAACAGCACCCGGGCCTTCGGCCATTTCTGGTTGACGAAGTCGGTCTTTTCCACCCACGCCGGCCAGATTGTGCGGTCGGCGTAGTATGGGGCGTGGGCGTAGGCCTTGGCATAGTTCGGGCTGTCGGCGGGCTCGGCCGCCCCGGCCGATGGCCCGGTCGCGAGCAACCCTACCGCCAGCAGCGTCCCTATGTACGGATGCTTCTTCATGCCGTGCTCCTTCTGTGCTTTGGGCGGGCTTCATCCTCAGGGCTCGAGCATGACCGCGCTCGTGCCGGTCTCCAAACGTTCGGGCGGAGTTCGGCGAGAAGCGTTCCAAGGCTTCGGTGTTGGATTTCCGTCGTTAGGGAAACGGGCCGGGGCGGACGCGCGGATATCAAACCTACCCCCGCTCGATGTCGAAGACGCGCAGCCACTCGTCCGCTTGGTCCGGGGCCAGGCCGGCGCGCTTCTCGGGCGGCTCCAGCGGGTGCCGCGGCCGGCTCGCCTCGTCGGCCAGCTCCGTCAGCCGGCGGGCGAACTCCTCGCTGCGGATGGGCTTGGCCCGGCGGCGCCGGGCCGCCTTGCGAATGCGCCGGTCGGTGCTGACAACGACCAACTGGCGGGGGGCGCTGTCCTCGGCGATGAGCCGTTCGATAACCTCGTCGGCGGTGCGGGGGGCGGCGTAGGTGACCGTCGCCCCGTGGGCGTGGGCGGCGATCTGCCGCGCCAGCGGGCCCGGCGGGGCCGGACCGTCGAAGACCACGTGCACGCGCTGCCCGCCGCGGACGAGCAGGCCGAGGTCCTTACACAGCCCGGCCCGGCCGAGTTCCGGGCCGGCCTCCGCCATCGCGTGCAGCAGGTTGTTCCCGTCGATGAGAAATGCCATCGCCGGTATTGTACGCCCGCGGGCGGACGGCAGACAACGGAGAACGCGCTTGCCGCGGGCCGGCCGGTGGGTAGAGTTGCCGCAGAGCCCCGCGCCTGGTGAGAACCATGACCCCGCGAGAACGTCTGCTGACATGCCTGGCCGGCGAGATGCCGGACTGCGTCCCGGTCGCGCCGGACTTTTCGAACATGATCCCCGCGCGCCGGACGGGCAAGCCGTTCTGGGACCTGTACCTGTACAACGACCCGCCGATCTGGGAAGCGTACATCGACTGCGCCCGGCACTTCGACATCGACTCGGTCATGGACGGGTACTTCCCCTTCATCTGGCCGAGCGACCCGGTGGACGAGCGCTCGTGGGAGCGATTCATCGTCTTCCGTAGCGATGAGAGGATCGTCGTCCAGCGCTCCTATGCGGAGGACGGCCGGCGGGTGTGGGAGGATCACGTGACGGTGTACTATCGCTCCGATCCGCCAACCCACGGCGTCGCCCCGACGAGGATCGGTCTGCCCGCCGAGCCGGAGGCGCCCGAGCCGCTGGAGGGCGTGCGAGCGGTGGACCGCGGCATCGGCGGCCTGCGGCGGGTCGAGGAGTTGATGGGCGACCAGGGCCTGGTGGGCGTGGCCCTGACCAGCACGCTCGTGGTCCACGGCGAGGAGGACATGATCCGCCTGCACGAGCGCCCAGAGCAGTTCGAGGGGCTGATCGACCAGCGGGACCGCGAGGTCGAGCGGCGCTTCGCGGACCTGATGGCGATGACGCCCGAGGACCGGCCGGATTTCCTGTGCGTGGGCGCGTCCGGCACGCTGGTATTCCAGTCCCCCGCCACGTTCCGCCACTACGCCCTGCCGGCCGTGAAGAAGGCCATCGATCTCGCCACGGAGGCCGGCATTCCGACGCACGTTCACTCGTGCGGCCCGGAGAAGGAACTCGTCCGGGTCTTCGCCGAGGAGACCTCGCTGACGGTGATCGATCCGCTGGAAATCCCGCCGATGGGCGACTGCGACCTGGCCGAACTGAAGCGGCTGTACGGCGACAAGATTGTGCTGAAGGGCAACCTGCACACGACGGAAGTGATGCTTCGCGGAAGCGTGGCGGATGTGGTGGCGGCCTCGAAGGCCGCGATCGACGCGGCCGCCGCCGGCGGGCGGTTCATTCTTTCGACGGGCGATCAGTGCGGGCGGGACACGCCCGACGAGAACCTCCGCGCGATGGTCCAAATCGCCCGAACGTACGGCCGGTACGACCGCGCGGGCGGGTAGCCCGCGAGAAGGAGCCCCAATGGAACGGATCGGCGAGTTGAAATCGAGCCCGGTGATTCGGCGGCATTCGGCGAATCCGGTCCTGGCGGCCGGGCAGGTGCCCTACGCGTCGGACCTGGTGTTCAACGCCGGCGTGTGCAAGTACGAGGGGCGCTACGTGATGCTCTTCCGCAACGACTACGGCTACCGCGAGGGGCGCGGGTTCGAAGGGACGAACCTGGGGCTCGCCGACAGCGACGACGGCGTGGCGTGGACGGTGCGGCCGCAGCCGGTCTGGCAGGTCCGCGACGAGGAAATGCGCCGCGTGTACGATCCGCGCCTGACCGTGCTCGACGGGCGGGTGTACGTGTGCTTCGCGATGGACACGGCGCACGGCGTTCGCGGCGGCGTCGCCGTCACGGACGACTTCGAGCGGTTCGAGATCCTCAGCCTCTCGCTGCCGGATAACCGCAACATGGTGCTTCTTCCGGAGAAGGTCGGTGGGCGGTGCGTGCGGCTGGAGCGGCCGTTCCCCGTGTACGGCCGCGGCGGACGCGACCGGTTCGACATCTGGTTCGCCGACTCGCCCGACCTGCGCTACTGGGGGAACACGCGGCTGGTGCTGGGTGTGGAGCACGTGCCGTTCGCCAACGACAAGATCGGCCCCGCGGCCCCGCCCGTGCGGACCGGCGCAGGCTGGCTGACGACGTTCCACGCCGTGGACCGCGACGAGCGGCGCGGGAGGAACGGCTGGGAACCGGCGTGGAAGAAGCGCTACACGGCCGGCGTCATGCTGCTCGATCTCGACGAGCCGTGGCGGGTGGTGGGCATGAGCAAGCGGCCGCTGATCGCGCCCGAGGCCAAGTACGAGACCGACGGCGGCTTCCGCAACGACGTGATCTTCCCGGGCGGGATGATCCTGGAGGACAGCGGCGAGGTGAAGATCTACTACGGCGCGGCCGACACCGTCGAGGCGCTCGCCGTCGCGGATGTGGCCGACCTGATCAAGTTGTGTACCGAGGCGCCGTAATCCCCGGTTGGAGAAGCATCGATGGCTGAAGTGAACGTGACCTACCCCGCGCCGTTCGCGCGGCGGATTCTCACGGGCGAGGTGCCGCGGCTGGCGCCGGTTTCGGCGGGCGTGGTCGCGCCGACCATCGCCCGCCCGGGCGAGCCGTTGCGGCTGAAGGTCGCTCTGGCGGGCGAGCACGGCTATCCGGCCAGCGACTTCGAGGGCGCGGTGACCGTTCGCGGCGACTTCGCAAAGCCGGGCGCGGTGGAGGTCCGCTTCGAGCGCGGCGCCCCGGCCGTCGCGGTCATCGACGGTGTGGCAATCCGCGAGCCCGGCCTGTACCGCTTCGCCGTGGAACTGAACGGCGAGACGTTCGCCGGCAACCCCGTCTGCTGCACGGTCGAGCCGCGGCCGGGCGTGTTCTGGGGCGACCCGCACATCCACACGGTGCTCAGCAACTGCCACCCGGACCGCTGCCGCTCGCTGCCGTTCGCGTTTTCGGCGGCGCGGTGGTTCGCCGGGCTCGACTGGGCGACGGCCGCCGACCACGTGTCGAACGGCCGCTGCGAGCTGGCCCGCTGGAAGGAGCAGGTGGCTCTCTCGAACGCCCACGACGATCCGCCGGCGTTCGTCACGTTGCCGGGGTACGAGGCGTCGCTTCGCGGCGGGTGCGGCGGCGACAACAACGTGTACATGCGGCGCTGGCCGGACCTGTTCGTCGATGAGTACGAGGACGGCGACACGCGGACGCTCTGCGAGAAGCTCGCGGAGAAGCTGCCGCGCGAGGCGTTCTTCCTCGTGCCGCACCACACCACGCGGACGGGAAAGCACGGCGAGATTCCGCCCGAGATCTACCCCGGCCCGGACGCCATGCCCGTCATGGAGGTACACTCCAAGTGGGGTACCAGCGAGTACCGCGGCAACCCGAACCCGCTGTACGAACTTCACCCGGGCCCAAGCTACGCCGTGGACTTGCTGAACGCCGGGCTGCGGATGGGCTTTGTCGGCGGGACCGACACGCACGCGACGATGCCGGCCGGCTTCGGTGAGGAGCACCTTGACCGCCTGCCCGGCATGACGGCCATCCTCGCCGACGGACTGTCGCGCGAGAATGTGTTCGGCGCCATCCGCTCCCGCAACTGCTACGCGACAAGCCTGGAGCGCATCTACCTCGACGTGCGGGTGGCCGGGCAGCCGGTGGGGCAGGCGGTCGAGTGGGCGGATGCCTCCCGGCCGCGCGAGGTCGCCGTCACGGCCGCCGGGCGGAGCGACATCGAGGCGATCGATATCGTCCGCAACGGCGAAACCGTCCACACCGAGCGTCCCGGCGGCTGGCGCGGCGCCTTTGCGTTCACCGACGACGGGGACCCAAGCGCGCTGTGGCTGGAGCCCCCGCCGGCCGGCGCGTTCGCGTACTACTACGTGCGGGTGACATGCCGCTCGGGCGCGCAGGCGTGGTCGAGCCCCGTGTGGCTGACGCGGCCGTAGCCTTGGGCGGCAGACGATTCAGGAGGCCGCGCCCGCGCCGGCAGCGGGCGCCTGACCGGACTGACGGGCGATCATGAGTTCCAGGGCCCGCCACCCGTCGAGTTGGGCGGCCGAAAGTGTGGCCGGCCGGCCCGTGGCGACGTGATGGGCCGCAGCCCGCAGCTTACGGCGGGTCCGCCGCGGCAGGGCGACGCGGTCGTTGACGACCAGCCCGGTGACCATCTGCCGGTCGTGTCGGCGCCAGATGCGGAGCTTCTTGCCGGTGTGGAGGCGATAGCCGAAGTCGGAGACGATGTGGCCCGTCGCGGCGATGGCCATGGCGGCCGCGTTGCGGGCGTCCTGGGCGAACGAGAACGTGATGTCGTCGGCGTAGCGGGTGTAGTCGGCTTCCAGCCGGGCGGCCAGGCGCGACAGCCGCGCGTCGAGCCGCCCGTTGACGAGGTTGCTGAGGCGCGGGCTGGTCGGCGCGCCTTGGGGCAGGCCGCCGTCAAGGGTGCACAGCCGCGTGAGGAGTTTGGCGGCCGCGCGGTTCCAGCCGATCCCCTGGAAGTATTTGCGGACGCGCTTGTCCCGCGTCCGCGGGAAGAAGTCGCGGATGTCCATCCGCACGACGATGGCCTTGCCCGTGTGCGGCAGGGCGTTGGTGACGATGGACTGGCCGCGCTCGAAGCCGTGGGCGGCCGGGTGCGCCTTCAGCCGCGGAAGCAGCCGGCGGAGGATGCGGCGCTGAAGCTCCTTGAGCGCCGGCTCGGGGGAGGCCAACTCTCGCGTTCCGCCGCGACGCTTGGGGACCGTGAACCGGTGGTATCGAATCGGGACGTTCTCGAGTTGGGCGACGTCGAGGCCAAGCCTGCGGGCGAGTTCGTTCGGGTCGAGCCGGCCCGCGGCGCGCTGCGGACCGGGCCGGTAGATGTTGCCTGCCGGCTTGCGGCCGAACAGGCCCTTCAGCGCGTCCAGCAGACCCATGACGAACTCCCCGGGCGGCGGGACCTGCGCGGTTCGCCCGCCTCGCTGCGGTCAGAAATGCGGACACGGGTGCGGACACCCGTGTCCGCCCTGTCCTGCCCGTCGGTGCGACCGACGGCACCGATCTCTCTGAACGGATAGCACGTTCCGGTTGACGAAACATCAACCTGTGCTCTGCATTTGAGCACCGCCAGGACAGTGCCCGGAGACTAGCGCGCGCGAGGAAGCCTGTCAAGCGCCACCGAGGGCCCGGGGCAGGTCAGAGCGCGCCGACGGCCCGCAGCCACGCCTGGGCCATGAGGGCGTGACCGGGGTAGGTCGGGTGGACGCCGTCGGAGGCCCAGAACTTCGGTTCGCGCTTCTCGGCGGCGGCCGCGAAGAGCTTGTCGAACGGGACAAGAATCGCGTCGAACTCCCTGGCCAGCTCGCGCGTGATGTCGATCCGCGGGTTCAGGTCAGGCCGCCAGGCTTTGCGGTCGTCGGGGAAGTGCAGCACGAACGGTTCGCAGAGGATGAGCTTCGCACCGAGTTCGTCGCGCGTGCGGGTGAGGATGTGGCGATAGTCGGCCTCGTAGCGTTCGACCGGGGTCGGGTCCTTCTTGTCGAAGCCCCGCCAGGTGTCGTTGATGCCGATGAGGACCGACACCCAGTCGGGCTTCAGGTCGATGCAGTCCGCCTGCCAGCGGGCGCGGAGGTCCTTCGCCCGGTTGCCGCTGATGCCGCGGTTGAGGAAGCGGAGGTGCTTCTCGGGGTAGAGGGCCTCGAACCACCAGGCGGCCATGCCCGCGTATCCGCGGCCGAGGTCGTGGTCCATCTCGCGGCTGCGGGAGGCATCGGTGATGCTGTCGCCCTGGAACAGGACGGTTGCACCGTCGTCAAAGACTGGGCTCATGCGTGGGCTCCGTGGATTGCATTCGCGGCGAAAGCGGCTATTGTGCTCACTGCCGCCCCAGCGTCAATCCTTACAGGCGAAAGAGAGTGAATTGATGGACCGGCCGAACTTCATCTGCATCCTGATGGACGATATGGGGTACAAGGATCTCGGCTGCTACGGCAGCAGTTTCTACGAGACGCCGAATCTGGACGCGTTCGCGGCCGGGGGCGTGCGGTTCACGGATGCCTACGCGTCGTGCCCGGTCTGCTCGCCGACGCGGGCGAGCTGGATGACGGGGCGTTACCCGGCTCGCGTGGGGCTGACCAACTACATTGGCGGCAACGAGCGCGGACGGGTGATCGGGGCGCCGTACACCAAGTACCTGCCGCTTACGGAGAAGACCGTCGCCCGCAGCCTGAAGGACGCGGGCTACCAGACGTGGCACGTGGGCAAATGGCATCTCGGACCGGAAGACTACTGGCCGGAGAAACACGGCTTCGACGTGAACGTCGCCGGTTGCCGCTGGGGCTGCCCGGCGAACGGGTACTTCAGCCCGTGGGGGAATCCGCGGCTGGAGGACGGGCCGGACGGCGAGTATCTCACCGACCGGATGACGGAGGAGGCGATCCGGCTGATCGAGGGTGCGGGCGACCAGCCGTTCTACCTGAACCTGTGCTATTACGCGGTGCATACGCCGATTCAGTCCAAGGCGGAGCACGTGGAGCGGTTCGCGGCGAAGGCGAAGTCGCTCGGGCTCGACGCGGCGAAGACGTTCGAGGAGGGCGAGCACTTCCGGTGCGAGCACAAGCGTGACCAGCGGGTCGTCCGGCGGCTGATCCAGTCGGACCCCGCCTACGCGGCCATGATGTGGAGCGTGGATGAGAACATCGGCAAGCTGCTGGCGGCGCTGGCGGCTTCGGGCAAGGCCGGCAACACGGTGATCTTCTACACGTCCGACAACGGCGGGCTGGCGACGGCCGAGGGGTCGCCCACCTGCAACGCGCCCCTCGCCGAGGGCAAAGGCTGGATGTACGAGGGCGGCACGCGCGAGGTGCTGCTGGCGCGGGCGCCGGGCGTGACGACGGCCGGGGAGACCTGCGACGTGCCGGTGACCTCCACGGACTTCTACCCGACGATGCTGGAGTTGGCGGGCCTGCCGGCTGAGCCCGAGCACCACTGCGACGGCGTGAGCATGGTGCCGCTGCTCAACGGCGCGGGGCGGCTGGAGCGCGAGGCGATTTTCTGGCACTACCCGCACTACGGCAACCAGGGCGGGACGCCGGGCTGCTCGCTGCGTGCGGGCGATCACAAGCTGATCGAGTTTCTCGAGGATGGGCGACTGGAGCTGTACAACCTCCGCGAGGACCCCAGCGAGGACCGCAACCTCGCCGACGAGACGCCCGAACTCGCCGGCGAGTTGCACGCCAAGCTCGTCGCCTGGCGCGAGGACGTCGGCGCCACGATCCCCAAACCCAACCCGGAGTGGACAGCGTAGCGGGGGTGTCGCCGCAACGCCGACAGAGGGCGATCCGTCGGCGTCCGTTCTACGGAGACGCGCCCGCGGGTGCTCGAGGGAGGGCGAGTTTGCCTTGGAGGTAGTACGGCAGGTCCGTGGGGGAGAGGTCTGCCCATAGGCCCCGGCCGGCGTTCATTGCGTCCTTCTGCGTCCGCTCGAATTCCGCCATCCGCTCGTGCTGGAATCGCGGGTCGGCGTATCCGTAGCCCTCCTCGACGAGGAGCCGGTTGAGCAGCCGGCCATCCGGCAGCGCCACCCATGCCAGCAGACGGCCGTACTTGTCACGCGTTCGCCGGCCCGGCTCGAGCGTCAGCCGCACCATCCGCCCGACGCACGCCCGCCGCGTGAACGCGCTCGCCTCCGGGCCGAAGTGCATGGCGGGGCGGCCCTCGCGGGCGACCTCCGGGGTGTCCACGCCCCACAGCCGCACGCGGGTCGTCGGCTCGCCGCCGTCGGTGACCTCGACGTCGATCGTGTCGCCGTCGAGCACGCGCACGACGCGGCAGGCGAGGGCGTCGTACCGCTCCGCGTCGGGCGGGGGGCGGCGGCCGAACAGCCCGGCAGCGTCGGCGAGTACGAGCGCCGCCGCCAGCACCGCAGGCACCAGCAGCGCCGCCGTGCGGCGCAAAGCGTATCGCACGCGCCGCGCCCGCGGCGACAGTGGCGGGGTCCGGGGCTGTTGCCTGCGCGCCATGGCGGCAGGATAGCCGCCCTCGGGCGCCGTCGGAAGCGTTTTGGGCGGCACAGGATGGCGGCGAGCGACGGCCGCCATGCCACCGGCGTCGGCGCGCGTAGGATTTGGTTGACAGATCGTCGTCCGTGGGCGGATAAGGGACGCTTAACTAGGAAGGAGCACGGCGATGACGCGACATTTTCACTGGATCGCGACGGCGGCGGGGATTCTGGCGCTTCTGGCCCCGGCCGCCGCGGAGGACGAAACGCATCTGCTTTCGAAGATGCCCAGGTACCGCGCGGGCGACAGATCGGCCTCGCGGTCGGTCTCCGTTCAGCGGCGCCAGGTGACCGAGAGCGAGAGCAAGAAGGTGCTCGACACCGGCAGCAAGCGCATGACGGTGGAGCGCGTGGACGAGGTGCTCGAGGTCGATTCCTCGGGCAAGGTGACGGCGTTCCGGACGACGCTGAAATCGGCCGCGCTGGCCGCCGACCGCAGCGCCCCCGCGGAGGCGGCGTTCTCGGCCGAGGTGCTGTTGCGGCAGGTCCATTTCGTCGCGCGCCGGCGAGGGCTCAAATTCGCCGTGGACACCACGACAATCGCCAGCGAGGCCCACGAATCCCTGCGAGCCTCGCAGATCGCCCTGCTGAAGGAGATCGCCGACGACGACATGGACCTCGTCGGCTATCCCGAGGCCGACGCGCTGCTGCTGCCGGACAAGCCGGTGCCGGTCGGGCACACGTGGGAGCCGTCGCGGGAGGTGCTGGATCGGTGGACCGCCGCCAGCCCGGCCGCCCAACAGGTGAAAGGGAAGGCCTCGGGGGCCAGGTTCAGATTCGTGTCCGTCGAGAACGGCATCGCGAGGGTGCAGGGCGTGATCACCGTCTCGGGCGTGATCCAGGGCCAGACGATCCGCTTTGAGGCGAACGTGACGGCGGACATCGACATCGCGACCGGGCGGTGGCGCAGCAAGAACTCGAGCGGCGACGTCCGCGTTCCGCTGGGCGGCGTCCTGGCGGTGTTCCATATGCAGGATACCGCCACGGCCGTGTACACCGCTGGCGGCGGCACGGCGTCGGCCCTGCCGGAAGGCCTGCACGAGATCGGATGGACGGCTCCGGGCCCGGACCGCAACAGTTACAGGGACCCGGCCGCGGGCTTCAGCATCGACGTGCCCAAGGGGTGGCAGGCTGAGAAGGGCCCCGGCCAAGGCAAGGTGGCCCAGTTCTCGGGGCACGGCGACGAGGCGTCGGTGGTGGTGAACATCACGGACCGCGGGCGGCCGACGGACATCCGCGACATCCTGCGGCCGTTCCTGGAGGCGATGAAGCAGAACGTGCCGGACTTCGCGCTCCAGGGGACGGAGCAGGTGGATTTGCCCGGGCACGTGCCGGGCATTCTGGTGTCGGCGAACAGCCACGGCGGCAAGATTCGGTTGCTGATGCTGCTGGCGTTTCACGGGGAACGGGTGATTCAGTTCACCGGCGGGGCTCCGTTGGCGGAGCCGGCGATGATCGCCGAAGTGCTCAAGATGCTCCGCGCCGCCCGCGTTTTCGACCCCGACGTGACCGGCGCGGCGGAGTGAGCGGCGCAGCAGGCTGAGTGTCCCGGCGGATTATACGTACGGTTCGAGGAGCTTGCGCGCGCCCCCGGGCAGGCGCATCCAGTCGCGGACCTCGTAGCGGTTGCCGTCCACGTCCTTGACCATGTAGCGGCGCTGCCCGATCCGCCGCACGTTCCGCCGCACGCCCCGCACCAGGAACGTCCGCGGGCCCTTGTCCGTCAGGACCGTCCACTCCAGCACGTTCATCTCCTCGCGGATGCCGCTGATGTCCGTGATCTTCGGCATGAAGTACGCCCGCTCCAGCTCCTCCGAAACGATCCCTCGGCTGCGGCCGTCCAGGTCGCGGGCGTTGTCGAGCATGCCGATCTCCTCGCCCTCGGCGTCGCGCAGGGAGATCAGGCGGTTCCGGCGGCTGAGCGGATAGGCGGCCGTCATGCGTGCGACCGGAAGCGTTCGGCCGTCCGTGGTTAGCAGGACGTCGCCGTTGGGGCCGCGATCCAGCCGGGCGTCGCGGGCGCGAATCACGAAGTTGTCGCCTTCGGCCGGGTTCACTTGGCGCCCTCCATCGCCGGGCTGCTGCGCAGAGCGTCGGGAACTGTCTTGGCGAAGTTCGCCTGGATTTCGCACAGCGCCGCGTAGATGCCGCGGGCTTCCGTGAGTTCCTCATGCGTGCCTTGTTCGACGATCCGCCCCTCGGCGAGGACGATCAGCCGGTCGGCGTTGCGGAGCGTGGACAGGCGGTGCGCGATGGCGAGGGTGGTGCGCCCGCTGACGAGGCGGTCCATGGCCTCCTGGATCATGGCCTCGGTGGCCGTATCGACGGCGCTGGTGGCCTCGTCGAGGATGAGGATGGGCGGGTCCTTGAGAATCGCCCGCGCGATGGACACGCGCTGCTTCTCTCCGCCCGACAGCGACACGCCGCGCTCCCCCACCCGCGCATCGTACGCGTCGGGCAGGTTCATGATGAACTCGTGGGCGTTGGCGGCCTTGGCGGCGCGGACGATATCCAGTTCGCTCGCCTCCGGCCGGCCGTACGCGATGTTCTCGCGGATCGTCCCGGCGAACAGGAACGGATCCTGCAGCACCATGCCGATGTTGCTCCGCAGCGATTTCAGGCGGATGTCCTGCAGGTCGACCGCGTCGAGCAGGATCCGCCCCCGCGTCGGGTCGTAGAGCCGCGCGATCAGCGACACCAGCGTGCTCTTGCCCGAGCCGGTCTGACCGACCAGGCCGACCATCTCCCCCGGCTCCACCGTCAGGTCGATGTTCCGCAGCACCGTCTCGCCCTCGGTGTAGGCGAAGGAGACGTCCTGGACCTCGATCCGGCCGCGGATTCCCTCAATCTCCCGCGCCTTCTCGTGGTCGGTGACCTCGGAGGGCGTGTCCATGATGCTAAAGATCCGTTCGGCGCCGGTGGCGCTTTCCTGGAAGATCTCGGTGAGGTTGAGCAGTTGGCGCACGGGGTTGTAGAAACGGCTCATCAGTTGGATGTAGGCGATGAGCCACCCGACGGTCAGTCCGCCGACGCCGACAAGCACCCATCCTCCGCCGACGAGCCACACGGCTACCACGCCGATCGAGGTCAGGAACATCAACGCCGGCGTGAACACGGACCGGGCGCCGACGGCGACCACGCGGGCGTGGTATTCGTCGAGGTTCTTCTCGTCGAAGCCCTCGATCTCGCGATCCTCCTGGGCGAAGCTCTTCACCACCCGCATGCCGGAGATGGTCTCGTTGATCGAGGCCGACAGGTTCGCGTACTTCCGCCGCACCGCCCGGAAGATGCTGCGGAACCGCGTGGAAAACCACCGGACCAGGATCAGCACCAATGGCGTCGGCAGCAGGGCGATGGCCGCCAGCTTCCAGTTCTTGCTGAACAGGATGGCCGCGATGCCGACGACCGTGAGCAAGTTGACCAGAATCTGCTGCAGGGATTGCCCCACGAAGCGCTGTACGACGCGGGTGTCGGTGAGCATGCGGGCCATGATCCGCCCCGTGTGCTCGCGGTCGTAGTAGCTCAGGCTCAGCCGCTGGAGCGTGCGATACAGGCGCGAGCGGAGGTCCTTGACGGCCCGGTTGCCCAGCGTCCCGAGCGCCCGGATGCGCAGGTTCGAGAACACGGCGCTGAGCAGGAACGCGGCCGCCAGCGCGCCGCAGATGAGGTACAGGTTCGTCCAGCGGGCGTCTTCGGGAAGGGGCTCGACCGGCTTCAGTGACTTGTCCACGAGCTGCTGGACCAGTAGCGGCGGGGCGAGGCTGAACGCCGTGAACAGCACCGACATCACCAGCCCGAACAGGGCGAGCTTCCAGTGGTGCTTCATCATCTTCGTCAGCCGCCACATGACTTGGCGCGTGCTGGTGCACTTGGGGCACGCGTCGGAGGGGTTGCGCAGCGGATACCCGCAGTTCGGGCAGCGATAGGTGGGGCGGTCCTCCGCCGGGCCGGACGCCTTCGCGGCCTCCTCCTGCCCGGCCTCCAGCTCCTCGGCGCTGGTGCCGAGGGAGGCGTTGACCAACTCGGCGATGTCGTTGAACTGCTCGGCCTTGCTCTTGGAGAAACGGATCGCCTCGACCCGCCGGCCGTCATTCGTATGGAGGTCGAGGGCGCCATTGCCGACGAAGCCCCGGCAATGGACGGCCTTGACGTCGCCCAGCGGCACGCGGCGAACGACCTGTCCGCCTTCCAGCGTGAGGACTTCCTCGTCGAGAACGACCAGACGGGCCGAACCGTATTCCCCTGAGAACAGCAGATCCGAATCCGCCACCGCGCGCACAGCCTGCCCGTTGGCGATGGAGGTCAGTTGCTGCTGTTCGGCGTCCGGAAGTTCCTCCAGCCGGTGAAAATGTCTCTCTGGTTCTTCGGTTTCGGGGGGCCGCATAACATCACCCCGGCGTGCGGGCCGCTTCGCCCTGCCGGCCGGGGCACCTTTGCACTGCGGATTATACCCCCATTCGGCCGGAAATGCAGCGAAAGCTCGGGCTTTTCACGGTTTCTCGCTCGGCGGGCTCACTTTTTCCGCGCGGCGCGCTTGCGCGGCTTGCCGCCCAGGCCGAACGCGTCGTGCACCACCTGGAGCGCCCTGCGCCCGTCCTTCTGGTCGATCAGGCACGAGATCTTGATCTCGCTGGTGGTGATGTTCTGGATGTTGATCTTCGCCTTCGCCAGCGCCTCGAACATCCGCTCCGCCACGCCCGTATGCACGCGCATGCCGACGCCGACGGCTGAGACCTTCGCCAGGTGGTCTTCGTACACGACGGCCGAGCCCAACTGCGCGCACAGGCGGCCGATTACCCCCTTGGCGTCCGGCAGGTCCGTCAACTCGACGGTGAACGACACGGTCGCGGTGCCGTCGGCGCCGATGGTCTGGATGATGTCGTCCACGACGATGTGGTGCGTCGCGAGCGTGTGGAAGACCCGCGCCGCCGTGCCGGGGTGGTCGGGAACGTTCCGCAGCGTGACTCGCGCGAGCTTGTCCTTCAGCGCGGTGCCGCTGACCACGATGCGCTCCATGGAGTCGGTTTCGGACACGATCATCGTCCCTTTCCGGTTGTTGCCGCTGTTCCGCACGTGGATGGGGACGTCGTACTTCTTGGCGAACTCCACCGCGCGATTGTGCAGCACGCCCGCCCCCAGCGAGGCGAGCTCCAGCATCTCATCGTAGCTGATCCGCTCGATCTTCCGGGCGTTGGGCACGATCCGCGGGTCGGCCGTATAGACGCCGTCCACGTCGGTGTAATTCTCGCACACGTCCGCGCCGATGCTGGCGGCGACGGCGACGAGCGTCACGTTGCTGCCGCCGCGGCCGAGGGTGGTCACGTGCCCGGCCTCCGTCACGCCCTGAAAGCCCGCCACGATCACGATGCGCCCCGCGTCGAGCTGCTCGGTGATGCGCTTCGCGTCGATGCGGTGGATGCGGGCCTTGGTGTGAGCGTCGTCGGTGACGATGCCGATCTGCCCGGCCGTGAAGCTGATCGCCGACGCGCCCATCGCCTCCAGCGCCATCGCCATCAGCGAGATCGTCACCTGCTCGCCCGTGGCAAGGAGCTGATCCATCTCGCGCTTGGGCGCCGGCTTGTCGCCCATCACGTCCTCGGCGAGCGCGACAAGCCCGTCGGTGCTCTTGCCCATCGCCGAGACGACCATCACCACCCGGTTGCCCGCCTTCTGGGTGCGGATGGCGCGCTTGGCGGCCGCGCGGATCTTCTCCGCGTCCGCCACGCTCGTCCCGCCGAATTTCATCACCACCGTGCTCATCGCGTCTCGCTTCCCTTCGACACGGCGGGCGTAGTCTGCTGCCAGGCATTGGCCGGGCATGGCGGGAGACTACGTCCGCCATGCCACCCCGCCGGGGGGCGCAAGAGCATACAGGCAAACGGGGAAATATCCACCCGTTTTGCCCGGTTTGGGCCCCGGGTGCGCCGGGCCGCTAGTCCTTGGGCACGACGATGCCGACGCGTCCGCCATCGACCGGGAGCGTCGCGCTCGTGATGAACGACGCCTCGTCGCTGGCAAGGAAGCAGATGGCGGCGGCAATCTCCGCCGGCCGACCGAGGCGACGCATCAGGCAGTAGTCCGTGTCGAGTTCCTCCAGTTCTTTCTTCTTCGCGGCCGGGTCGTCGGCACGACCGAAGTGGAACTCGGTCACCGCCCACCCGGGGGCGACCTCGTTGACGCGCATCCCGTGGGCGGCGAACTCGCAGGCCATGCTTCGGGTCAACATCGACAGGCCCGCCTTCGTCGCGTCGTAGATCCAGGAGCCGCGACGGCCCTTGTGCCCGCCGTCGGAGGTCACGTTGACGATCGCCGCGCGCCCCGCCTTTAGCGCCGGCAACAGCGCGTGCGTCATCATCGCCGCCGCGCGAAGGTTCACGCCCATCACGCTGTCCCATGCGATCTGCCCGCCGTCCTCCTCGACCGTTCCCGGCCCGCCGATGATGCCCGCGCAGTTGACCAGCACGTGCACGGCCGCGTGGTCGGCCGCGACGGACTCGCCGAACGCGCGAATCGACGCGTCGTCGAGCAGGTCCACCTTGACGAACTCCGCCTTGCCTCCGCCGGCGGCGATGCGACCGACGACTTCGCCGGCCTTGGCCTCGTTGGTGTCGGCGATGACGGCGCACCCGCCCTCGGCGGCGATGCGCTCGGCCGCGGCACAGCCCATGCCCGACGCCCCGCCGGTGATGACCGCGACCTTGCCCTCGAAACGTTCCGGGGAGATTCTCATGTGCGGCGCTCCTTGTCAGAGTTCGGTTGCCGGGCAGGATAGGCGGTGGCGCGCGGGAACGCAATCTCGCGGCTGGTCCGTTGCGGTGCGCGGCCGGCTGCGGTATCGTCCCCGTCTTGCCGGAACGCCAGCCCCCGGGAGAGTCGGCATGAAGATTCAGGACCTTGTTGTTGACCTTCGCAAGGAGCCGTTCAGTTCGGATGCCCTCTGGCCGCGCCCGCACCGGTTCCGCGCCGACGTGAAGGAAGTCTGGGCCGCCGTCGTCCGCGTTATCGCCGAGGACGGCACCGAAGGCTACAGCGGCATCTGGGGCATGCCGACGATGGGCGGCAGCTTCAGCGAAGGGCTTGTCCGCCACACGGCGAGCGAGATCGTCGGGCTGCTCAAGCAGGAACTCGTCGGCCGCGACGTGTTCGACCGCGAGTGGCTGTGGAGCCAGCGGTACGTCTATGGCTGGTGGGGCCACATGACGACCAAGGCCGTGTCGATCGTGGACCAGGCGATGTGGGACCTTGCCGGGCGGCTGCTGAATCAGCCGGTGTACAAGTTGCTGGGCTCGTGCCGCGAGAAGGTGCCCTGCTACGCGTCGGGGCCGTACTACCCCAACGACGACGACCACGCGGCGCTGGCGGCGAAGTCGAAGGAACTCGGCTACCCGGCGTTCAAGATCAAGCCGGGCGGCGGGCCGCTGGCGCGGGTCAAGCGCATCGCCAGCCAGGTCCGCCAGGCCGTCGGCGACGACATGGAACTCATGCTCGACGGACAGGTGCGGTTCACGTTCGAAGAGGCGTACGCGCTGGGCAAGCATCTGCAGGAGCTCAATTTCAAGTGGTTCGAGGACCCCGTCGAGCACACCGACTTCTACGCCCTGGAGCGGCTTGGGCAGCGGCTGGAGATCCCCATCGCCTGGTGCGACCATCACCGCATGCGGTTCCACGACCTGACCGACTGGATTCGCCGGCCCGGCGGCCCCACCATCCTTCGCGGCGACTGCGGCAAGGATGGTCTCACGGGCCTCAAGAAGCTGTGCACCGTCGCGGATGCGTTCGGGATGAAGTGCGAGTTACACGGCTCGGGCCTGGGCAACCTGCACGTGATGCTGTCGATTCGCAACTGCGATTACTTCGAAGACGGCCTCCGCGGCTGCCTCGACAAGCTCGACACAAACCTGCACCGGCGCGACAAGAGCGACACGATGTACGTCGACGAGCAGGGCTTCATCCACGCCCCGACGTTCGTCGGGCTGGCCCCGCCGCCGGACCTCGAGGCGCTTCAGGCCAAGGTCGTCGAGACGTTGCGCTGAATCACGAAGGTCACGAAGAGCACAAAGGTCACAGAGGACAGCAACACGGTAAGGGAGATCGACATGGCGGACAGGGTCCGATACGGCGTGATGGGCGTGGCGCGGATCGCGAAGAGCGCCCACCTGCCGGCCGCGAGGGAAGCCAGGAACACGGAGATCGTCGCCATCGCCAGCCGCACGGCCGACAAGGCCCAGGCCTGCGCCGAGGAGTTCGGCATCGAGAAGGCGTATGGCTCGTACGAGGAATTGCTCGCGGACGAGAACGTGGACGCGATCATCAATCCGCTGCCGAACAGCCTGCACTGCGAGTGGACGGTGAAGGCGGCGGCCGCGGGTAAGCCCGTCTTCTGCGAGAAGCCGCTGGCCGTGACCGTCGAGGAGGCCGACCGGATGACGGCGGCGTGCGAATCCGCGGGCGTCAAGCTGATGGAGGCGTTCAAGATTCGCTTCATGCCGCAGCAGGACTACGTTCGCGAGCAGCTCGACGCGGGCGTCATCGGCGACGTGAGAATCGTCCGCTGCGAGCTGACGTACACGCTGCCGGACTGGGAGATGGACGTCCGCGGGCAGGCCGACCTCGCCGGCGGGGCGCTCTTCGATGCGGGCTGCTACTGCGTGAATCAGGCGCGGGCCATCATGGGCGATGAGCCCGTCGCCGTGCAGGCCTTTCAGCGGCTGCATGAACCCAACCGGGTGGATGCGACATTCGTCAGCGTCCTCAAGTTCCCCGGCGACCGCATGGCCTACGTCACGACCGGCATGGAGCAGCCGTTCTGCCACCGCTGCGAGGTCATGGGCACGACCGGCCGGATCGAGATCCCCAATATGTTTGGGCCGGAACTCGTCCGCGTCTTCGCCGGTAAGGAGCCGCACGAAGAGAAGTTCCCCCCGCGCAACCCGCACGTGGCGATGCTGGAGCATTTCTCCGACTGCGTACTGAACGATAGGCCCGTGTCGCTGACGCCGGCCGATTCGCGGGCGAACACGGCCGTTCTGGTCGCCCTGAAACAGGCCGCCGAGACCGAGCAGCCCGTCCGTCTCGACGCCTGACGCCGCTGGACGCGGCGGGGCCGCCGTATGTATGCTCGAACGCCGCCCCGCCGTAAGGATGGAAGCCGCCATGCCCGACCGACCGAACATCCTGTATATCTTCACGGACCAGCAGAGCCACGACGCGATGAGCTGCGCGGGGAATGAGTGGCTCCGCACCCCCGCCATGGACTCGCTCGCCGAAACGGGCGTGCGGTTCGCCAACGCCTACTGCACGTACCCGCTGTGCACGCCCGCCCGGGCGAGCATGTGGACCGGCCGCTGGCCCCACGAGGTCGGCATTTTCGGCAACAACGTCGCCATCGACGAGGCGTACCGCGAGGCGGAACTCGGCCCGCTGCTGAGCGCCCGCGGCTACCGCTGCGCCTACGGCGGCAAGTGGCACATCCCCGAGATCGCCCTCCCCGACGGCCACGGCTTCGAGCGAATCTGCGGCTTCGACGACGTGCTCCTGCCCGACAAGTGCGCGGAGTTCCTGCTCGCCGACCACGACCGGCCGTGGTTCCTCGTCGCGAGCTTCGACAACCCGCACAACATCTGCGAGTGGGGCCGCAGCACGCCGCTGCCGTGGGGCGAGATCGGCGACCCGCCGCGCCCGGAGGACTGCCCGCCGCTGCCGGCGAACCACCCCGCCGCCCCGTACGAGGCGCTGGCCGTGCGGCACCATCGCCGGCGCTACCGCGATGAATGGGGCCTCATCGCCGACTACACCCCGGACGAGTGGCGCCGCCTCCGCTGGGCGTACTTCCGGCTGGCGGAGAAGGTGGACGCCCAGATCGGCCGCATTCTGGAAGCCCTCCGCGGCAGCCGCTATGCCGACAACACGCTGGTGATCTTCTCCAGCGACCACGGCGACCAGAACGCCGCCCACCTGCTCAGTCACAAGTTCACGCTGTATGACGAGTCCGCGCGCATCCCGTTCCTCTTTTCCGGCGCGGGCGTGACGCGCCGCGGCGACACCGACGAGCACCTCGTCAGCAACGGGGCCGACCTGTTCCTGACGATCTGCGACTTCGCCGGCGTCGAGCCGCCGAAGGGCATCCTCGGCCACAGCCTTCGCCCGCTGTTGGAGGGCCGCCAAGTCGCCGCGCCCCACGAGTACGTCGTCTGCGAAGCGAAGATGGAGGTCTTCGTCAACGGCTGCCAGGCGCGGATGGTCCGCAGCCGGCGGTACAAGTACATGGCCTACGACAAGGGCCGGCCGCGCGAGGAGTTGTACGACCTCGAGCGCGATCCCGGCGAGATGTCCAACCTCGCCGTCAGCAGCCGCTACGCCGACGTGCTGCGGCAGCATCGCGAGTATCTGCGGCAATGGTGCCGGGCAACGAACGACGACTTCGGCGGGCACCACTACGCCCAGCCGCAGCGGCAGTTCATTCTCCCCGGCGACGGGTACTACGACGAGTAGGGGCCGCTGATGCCCCGTCTGCGGATCGATTGCAGCTTCCCGGGGGGGAATCTCCTCGTCGAGGGCATCGACGGCGATACCGTCCGCCTGCGCCAGAACCAGCGCGACACCGAGCGCTGGTGGTTCTACTGGCAGTTCCGCATTCGCCGGCTCAGGCCGCCCGGCGGACCTCCCGCGTGCAACGCGGCCCTCAGGGCCTGAGTTGCACGCCCTGTCCGACCTATGTGTAAAAGAGCTGCGCGGTGGCGACGGCGTCGCGGTCGGGCACCAGCCGCAGCCAGTGGGCGCCGAAGCCGTCGGGGAACTCGTGGTGCGCGTAGCCGCCGACCGGGCAGTCGAGCCGGCCGTACTCGCCCCACCGCCCGTCGCCGCGGAAGTCCATCTCGATCCGCACGCCGAGCGGGCCCGCGTCGTCGCAACTGACGTGCAGGCATTTGTGCTCAAAGCCGGTCATCAGGTACGCATCGCTCGGCTCGTCCGCGCGGACCGGTGTGTCCCACCACGGCCCGCCCCAGCCGGCCGGCTTGCCCCAGCGCCACAGGTCGTCCGTCTTGCCCAGCCACAGGTTCGCCTGCGGCTGCCCGACGACCGGGTTGGAATCGTGGATCGGTGTCGTCTGGTCGCCGGCCATCACCAGCAGCCCGTTCCACGAGCAGAAGTCGCCGATGATCCGCAGGTGCGAGCAGACCGGCCGCACGCCCCAAAGCCGCCCGCCGTACGTCATCGCCGGAACCTCGTAGAACATGCCGGACGCATTGAGCAGCCACCGCTCCGACTCGACCTCGCGCAGCCGCGGCCATTCGGTCGTCCACGCCTGGTCCTGCGTGTGCGTCCCCTTCGGCAGCCGATACGTCTGCCAGCCGGTCTCGGGCAGGAAGGCCTTGAGGATCGCCGACGCCCGGTCCTGCCCCACGGCGTAGATTGCCCGGCCGAGGTCGCCGTGCACACGGCCGGCTACCGTGTTGAACATCGTGCGGGCGAGGATCGTCCACGTCTTGCCGTCCCACTCGGCGAGCCGCCCGTCGCAGCCGGAGGGGTCCGCGAAGTCGCGATGGTAGTAGCTGTTGTTGGCGACGACCACCCGGCCGTGATTGGTGAAGATGTCCTTGAAGTGGGCCGGGCCTTTGCCGCTGACGCCCAGTTGTTCGGTCAGCTCGGAAATCTGCGTGCATTCGAGCGTTCGCACGTCGGCCTCGAAGAGTTCGCCCTCCATGCCGAGCATATAGACCTTGTTCTCGGGGTCGGTCAGGTGGCGGGCCGTGCCGGTGATGCGGATGTCGACCAGCGGCTCGAATGTGCGGACCTTGCCGTCGGTGTCGATGAGGTGCGGGCCGAGGATGCACTGGTCGGATTCGTGGTGGATCATCCGGTTGGCGTACGTGCCGACCACGGAGGCGGGGTGCTTCTCGAGCCTCAGCGCGTCGTCCACGGTGAACAGACCGGTCCCCGCGCCGCTGCCCTGCTTGTGGGCGACGTACGTGACGAACCACAGCCGGTCCGCCCAGGGCATCAGCGCCCCGATGCCCGTCTCCGTCCGGGCGGGATGGTGGGCGGCCTTGACGGCCAGGTGCGGAAACACGCCGCCGATGTTCACGGGCTCAGTCACGGTCGGTCTCCTCTGCCCTGTCCTGTGTCACCGCGGCCGCGGCCGCGATGGTCGCTCAGTGCACAATCGCAACGCTACCATCTCCTGCGTTTCTGTGCCATCGGCTGTCTTCGGTTGACTTTCCTTGCCTTCCCGTGCCGTCCAAATCCGTCCATTGCCGTCCATTGCCATCTTTTGCCAAGCGTTTTTTCGCCGTAAGCCTTTGTCCTGCAAGCGTTTGCGTCGTTTTCGCCCCTCCGAAGCCACCCAAGGTTACGGGGGGAAGGCGGAAAACGGAGTTTTCCGGAAGGCCTGTGGCCTGAGGCCCGAGGAACGGGCGTCAATGCGCGTGCCCCGCATTAGCCTTGGCCACGCCGGGCGGACTCGTGAAGGCGTGATCGTGCCGACGACCGGCTGTGCATCCGTCAATCGACAATCGTCAATGCCCCGTATTCGCCTGTCAAAGAGCCCCGCGCCCCACAGCGGACGCCTGTTATTCATCTATATAACTCACGGCCGTAAATGCAAGAGAATTCTGCCCCGGCCGGAAGAAAAGTTTTGACCGGATAACCGGATGGACGGGATAGCGTTCAACGCGGAAGGCGCCGAGAACGCGGAGGGTGCCGTGGTTTACGGAGGCCCTCAGGGCCGACGCAACCACGTGTCCCCTACACAACCGCCGCCCGGCCGAGCCTACTCGACTGGCCAAGACGGAATCGCCGCGTCGATCTCGGCCGTCAGGCGGATCGTCCGGCGAATGGCCTCGGTGATCTTCCGGTACGTCTCGATGTCGTCGTAACTGAGCACGCGTCCCTTGCGGTCCTTCAGCCACTTCTCGCACACCTGATATCCGCCCACGTGAAAGCCCCACACCTCCGGCGGCACGCCCTCGAAATACTGCGCGTCGTTCACGTACACGCGCCCCGCCGCCTGCCGCGTCGGCGGCTTGTACGCCTTCTTGCCCGTCCGCGTGACCTCGTTGTCGCCGTTGACGGGGTACGTCGCCTCCGGCCGGGGCACGCGCTGAAGCAGATGCAGTCCCACCAGCTCCTCGCCCAGCCCGCACAGTTTCGCGAACAGCCCGCCATCGCTCGTCAGCGGCAGGCGCGGGAAGTCGATCTTGAGAAACTCCGCGTAGCGCCGCCGATACGTCGGCGAGTGGAACACGGCGTACGCGTAATGGAACACATCCTCTGGCCCGAACGTCTTCTTGCGGTCGCCCCGGCCGTCGGAGACGAACGTAAGGCCCAGCTTCTCCGCGAACTCCTCGACGAACTCGGCAGAAAGGTTCGGCCGCCGCCCGTCCTGCCCCGCCGGCCAACGCGCATCCTCAAACAACTCGCCTTCGCCGGGATAAAGGTACAGCGGGAACGCTGTCGCCGCCCCTCGTGAACAGGCGAACGATCTGTCGATGGCGGGCAAATCGGTCGCAAGGACATGCGAATAGGGAATGGCATCCATCATCTGGCGAATTAGGAGCAGGCACAGATTCTTTTTGCCGGCAACGTGGGCAATCAACTGGGGGCGGGGGCGATCCATGGCAACGATGCTTAGATAGCACCAACGCCGGTCAAATGGCCTGAAAAGGCATCGGACCACCGGAACCTGCCAATTCTCCATGCCCCGCAACTGGCGGCGGGCCTCAAGCACGCGGTCTTCGCCGCGTAATCCGTGCTTCGCAGCGTACTCACCGATGGTCAACGCACCGTTGCGCAACTGTTCTACGCGCGCCTCGATCGTCTCGCGCTCTTCCGCAATGGCGTAGTGATCCCTGTGGGTTTGGAAGCCTATGACGTTCACGGGCATACATGCCTGTATGTCTCGCAGAGCGAGGAACTCGTCCCTGGACCGCGTATCCTGCGGCTTGAAGAGATGGAAGGGGGAATCGGGCGTGAGGGGTTGCCAGTCGGTGGTGAGGACGTCGTGGTCGTTGAGCCAGTCGTACTTGGCCTTTCGCAGGCCGTGCAGATCGGCGTGGTGGAGGCTGGCGGTCATGCGTCACGCTCCGCGGAGCGGGGAGTGGGGATTTCAGACAGATTCGGGACGGAGCTTTGATCCTGCCGGTCGTCGGGCAGGTTGCCGGCGAGCGCGGCCGCCAGTTCGGGCCGGCCGGCCGCCGCGGCGTCGCGGACGGCCTGGAGCTTTTTCCAGAAGGCGTCGATGACCTTCTCGCGGCCGTAGGCGCGGCGGGACTGGTCGGTCAGGCGGCGCTGGCCGGGGATGTCGCTGTTCTGGAGGTGGTCGGCCCAGGCGCGAAGCTGGCGGGAGCAGGATTCGGCGAGCTTCTTCAGTTCCGAAATCTCAGATTTCACATTTGAGATCTCAGATTTCAGATTCGAGATTCCAGATTTCACATTTGAGATCTCAGATTTGAGATTTGAGGCCCGGCCGTCGCTCTCAGCCGCGTTGGCGGCGGTTGCGGCCGAGTCGGCGTGGCGCCGGGCCGGGCGGGAGAGCTGATGGGCGAAGTCGGCGTGGCGCAGCAGGCGCTCGCAGAACCGCAGCATGGAGCGGACCTCGCCGGCGGAGCCGCGGGCGATGTAGAGGAAGGTGAGCAGCTCGGCCGTCGTGCCGCGCTCGAAGCCTTCGGCGATGTTGTTGGATACGGAGAGGGCCGCACGGCGGAGCTGGTCGCGCAGGTCGCCCAGGGGCGCGAAGCCGCGCCGGCGCGTCAGCAGGAAGGCCCGCTCGGCCAGGTCGATGGCCGCCTGCCAGACAGGCAGTTGCTCGAAGCGCTCGTACTTCACGGGGTCGCCCCCCGCCCGCCGCGCGGCTTGCGGACCATGATGCAGATGGCCACGCCCTGCATGATGTCGAAGACGTTCTCGTCCCGGGAGCCGTCGGGGGCGGTCTCCTTCTTCTTCGTGCTGCCGTGGAGGTCGAGGATGTAGATGTCGTCGAACGTGTGCATGAGGCTTTGGCGCATGCCGCGGAAGGTCGGGTTGTCGAGGTAGCCGTTGTTGGTGATGAACGCGAGGATGCCGTGGCCCGTCCGCTCGATGCGGTACTGGCCGAAGCGGAGGAACTTGACGTAATCGTCGTTGAGCCACTTGGGGTTGCGCTCGCCCAGCGGCTTGCCGTCGCACTCGAAGTAGCTGGGGGCGCCGGTCGGCAGCTTCTTGTGGATGAGGTCCTTCGACCATTGCCCGGTGTTGGCGGAATGCCCCGAATACGGCGGATTGCCGAGGACGACCATGATGGGGCAGTCGGTCTTGACCTCGCTGGCGGCGTTGGCCTCGGCCGCGATGTGCCCGGCGAAGGCCGTCAGCTCCCGCGAAACCACCTCCGCCTCCTCCAGCGTGTTGGTCAGGTACACGCCCAGCCGCTCGTCGCCGGGGAAGTCGTAGCCGGTCTGCTTGAGCAGCCAGCCGACCTTCATGTGGGCGACGGCGTAGGGGGCCATCATCAGCTCAAAGCCGAACAGCCGGGGCAGCAGGTGTTGCGCCACGTAGCCGCGCTGCCCCGGCCACGCGCCGCGCGCGGCCGACAGCCGCTCGTGAATCAGCCGCACGGTCTCAAACAGGAACGTGCCCGTCCCCGCGGCCGGGTCGAGAATCTGCACGCGGTGGACTTCGCGCTGCTCGGTCTCGCCGCCGGGCCTTCGGAACTCGGCCGTGATTCTGGTCTTGTCGGCAAGGCCGTCGGGGCAGGCGAAGTCGCGCTTCAGGATGGCGTCGATGCTGCGGACGATGTAGCCGACGACCGGCTCGGGCGTGTAATAGACGCCGCGCGTCTTGCGGAGCGCGTGGTTGTACTCGCCGAGGAAGGTCTCGTAGAAATGGACGACGGGGTCTTCCTGGCGGGTGGCCTTGCCGAAGTCCTTGAGGACGGCGTTCATCTCGCAGCGGCGGAGGATGCCCACGAGCAGATCGACCGCCCAGACGATCCGGTCGTCGAGCTGCGTGCCGGCGATGGTGTCGAACGTCTGGCGGAGTAACGGGTTGGTGCGGGGCAGGTCGTAGGCGGCGTGCTCGCGCGTGAACTCGTCGGCGTGCGGGTCGGGCACGTTCACGCGGGCGGAGAACAGGCCGTAGCAGACTGTCTGGGCGTACATGTCCGCGAACTGCTCGGGCGTCAGGTCGTGCAGGAGCGTCTGCCGGAACGACTCGAACTCCCGGTGGAGCGTGCCTTCCTCCGCTTCCCGGCCGAACGCCCGACGGATGGTCTGCTCGATGATGCGGGCGACGTCGGCCATCCGCTGGGCGAGTTCCCTGGGGCTGTTGATGGCGCGCGGCTCGGCCGCGAGGAAGGCGTCGAACAGGGCGGTGAGTTGCTCCTCGCCGCCTTCGAGGGGCCTGACCTTGCCGCGGCCGTCGATGCGGGCGAGCAGCGCGTGCATGGCCTGCTCGCCGCGGACGTAGTAGCGGAACTCCAGGTAATCGGTGAGGATGAGGTGTTCGAACCCCTCGCGATATCGGGCGAGCTGGTCGGACTGCTCGGCCTCGTCGAGCGAGACGCCGATATCCTTACACTCGATGAAGCCGATCGGCTCGCGGCGGCGCTCGACGATGAGGTCGGGCGCCCCGCAGGCGACGCGGCGCGGCTCGTTCGTCGCGCGGATGCCCGAGCCGAGCGACTCGACGAGGGCCTTGAGCGCCGGGCGGTAGCTGTGCTCGGTCGCTTTTCCCGCGGCGTGCGTCCGCCCGACATCCCGCAGATATCCCTGCACCGCATTTGGCATGACCCGGAGCGTACCGGCACCAACTTGACGGGTCAATCCGCTTTGCGGGCGGGACCTTGTCCCAAGCCCCCGGTCCGTACTCGACAGACGCGTACGGCTCGTGGGGCGGTTGATGAGCCCGATGCGCCTGTTGACAGCGGAGCAGCGGACGGGGAGAGTCTGCGTTCCGCAAGGCAGCGCAACCCCCTAACCAGCGGAGGCCGGGCATGGCCACAGTCGTCGGCATTCAGGGACGCGATTTCACCATCAACGGGCAGTTGGCGTACACGCCGCAGCTTGGCTACCCGGCCGCCCACCCGGCCGTGCGCGGCAAGCTGCTCATGATGAAGTCCACCAACAGCATCTTCGACGACGCCAACTACCCCGCACGCGGCAGCCGCGAGCACCCGTACGACAACGGCGCCTCCTGGGATTACCCCGACGGCCGGTGGGACCCCGAGCGGCACACGGACGAGTTCATCGCGATGCTGCCCACCTACCGGCGGCACGGCTTCAACACGGTGAGCACGTCGCTGATGTCGAACGTGCCGTCGGGCGGCGGCGAAGGGCCGTGGCGGTCGGTCTCCTGGGACGCGGACGGGCGGTTCAAGCCCGACTACGCCGGGCGGCTGCGCCGCGTGCTCGACGCCACCGACCGCGAAGGGCTCGTCCTGCTCATCCAGACGTTCATGCCGAACAATACCCACGTGCTGCCGGGGCGGGGCGGCGAGGCGGCCGACGACGCGTACATCAAGGCGTGCGCCCGGAGCACGGTGGGACTGCTGCTCGAGTCCGGTCATCGCAACGTATTGCTCGAGGTCGTTCACGAGCCGAGCGGCCGGCCGCAGTACGAGCAGACGATCTGCACGCCGCAGCGCGAGCACGTGCTGCTCGAGTACGTCCGCGAGGTCAGCGGCGGGGCGATTCCGATCACGTCGGGCTCGTGGTCCGTTCCGGATGAGCCCGAGCGCTTCTACGCCTCGCAGGATTTCCTCGCGCACGGGCACGCGGGCGCGAGTCCGGCGGAAGTGGACGAGACGGACCCCGCCTGGCAGCGGGCCGCCGACGGCAAGCCGGTGTTCTGCCTGGAGGTGTGCAGCCCGTTCTGCCTGGAGCCGGCGCTCAAGTGGAACTCGGGCGCGGCGCTATTCAGCCTGGGCATGAACGATTACGTGGAGGGCTACCAGGCGGTGCCGATCCACTGGGGCATCACGACGCCGATGAAGTGGAACTTCATGCAGCAGGTGGCGATTCTGACGGGCTGCGAACGGCCGGGCGAACCGCCCGAGATCGAGGGCGCGCCGCCGTGCCGCATCGACGGGCTTGGCGACGGCGAGCGGGTGGAGGAGTTGATGCGCCTGAAGCTCCGCGCCGACGCGCCGCTGGCGTACGAGCCGGGCAGCGAGCTCCGGCTGAACCGCGTTTCGTGGCTGATCGACGGGCGGATGGCGGCCGCCAAGGGCTTCCAGCGGCCGGACGAGCCGATCCCCGAAGGTGTCCTGGAAATGGACGGGGCGGCGCTGCGCACCGGGCCGTTCGGCTTCGACTTCCGGGAGTTGCCCGCGGGCGAGCACGAGCTGATGGTGCTCACGAACTACCGCAAGGCGCGCTGGTACGAGCGCTCGGGGCGAATCGGGCGCGTGCGATTCGTGACCGCGTAGCCGCCCGGCCTACTCGAGGTAGCCGTACCGTTCGCGCAGGCGGCGGGTCACGCGCAGGACGCGGCGGGCGCCGGCGGGGTCGATCTTCGCCCGCCATTCCGTGTCCGGGCGGATGTCGATCGCGCCCGACTCGAACCGCATCGGGTTGCCCGAGATGGAATGCGACGGCTTCAGTTCCGCCTCGCGGCCGGCGAGGAACCCCATGTCCGCATCCGCCGCCCCCACCAGCCCCAGCACGCGGCGGAGATGCTTCTCGGGTTCCGCGACCAAGTCCTCGTAGCGAAGCAGCAGATACGACGCCGCCCGGTCCTCCAGCTCGGCGGCCGCCCGGTTGTCCTGATTCCAGTAGCGGGCGCTCTTGGCGTAGCTCATGCGGTTCATCACGGTCATGCGGCCGTCGGCGCCGGGGATGGGCTTTCGCCGCTGCCAGGAGAAGGCCATGGCCCGCGGATCGCGGACGAGGTGGACGACGTGGACGTCGAGTGCGTCGGCGGCGGTGAGGGCGAGCCCGTGGGGCGGCACCTTGGAGGAATCCACGACGACGCGGCAGCCGGTCCGCGCGTGCACCTCGACGAGGATTTTCCGCAGGATGTCGCCGTACTCGCGCAGGGTGGCGCGCCAGCAGGGCGTCTTCAGCAGCGGCTGGAGAACCCGCGGCTTGCGGCGGACCCGGGCGATGCGGTGCAGCATGCGGCGGACATGCGCCACGTCCTCGTCGGTCACCGTCCCCAGCGCCGCCTGCGAGACGGCCGTCCAGAACTCGCACTCGCGGAACGTCTTCCCGCAGCCGCACGGGATGCTCCGCCCGAAGCCTGACTTCCAGATGTAGTGCAGCTCGCCGATGTCGAACAGCCCCTCCACCTGGGCGAGCATGCGCGCCAGCAGCGTGCTCCCCGTCCGTCCGCAACCGCCGATGAAGAGCACCGGTATCGACATCAATGCGTTCCCTGTTCGCGCCTCAACCGAAGATCCGCAGCACCCGCGCCGCCGCAGTAAGCGCCGTGGATCGCACCGTCCGCCGGTAGCCGTGCGCCTTGGCGAAGGCGTCCGCCGCGTCGCGGAAGCGCCCCGCGCGGAAATACTGCCGCCCGGCCGCGTAGTATAGCCGACCCAGACGCCGCCGGATGAGGCTCTCGTCCAGCACCTCGCGCCCGCCCAGTTCGTTGACGAATCGCTCCAGCACGCGGGCTTCCTGGGCTCGGCTGTCGCCGGTCTGGCGGGAGACGTTGCGGCCGTGGCGGCGATGGTAGCCGGTGGCCGCCCCCAGCGGCTCGAACGTGCAGCGGAGGCTCATGCGGAGGTACAGGTCGTAGTCCTCGCAGCTTCGCAGGGATTCGTCGTAGGGGCCGGATTTCTCGAGCAGGGAGGGGCTGTGGCAGACGCACTGGGGGGTGAGGAACATCCGGCCGAACAGCTCGCGCGTGCCCGTGGGGCGGTCCTGGAACTCGCCGGGCAGCTCGACGACGCGCCCGTTCCTGCCGATGCGGTGGCGATAGCCGTAGAGGAACTGCGCCCCGGGGTGGGCGTCGATGAACGCGGCGAATCGGGCGAGCGCCTCGGGCAGGTACACGTCGTCGCTGTCGAGGTAGGCCAGCCAGCGCCCGGATGCTCGGGCGATGGCCGTGTTGCGGGCGGCGGCCTGCCCGGCGTTGGCCTGATGGATCACCCGAATGCGCTCGTCGCGCGCGGCCCATGCGTCGGCCGTCTCGCCGCTGCCGTCGGTCGAGCCGTCGTCGACGACGATCAGCTCCCAGTCCCGATAAGTCTGAGCGACGACCGACCGGATGGCCTGTTCGACGTACTGCGCGTGGTTGTACACCGGCATGATGATGCTGAACATGAGTGTCCGGGGCGGCGCGTCGTCGGCGTTGGCGTCGTGGTGGGTCATCGGTCGATTCCGCCGGCCTCAGCCCTGCCGGAACCAGAGCAGCCAGCCTTCGATCTCCCGCCCGCCGAGCGCGGGCAACTGGGACAGCGGCGAAACCATCGCGGACAGTTCCTCATCCTGCGAGACGAAGTAATTCGGCAGAACCACCTCGAACCGCTCGCCCGCGCCCAGCAGGTGGGCTGCCAGCACGTACTGCTCGCTATAGAAGCGCTTCAGCCACCGCGGCGGGTAGTCCCACGGCAGGAAGATGTCGTGCATCGCCACGACCACCCCGTCCGCCACCCGCGGCAGGACATCGAGGAAAAACACCGTCACGTCGGAGTTCTGGAAGCAGCGGTGCGAGCCGTCCATGTACAGCACGTCGCCGACCGCCAACTCGTCGAAGATGGTCAGGTCCGCGTCTTCCAGCCGGCTGCGAACGACGCGGTCGCACAGGGCGTCGCATTCCGCCCGCGGCAGCGGGTCGATCGAGGTGATCCGCGTGGGCAGGTCGTGGTCGGCGACCGCCCGGCGGGCGAACTTCGTCGAGTTGCCCGAGCCGATCTCCAGCAGCCGCGCCGGGCGGTTGAGGGCGAGCAGGCCGTAGATGCTCATGCCGTCGAGCGGCGGGATGTAGGTATTCGCCCAGCACGGCTCGGCCGGGTCGTCGGTCTCGTAGGGGATGGCGCCGAACTGCTCGCGGAACTGCATCAGCCGCCCGAGCAGGTCGCGGTAGCCGCCGCGGCCGCGCTCGAGCAACGCTTGGAGATGCGGGTTCGGCGGCTCGCCGTGGCCGTACCGGACGCGCGGGCGGACACGGTAGTCCAGGTCGATGTACTGCCGTCCCTTGACCAGGTGCAGTCGGAGCATCTTGGGCGCCGCCCGGAGGCGCCGCCAGAAGCTGGGCTCGTCGCCGAATCGTTTCCCGGGTTTGTCGGGCATGGGCGTTCCCTTGGGCCGCCTTTGCGAGCGAGCATTCTACGCTGCCCCCGACGCCGCCACAACGCCCCGGCCGCCGCGGCGCTACGCGTGCAGCTTGAGCAGTTGGGCGCCGTGTGCCGGGACGCCCATGCGCAGGCGGGCGTCCTGGCGGCCGAGGTCGCGGCGGGCCCACAGGTCGCGCACGCGGCGCGGCCCGGTCAGGCCCAGCTCCGCCCACGTCGCCTGCACCTCGCGCGGCTCGTCGGCGCGGTTGATCAGGCCGACGGCCAGGCTGCCGTCGTGCAGCTTGCGGGCGAAGATGTGTTCGTGCGTCTGCGCCTGGCCCTGTTCGTCCGTGCGCCGCAGCTCGTGCAGGCAGCGCCCCTGCTTGCCGAGCGGATCCTGATTCACGGCGAGCACTTCGTCGTTGCACAGCAGCCGCGAAGTGAAGTCGTCGATCGCGGCCAGGTCGAAGCCGATCATCAGCGGCGCCGCCAGCAGCGCCCAAACGGTCATGTGCGTGATCTGCTCGTCGAGGGTCAGCGTGCCGAACCGCGTGGGGCCGACAACGAGCATGTCCGGGTCATTCCAGTGCCCCGGCCCGGCATAGGGTGTCCAGCGGTCCTGCGTGAAGGCGATGCGGCACAGGCTGTCCCACGTGCCGAACAGGTCGCCCGTCGTCCGCCAGCAGTTCGCCAGTCGCGCCCACTCGGCCGCGAGATCGAACGGGGCCGAGTTCGACAGGCTGTACACGATATCGCGCCCGCTCGCCTTCAGCGCGTCGGCCATGGCGGCGACATCGTCCGCCTCCCACGGAGCCCAGTCGTACTTGAGGTAATCGAAGCCCCACTGCGCCCACTGGCGGGCGTCCTCGACGTGCCGCGGCTGCGTGCCGAAGTACCGGCCCAGTTCCATCGCCCACGGCCGCTTGTGTGTGTTCCGCGCGCACTGGCCCTCGGAGCCACCCGGGAAACGGGCGTAGCTCGCGACCCAAGGCGTCGAGTAGATGCCCGCCCGCAGACCGAGCGAATGGATGTGTTCGCACAGGCCGGCCATGTCGGGGAACTTCTCATTGCCCTGCAGGGCGTGCGTTTGCGGGTCGCGCGATCCCTGCCACCCGTCGTCGATATTGATGTAGCTGTAGCCGTGGGCCGCGAGCCCGCCGGCGACCATCGCATCGGCGGCCGCCCGGATGTTCGCATCCGTCACCTCCGCCCCCCAGCAGTTCCAACTGTTCCATCCCAGCGGCGGCGTCAGCGCCAGTCGCCCGCCGATAGCGAGGCGAATCTCCTGCTCGTCGTGCCCGTGGGCGTTCCCGGCCGAGACAAGGACGGTCAACTCGCCCTTCTCGTCGACGCGACCGGTGATGATGCCGGAGGCGGCGTCGAGGCGGAGCCCCTCGGGCAGCCCCTCGGCCGCGAAGGTTAGCGGGCGCTCGCCGGTGGCGGGCAGGGGCAGGAGGAACATGCTGCCTGGCCCCGCGCCGAAGGCGGCCGGGGCGTGGAGTCGCGGGGCGCCTTCATCCCATGGCGGGATAGGCGCCAACTCGGTTGCGGCGTGAATCTGCTTGGGCATGCGGACCTCCCGGGAATCGACCGTATCGGAACGCAGGCGGGCAACGTTACTCTATGGGGCGACGAATGCAAGCGCCCCCGGGCGCCCAGGCGACAGCGGCAAGGCGAGGTGACGATGACCATGTGGCGGGTTCTAGCGGCGACGGCGGCGATGGCATGGCTCGCGACGGGCCCGGCAGCGGCCCGGGATGTGCTTGGCCATTGGCGATTCGAGGGTGGGCCGGGTCCAATGCCCGAGGGCGAGGTGCGCGCGACGGGCGAGGTGGCTCTATCCGATCAGGTTCCGGGGGCATACGTGTACGACCCGGTCGCGAAGAGATCCCATGAGAATCGAAGCTCATTGTCGCTCGCGGCCGGTGCCGGTGCGGCGATTCCGCTGAAGGACGCCGGCGAACTGGGCAGCTTCACGCTGGAGCTGTTCATTCACCCGACGGCGGATCCGCGGGCCGATGTGCCCATCGCCACGCTGGTCGGTGGCGGCGAGGTCGCGCCCGAGGCCGGGCTGCACACGAATTACCTCCGGCGCTGGAAGCAGACATACCTCGGGGCCCGCTTCCGCCCGGCCGCCGGCAAGGAGCGGCTGTGGAACGCGGGATACTACCTGGGCAGCGGCCGCCTGCGCGGGGGCAAACTGGGCTGGCGGCACGTGGCGCTCGTCTACGACGCCGAGCAGGGCGAACTGACCTTCTGGCTGGACCACCACCAGACGAGCAGTACCGAGTGCGAAACGCCGCTGCGCTTCGAGGATGCGGCGCTCCACGTCGGCGGCCGGGCGGGTGGTAGAGGCATCGCCGGGCGGATCGACGAGGTGCGCCTGACGCGCGGCGCGCTGAAGCCCACGCAGTTCCTCCGCGCCCGGCGCGACGCCATCGAGAACGTCACCTTCGAGTCGCAGGCGGCGGTGATGCCCGAGGACGCGGGCTATGTGGACCTGAAGCTCGCGTTCGGGGCGGCCGGCGACGGCAAGACGGATGACACCGACGCGATCCAGCGGGCCTTCGAGCAACTCGCCAACAAAGTCCCGCTGCGCGAGCACGTGCTGTACATTCCGCCGGGCGAGTACCTGATTTCCGACGAGGTCCGCTGGACACGGTTCCTGTTCGTCCAGGGGGCCGGCCGCGACCAAACCATCCTCAAGCTCAAGGACAACTGCCCCGGCTACGGCAATCCGGACGACCCCAAGGGCGCCCTGACCGTCGCGTGGCACGACTTCTCGCCGGAGGCCAGCGGCAAGGCCGGCAACAACATCGGCAGCTACCTGCACGACATGACGATTGACACGGGCGCCGGCAACCCCGGGGCCGTCGCCTTGGCGTATCACTCCAACAATCACGGCAGCGTGACGAACGTGACGATCCGCTCCGGCGACGGGAAGGGCTTCGCGGGGCTGGCGCTCGCGGACAACTGGCCGGGGCCGTCGCTGATCAAGAACATGACCATCCGCGGGTTCGACAAGGGCGTGTACTCGATCGTCGGACAGTACAGCATCACGTTCAAGGACCTCACGCTCGAAGGGCAGAACGAAGTCGGCCTCTACAATCGCGGGCAGATGGTCTGGATCGACGGGCTGCGAAGCCGCAACCGCGTGCCGGCCGTCGATATGGGCGGAACGTACGTGCTCGTCGATGCCGAACTCACCGGCGGGGCGGCCGACGCGCCGGCGATTCGGCTGCGAGGCGGCAACGGGCTGCTGCGGGATGTCCGCGTCGAAGGCTACGCGACGGCCGTCGAGCGAGAGGACAAGTCCGGCCGGAGGACGCTCGACGGGCCGCGCGTGGAAGAGGCCGCCTTTGGCGAGCAGACGAGCGTGTTCGACTCGCCAAAACGGTCACTGAACCTGCCGCTGAAGGACGCCCCCGAGCCGCCGCGCGAGGCGCCCGAGAAGTGGGTCAACATCCTCGACTTCGAGGGCCAGGTCGCCGATGGCGACTGGGCGCCGGCCGTGCAGGCGGCCGTCGATTCCGGGGCGAGGACGCTCTACCTGCCCAACTGCAAGAAGGTGGAGGTGAAGTCGCCGGTCCACATCCGCGGCAAGGCGGAGCGGCTGTTCGGGCTCTACAGCGGCATTCGCCCGCACAAGGAGTACGGAGAGGGCCCGACGCTCATCTACGACCACCCGGACGCGAAGCACGTGCTGGTGATCGATCGCTTCGAGGCGGGCCGGCTGCATCACGCCTCGCCCGGGACGCTGATCATCCGCGACGCGAGCCCGCGCTACACCAACGAGCCCGGCGCCGGCGAGCTGTACGCCGAGGGCACGCTCGGCCGGTACGTCATCACCGAGCAGCGGGCGTGGTTCTGGCAACTCAACACGGAATTCAGCACGGGCGCGGGCGACGCCCGACTGGTCAACCGCGGCGGGCAGGTCGTCGTCGTCGGCATGAAGACGGAGCAGAAGGGCGCGAACATCCTGACCGCGGCTGGGGGAAAGACGGAGTTGCTCGGCGGGTTCTTCTACGCCAATTCGGGCACCGGCGGGTTCCCGAGCATCATTATCGACAACGCCGCGTTCTCGGGCACGTGGCGCAACCCCACCTACGGTGGCCGGTACAAGCCCGTCGTCCGCGAGACGCGCGACGACCGAACCAAAGGCGGCGGCACCCTCTACCAGGGCCTCTACACCGGCTACCGCGAGGCCGACGCGCCAAAGTAGCCGGCCATACTATTTCCTCCGCGGCGGGCTGAGGCCCCCGCAGCAGCAGAACATCGCGTCCGGGCTCATCTTGAGTTTCGGCGCGAGCATCTCCCACAGCTTCGGGTGCTCGGTGCACAAGGCGAACGGCGTGTCGGGGCTGAGGCGGGCGACCTCGTCGAGATAGTACTCGTAGATCTCCGCCCGCACGTCGAGCGGGAAGGGGGCCTGATGCGTCCCGTTCAGGGCGCCGGCCTCCTCGCGCATTCGCGCCATGTGCGCCGGGTCCATCATCGATACGTCGAACATCGCCTCGAACTCGTCGGCGTCCATCATCGCCAGCACCCAGCCGCGGAGCACCTCGGGCTCGACCTCGCGGAAGAGAAGCTCCAGCATCTCCGTTGTCTCGCGCCGCCAATCGGCGACGGGGATGATCGGCGAGAAGCCGGCGCGGACGGTGAACCCGTGCTCCCGGCAGAACCGCATGGCCGCCACGCGCTCGGCGAGCGTCGGGGAATCGCGCTCGATGACGCGGGCCTGCGTGTCCATCGAGATCGTCCAGTTAATCGGCACGTGCTCGCGACAGGGCAGGTCGGCGAGGAACCCCACATTGTTGCTCCGCGTATAGAGCAGCAGGTACTTGTCGTGCTCGGCGAAGCATCGCGCCAGCACCTCGGAGGCCCCGTACTCCGGCTCGAATGCGAGGATGTCGCTGTACAGGTCGTAGCGATAGAGCTTCTGCTCCGGCCGGGCGATGAACATCCGCGACAGATGCTCGCAGAACGCTTCGATGTCGAGCATGAGGTCCACGATGAAGCCCTGCCCGCAGTAATCGCACTTGTGCACGCACCCGGACAGCGTGTGGACGCCCCAGCCGCCCTGGCAGACGAATTGCGGGGCGTGGGGCGTCAGCAGGTCGCGCCGGCTGTAGGCGAAGTCCTCGCCGACGCCGCAGAACTGCCGCTGAAGCCGGGCGGCGTGCGGGTTGCCGTACTCGCGGCGCGGCGGCTGCCGGCGCGACTCGTCCCAGACGAACGTGTTGAAGACCATCACGGGGTCGTGGGCCTGCTTGAGGTGCCCCTGGCGCACCCGGCCGTGCCCGGCGCGGGTCAGCGCCGCGAGGTCCTCGGTCGCGCCGGCCATCGCGAGAATCCCGTCGAGGTCGTCCAGGTCCACGCGCGGCACGTCGCGCTCGGCGATCCCCATCGCGTCGAGCATCCGCCGCATCCGCTCGACGGCGCGGGAGTTTTCGTACACGCGCTTGTGGGCATAGACGGCCTTGGGATGGAGTTCGTACATGGCGTCCGCTCCGTTGTGCGCCGCACAGTGTACCGCACGCGGCCGTCTCTGCGAGTCACACCTTAAACGCCGAGGGGCACCGGTCGCTGATGGGGCAGTCGGCGCAGTGGGGCTTGCGGGCTGCGCAGCAGCGCCGGCCGTGGAAGATCAGCAGGTGGGCGAACAGGCACCACTCCTTCCGCGGCACGAGTTCCGTCAGCTCCTTCTCCGTCTTGTCGCCCTGGTTGTTCTCGCGCGTGGTCAGGCGCAGCCGGCGGGCGACGCGCTGCACGTGCGTATCGACGACGATCCCCTCTTTCTTGCCGAACGCGTTGCCGAGGACGACGTTCGCCGTCTTGCGGGCGACGCCGGGCAGCCGGGTGAGGTCCTCCATCGTGTCGGGCACCTCGCCGGCAAATCGCTCGACGAGCATCTTCGCGGCATTGACCAGGCTCTTCGACTTGTTCCGCCACAGGCCGATGCCCTGGATGTCCTTCTGCACCTGCTCGATGGACGCCCCGGCGTAGTCCTCGGCCGTGCGGTATTTCCCAAACAGCGACGCCGTCACCTTGTTGACCTGCACATCCGTGTTCTGGGCCGACAGGATCGTCGCCACGAGCAGGTCGAGCGGCGTCTTCCAGTTCAGTTCCGTCTTCGCGTCGGGGTAGGTCTTCTTGAGGGCGGCGATGATCTTCGCCGTGCGCTTCTTCCTGTCGGCCTTCGATTCGCGCGGCATGGCGGGCCTCAGGGGGTCAGGGCGCCGCGTTCGGGCTCGCCCGCGGCGGGTTCGACGGCCGGCGGCTCGGCGGGCAGGTCGGCCGGGGGCGCCTGCTGCGATTCCGACGGCGTGAGGTCGAGCTGGCGGACGGCGACGTGGCCGTCGGCGAAGACCTGCACGACGCGGGCGGCGTCGGGCGACGCGGCCCAGGCGCCCTGAACTCGCCCCACGGAGAAGTGCCGCTCGGCGTCGTAATCGAGGGCGTGCCACTCGCCGCCGGGCCCCTCGACCAGCACCCACGGCGCCACCGGCAGCGGCCGCACCGGCGGCGTCCACGTGACCGAGATCGGGTCGAGCTTGCGGACCAGCGTCCGCGCGACGCGGCTGACCTGCCACGGGTTCGGCCGGACGAGGCAGCCGCCGTCGCTCGTGTGCAGGACGATCCGCTTGCCGTCCGGCGTCCAGCGCGGGGCGAGCGAGATCAGTGTATCGCCGAAGCTGTGCATCAGGGCCCGCGTCAGGTCGAACGCCTGCCACGTGCCGGTTTCGAGCAGGATCATCCGCGGCGGCCCGTCGGCGCCCGCGCGGCTGAGGCACACGGCCGCGGAGCCGTCCTCGCGCCACGCCACGGCCTCGGCGGAGTTGCCCCCTTCGCCGAACGCCCGCGCCGTCCGGTCGCTCACGTCGAGCACGTGCCAGCGCCCGCCCTGCGGCGGATCGACATAGACGAGCAGCCGCCCGTCGGGCGAGAAGAACTCGGCGTCGGCGGCGGGGGGCTGCTGCTCGCCGGGCTCGACGGCCGCCCGCAGCGCCCGCACCATCTGCCGCGGCTGCATGGGGCGGGCGGTCCGCTGCCGCCAGACGGTCGGCTGCGGGGGCGCCTGCTCGCCGGCGAACCAGCCCGCCTTGGGGCGGCTGGCGGAGACATAGACGATCTCTTCATCGCCGGCCCAGGCGAAGCTGGTGGGGTTCTCGTCGGGGGGGGTGACGCGCCAGGCCCGCCCGGCGAGATCGACGGCGATGATCGCATCGGGGGCGAGCACGGCGAGCTTGTCGCCGGCAGGGCTGAAGGCGACGCGGACCGCCTTCGTCAGCGGGCGGTCGCCGTAGTCGGCGGCGCCGATGGCGACCGTGCGCTGCGTGTTGGGGCTATCGACGTGGAACCAGCGGACCTCGGCGCTCTGCCGGGCGGCGGGCGTACCGGGCAGGAGGGCGGCGAGCGTCTCGACGCGGATGAACGCGGCGTGCCGGCCGTCCGGGGCGTAGATCACCTGGCCGGTCTCGGTCTTCGGCGCGCAGCCGGCCGCGAGAAGAATCGGCAGGGAGGAACACAGAGAAACGCGGATAGAAACTGTTCTGAATCGTCCCGGTAGGTGAGTTGCCTTCATAGCTTTGGCCTGCCTTCCTTGCGCGCGAGATGGTATCAGACGCGCTTAACGCATGCCAGCCCGGACACTCACTTGACCGGCAACCCGCGGGCTCGTGTTGTCTCGCTGGCGTCGGGAAGGGCCTTTGAGGGTGTGATGCTGTGCCGCTGCCAAGAGACAAGGACCCCGTCGTCAGCATGGAGAAGGTGACGCAGTGCCTCCTGAACCCGGAACACCCGGACAACGGGGGCAAGGCCGCGTTCTTTGAGTTGTTGGGTTTCGCTCGGACAGCCCCGGGGGAACTGGTGCGGGGCCTGCGTGCTGTGGGAACGTCCGGCTCGGCTGCAGATCGCGTGGAGTCGGTGCACGGCATCAAGTATATTGTCGATGGCGAGCTCGCGGGCTCGGGCGGATGTAGCGCCCTGGTTCGGATCGCGCAAGGCTTGTGACGGCTTACCCGTTGAGAAGACGATGGTCGGCATCAAGGAACATGACCGAGTGGTGCTGACGGCGGACGTGCCCGGCAAGGGCATGGAGGCCGGCGACGTCGGCACCGTCGTGCATATCTACCCGGACGGGAAGGCGTACGAGGTCGAGTTCGTCGCGCTGGACGGTCACACGGTCGGCGTCGTCACCGTCTCGGCCGAGCATGTCCGCCCCGTCGCCCCCGGCGAAATCCCTCACGCCCGGGCGCTGGCCTCGACCTGAGCCGCCTGCGCCGGCTCGATGCCGCCGAGGTAGTCGTTGATCTTTTTGGCGGCCTTACGGCCGGAGGCGATGGCGTTGGCGATGTAGCTCGGGCCGGTCGCCAGGTCGCCGGCGACGAACACGCCCTCGGCGCTCGTGGCGCACTCGATGAGTTCCGGCCTGCCGGCCGTGTCGATCCGCACGCCGAGCTGCTCGGCGAGGTCCGCGTCCACCTCCGGCTGATACCCCAGCGCCAGCACCGCCAAATCCGCCGGCACGGTGAACTTGCTGCCGGGCACCTCGACCATCCGCGCCCCGGTCGCCGCCCGCTGCCACTTGACCCGGGCGGCCGTCAGCTCCGCGATGGCGTCGCCGCGCCCGTTGAAGCCCTTCGTCGCCACGCAGTATTCCCGCGTAACGCCGGGCGGGCGGCGGTGCGTCGGGTCGCCGTTGACCTGCTCTTCCGGCAGAATCTCGAACTGCCGCACCTCGCGGGCGCCCTGGCCGAGCGCCGTCTCCACGCAGTCGCTCCCGGTCTCGCCGCCGCCGAGGACCACGACCGACTTGCCGCGGGCGCTCAGCTTGCCGCCGGCCTTCGCGCCGGCGCCGGCCGTCGCGCCCGCCCGCAGGTAATCGAGGGCGAAGTACACGCCGCGCTTCTTGCGGCCCGGCACGTTCAGGTCGCGCGGCCGGAGGGCCCCGACCGTGAGCAGCACGGCGTCGTAGCGCTTCCGCAGCTCGTCGGCCGCCACGTCCCTGCCGACCTCGACGCCCGTTTCGAACGTCACGCCCTCAGCCCGGAGTTGCTCCAGCCGGGCGTCGAGCATCGCTTTGTCGAAGCGGAACTCCGGAATGCCGTTCCGCAGCAGGCCGCCGGGCGCGGAGTCGCGCTCGAAAACCGTGACGTCGTGCCCCGCCCGGGCCATTTGCTGGGCGGCCGCCAGCCCCGCCGGGCCCGAGCCGATGATCGCCACGCTTCGCCCGGACTCCTCGTCGGCGGGCTTCGGCTCGAGCGCGCCCTCGGACAGCACGCGTTGCATCACTTCCTGTTCGAGCTGCTTGATCTGCACCGAGTAGCCGTGCAGCCCCTGCTTGCAGGCGGTCTGGCACGGCGCGGGGCACAGCCAGGCGGTGAACTCGGGGAAGTTGCTCTGTTCGTGGAGCACCTCGGCCGCCTGCTGCCACTTGCCGCGGTGGGCCAGGTCGATCCACTCGGGAATGCGGCTGTGCAGCGGGCAGCCGGTCTCCATGCAGCGCGGGTTGACGCATTCCATGCAATGGGGCGAGGCGAGCGCCCGCAGTCTGCGGTCGTACTCCTCGGGCGTCGTCCACGCGAAGTCGGCGATGGCCCGTTCGTAGCGAACCAGGTGCTCGCGCTCGCGCCGGTGCCACAGCGGCAGCAGCGTCCGCAGCCAGCGCATCCGCTTGAGCAGGCGCAGTTGCCACGGGGCGACGGTGAGGTGGAACTTCCGCTCGCGCCGTCCGATCCGCCACGTCCAGTACAGCGGGTGGCGATACGCGAGGCGGTCGCCGTTGGCCGGGTTGACGTTGTACTTCTCGCGGTCGCGGGCGTACTTCTCGGGGCTGGTCGCCAGCTCCGCCACGAACACGCCGTCGCGAATCAGCAGGGCGTCCGCGAGGTTGCGAATCGTCGCCCGGGTGGCCGCGTAGCCGTGCTCCTCGGCGTCCTTGGCGAACACGCGCCGTACGCCCTCGGCGTAGCGCCGGGCGTAGTCGATGCCGCCCCACCGCATGCAGTCGTACAGCCGCACGACGATGTCGCGGTGGTCGGCGTCGCCCAGCGGCTCGACGGCGTGCACCGTCTCCGCGGCCAGCGCCCGCAGCCCATCCGCCATCGCCCGCCCGCGGCGATAGCGGCGGATCGTTCGGCGGCACTTCTCCTCGAGCACGTCGCGCCAGTCGTCCGGCTGGGGTGGGCCCTGGAACAGGTCCGGCCGTTCGACGAGCTTGCGCCCCATGTTGAACGCGATGAGGTTCTTGCGGAAAGCGGAGCGGATGGTGTCTTTGATGGCCCACGCCATCGAGTGCATCGAGACGGGGATCAGCCCCTTCTGGAACGCGAACCCGAGCATCATGATGTTCGCGTAGATCTTGCCGCCGAGGTACTTCTCGCAAATCCGCGAGATATTCCGCGCCAGATAGTCGCTGCCGCGCGTGTGGGCGCGAATCGTCCGCTCCAGTTCGTCCGTGTCGAAGTCCTCCTGCCCCATCAGCCCGCGGATGGTGGAGAACTTGTCGGTGTTCACGACGGCCGCCGTGCGCTGCGGCGAGGCCACCCGCGCCCGGCCGTGCGGGTCGATCGCCCGCGCCGCCTCCAAAATGTCGATGCCGATGATCAGGTCCGCCTTGCCGTACGGCACGACCGGCGTGGTGGGCTGGTGCGTGAGGTTGTAGGCGATCTGGCTGGTGACGCCGCCGCCGCGGATGGCCAGGCCTTTCTTGTCGAGGAACATCACCTCGTGGCCTTCCTTGTGGCCGGCGCGGATGATGATTTGGGTGGCGGTGCCGATGCCCTGCGTGCCGACGCCGGCGACGAAGCATCGCCACACGTCGCCGGTGGGGCGCTTGGGCGGCTCGGGGATGTCGTCGAGGTCGAGATTGAGTTCGGGCGCCCGCAGGCGCGGCGGCTTGCGGCGCCTGACCGTGACGTACTCGAACGCGCAGCACGCGCCGATCCGCTCGCACGCGCCTTCGCCGACGCACCAGCTCAGGTCGGTGTCCATTTTCCGGCCGTACTCGGTCTCCACGTGCACCAGCCCCGGGCAGCCGGTCATCTCCGAGCAGGTCAGGCAGTAGTCGCAGATCTCGGCGTTGATGTTAAGGTGCTCGCTCCTGGGCATGTAGCCGAGGCGGCGGACCGTCTCGCGGTCGGCGCGGCGCTTGCGCCGCAGCGACGTGATCGCGCATTCCTTGTCGGCGATGATGACCTTCACGCCGTCGGCGAGGAACGTCTTCTCCAGCAGCTCGCGGTACTCCTTGCGCCGCTCGGGATCGACGCGCACGACGCTCACCCCCGCGCGCGCGCCCATGCCGTGGAGTACGTCCTCGATGTCCTGCGAGGGCGTGGCGTTGCCCAGCACGTCGAACTCCACGCCGGGCGTCGGCTGATGTCCGGTCATGGCCGTCGTGCGGTTGTCGAGGATGATGAAGGTGATGTCCTGCCCGAGCTTGATGGCCTGGCTGATGGCGAGCTGGCCGGAATGGAAGAACGTGCTGTCGCCCATGAACACGGCCTGCTTGTTGACGATGAACGGGTCCATGCCCGACCCCGTGCCGCCGCCGAGGCCCATGCCCGACAGATTGTGCATCAGCGGCGTGTTCGGCGGGTACATCAGCATCGTGTAGCAGCCGATGTCGCCGTGGAAGACGAGGTCCACCGTCCCTCGCTTGTGCGCGCGGCGCATGTAGTCCGCATCCGCAAAGGCGCGCTTGATCTCCAGGCACAGGCTCGCCGAGTCGCGGTGCGGGCAGCCCGGGCAGAAGCTCGGCAACCGCGCGGGTAGCTCGCCCATGTCGGCGACGGCCGTCGCGTCGGCGGCCGCCAGCTCGCGATCGAGAGTTTCGTACGCTTCCGGCACGGCGATCTGCTCGCCGGGGCCCGTCAGCGACTTCAGCAGCGGCACGAGCTTCTCAATGAGGATCGACGGGTGCAGCCCGCGGGTCTCGGGCAGGCCCTCGCGCCCGCCCGGGAAGCGCTTGCCCCAGACCTCGACGTTGGCGGCCGGGCCCGAGGACTGCCGGTCCTTGAGCACCACCTCGTCAATCTGCTCTTCGAGGAACGATCGCCGCTCCTCGACGACCACGATCCGCTCGCATTGGCGGGCCATCTCGCGGACGAGCCCCCCATCGACGGGGTAGCTCATGCCGAACTTGAGGATGGGGATCTCGCCCAGCAGCCCCAATTCCCACAGCGTCTGGCGGAGGTAACCGTAGGCCAGGCCGCTCGTGGCGAAGCCGACGGGTCGGCGCGCGTCGGCCGGGTAGTCAATGCGGTTGAGCCCCAGCTCCCGCGCGACGGAGATCGCGCGGCGGAAGCGCGAGGCGTATTTCTCCTCCTGCCACCAGGTCTTGGGCGGCAGCAGGACGTACTTGTCGAGGTCGATGCCGGACGTTTCGAAATCGACCGGGTCGCGCGTGCCGTGCCGCGGGTACTGGTTCGGCCGGCACTGCACGCTGCCGCCGGCGTCGGCGAGGTTCGTCGGGCAGATGTATCCGCAGTAGAGCTCCGACCGGCGCGAGACCTTCAGCGCGAGGTCCATGTAGTCCTTGAGTTCCTGCGGGTCGGACGGCTCGATGACGGGGATGAACAGGTGGCGCGAGATGAAGCGGCTGTCGGAGGGGACCTGTGTCGAGTCCGACCACGGATCGTCGCCGTAGATGACGACCGCCCCGCCGTTGGGGTGCGCGCCGGCGAGGCTGCCCAGCGCCAGCGCGTCCGCCGCCACGTGGACCCCGACCGACTTCATACAGATGACGCCGCGGCAGCCGGCGACCTGCGAGCCGTTGAGCATGGCGGCCGCCAGTGCTTCGTTGTTGTTGATGACCGCGCGGATGCCCTTCTCGTTGAGCAGGTCCTTGATGAGCGACATCGCATCGAAGAAACCGGCGACGGGGCTGCCGGGGTATCCGCCGAGCAGATGGACGCCGCCCTCGGCCTCGAGCGCGCCCTTGAGCAGCAACTCGTTCCCGGTGAAAATTTCCGCCCCCTGCCCGGTGAGGAATCTCGGGTCCACCTTCATGGCCGTCAATTGTACGAAAGGCGATGGGCTGCCCAAAAGCTTTTCGCCCGCGCGCCGGGCGGCCGAAAAGCGGGGTGGCCCCCGGCAAGCGACGCTGCCCACGGGAGAGCCCGCGAGCCTGCTTGCCGGCCGGCCAGCTCTGCGGACTACGCGAATCCGGGCTCTCGGCGAGCCCCGGCGGCCGGCCGGCGCGTGCCGGTTACGGCAGCGTTCAGGACTCGTCAGCAGGAAGTAAAGCGCTTGCACCGAAGCGCGGCGAAGACCCGGTAGAGCAGCGAATCGGCAATTCTCTGAAAACGTGGATTTCACGAAGAAGTCAAGCCGATAAATCAGCATAGGACGCCTTGCGGATGTACGGGCCTCAGGGTATTATCCCGCTTTGCGTTTTGGCAGAGGCGCGACCGACATGGCCAAGAACCTGTCTACTTTCGTGATCGCACAGATGCTGCACGTCGATCCGGGATCGGTGGCGAACTGGATTGACCAGGGGCTGCTGAAAGCGCACCGCACGCCCGGCGGACATCGACGTGTCGCGACCGAAGACCTCATGCAGTTCCTTCGGGAGCACAAGATGCCCATTCCGCAGGAACTCCAGACGGAGCCGGCGCGGGTCCTCGTCGTTGATGACGAGCCGGCCGTGACGCAACTGATCTCCCGCGCGATCAAGGCCGCCTACCCGGACTACGAGGTCACTCAGGCCCACGATGGCTTCCAGGCCGGTTCGCTCGTGGCCACGCTGAAGCCGGACGTCGTGCTGCTCGACCTTCGCATGCCGGGGATGGATGGGTACGAGGTCTGCTGTACCATCAAGTCACAGGAGGGGACGAAGCACGCCGAAGTGCTGGCCATGACCGCGTATCCCTCGCCCGAGAATGAGAAGCGAATCCTCGACTGTGGTGCCCGCATCTGTATGACCAAGCCGCTCGACATGGAACACCTCCTGCGGGAGATCTCCCTGTCCCTGTAGCTTCATCGGTGCCTGTGAGAGCCGAGGCAACTTTGCAGGGCGAGGGGGCCCAGGCAAGTGTCGCCGTCCACGGCGCGGCTCCGAAGGAGGTGTTGCGGGCGTGACGACCCACCGAGACAGGTTCTTCCGGTTCATGCGGGGCGAACTCCCCTCGGAACGCCTGTTCTTCCCCGATATCTCCGATTGGTTCTCCGCCCGGCGCACGAGGCCGGGCGAGGCGATGCGCTTCGGCTGCGGGCAGTACATCGCCGACGACGATCCGTTCAACAAGGTCAACGTCGCCGTTCCGGACGAGTTCCGCGACTGGACCTACCTGGACTTTTACCGGCGATTCGACTGGGGCCTGCCGGTGCACATCTACTACTGGTTCGACACGGTCTACGACGGGGTTCGCCGGGAGACGTCCACCGAGGGCGGGACGATGACAATCACGCTGAAGACACCCCACGGAGAGCTGCGCAAGGTGCGCCGCCTCGCCGAGGGAGGCACATGGGCCACGACGGAGGAATTCGTCAGGAATGTCGACGATCTCCGCCTGATGCGCTACGTCGTCGAGGCCTCGGAGCCCCGCCCGCGTTACGATATCATCCGCCGTGTCCTCGACGGCATCGGCGAGATGGGCGTCTGCGACATCTACATCCCGCGGTCGCCGATGGGCAAGCTGGTGCAGGAGTACATGGGGTTCGAGGGAACCGTCTATGCGATGCACGAGCGGCCGGACGCCATCGCGGACTTCCTGGCGCTGCAGGAGGCCTACGACATGCGGGTCGTCGAACTGGCCGCGAACGCCCCCGCCCGCATCGTCTACCTGGCCGACCACGCGGACGAGAACCTCATCAGCCCGCCGATGTACGCGACCTACTGCATCCCGTTCTATGAGAAGATGTGCACCGTCCTGCACCAGGCGGGCAAGCTGGTGTCCACTCACCTCGACGGGAACTTCAGGGGGTTCTTCCCCCTGCTCGCGGATACCCACATGGACTATCTGGACGGGTGCACGCCGGCGCCGATGTCGAACTACGAGCCCGAGGAACTCGCCGCCGCCCTGCCCGAGGGCATGCACGCGCACTGCGGCGTGCCGGCGACGCTCTTCACGCAGGGCCTGCCGGACGAGGAGATCCTCGCGTTCGGCGAGCGCATCCTCGACGCGTCGGACCGCTTCATCCTCACGGTCGGCGACCTGCTGCCCGGCCCCGGCGATGTCCGGCAGGTCATCAAGCTCGGCGAGATGGTCAAGCGCCGCAACGCCGCGGGCTGACGCGGCGCCGCGTCACTTGTCCGCCTTCTTCGCGTCGGCGCCCGCCTTGGCTCGTTCGGCGTCGGCCGCCACCCACGCCGGGTCGCGCCACACCCGGACGTAATCGATCAGCGTGTGCTCGGGCAGATCGGTCGCCTTGTCCGGGTCGCCCGACCAGCCGCCCTGCTCGAGCGACAGGATGATGTACAACGGGTTCTCGCACACGCCGCCGGCCGCCGTGCGCCACGTCTCCTTGCCGTCCACGAAGAAGATATACCCCTCCGGCGACCACTCCACGGCGTACGTGTGCCAGCCCTCGTTGATGCCCGGCACGTTGACCTTGTGTCCCTCGCTGCGGTGGTCGTCGCCGTAGCCGTCCCAGTGGAGCGCGTGGCTGGCGCGGTCCTCCTTGCGCCAGGGGCACTCGACGATATCCACCTCGGTGCCGTCGCGCCCCTGATTGCCCACGCGATTCACCCGTCCGTGGAACAGCCACACGCCGGGCCAGTGGCCTTCCTGCTTCGGGTTCTTCATGCGGGCCTCGACGTAGCCGTAGGTGAACTCGTACCGCTCGCTGGTCTCCACCGCCCCCATGCCGTAACTGTCCTCGTGGCGGTCGAAGCGCAAGGCCAGGTGACCTTCGCCGTCGAGGTACGCGTGCTTCCGCAGCCACCAGCCGCCCCGGCGCCGGTGGTCGCCCAGGACCTTCCACTTCCTCTCGTCGAGCGTCCGGCCGTCGAACTCATCCCGCCACACGAGGTTCTCGTCCGTGCGCGCGATCGGCTTGCGCGTGGCGATGGCCTTGGGTTGCAGCGGCTCGCGACGGATCACGAGGTCGTCCACCGCCATCTTCGCTTGGCCCTTGTGTCCGAGGATCAGGTAGTAGTCGTCGCCCTCGGGCACTTCGATGCGCTGATAGATCAGGCCCGTCTTGTCCTCGCGCAGCCGCCACTGTCGCCAGCCGCGATCGTGGTCGCCGGGGCCGTGCTTCCTCGAGCGCAGCAGCAGGTAGCCCGCCGCTTTGCCCGCTCCCGGGTCCAGCGCGCGGTAGCGCAGGGTCAGATGGTACGTGTAGCCGGGCGGGAACCAGTCGGAGACCCACAGCACGTTGTTCCAGGCGCCCGCGGCCTCGAGCGAGTCGCCGATCAGGCTCCGCTTGCCGGCGATCGCGCCTTTGCCGGCGATCCGCCCGAACTGCTGGAGGGCCACGTTCTTCGGCGGGTCCTGCTCGAAGTCGAGCGTCGCGACGACCTCCGCGCCTTCCGGGATCCGGGCCCGGATCTTCTCCTCCTCGGTGGGGGCCCGGTAGGCCTTGCCGCGCCGAATCGTCACCTCGTCGATGACCACCCGCGCGTCGCCGTGAATGCCGATCAGCAGTTCGTAGTCCGCCAGAGCATCGAGCCCGGCGGTCACGGTGGCCGTTCGCGTCTCGCCGACGTGTTCGGAGAGCCCCCGAAAGCTGGTCCAGCCCCGGTCCGTCTTGCCCCACCCGCGGCTGCGCGACCGGTACAGGGCATAGAGACGGGCCTTCGGGTCGGCGTAGTCCACGCGGTAGCGGAAGGTGGCCTCATACACGTAGCCCGGCTCCAGGGGCCCGGCCGTCGTGCTCAGGAATTCGTACCACTCGTGCCCCTTGTCGCGCGAGTCGCCGACGACCGACTGCTTGCCGGCGATGGGGCGGCCCTCGGCCCCGAGCAGTTCGGCTTCCATGTGCAGGGCGTAGCCGGCGGCGCCGGGCTCGAAGTCCACCGAGGCCACCGGCGGCTCGTCGGCCGAGCAGGCGGCGAGGCTCAGGGCCACTATCAGGTATCCGTACGTTCTCATTTTGCGTCCTTTCTCCGCGCGACGGGCCCTGCGGGTCTCCTTGGGGCGCGTGGCGTCCCTCACCATATCGCCGACAGCCGCGCCGGCGAAGCGAGAAACCGCCCCGTTCCCCCTTGCCGAAGCGTTACACTGTCCGGCGAACCGCCCGCGCGGGCGGGATGCCGCGCTCCCCCACAAGGAGACGACCATGACCCGTATCTTGTCGGCCGCGCTTGCCTGCACCTGCCTCCTTCCCACCGCCGCTTCGGCGGGACGGGAATACGTCTTCCCGCCGGATGCGGGGGTGGTGAACGTGAAGGACCACGGGGCCGCCGGCGACGGCGTGACGGACGACACGCCCGCGATCCGCAAGGCGGTGGCCGCAGGGATCGAGCGGACCGGGCGGTACGCCAGCCCGGCGTTCGTCTATTTCCCGACGGGCATGTATCTGGTGACGGGGCCGATCGAGAGCAGGACCGCGGAGTACGGCTGGTCGGGCGGCTGGAAGGCGGGCATGCTGCTGGTGGGCCAGAGCCGCGCAGGCAGCGTGATCCGGCTGAAGGACCGTTGCGAAGGCTACGGAGACCCGGCGAAGCCGAAGTACGTCATCGCCGGCGGCTCGGAGTCGGACAAGCGCACGGCCGAGGGCGACCCGCCGCTTCACGGGGGCGGCAACCGGGCGTTCCGCCATTCGGTTATCCACCTCACCGTCGATACGGGCAACGGCAACCCGGGCGCGGTCGGCATCGACTACGTCGCCAGCAACCGCGGCACGATCGAGGACGTCACGATCCGCTCCGGCGACGGCCGCGGCGCCGTTGGGCTCGCCCTCACGCGCAACTGGCCCGGGCCCGCCTTGGTCAAGCGGCTCCGCGTCGAGGGCTTCGATGTCGGCATCAAGGCGGCGCACTTCCAGTACAGCATGACGTTCGAGCACGTGGAACTGGTCGGCCAGCGGACCTGCGGCGTGCACAACGACAAGAACGCCCTGTTCTTCCGCGACCTGCGCGTGAGCGGGCGCGTGCCCGCCGTCGTCAACGCCGCCCGGCCGGGGCTGATCGTGCTGATCGACTCGGTATTCGCCGGCGAAGGGCACGACGGCCCGGCTATCCGCAACGGGGGGCTCCTGTTCGCTCGCAACGTGAAGTGCCCCGGCCACCGCATGCCGATCGAGGATCCGCGCATGGATCTCACGGACCTGCCCGGGCCGAACATCACCGAGTACGCCAGCAACGTTCACACGCTTGGCGGCGCGGCTGGGCGGTCGCTTCACCTGCCCGTCGAGGAGACACCGGAATTCCACACGGCGGACCTTTCGCGATGGGCCTCGGCCGCCGCTCACGGCGCGACGCCGGGGGGCAAGGCGTACGAGGGCTCGCCGCAGGGCGACGACACGGCCGGTATCCAGGCGGCCATCGATTCGGGCAAGGCGCTCGTCTATCTGCCCAACGGCAAGTACACGGTGACGAAGACGATCATCCTCCGCGGGCGGGTCCGCAAGCTGATGGGGATGCAGTCGTCGATCAGTCCGCCTGAGGGCGTCCAGCTCGACCCGCTGATCCGCTTCGAGGGCTGCGGCGGCGAGAGCGTCGTCATCGAGCACCTGCGCCTCAATGGCCGCGTCGAGCATGCGTCGGACAAGGCCCTCGCCATCCGCCACTGTGACGTCCGCGGCGGCGTGTCGAACACGGCCGAGGGGACGGGCAAGCTCTTCATCGAGGACGTCATCGGCCGGCCCGGCGTGCGGATCCTCCACCCGCAGAAGGTCTGGCTGCGGCAGATCAACCCGGAGTGGGGGTTCGACCCGTGGATCGAGAACCACGGCGGCACGTTGTGGGTGCTCGGCATGAAGACCGAGGGCAAGACGACGGCCATCCGCGCGGTCGGCGGGCGGACGGAGCTGCTCGGCGGCCTGTTCTACCGCGAGCCGCGATGGAAGGGCCCCGGCCCCGAGACGCCCACGTTCGATATCGTCGGCGGGGCGTTCAGCGGCAGCTACGTCATGAACGGCAAGGCCTACCCCATCCACGCCCGCTACCGGCCGAGTGATGAACCCGAAGCCGTCCCCCAAACCCTCACGCACAAGCAAGTCGGCGCCCGTGGCCCGGCGCTCCTCTCCGCGGGCGCCAAGTAGCCGCGAACTCCGCAAACGGGGCTGGCGGAAACGGCGGGTGCAGTGGTTTGCGGCCGCAGGCCGCAACCATGCGACGGGTCCGCGGCACAAGTCATCTCCCCTTCAAGGGGCGCACGAGGACGAAATAGTTGCCGTCGGACTCGCGCCCGGGGCCGGCGATCTCGACGCGCCCGGACGGCACGTCGCGCCAGAGCAGCAGATACTTGGCCCTGTCGGTCGCCAGGCCCTCACGTTCGATTTCCCATTCGGCCGCCCAGCCGGGCAGCGGGTCGCCGTCGCCGGGCACCGCCAGCCAGACGCGCACCCGGCGGTCCACGTGGAACGCCACGAGCGTCTCGTCCTCGGCCGCGTGCTTGTCGTCGTTGCGCGTCCGCAGCATCTGCGCGCCCTTCAGGCGATCGGGCAGCGTGCGCAGCGCGTACTTGCGGTCCACGTACACCCGCTCGCCCAGCCGAGCCCTCGCCCACGTCAGCCCCTGCGTTGTCCGTGTGATGTTCAGTTCCACCGCCGGGTCCACTTCGCTCGGCCGCCGGCTCGGGCGCGGCTTGCACTCGCGCCGCTTCGCCTCCAGGAACTCCGAGAGTTTCTCCCGCCCGGCCGCGTTGAGGTGATCGTTGTCGCGGAACAACTCGGCCGGGTAGTCGTGCCGAGCCCGCCGGTTGATGTCGAGCACGAACAGATGCCCCAACTCCTTTTGTAGATCCCGCAGCCGGTCCAGGGTCTCGCCGGCGCCCTCGTTCGAGATCAGGTCCTCACTGGTCACCGGCGTGGGCCCGTAGATCGGGTGCGTCGGCGGCGTGAACAGCAGCACGTTCACCCCGCGCCCGTCCAGGTCGCGGAGGATGCGCTTCAGGTGCAGCCATGCCAGCGCGTCGAACTCCCAGCGCGGGCGCGGCGGCTCGCGCTCGAGCAGCCTGCGGGCCTCGTCCATCGAGAACGCTTTGCGACTGACCTTCTGCCCGCCCCATGGACGGCTGCTCCAGCGGAGCGACCGGTCGGCCTCCACCTGCTGGAGGGTGAGCGGCACGGCCGGGGCGCGCCGCCAGCGTTCGAAGCCGGTCTTCACGTCCTGACTCCACGCCGGACCGTCGCCGCCGCGGAACTCGTGGCAGCCGCCCCACGTCCGGCTCAGCATCCGCGGCGCGAAGCCGACCACCACCCACCGCAGCCGCGGCAGGGGCGGCAGGTAGTGGTCCGCGAGCCACGCCAGTGTCATCACGCCGCTGCTGGCGATGGACAGGTTGTAGGCTCGCGGCACGGCCGTGTCGCCGCCGAAGAACGCCGACGCGTCCACGCCGCAGTCCGTCCGCGAGTCGCCCCAGGCGACCAGCCCCAACTGTCCGCGGAGGGCGTGAAGCGCCCGCATGCGGTGGGTGAGTCCGTTGCCGTAGTCGCCGTCGGCCGGGGCGGGCAGCTTGAGCTTCTGATCGACCTGGACGTACGCCGGGGCGTCGGCCGGTAGATCGAGCGTGTCGGACCGGGCCACGTCTTCGAGCCCGCCAATTCGCTCCAGCGGCCGCAGTTGCATGCGATGGCGCGTGCCGACCTTCCGCTGCCCGATGTCCTGGACCACGCCGTCGCGGATGGCCCAGTGGCAGACCCGCGCCCGGCCGCCGGCATCGGGCAGCTCGTACGCGAACGCGACCATCGCGTCGCGGTACGGGGCGATGCTCTTGGGCGTGGGCAGCTTCGATTTCTCGACCAGCTTTGCGGCCACCGTCTGCGGCCGGTCGGGCTCCGCCTTCCGGTCCGCCCGCGCAGGCGCCGCCGCCAACACCACGGCCCCCAGGACCGCCAACCTGTATGAACGTCCGCTCACGTTACCTCTTCTAACCCCACGGCCGCCCGAACGAAACGCCGTGTCCGAACGGGCCCCCGCCCGCCTGGAGGCAGCCGCGAGGGACGCGGACAAGCCGCTCCCGCCGTGGCACGTCGGAGGGGACTTCATTCCTGAAGCTTGCTCTTGCCTTGCGCTATCGACGCCGATATAGTATTCCATAAAGGCCATCGATGGAGAATCAGTATGACAACCGTAACCGTCTCGCCCAAGTTCCAGGTCGTGATCCCCAAGGAAGCCCGCGAAAGCATCGGCGTCTCGCCCGGTGAGAAGATGCAGGTCGTGGTGTGCGAGAACCGGATTGAGTTGATCCCGCTGGAGCCGATCGCCAACCTTCGCGGCTTCTTGAAGGGCATCGACACTCGCGTGCCGCGCGGGAAGGACCGCGTATGAACGTCGTCGATTCCTCCGCTTGGCTCGAGTACTTCGCCGACGGACCGAACGCCAGGGCTTTCGCGAAGGCCATTGCCGACGCCACCGAATTGCTCGTCCCGTCCATCACGATCACCGAAGTGTACAAGCGCGTTCTTCAGCAGCGCGGTGAGCATGATGCCCTTCGTGCGGTGGCTCATATGCTGCGGGGCGAAGTCATCGACCTGGACGAAATGCAGGCGATCGCGGCCGCCCGGATAGGCCACGAGTTGAAGCTGCCTCTGGCTGACAGTATCATCCTCGCCGCGGCGCGAAGCCGCAATGCCACGCTGTGGACCCAAGATGCCGACTTCCAGAGCTTTGATCGCGTGAAGTACTTCCCGACCCGCGGTGCCCGCGCTGAGTGAGTTCATATGACCGACCGACCCAACATCCTGTTCATCGTTTCGGATCAGCACAACGCCAAAGTCCTCGGCCACAAGGGCCACCCGGACGTCCAAACGCCCAACCTCGACCGCCTCGCGGCCGAGGGCGCCCGCTTCGACAACGCCATCACGCAGAACCCCATCTGCACGCCCAGCCGCGTCAGCTTCCTTTCGGGTCAGTACTGCCACAATCACGGCTACTACGGGTTGTGCGGTCCGCGGCCGGTGGGGCCGACCGGCGGGCTGCCGAACGTGCTCGGCCACTTCCGCCGGCACGGCTACACGACGGCGGCCGTGGGCAAGATCCACTGCCCCGAATACTGGATCGAGGACGCGGCCGACTTCTTCCGCGAGTCCACCAACTGCTCGATCGGCGGCAATCCGGAATACCAGCAGTACCTTCGCGAGAAGGGCGTCTGGGACGCATGGGACCACTCGGAGCGCCGCCGCGGCCCGTACGGGCAGTGCATGGACGGCTTCCCGAGCGAGCAGACCTACCGCGATTCGCCCGAGGGCTGGTGCGTGACGGAATCGACCGGCTTCATGCGGCGGGCGGCGGAGTCGGGCCGGCCGTTCTTCGCCCACGTCTCGCTGCCGAAGCCGCACGAGGTCTATTGCCCCGCGCCCGAGTTCTGGGAGATGTACGATCCCGAGTCGCTGCACCTGCCGCCCAACGCCGATTACGACGTCGCCGAAGGCCGCAAGGCGCCCACCCTCCGCAAGACGCGCGAGGGGTGGCTCAAGGGCCACTGGACCGAGTACGAGCCGCGAACCTACGAGGGCGGGCGGCTGCGGAAGTTCCGCGGCTACCTCGGCTGCGTCACGCACGTCGATTTCGCCGTCGGCGAACTGCTCGCCTTCCTCGACGAGGCCGGCCTCGCCGACGACACCATCGTCGTCTATACCTCCGACCACGGCGACTACGCCTGCGAGCACGGCATCATCGAGAAGGCCCCCGGCATCTGCGCCGACGCCATCACCCGCGTGCCGCTGTTGTGGCGCTGGCCGGGGCGCGTCACGGCCGGGCACGTCGCCGAATCGCTCGCCGAACTCGTCGATCTCCCCACCACGCTCTGCGCCCTGGCCGGCCTGTCCGCCATGGAAACTGCCGACGGGCGCGACCTGTCGGCCCTGCTCGCCGGCGGACGCGAGCCCGTCCGCGACATCGCCGTCACCGAGTTCCCCTGGAGCCGCTCGGTCCGCAAAGGCAACTGGCGGCTCGTCTGGTACCCGCGGCAGATGTTCGCGGACGAATACCCCGACGGCTTCGGCGAGCTGTACGACCTCGACGCCGACCCGTGGGAGATGCGCAACCGCTGGTTCGACCCGGACTGCCGCGACAGGGTCGCCGAACTGACGGCCGACCTGCTCGACTGGCTGATCACCACCACGCGGCCGACTACCGTTCTGAAGGCCTGTGACGCCGCCGGCCCGCAGTGGATCAAACGCTACGGCAACGCCGTCCTGCCCGACGGCAAGGTCGACCCCGGCAAGGTCCGCGAGGCGTTCGACGCCTTCGGCAACTACGCTTAGCCTTGCCCGCCGGCGGGCTGCGTCTCCGCGGCCCCGCCCGGCCGCGAGGGCGCGAAGCTGAAGCTGCTCAAGTGGGCGGCCATGTCCTTGAACTGGAACGTCACCTCCGCCACCGTCGCGTCGCTCTCGCACACGACCTTGTGATACGTCTTCAGCGTGAAACTCTCTCCCGTCTCGCCGGCGTACTCGATCGAATCGAATTCCACACTTTGCAGTTCGCCCACATTGGCTCGCACGCGTTCGATCATCGCGCCGAACTCCTCGCGCGACTTCTGCTCGCGGATCGATTCGTGCACCCTCGCGTACGCGTCGTCGGCCCGCCCCTCGAGGAACGCCCGAATGAACGCCTCCGCCCGCTCGCGGCACAGCGCCTCGATGGCCGGGGCCTTCATCCAGTCCGTCCCCACCTTCTCCGACGCCACAAAGAACCGCACGATCTTGCCGTCATGGAGCACCAGCTCGCTCGTGGCCTCGCCCTTCTCGAGGTTCACCGTCCCCTTGCTCTCCACCACGGCCACGCCGTTGACCGTCTCCGACGACGTGTTGAAGTTCGTCTTGCTGAGGCCCTTGAATTCGCCGAGCCCCTCCTTGACGGCCGACATCCACGCGGCCAGCACCGCCTCGTCCACGCGGTCGCCGACGCTCGGGTCGAGCAGATCCATGACCTGCTTCGGCTCGCCCGACAGCACGGCCTTGAAGAATTTCTCCTGCTCGGCACTGCCCTTGCGCTGCGCCCAGATCAGCAGCCCCACGAACCCCACCACGATCACCAGAAACACGATGCCCAGAATCTTCAAGACCTTGCCCATGTGTGGCTCCTTATGCTTGACGCCGGCCGCAGTGTAGCACTCCCGGCCGGCGGAAGCACGAAGCTCGCCGCCAAAGCCCCAATGACCGTGCGGCCAGACCGGCCGCTTCCGGGGGCGTCCCAGCAGGACGCGCGAACTGGCCGTTTCGCTCTATGCGCAGAAGCATCGGCGGGAGCGACCATCGCTCCCGCCGATTGGTTGTCCGCCGCCCTGCGCCCGAGTCCAATGGCGGCGGACGGTCAGGCCCCGTCGGCCAGTTCGTCGCCCGCCGTCAATGCGCCGGCGGGATCAGCACCGTGTCGATCACGTGAATTACGCCGTTGGCGGCCATCACGTCCGTCTGCGTCACGTTCGCCGCGCCCACCCGCACGCTCGAGCCGTGCACCATGATCGGCAGCGACGCGCCCTGGGCGGTTTTCGCGCTCGACAGCTTCACCACGTCGGCGGCCGTCACCTTGCCCGGCACCACGTGGTACAGCAGCACCGCCCGCAGCCGGTCCTTGTCGTTCAGCAGCGCCGGAATCGTGCCCTCGGGCAGCTTGGCGAAGGCCGCATCCGTCGGGGCGAAGACGGTGAACGGCCCGTCGCCGCGGAGGGTGTCGGCCAGCCCGGCCTCGGTGACGGCCGTGACCAGCGTGTCGAATGAGCCGGCCGCCACGGCCGTATCTACGATGTCCTTGGCCGGGGCCTCGTGGTGGGCCTTGGGGGTTTCGCAGCTCTGCCCGGACGACCAGTGACCGTGTCCGGCGTGGTTGTCGGCACAGCCGGACGCGAAGGCGAGGGCGGCGATGCCGACGGCAAGGGTTGCCAGTGGAAGTCTCATGTTCGTGCTCCTTTGGCTAAGGGGTTGGGGCATTCGGTCGTGATGTCCGTTACGCGGTGGCTTCGCGCGGGCGATGTTGCCCGGCGGCCGAGATGGCCCGCGCTGCCGTGTACGCGGCCGCGATGCCCACCAGAGCATAGACCAGGCGGCTGAGGAAGTTGGCCTGCCCGAACTCGAGCCCGACGATGAAGGCGACGAGGTCGAAGTTCGCGAGGCCGACCAGACCCCAGTTGAGTCCGCCGACGACGAGGAGGAGGGTGGCGAGTGTGTTGAGGGCTTTCATGGCGCGGCTCCTTCTGTTGTTGCGGCCGGTCGTTGCCGACCTGGGTTCTTATGGGTTCCCGCATGGGCGGGAATCAATCATATCGTTCACTAAACCGTAGGAACGGCCAAGCCTATAAATCAAGTGCAGCGAGGACTTTTTTTATTGGGCGTTTCGAACTTCCATGCCATAAAGACTTTATGAATTACTGACCGAGATAGGCTCCTCCGAAAGGGGATTGATAAATCGTTCAAATCGTCTATGATGGGATAAGGAGAGAGTGTGGATGGCCCAACAGACGAAACAACTGCTGTCGCCGAGAGACCTGTCGCGGCTGGTCCGCTTGAGCGAATCGACGCTCAAACGCTGGATCGACGACGGCCGGCTGAAGGCGTTCCGCACGCCCGGCGGGCACCGGAGGGTCCCGCGCGAGGAGGCGGTTCGGCTGATCCGCGAACTGGGCGGCCCGTCCGCTGCGGCCGAGGCGGTCGGCTTCGCGGAAGTCCCCTCGGGGGCAGGCGCGGCCGGGGCCGACGCGGACGCCGCCCTCCGCGACCGGCTGTACGATGCGCTCGTGGGCGACCACCCGGTCGAAGCGGCGGCGCGGGTTCACGCGCCGTTCCTGACCGGGCGGCCCGCGCACGAGGTGTTCGATGGGCTCATCGCGCCGGTGATGCACCGCATCGGGCGGCTGTGGCAGGAGCGAGACGACGGCATTCTTCTCGAGCACCAGGCGACGGACCTGTGCCTGCGGGCGCTGGTGCGGATCCGGGATGCGCTGCCCGCACCCGGCCGCGGGGCCTTCGCCTCCGTCGGCGCGGCGCCGCCGGGCGATCCGTACCTCCTGCCGACGCAGATGGCGGCCGTCGTGCTTGCGGAGCTGGGGATGCGGCCGGTGAACCTCGGGCCTCAGACCCCGCTGGAGGTGCTGGCCGCGGCGGCCGAGCGCCACGGCGCGCGGCTCGTGTGGCTGTCGGTCTCGACACCCGACGCGACCGAGGCCATCCGGACGGACCTGCCGGCGTTCGCCGAGCGCGTGTCGCGCGTCGGCGCCCGGCTGATTGTCGGCGGGCGGGCGAGCCGCGCCCTTCGCGCCGCCAGGCCGCGCGATGTGGTTTTCGGCCGGCGGATGGCGGAGCTTTCGGCCTTCGCTGAAGGCCTGTTGGCCGGCGCAGCGGGCTAGGCCGGGGCGCCGTGGGGTGCGAGACCCGAAGGACCGGGCAATCACGCACGCACGTGGTTGCGGCCGTGCGTCTTCTGTCCGCAATGCCGCCCACCACGGCATCCAAGCGGATCACGAGCGGCGGCGGATGACGAGGGCGGCGGCGCCGAGCAGGAGGACGCCGAGGCTTGCCGGTTCGGGGGCTTCCGCCTCGATGAGCAGCGTGGGACGATGGGCAACGTCCGCGGCCGCGGCGCCGTAGAACGCATCCGACCGCGTCCGGTCGCCGTAGAGGCGCAGGCCGTTGTTGGGCCGCGCGCCCGTGATCCACGCCTCCACGTCGGCGGGGTCGAGGGCGATCTCGAGCACGTCGCCGTTCCACGTGTTGCCGCCGCCGAGGTATTCGTTGCCGGCCGCCTCCACGTCGCAGTCGGCGCCGGCGTCGTCCTGCCACGGCCGGTGCCCGCCGGCGGGGTCGTATCGCTGCCAGTTGCCCGTGGCGCTGTCGGGGGCGGCGTACCACGCGTCGTTGCCGGCGTAGAAGCCGCGGGCGCGGACGACGTACTCGTCGGGGTCGATGCCGGGCTCGTCGTACGACCGCGTCAGGCGGAGCGTGACGGCCGTCACGCCGGGGTCGGTCGGCCAGCCGGAGAAGTCGAACCACAGCAGCATGAAGTCGTTGGCGTAGTCGGTGCCGCCTTCGGTGATTCGGCAGGGGGCGCCGGGCGTGGCGGTGGCGTTGTTGCCGCGGTGGACGGCGACGCTGACCTCGGCCGTGACGAGGTGAACGCCGGCGCGGGCGCCTGCGGGGACGAGCGCGAGGGCAAGGCCAAGCGTGAACGCAAGCACAGCGGGCCGATACGTGGCGCCGGTCATGAGTGGCCTCCCGAAACCGGGGCTCTCGAAGTGCTGCGACTCAATGATAGCGGCGATTCCCAGGGCGTCAAGGGGCGCTTGGCCGCGCTTGACGGCCCCCCGGGCCGCGGCGTAGAGTGTCGCGCCCCCCAACGGAAAGGCCACTCCATGAACCTAATCACCGGTGCGACGGGGCTCCTCGGGAGCCACATCGCCGAACAACTGACGGCCGCGGGCAAGCCCGTCCGCGTGCTCGTGCGCCCTACCAGCGACACGACCTTCCTCGACACCCTCGGCGTGGAGAAGGTTACCGGCGACATCACCGACCCGGCGAGTCTCGCCCCGGCGATGGAGGGGGTCGAAACGGTCTATCACGCCGCCGCCCAGGTGGGCGATTGGGGCAGGTGGGAAAAGTTCGTGTCGGTCAGCATCGACGGCACGCGGAACATGCTGGCGGCCGCCCGCGACGCCGGCGTGAAGCGCTTCCTGTACGTCAGCAGCATCTCCGCCTACGGGCACCCCGACGGCGAGGGGCTGGTGCTCGACGAATCCGCACCGCTGGGCGTTCGGCTGCACAAGTGGAGCTACTACAGCCGGGCGAAGGCGGCGGCCGAGCGGCTCGCCTGGGAGGCCCACGAGCGAGGCGACGTGCCCGTGACCGTCGTCAAGCCGAGCTGGCTGTACGGCCCGCGCGACCGGGCGTCGATGCCGCGGATCATCCGCGCGATTCGGCGCGGCAAGTCGAAGCTCATTGGCGACGGCAGCAACCGGTTGAATCTCACCTATGCCGGCAACGAAGCCGAGGGGTGCATCCTCGCCGCCACGAACGAGAACGCCGTCGGCGAGGCGTACAACCTGTCCTCCGACGGCGCCATCACGCAGGCCGAGTACATGAACAAGATCGCCGCGTGCCTCGGCTGCAAGCCCGTGACGAAGAAAGTGCCGTATCGCGTGGCGTACACGGCCGCGTTCTTCATGGAGCTGTTCGGCCACCTGTTCGGCCGGAAGAAGCCGCCGCTGGTGACGCGGTACTCGGTGTGGCTGATCGGGCGGAAATGCTTCTTCTCGCCGGAGAAGGCCCGGCGGGAATTGGGCTGGCAGCCGACGGTGGGCTACGACGAGGGCATCGAGCGGGCGGTCCGCTGGTGCCTCGACAGCGGCGCGGTGTAAGGCGCAGCCTCTGCGGGACGAGACGACGGAACGGCGACAGCGGGGCCGCGATTCCGGTCTCAGACGGATTCGAACAGCAGGGCTAGTTCGTCGAGGGTGTCGAGGTGGCGGGCGATGCGAGCCCGCCAACGAGCGCCCTCGGCGGAGCGGCGCATCGCGCCGGCTTCGGCGCCGCGTGCGGGGCCTGTCGGCCGGCGCTTCGGCGCGGCCGCGCCGCGCCTGCGAGCAAAGCGCACCTCTTGCGCGGTTTGAGCGAGCGGCATGGGCGGCTCCTCCTGACGAGCGTAGTCTGTCCGGTTGCCGCGGCGGCGAAGAGACCGCACCGTCCCGCGGCGTCACACGGGCAAGGTACGATTCGGGCGCCTGTGCGGCCAACCCGCCGGTTGGCGACGCGGGCGCCCTGGCCGCGCCGACGCGGCGCTTGAGCCTCGCGGGCGGGCGACCTAGGCTGGAGGGAAGCGGGGGCCTCGCCCCGGCCCGCCTCAAGGAGACCGAAGTGAAAGCCGCACTGCTGACCGGGATTCGACAGATCGAGATCCGCGACGTGCCCGAGCCGAACCTGGAAGACCCCGGCGACGTGCTGCTCGCCGTCGAGGCCATCGGCGTCTGCGGCAGCGACATGCATTACTACCGCACCGGTCGGATCGGCGACCAGGTGGTCGAATTCCCGTTCCTCATCGGGCACGAGTGCTGCGGCCGCGTGCTCGCCGTCGGCGACGACGTCTCGCGCGTGAAGGTCGGCCAGCGCGTCGCCGTCGATCCGCTCATCTGGTGCGGGCGGTGCGACCAGTGCCTCGCCGGGCGCGAGCACACGTGCCGCAACCAGAAGTTCCTCGGCTGCCCGGGGCAGGTGGAGGGGTGCCTCGCCGAGCGGCTGATCATGCCGGCCGCGAGCTGCTACCCCGTGCCCGACCCGATGGATGCCGAGACGGTCGCCCTCATCGAGCCGATGACCATCGGCCTCTACGCTTCCCGCCTGGCGGGGGAGGTCGCGGGCAAGCGCGTCGGCATTCTCGGCGCGGGGCCGATCGGCCTGTCGGTGCTGCTGGCGTGCCGGCTGGCGGGGGCGGCCGAGACGCTGGTGACCGAGATCCGCGACTATCGCGCGGCGATGGCCGCTGAACTCGGCGCCGACTGGACGGGCAACGCCGAGAAGACGAACGTGGCGAAGGAGATCCTCGCCCGCCGCCCGGACGGCCTCGACGTGGTGTTCGAGTGCGCCGGCGAGCAGAGCGCCATCGACGACGCCCTTGCCCTCGTCAAGCCCGGCGGCACGATCATGATGGTCGGCATCCCGCCCGAGGACCGCATCAGCTTCGAGATCTCGCGGCTGCGGCGGCGAGAGGTCACCGTCCAGCCCGTGCGGCGGCAGAATCGCTGCGTGGCCGACACCATCGACCTCGTCGCGGCCGGGCGGCTCAACGGCGGGCCGATGATCACCCATCGCTACACGCTCGACCAGACGGCCGAGGCGTTCGCCACCGTCGCCGACTACAAGGACAACGTCGTCAAGGCGATGGTCGCCGTAGAATGAGGCGGCGCGGCGGCGCGGACGACGGCATGGAACTCGCGATCAAGATGCTGGTGGGGGCGGTGGCCGGGGCGGCCGTGGGATTCCTCATCGGACGCGCCCGCGCCTGCTCTGCCAAAGAGTGCAACGTCCGCGCGAATCTGGCCTTTTCCATCGTCGCGGGGGCGGTGTTCGGGGCGGCCGTCATGTACTGGGCCCTCCGCGGCTAGGGGTGGCATTCCGCGGGCGGGCGGGCTATCGTCTTCGCTCTGCCCAGGAGGCGAAGATATGCCCGAACGGCCGAACATTGTGCAGATCGTCGCGGATGACATGGGGTACGGGGACTTCGGCTGCTTCTCCGAAGGCCGCACGCAGACGCCTGCGCTCGACCAGCTCACGGCCGAGGGGCTGTGCCTGACGCAGCAGTACAGCGGCTCGCCCGTGTGCAACCCGTCCCGTGCCTGCCTGCTGACCGGGCGCTACCCGCACCGCACGGGTTCGATCGACACGCTGGAGTATCGCGGGCTGGAGCGGCTGGCGCTTCGCGAGACGACGCTGGCGGACGTGCTGCGGGCGGCCGGCTACCGCACGGGGCACGTGGGCAAGTGGCACCTGGGCGCGTTCGACCATCGCTACCATCCGCTGCGGCGGGGCTTCGACGAGGCGGTGTGCTTCCGCGGCGGCATGCACGACTACTGGCGCTGGCGGCTGGAGTTCGGCGTCAACGTGCAGCGCGGCGACGGGCGGTACCTCACCGACGTATGGACCGACGAGGCGTGCGCGTTCCTCGAGCGCCGCAAGCGCGACGAGCCGTTCTTCCTGCAGGTGATGTACAACGCCCCGCACACGCCGCTGCAATGCCCCGAGGAGGACGTGGCCCCCTTCGTCCAGACGGGCCGGTACGATTACGCCGTCAGCCTCATCTACGGCATGATCCGCCGCATGGACCGCGGCATCGGGCGCATCCTCGAGACGCTCCGCAACCGCGGGCTCGAGGAGAACACGATCGTGATGTTCACCAGTGATAACGGCCCGCAGTTCGGCAGCGGCGGCAACGGCCTCGGTGACACCACGCGCTTCAACTGCGGCTGGCGCGGCTGCAAGGGCAACACCTACGAAGGCGGCATCCGCGTGCCGGGCATCCTCCGCTGGCCGGGGCGGTTCCAGGCGGGGCGAGCGGTGCACGAGATGGTCCACTTCGCCGACTGGTTCCCGACGCTGCTGGCGGCCGCGGGGGTCGAAGTGCCCAAAGACAACCTGCCGCTCGACGGCGTCAACGTGCTGCCGGTGCTGCTGGGCGAGGGCGGCGACGTGTGCACGCGGCGGTTCTGGCAGTGGAACCGGTACACGCCGCTGATCGAATGCAACGCCGCGATGCGGGACGGCGACTGGAAGCTGGTCCGCCCGAAGATCGACGAGGCGATGGCCGTGCCGGACGGGCACTTCGTCCGCACGTGCATGTACGAGCACGAGTACTTCCTCGAGCACGGGCTGATTCAGGAGCCCGACCCCGCGCGCGACGTGCCGCCGCCGCCGCCGGCGCAGCTGTTCAACCTGGCCGACGACCCCGGCGAGCAGCGCGACCTCGCCGGCGAACAGCCCGACCGCGCCCGGCGGATGCTCACCGACCTGGAGACCTGGTTCGAGCAGGTCGAGGCCGACCGCGCGAGCATCGACGATCAGTGGTGAGGGGGCGCGAGGCGCAGCCAAACCAGTTGGGTTGAGCGGCCTGCTGGAAGGAGGCCCCCCGGTTCCGGTATCCTCTTGGCCTGTGTGCATGCCCCGGGCTCCCGCGCTTGGTCGGTGAGGAACTCAAGGATGGAGCATCCCATGCGAGGAAGCTTGGTGATCCCTGCGTTGATGGCCCTGCCCGTCTGCTGGAACGTCGCCGCTGCGGCCGAGCCGGCGCTCCGCCTGCACGGGCTGTTCCGCGACGGCGCGGTGGTCCAGTGCGAACGCAAGCTGCCCGTCTATGGCTGGGCGGCGCCGGGCACGGAGGTGAAGGTCTCGCTGGCGGGGCAGTCGGCCGTCGCGAAGGCGGGCGACGACGGGTGCTGGCGTGTCGAGCTTGAGTCGCTCGCTCCCGGCGGCCCGCACACGCTCGTCGTCTCGGGCGGCGAGCGGACCGTCGAGGTCAAGGACCTCCTCGCGGGCGAGGTGTGGATCGCCTCGGGGCAGTCGAACATGGTAGCGGCTCTGGCCCACTCGGTCGGCGGCGAGGAGGCCATCGCGGCGGCCGACCTGCCGAACGTTCGTTTCTTCCAGGTGCCCGAGCGGCGGGCGCACGATCCGCTCGACGACGCGGGCGGCGAATGGGTACGGATGTCGCCGCAGACGGCCCCGCCGGTTTCGGCCGTCGCGTTCTACTTCGCCCGCCGTCTGCACCGCCAGCTCGGCCGCCCGGTGGGTGTCATTCAGGCCGGGCGCGGCGCGTCGCGCCTGCGCGAATGGATGAACGAGGCCGCGTGGCTGGCCGATCTGTCGGACGAGGAGCGGGCGAAGCTCTGTGCCGAGTGGGACGAGAAGCGTAAAGGGGCGTCCGAGGCCATCGCCAAGGCTAACGAAATCCTGGCCGAGCGAGACCGGCTGATGGAGCAGAAGCTCAGGGAGCTGGAGACGGTCCCGGTCGGCCGGCCGCGGAAGCAACTGGAGCGCAAGATCGACCAGGAGGTGGAATCGAAACTCGGCAAGATGCCCGACGTCGGCAGTCACCCGCGCTGGCTCTACAACGGGATGGTTGCCCCGCTGACCGGCTACGGCGTGCGCGGCGTCGTCTGGTGGCAGGGCGAGTGGGACGCGTGGATGAAGGGCTTCAAGGCCGCCTACGGCTATGAGTTCAAGCGGATGATTCGCGGCTGGCGGAAGGACTTCGGCCGCGACGATCTGCCGTTCCTGTTCGTCCAGCTTCAGTCGAACAAGGTGTTCGGCGGGAAGAACTACCCCGCCGTGCGCGAGGGGCAGCGCAAGGCGCTGGCGCTCCCCCACACGGGCATGGCCGTGACGATCGACGTCTGTGACGGGCTGCACCCGGGCGACAAGGCCCCGGTGGGCGAGCGGCTTTCGCTATGGGCCGAGGCGAAGGTTTACGGCCGCGAAGTGGTCTGCTCCGGGCCGCTGTTCAAGGCGGCGGCGCCCGAAGGCGGAGCGTTGCGACTGAGCTTCGAGCACGTCGATGGCGGGCTGGTGGCCAAAGGCGGCAAGCTGATCGGATTCGAGATCGCGGGCGACGACCTCGCGTGGCGCCCGGCCGAGGCGACGATCGACGGCAAGACGGTGGTCGTCCGCGCCGAGGGCCTCGCCAAGCCCGTGCACGTCCGCTACGCGTACGAGGCGGTCCTCGACCCCAAGCCGACGCTCTACAACCAGGCCGGCCTGCCCGCCTCCCCGTTCACCACCGAGGACGTGGTCAAGGTTCCGAGGAAGAGGCGCGGGCGGTAGCGTACGGCCGAGCCTGCCCATTGTGGCCTGGCCGTGAGTTGGTTCCCCGGGGGCTCGGGCGCCCCGGCTCGTGCGTGTTCGCCGCGGACCGGTCGGCGCCAACGCGTGTATCCGGTCGGGCGGGCTGCTAGGATGGTCGCCCGCGCGCAGCCGCGGCTTTGCGGGGGCCGACCAGGCTGAAGCGAAAGGACCGACCATGTGGACACCGGCGATTCACCTTCAGCTCGCGGCAATTCCCTGTGTCGTCGCGGGCGCATTTCTCGCCTCGACGGTCTCGGCAGAGGCGCCTGCGGGTGTCGCTTGGCCCGGCTGGCGGGGCGACGGCAGCGGCGCGACGGCCGCCGACAAGCTGCCCACGCGGTGGAACGCCGCGACGAATGTCGCTTGGTGCGTCGAGTTGCCCGGCGAGGGCAACTCCTCCCCGATCCTCTGGGGCAAGCGGGTGGTCGTGACGTCCTGGAGCGACGCGGGGCGCAAGCGCCGGGTGCTGTGCTATGAGGCCGAGACGGGCCGTCTCGTCTGGCGCCGTGAGTTCACCGTCGGGGAGCCGGCCAGGACGTACCCCAAGAACGGGTACGCGTCCTCCACGCCCGTCACCGACGGCGAGCGCGTGTATGTGTTCTTCGACGCCCCCGGTCTCGTCGCGATGAGTCTCGATACGGGCGAACTCCTGTGGACGCGGGCGATGGGGGGTTACAAGACGCCCTGGAACTTCGCGGCCTCCCCGGCGCTGGCCGAGGGGATCGTGATCGTCACCTGCGACCATCTCGGCGAGAGCTTCGTCATGGGCGTCAACGCCGCGGACGGCTCCGTGGCCTGGAAGGCGCCGCGCGAGACGAAGATGCAGTTCGCCAGCCCGTTGGTCATCGAGCACGCCGGGAAGAAGCAGGTCGTCGTCAACGGGGGAACGGTGGTCTCCTACGATCCGAAGACGGGCAAGGAGATCTGGCGCTGTCGCGGCATGCGGAAGATGTGCGTCCCCACGGCCGTCTACGCCGACGGGCTCGTCTGGGTCGTCAGCGGGCGCAACGGGCCGATCATGGCGATCGACCCGTCCGGCAAGGGCGACATCACCGAAACACATATCAGGGTCCACGTCAACACCGGCGGGCCGTACGTGCCCTCGCCGGTGGCCTGGGGGAGCATGCTGGTCGTCCCGGGGGATAACGGCAAGCTGACGATTCTCAACGGGCGGGGCGAGTTGGTGTCGACCGAGCGGATGCCGGGGCATTTCAGCGCCTCGCCGCTGCTCGCCGGCGACCGGCTGTACTGGTCGAACGAGGCGGGCCGCACGTACGTGCTCAGGATCGAGCCCTCGATGCGGTCCGGACGCGACCGGATCGACCTGATCCCCATGGGGCGCAACGATCTCGGGGACAGGACATTGGCCTCGCCCGTTCCCTGGGGCAACCGGCTCTATGTCCGCACGGCCTCGAAGCTCTACTGCATCCGCGGCGACGAGCAGGTCGCGGTCGCCGAGACCCCCGGACACAAGGCAACGCTCCAGGATGTCATGGCCGAGTACGACCGGCACAAGGCCGTCAAGGAAGGCCCGGAGATCGCGATTCGCCGCCGGGCCGTCGAGCAAGCCGGGGCGATCCGGACGCCCGAGGCGCGGGCCTTCCTCCTGACGGCCGCGAGGAAGGACAACCACTGGGATGTCTGCGAGGCCGCCGCCAAGAGCCTCGCCGCCCAGGGCGCCGAGGCGAAGGCCGAGCTGGTCGAGCTGCTGGCGAAGGACAAGCGGGAGTTCACCAAGGGGATCGCGGCGCGGGCGCTGGGGGAGATGGGAGCGGGCGAGGCCGTCGAGCCGCTGATTGCCGCGGCCGCGCACAAGGACCCGACCGTCCGGATCGCCGCCTTACGGGCGATGGCGCAAATCGCCCAGGCCGGCCAGGGCGCCGACGCGGTCCACCTCGCGCTGACCGGCGCCCTCGGCGACGGGGAGGGCATCGTTCGGGCCGCCGCAATTCGGGCGCTGGCGACCGTCCACGGCAAGTCGATGCCGGCGGGGGTGCGGAAGGTCATCGAGCCCCTGACGAAGGACGGCAATCCGCTGGTCGTCGAGGCCGCGAGGGACGTCCTCGGCGGCGGCGCGGGGGAGGATACGGTCCCGGAGGTCCGCGTGAAGGCGGGCGGCACGAACGTCGCTGCTGCCGTCCAGACGAAGGAAGTCTCCGTCGGGCCTGTGAGTATGAGGCTCGTGGACGGGGAATTGCGGTACGTTCACGTGGGGGCCGCGGAGGTGATCCGCCGCGTCTACCTCGGCGTGCGAACGAAGAAGTACGACACGATCATGCCGAAGTTCACCTCGGCCCAGACCAAGTACGCCATAGGCTCCTTCTTCAACGCGGAACTGGCCGGCGTCTGTCAAGGTGGCGGGGTGGACTACGGTTACACGGCCAGGATCTCGGGAATCCGGGAGCTTGTCACCGACGGCGACTGCATCATCACCTACGCAATCACCGGAAAGACGAACGCCGACTCCGAGACGCCGCGCATCGGCCTGTGCGTGCTGCTGGGCACGGAGGCGCTGGCGGGTCGGCCCTTCACGGCCGAGATGAAAGAGGGCGAGCCCGTCCGCATGGAGTTCCCCGAACTGCCCCTGCCCAAGCACGGCGTGCTCAAGCAGTGGAAGTCCCTCCGCTACACGTGTCCGGACGGCACGGAGGTGTTCCTCACGCTCAACGGCTCCAAGCACGTGCTGGAAGACCAGCGCGAGTACGCCGACAGCTCGTACAAGGCGTTCGCGGCAATGGACTACCCATACCCGAAGGTCCCGGCCGGTACCGAGGCCACGCAAACGCTGACGATCCGGATCAAGCCGGCCGCCAGGCCATCGCCCGAACCGAGGGGGCCGTGCGAGGTCGCCATCGGCGGCCCGGTGAAGGGTTCGGCCGTGCCGAAGATCGACGCCGACGGCGCCGCGTTCAAGGCCGGCGACTTCATCCGCATCAACCGTAACCGGGAGAAGTTCAGGGGCGCCAAGGAGTTGTCGTGGCACCTGCGGCCGACCTGGCACCTGTTCGATGACGACGCGTGCATGGAGAATCTCCCGGCCGTGGTGGATCAGGTACGGCTGGCGCAAACCATCGCCCCGGACGCCAGGATCACCATCGGCCCGATCCGCATCGACGCCCCCTATCCGCGGGGCAGGCGCGATCCGCGGAACGGCACGGCGTTCGGCGCCGCCTGGACGGCCGGGCTGGTCAAGTACCTCGCGCTGGCGGGCGTGGCCGAGGCCAGGTTCGACGTCGGTTCGATCGCGAGCGCCTCATCGCCGAGCGGTCCCGGCCCCGCGCGGGCCATGCAGGAGTGGCTGGGCGGGCATGCGGGCGACCCGCTGCTGGCGACGACGGTGACCGGCCCGCCGCCGCTGCCGGTGGACGCCTTCGCGATTCAGGGCGACCAGGCCGCGACGCTCGTGCTGGTGAACAAGACGGCCACGGAGCAGTCTGTCCGCGTTCCGCGGGCCTTGGCCGAGCCGAAGGCGGTCCGCCCCCGGGAACTCAAGCTCAAACCGTACGAAGTGAAGATCGTCGAGTTGAAGGGCACGGAGTAGGGCGGGCCTGCCGGCGGGTCCACCGGTGTCTCGGACCCCGTGTCCGCACGAGTTGGCCGAGCACATCCGCCCCGGGTTTACCGGCTGCGGCCGGCGCGGTCCCAGCCCTCGAACGTCTCGGTCAGCCGCGCGACGATGTCGGGGCATTTCTCGTACAGGTTGGTCTGCTCGACGGGGTCCTCGGCGAGGTTGTAGAGCTGGCCCGGCGGGTCGGACGGGCCGAAGTGCTCGATGCCCGGCCGGCCGACCCACCCCGCGCCGATGCCGCCGCCGCCGCGCCCGAGGATGAGCTTCCATTCGTCCGCCCGCATCGCGAACATCTGCCGCATCATGCTGTCGTGGACCACGCCGGGGCGCAGGTTGCCGCCGCCCGCCTGCCCGAGCAGCGCCGGCAGCATGTCGAAGCTGTCCGGGCCTTCCTCGTCGGCGAGCGTCGCCCCGGTGAGCGTCGCCAGCGTCGCCAGCATGTCCGTCAGCGCGATGAGCTGCCCCGAATCCTGCCCGGCCGGGACCTCGCCCGGCCAGCGGGCGATCAGCGGCACGCGGTGCCCGCCCTCGTACACCTCGGACTTCTGCCCGCGGAACGGGCCGTTCGACTTGAGCCCCTCGTTATCGACGAACGCGGCCGGGCGGTGGTGCTCCGTGGCGCCGTTGTCGCTGGTGAAGAACACGAGCGTCTTCTCGGCGAGCCCGAGCCGGTCCATTGCGGCCAGCACCTCGCCGACGGACCAGTCCAGCTCGTGCACGTAGTCGCCGTAGACGCCGCAGTCGCTCGTGTCCGCGAAGTCCGGGTGCGGCACCAGCGGCGCGTGCACGTTCCGCGGCGCGAAGTACAGAAAGAACGGCTTGTCGCCGCCGGCGTGCTTCTCGAGAAACCCCACCGCCTCGCGCGTCAGGTCCTTGGTCACTTCCTCGTATTCGTAGACGGCCGCCTCGCCGCCCTGGGTCTCGAGTTCCGGGTTATGTGTCCGCGGCCGCCGCATGAAATCCACCATCCACTCGGGTTTCGGGTCGAGGACGATCTCCATCGGGTCGGCCGGGTCGAGATTCACCACCTCGTGGTCGCGGATATAGACGTGCGGCTTCTGCCCGATGGCGGGCACGCCGAAGAACGTATCGAACCCGGCCTCGCACGGGCCCGGCGCGATGGGCCCGTTGAGGCTGAGCCCGCGCAGGTCGTCCCAGCCCTCGCAGCCCGGCCGGCCGAAGCCGAGGTGCCACTTGCCCACCAGGCCCGTCGCGTAGCCCTGGCGGCGGAGCATCGAGGCGACGGTGGTCTGGTCGTCTTCGATGAGCATGGGGTCGTGCCACCAGATGCATCCGGTACGGGCCCAGGTTCGCCAGCAGTAGCGGCCGGTGAGCAGCGAGTAGCGCGTCGGCGTGCAGACGGAGCTTGGGGCGTGGGCGTCGGTGAATCGCAGCCCCTCCCGGGCGAGGCGGTCGATGTGGGGCGTGCGGACGCGGTCGGCGCCGTAGCAACTTACATCGCCGTAACCCAGGTCGTCGGCGAGGATGATCAGGATGTTCGGCTTGCGCGGGGCCATGGGGTTTCCTCTCGTCGCCGGCGCCCTTCGACGCGGCGAACGGGAAACGGTAGCGCAACGGACGCGGACAGTCAAGCACGCTCAGCGCTTGCCGGGCGTCATGCGTGAGCATGCCTTTGCGGCAGCTGTGGGAGCGCTGCTGGGTCCTGGACTGCGACGGCCGCTCAGCCCAAAGGGCTGACATTCGCCAGCCCCCCTTGGGGGCAGGCAGGGCAGAGCGACCGCAGGGAGCGCCGCCCTGGGAAACGGGACGCACCAACAACGTGAAGCCCTGAAAGGGCGCAACAGAAAGGGGCCGCCCATGCCGCAGTCGCTGGCGAAGGACCTCCTGCATGTCACGTTCAGCACCAAAGGTCGCCGAGAAGGTACATCCGCAATCAGGAAGCGCACCATCGGACAATGACTTTCGAGGAGGAGTTCCGAGCGCTGTTGCGGAAACACGGGATCGATTTCGACGAGCGGTACGTGTGGGATTGACGGGTCGCGCCCCTTCAGATGGGTATGAACGGGCGGCGGCGTTTGCCGGCACGAAGAACTCGTTGCCCCTTGTGTCGAACGAGCTCAGCATTGGGCCTGCCCAGACACAGAAGGAGCAACGAGT
>Ga0272442_10000183_pt1 | contig 104025 bp, 84 predicted proteins | sample SSMForm2O_FD_200262 | JGI IMG/M metagenome (GOLD analysis project Ga0272442, IMG submission 200262) | Marine sediment archaeal communities from Little Sippewissett salt marsh, Falmouth, MA, United States - SSM-Form-2O | ecosystem: Environmental > Aquatic > Marine > Wetlands > Sediment ...
AAATCGCTTGACTTTAAAAAATAGCGTCTATATTATATCGCTAACACTCAGTACAGGTGGGGAATAATTTTGACCCTGCACTGGGGAATTATATTGGACCTTGACACCAGGCTTTGAGACTGTGAAAAACGACTTGAATATTTCACATAAAATCGACAAATTGTTATCAAAAATCAAGGGATTTTTATGAATTATATTCAGGATTGTGACCGAGAACAGATGCTATTACTGCCAGAAATTATGGAGGGCTATATCACTGAACATAATCCAGTATGCTTCATTGAATATACAATACTTGACATTCTATTCATATTTTATTTACATTACTATTTATCAACATAAACGAGTTAAATATTATAATATATCTGCAAAATGTTTATTTTATACTGATATATTTTTATAATCTTACATTCAATTTAATTATTTATATATTCGCGAAATACTATGAAATCATTGGTCACTTTATCTTATATCTATTTAATAGTACTATTTTCAAATTTTGCTCCGATTTCTTCATTTGCAATCGATGAGACATATATTCACTGTGAAAATAAGAGAATTTCTAGACTTTATAATACAATACAGCGTTATGCTGATAAGAAAATAATAACCAAACTTTCTACAAATGATATTTATACCAACGATTTACAGATTACCAGAATAAATTTTCAATATAAAGAAAAAGTGTATGTTGCAAAAATTGAAATCGATCATACAAACCTTATAACGCATATTGGATTAGATTTATTTAATGATAATGAAGGTGAACTGGATATTCAATTAATAAAATTTATTGAACAATTTTGGTTATATTTTTTATTTGAAAATCATGACATTTTAATCAATAATCTATTGACTGAGAATATAAATATTTATTTAAATAATTTATCATTTGGTTCGGTGTTAACAAGAAAAAAGCTGCCAATAATTTCAACTGTTTTAGACTGCAATCATTTTACATTAAAAAAAGAAAAAGGTAATTATTTCGCTCACTGGAAGGATAATAATAATATCGTTTGTATGAAATTTCCTTCACGTCAATGCTTAATTTGGGGAGTGGAAAAAACAGAATTGGATTCGTTGCTAATTAAAAATCTCCTTCTTTTCATTGATGGAAATCAATTTATCAATATAAAAAAGAACATGATTCAGATAAATGATAAGCATCTAACACATCATATGGATTCAGTTTATAAAATGGCAGGGGAAATTTACCTTAACGAAATATGCTCTGACCGTTATTATATAAAAAATAATAATATAAATAAATTACTATTCAATGAAAATTTCCCGAAGGAATCCATAACAAATCTTTTTTTAGAGCCAGAGTGCCTTAATCATCAGATTCAAATAGATTTAGAGATCAAATCCTGTAATGAAAAACTATCCATTTCTTTGCAGAACTTAATATCATTCTTCAAACAACAACATAATGTTTATATAGGATTTGAACATATTAATTATGCAAAGGCAAAGTTAGTTGTTGTTTTTGAAAATAATATATATAATCATATCCATTTATTAACAACACACTTTCCGTTACTCTATTTAAAACATAATGAAAAATATATCTTACAGGCTCAACTTTTCACGACAATCCCAAATGATAACGTTAAAGAAATATTTGGAACTACAAAAATAAAATGCAATGGATCAAATAAAAACAAAATCAATATTACTATTCAATAAATTGAATTGTAAAGGAATTGCGATAATGAATACTATTTGCCAGAACTTAAATAGCCGATTAAAATTAATAGGGGCATTATCTGTTCTTCTTTTATCTCATTCATTCCCATTGCTATCTCAATCAGAACGTACTATAAAACTTTCCGGTGATTATTATTGGGGAGAAGCTCACGATCATTCAGATTTACTGGCAAAAAAAGGGGCCCTGCAGGATTTAATGTTTAAAATTCAAGTGACTGTAAATGCCAAACTCACTTCTGAGATAACTGAAGAAAACATGGATTTTCAGGAAAAAACAAATTCCGTTGTGTCTACTTTTTCAAGTATAACCCTATCAGGTATAGAATACATGATTAATGAAAACAAGGATATCTACACGGCAATTGCATATATATCAAAAGAGAATTATCAAAAGAGTATTGATAAAATATCTCTGGAAGTTATTGAATTAATTCGTTTATCTGAAAAGCAGGAGTTAGAGAATGGTATCGATAAAGCCATTCAAAATTATTATATTGCATACTTGAAAACATTTTTATGTCCGGAACCTATTTTCTATAAAAGTCAAATTGATAATATTGTGTACAGAAATATTCAACCTTTTTTATACTCAAAAATTGAAGCATTTTTAGATGAACTCACAATTGAACCAGAAAATCCGAGAATCGATGCTTCAGTCGGTATGGTGACAATTCCGATAAAAGTAAATTATCACAGCAAACCTGTTAATGATTTATTGGTAAATATACGAAATGAGGCCCGGCAAACAATAATAAACGGCAATGCTGAACTATTCTTATACAGTCTCCCCTCTTCTGCAGAAGTAAATCATCATATTGCTATTGAATTAAAACTTGATGAAAATTATGCAAATAATGTAATTGTTGATTTAAGTAAAACTCAGCGTATTATAAAACAAAAAAACATTACAATTGATTTCAGAGATGTTATTGAAATAAATTTTAACGTCGAAAAACAAATGTCGGATGCTTTAAAATTTAAACCCGTATATCGAAATTTGAGTATTTCAGATTTTTTCTGGGATTTTGGCGATAATAGCACTTCTCATGAACAATCACCCGCACACTATTACAAAAATGATGAATTTTATTTTGTTACATTGACATTAAACCAATCGCAACAATTATCAGTGACAAAAAAAGTATCTGCAAATGCAGATATTTTTCCGTCCAAGAATCAGATATTCGCAAATGAAACTCAGCAACCGGATATTACGAAACAAACCAATAAAGAAATTATTGATCCATTATTACATGAAAAAAATTATTCAGATCTTATAAAAAAATTAACTATATTAAAGAAGCAGGGAAAACTGATGTTTGGCAAAAAATCTGTTTTTATAAAACCCTCTAATTGCTATATATTTATTGTTGAACCCCAAAAGAAATTGATCATTGCTGTTTTAGATAAAGGCAGTAATGCAAGAAAAAATTTATTGACTCAAGAGATAATAAGTGACTTAAATACACAATATAAAGGAATGATTCCAATTTATGTGGAGGTCAGTTTATGAAAAAAAATCTGATACTTTTATTTTTATTTATAATTTCTAATGTAAATGCTCAGCATCGCACTCAGGTATTTTTATCACCTTTTGGAAATGATAATTTACTAAAACAAATTGAAAATAGTGCATCATATATATTAACCGAGTTTAATAAAGCGTGTTATGAACATCGGCAGCTATCGATGGACAATAATTATTTAACAGAATCCGGTATTAAAACAATATCATCCATATGGCAGACCAAACAATTTTATTGTGATAATGCTGAAATAATCAGTCACGCGGTTAAACGAGCAGATGGAGATTATGAACTGCGCGAAATTCCTGTTTCCATAAAAATTTCTGATGACAGCCTTCAACATATTGATGCTGTACTTATATTTACCACAACAGGTGTTGTTAATAATTTCTATTTTGGATTAGAATCACGACGATATCGTGATCTTCTGCAACAAAGCAAAACGGTTCGGGAATTTCGCCGCCGACAAATAATTCTTGATTTTGTTGAAAACTATCGCACTGCATATAATCGTAAAGATTTGAAATTTATTAAAAATGTTTTTTCTGACAATGCATTAATAATTGTTGGCACTGTGATCGAAGTTCAAGATGACAACAATGATTTCTTGGAAAAAAATCTGGGTGTACAAAAGGTAAAATATGTAAAACATAGTAAAATATCTTACCTGAAATCTTTGGATAGAATATTTAAAAAGAATGATTTTATAAATATCGGATTTGATGAAATAGAAATTTTTCAGCATCCCGTTCACAATCGTATTTATGGAGTCACTTTATTACAGAAATGGACCTCAACAACATATTCCGATGTCGGTTATCTATTTTTAATGGTTGATTTTGTAAATGAAAATAATCCTTTAATCCATGTTCGGACGTGGCAGCCGGAACAATTTACATCCGATGAAGAAATTATTGGTTTGGGCGACTTTGAAATCATTCAATGAACACATAAAATTGGAGAGAACGATGACTAATTATTTTAAAGTAATAATAATTCCATTACTAATGCTTATCGTTGCTGTAAACGGATATGGCCAGATAAAAGAATTCGAAATAAAAGATCTGGAGCAGGAAAAAGTAATTCCTATTTTCCCAAACCATCCTGAAAAAGCAGCATTGATTTTTTATTGTCCATTCGAATTAGAATTTACCTCAAATATGGGTGGCATTATTGAGAAAAAGCAACAGCAGGATAATAAGTGTATTTTAATTATTGAACCAATAATACAAGTGATAACAATCAAGAGTTTAGGCTATAAAGAGAAAAAATTTAAAATTCCCAAATTAAATGCAAAAGACGTGCTGTATTATTCTGTTGAAACGTTAAGTGGTTTTCTGGAAATCAGTACAACTCCGGAAAGTGGGGCAGAAATTATTGTAAGGGATGCAGATACAAAACAAATTATTATAAAAGGAGAATCCCCAATTGAGGAAAAAATAAATGCGGGTTCATATTTAATAGAAGTCTCAAAGAAGGGATATGTCAATCAATCAATTGGAAAAGAATTCCTTTTCTCAACTGAGAAAAATGAAAAACTGCCCATACATATGGAAAAAGAGAAATATCAATTAAGTATTTACGGTACCAGTGGGGCCAGCGTCAATATTGATAACAAATTTGTCGGCAGAATTCCTGTTGAAAATGAAGTTGAGGCGGGAACCCATTTTATTTTCGTAGAGAAACAGGGCTATTTAGGTGCCAGTAAAGAGATTAAAATAGAAAACAACCAGACCATCAGTTTTGATTTAAAGAAAACTTTTGATAATGCATCATATTTTGAAGTGAGAGGGGACTATGTCTATTTTAATAAAAATCTTGATGACATTGATGCTCAAATACGAGATAATGCCTTTGGGATTGAATTGACCTTTTTAATGAGAAAATTCAGAATTTTATCCTCATATGAGATGCATAACTATCAATACAAAATTACATCTTTGTATGATTATAGTGATGATTCATGGTCTGAATCTGATAAAAGAAATACAATTTATACCAGTTTAAGCTGGCTGTCAAATTATCAAAATCTGACATTGCTGATGGGTATCAAGTATTCATCAGAAACATCACCCGATGCGGAACAGGCAGCAGAGATCGGAACTTCAGGAGAGTACTCAACAGCGACGGGTATCGGTCCACGTTTTGATATTGCTTTCGGAGATTTAAAAAGAAATTATCTGTTATTAATGTATCAAGTAGATAAATTCTCTGATTTCACAGTGGGCACATTGGGAATGAAAGCAAGTATGGCATTTCCAGGAAATAGTGGAAATGCATGGCTGGCCAGTGTATCCTGGGAATCTTCTTATCAGAAGGAATATATGAAAATATTTGAATATAATTTTTTCAGATTATATGTGGGCTATCAATTTGGATTATAGAATATATGTTAAACATTTGTGCTTTGAGGAATGAATAAACGACCCTATGTGTTTATTATATTGGAGAATTCAAGTTCCAAGTGAAACTTTGATATTTACAAATTATTCTAAAGGTATTTCATAGTCTATTAGTTCAATCGGGTCTTCCGACTCCTTTTTTTTGTTAGAGCACATTAGTTAAATATCTATCGATCCAATAATTCGGCTTTCTATGCTGATGGGCAATTGCTATTATATAAATGTGATCTTTTTCAAGTGAATATAGAATTTTATATGGAAATTTATGTAAAATATATTTTCGAATATATTGAGTTACAGTAGGCCAAGCTGTAGGATAGTCAAGTATACGATTTATTGATTTCTTAATTTCTTCTTTAAAATTATTACCTAATCCAGATAATTCAAGATTATAGAAATCAACGGCATCATTGAGTTCATCTCTGGCAAGCTCATTAAATATAATCTGCATTAAACTTGCTCTCCAAAGATTTCACTGTAACTTACTCCTTTAATTTTTCCTCCCCGATATGCATTAAGCCGTTTTTCAGCTTCTTCAGTCCAAATCTGGTCAATATTTTTATCTGGTTCATCCAGACTTTCTATTAATCCCTCTAATAAAATTATTTTTTCCTGGGGTTTAAGCTCCAAAGCTTTTTTCAATAATTCTTTGCTGGCTTCCATATTTATTACCTCAAAATTATGTGTATTAATATCATAGTAAATTTAATTATATTTTCATCAATTGTAAATATTTATTCTATTGCTCCAAAAAGACTGTATGAAAACAGGCAAGGCGCTTCTGGAATTTTATTTGTTTACATCACTCTCACCCGGACCACCCGACCGTCTGTTCAAGTTTCAGTTGTAAAAGCTACTTTAAAAAAATCATTTTTTTGATGGCATTATATTGTCCGGCTTGAACTTTACAAAAATAAATACCGGAACTGACTTGATTGCCTAATTTATTCCGGCCATCCCATGGCATTTCATAGAAACCGGCGGTTTGTTTTTCATCAACCAATGTAATTACTTCTTTTCCCAACATATTGTAAACGATCAATTTGACATTCATTCTCTCAGGGAGAGTATATTGTATTGTCGTCGATGGATTAAATGGATTCGGGTAATTTTGTGATAAATTAAAGACACCGGGAGAATTGTTTTCCTTATTCACATCGAGCATTAAACTATCCCCGGTAGTAAATATAAAACAATCTTCCGCAGTAAACGGTTTTAGCGTTTTAATGAAAAGAGTATCTCCATTACCATGTGTATATATCGTTTCATTTGTAAAGAATAAATCCCATGAAAACAGTATTTCACCATCTGAAACAGACTCAACAAGGATTAATTCATCATAGGGAGATAATGTTTGACTATTGTCAATATCTACAAATATAAAATCAGTAAATCGTGCGGCAGTAATGTTATAAATCCTGAAATTGACTGGAATCGATTCCACAGAATATTCTGGTATTGCAAGAGATGAATCGATAATACCATCAGCAAACTCGACTCGGTAGTCACTGGGTTGAGGAATTCCTAACAGATGATCTGAATTAATCCAGGTATCCAATGGGTTCATATAAAAATTGTAAGCTTTCAATGAATCTGACCAACAGGATCCTTCATCATCTGGTTGAGCCGGATTGATATCATGGACCAATAATCGCACTCCATCAAATGTTGGAGATTCTGCAGAACTATCGAGTTGGGTACAATTGGATAATACATACTCTGCAGTATTTAAATCCTGTACGCTATAAGATTTTGACATTCCATCGACATGAAACGTCACTTTGTACGGATGTCCGTTCAGTGCAGAATTATCGACAACACGGACTTCAAATTGTCCGCTTCCCTTCCCGGTAATATGTGACTTCAGATTCGCTGGCAGATCCGGAGTATCATTTGAAATAATAAATGGTTCGCTTATTTCGGAGTTCGTTTTATTCCCATCAGTGACTGCTAATTTAAGAAGGGCGCTTTGAGAATTAGGTAATTGTACTGTATTGATTGTATAACCGCCGGAGCTGGAAAAAGAAGCCAATTCATGCCAGACTGTATCAGAAATACTATGGGTCGTGCTGTAAACCATTTTTATTGAAATTTCATCCCCGTCGGCATCTCCGGCAAGCCAGCTGACAGATAAATCTCCGGTTACAATTTCTTCATGACCGGGCACATCTGTAAACATTATTTGAGGAACAGCTTCATTCGAAGTATTCATCGTGAACAAATTTGATGAAGACACTTTAAAAGGTTGATACGAATGATGCAACAGTATTTTGTAAAATATTCCATCGTGTTGATTACGAATATCCCAAACATAATTCGACTCAGATGCTGGAAGAACATCGACAATATTCCATGTGCGTTCATTATCATTTGTGTATTTTATAATGATTTCACCCTCAGGTTCATTGGAATTCCAAGATATATCCAAAAAATTTCCGGAGTATTCTCCTGATTCAGGAGCAGTCAAAATCAGGTTTGGTTCGGCTTGAATATTAAAATTCATCGCGTTAAGTGCCTGAATTTTCATTTGCATTTCTTCAGGAGTATCGGCAAACACCAGTCCTAACAGCACTTTTTGTTGTTCATCAGGATTAAGATGAAAATATCCGCTTCCGAATAAGTAATCTCCGTCTTCACCATTTAACAGATGTCCATCGGAGTATGAGTCAGAAAGTTCAAAGTAGCCGGGTCTCATCCTGCTCCATAATTCTTCATCGTCCCCCAGGGGTATGTACATCGGTGAAACAAAGTAATAAAAACTTGTCAGTCCGACCTCATCGAGATTATTTCCGTTTTCATCAATGAGCGGGTCATCTAATCCCTGTCCTGAGATATAATCCACATATTGGGTGGGTTCTAAAGTGTTTTGTATATGAAAAGGTTCAACGAGATGGGCCCTGTCGAAACTGTAATGCAATGTATAATTTTCATCAATTAAACCATCAAAGTCGTTATCGATACCATCATAGGATGTTTCTGAATCCGGATTTCCTTCCTGTACAACAGTCGCACCCGGCACAATAGTAAATGTTTCGCCACAGGTTTCAACAGTCAATTCCTGGCCAGGTACAGTTACAACAGTTCTGGTATAGTTATCATCGATCAATACAATTTGATCGTTCGTATTAATCATTCGTTCATCAAAATCAGATTCTGTAAAATAGGGTGCGGAACTTCCTGATACATTTGCATTGTCCCGGTCGTTATCGATCCCGTCAAAAGGATTTCCCGGAGTTTGAAGAAGAACAATTGAAGCATAGCCCACATCGCCTTTCCAAAGAGGATTATCTGAAACATCCATATTAAAATCCCAGAAATAAGTTGCGTTCGTGGCAATATCGAAAAAACAGGCATCATCATCGTATTCATGGGCAGAATGATCGGTAGAAGTAATACCGATATAAGTACCGTTTAAACCCCCAAAGACAAGTTGATGAAATGGTGTTGTCCCTTCATTCGTGATCATATATTCCATGAACAGCACATCCTCAAAACCGGCAAAGTCAAACTGTCGAAACCGGCTTTCAACTTTAAGTCCTAAACCGTTTCGAGCCAAATCATTTGAATCCGGTTTGAATGCCGCACTCCAAATATTATTCAATTCGTAGTTGAATTCTTCATCGTTATTATCGTCCATAATGAAATAACATTCCGTTGCACCTTCAGTATCAAAGGGCCAGGTCCCCCATTCTGATGGCCAGGTGACGGGATTATCACTCATGGCAATATGTTCAGAACCCAAACCGAATGGTTCAAATCCCCAAAACCGTCCTGTTGGTGACAGTTCATTTTGTGTTGTTGGGCGGGACACAGGACATATTTCCACGCTGGAAAATTCGAAAGAATTAGTTTTGAGTTGAGTGCCGATCATAATACTAAAATCTCCGATATAGCCATTTTCCGGGTGTTTCCATGCTCCCCGCGCTTCATTATTCAGCGGCTGTCCAATCACCCCCCAGTTCCCGAAAACGGTAGTTACCTGATTTCTATTCATTATGTTATGTCTTCGATACTCTATACTGCTTTGACCAAAAATAATAGCTGCGATAAATAACAGGCAACATGTAAATTTAGAGATTCGCATAATCATCCTCTTTTAATTGATACATTCCGATTGATTCAGAAAGCCTGACAGTATAAAGGGCCGCAATATCGGGACGGATACCTTCGACAAATACTGCATCATCAATATAAACCAATCCTGGACCTTCACCTGTAACAGGGTCACGATAAATTTTGAGTGATTGCACGCCCACATCATCCACTGCCCGGCCGGACACACTGACAGATCCACTGACTGTTGATCCGTGGACAGGTGTATCAAAACTCACAAAAGGAGGATCGTCACCAAAAGCGGATAGAGAGAATAGTAAAAATATCCATATCAGGATAAAAGGAATTCTTTTTAATTCGACATACATGGGATTAAATCTTTCCTATTTCTGTTCTTGAAGTTCAAAGCTGCCATTAAAACCTGATCTATTTAACTCCCGGTGGCAAAAGAATAGTGAAATTGAATAATAATTCAAATGTAGTATTTTAAACCGAAGATATCAATAAATACTTATTTAAAATAACGATGCGAAATGAAAGGTTCATCCTGTGAGATAATATTTATAAAATTTTGCAACTGATCGCCCTGGATTGTGAAATCCGGGGCGAATTCTTTCGGGGCCTCTGCCCTTAATTCAATAATTATTTCATATCACAATTCAACTGAATTATTCGATGATCATTTAAAATCCAAACTCGGACACTACTGTATTTTCAATCCTCAGATCTTTCCATAAAACCTTTGCGAACAGGATTATCATGTATATATTTACGATTTGATCCCGCGACATAAGAGATCATATAAACCTGTCAATCTGACTTTCCCGGGTTGAAGCATCAAGTAGACAGTATACTAATGATTGTTTAAAAGTAACTGGAATTGACATTTATTCGACTATAACCCGGGTTCTTCCAATCACTAACTTTTCAAAACCAGAAATTGACTTTCCATCATGATTTTGCAAAACCAATTTATTCTCATCAGTCTGCACCTCAACATTTGTTGATCCACATTCGAGAGCTTGAAAATTGATCGATGCCAATTTTCCAGAACCATCATTTCCTGTTTCACCTGCTTTTTTTGAAATGCCTATGCTGACCAAACCAGGATCTAATTTTATTATAGAAACAACGTCGTCACCCAAAAAATCACCTAAGAATCCTTCAGTGGCTTTTATGAGATTTGAATCGTATATTAATTCAAAAGAGGTTCCGAATAAATCATCTACATTCTCAACTTGAATATCGATCGAAAATGTCTGATCTTGACTCAACTCCGATAGTACTGGATTCATCCATAAAGTTGGTTCGGTAAATTTATACAGCGCAACAATCACGCAATCTGACACACTTTCATTTCCAGCAATATCAATCACTTTTAAAGACAGTGTAAAAAGATTACCTTCATCCAGGTGAGTGGTATCCCAAAAGTATTCATATTGTGGTTTATCATCAGAAAACTCAAAGTTATTATTAATATAAAAACAGACTTGATCAATTCCAATATTATCGTTGGCATCTACACTGACCTGAACACTATCTGAAACAATACTACCGTGGATGGGATTTGTAATCTCAGCATTCGGAAGGCTATTATCTATAGTGACTGTGACAATCTCAGATATGCCTTCATTCATTTTAAGATCATATGTTATAACATATAATGAACAAATTGTCTCATCATTTAATGGTGTCGTATCCCAATCGTATATGTAAGGTGATTCTGAATCCTTAAAAACAAAAGTGCTGTCGATATAGAACTGAACGTTTTTAATACCGATATTATCATTTGCATCTGCAATAATTTTTACATTACCTGAAACAATTGTATCATTTGATGGACTCGTAATCGAAACAGAGGGCACAGTTGTATCATCTGGAGCTGTTGATTGCTTTTCAGTACATTTGAACATTGAGACAAACATTAGTAAAAAGAGCAAATAGGTTATTGCGGGTCTATTTATATTAAACATACAATTTCTCCTTTACTGGTTCCAATAAATCTATCCAGTTGGAATAAATATTTACTTTAGAAGTATTAATTTTCTGCATGAGTGAACAGTACGACCAATGTTTAATTTATAAAAATAAATTCCACTGGCCGCTTCTTTCCCATTTTCGGTTTTCCCGTCCCATTGAATATTATAGTTCCCAGAAGATTGTTTTTTATCGACTAATGTCTTTACTAATTCCCCTTTAAAATTGTATATTTTCAAAGTGGTGTTCATGTTATTATTCGTATGGATTGAATATTGAATATGTGTTTGAGAATTAAATGGATTTGGGAAGTTTTGGTGCAGCACGGCAGCCGTTGGTATAATAATAGAATTTTCTATTATATTTAATAACAGATTTTTAATTTTTTTACTTGCCTCATCATTTTGAAAACTGTGTACTGCTTCATACATTTCAATATATATTTTCTTTTTATTCAAATTATTATCTGAAACAATGCTTGTACTATCCATATGCCAGTTTCTTGCAATTGGTAAAACATCATATTCATTAATTATTCCATCGCCATTACCATCTGCAAAAACTGCTTCTTTGATATCCCAATGATTCAGAATTTTATGGGGATTCCAATTTGTTGTGGTATCAGTACGAGCAAAACCTCTTTGGTGCCAAAATTTACCGACAGGCAAAATATCTGAGGCATCAACGAATCCATTATTGTTATTATCACCCGGCCAGACAGAAACGATATTATAATTAACAATATGTGGACCACCGTAAGCTCCAATATCATTATTAACAGAACCCATGGCAGGCATGAGGGCGCTTCCAGGATTATTTGGGTCTTCTGCATCATTATATTTTATATCTGGATTGCCGGCGTCAATACAGGGAGACCTGGTTTGTAAACGATAATCACTATTTTGAGAATCCATAAGATAAGGATTGCTTATGATGTTAAAAAAATTATCACAATCATTTCCATTCGCATTCTCTTTCGTTATGGTTCCTAATTCAGCAACATCAATTCCGCCAAAACTTTTGGTACGATTTCCATTTCTGTATAGGTTGTTATATTCAATATTTTTAATACCGGATTTTTCAAAATAAATGCCATAATCCCCGTTGTGGGAAATGATGTTATTCATGATCATTATATGGTCGGTTGAACCGCTAAGCATAATACCATATTCATTATTATCAACAATTGCATTATTATGAAACGTTATATCAACATCCAGTTTGGCATGGTATGGTTCTTCAAAATGGATACCAATGTTATTATTCGAGATAATATTATTTCGAATAGTAATAATACCATCATCTGATAAATAACTACCAGCTTCTATCTCAATACCTGCATTAGATTGTTTTCCATTTTCTTTGATTATATTATTTTCAATAATACATGAAAAATCACCATATATACCAGATGCCCCATATAAAATATTTATCCCGTCACCTTCATTACTTTTAATCATATTACTTCTTATTATTACTTCTGAATCCGTTGCATAGATTCCGGAAGAACAATTATAAATAATATTGCCCTCTGCAAAGAGATCAGTAAAGGCTGCACCGACACCGCTACCGAATTTATTTTGTGAGTCTCTTTCTGTATTATAGAATATATTATTAATTGCTACTATTTCACTCGAATATCCATAAATACCAAAATGGTTATTTATAAACTTGTTCCCTATTATGATTAGCGAGTCATCTTCAGTTGATATAGTCGATGAAACAGCGTATTGAGAGTTGTCGTAAAAACCGCAATTCAGTATTTTTACGAAAAAAGAATTCCCCATACACCATATTCCGCCATAATAGGTATTAATGTCATAAGCGCCTGTATACTCAATAATGCAATATTCCAGAAGAATATTTTTTATTGTCCTTCTGGTAGAAAAATCCTGATCATAGAACACCAAACCTCTCCAATCCCCCATAGATGGAATGGGTGCGTTGGATGTAAAGACAATGGAATCCGATTCTGTACCTATTGCTTGTAATTCACCTTCAACAAGAAACTGATAATCCCTTTCGAATCGAATCTGAACGCCGGGTTCGATTTCAAGAGATTCTCCCGATTTTATTCCAATGTCAGATATCGCAAAGTACGGATTTCCCTGCTTTTCCAATTTTCCGCTTACATAGCCAGACAAAGCGGTTCCATTGCCTCTCCAGAATACGATATCATCGACATAAGCTCCTTCATCATATGACGACACTGAATTTGAATCACTGGTAAAACCGAATGCAATCCAGACTGAATCATTGTTAGTAAGGTTTCCAAGTTCAGGAACCTGAGTTAAATCAAATACTTCATACTCCCAGACAAGAGAGGTGCCTCCACTTACAGCATAACCCGAAAAGTTTTTACCATCTGTCGAGGCTAACCAGTAGAACCAGTCATGATTTTCTTCAGTTCTGGCCTTATACTTAAAACTCAGGCAAGCAAGATTTGATTCTGACAAATCATATGGACCCGAAATCATTTTTGCATCCATATCAGGTTCATACTTATCAATACCCCAATTTTTTCGAGCACTTCCAACACACCAACAGCTATTTGTCGCCCTCACCGAATTTTCCCAGATTCCTTTGTCCCAGGTTGGTTTGCCTGAAAGCTGCCATTTGCTGCCGGGGAATCTGCTTTCAAAATCTTCTGTAAGTAAAATATCAATCAAATTCTGACTGAATTTAGATTTATTGGTACGCGTTAATTCAGTCTTTGTTTTTAATGTGAGTTTCTTAAAAAATCTGCTTACTGCTATTTTTTTGATATTATTACAATGTGCTAGAGTATCTGGGATTTTCATTTTTGGTTCACATATACCAAGATATCTGAAATTCAAAGATATCAAAGATTTTTGAGCTTCATAAGACAAGGCTTTATTATTATTAAAGGCATAAAGCTTATATGCGCATATTAAAGTGATAAAAAAAAGCCCATTAGAAAATAAAATCCTTTTTAACATCTCACGACTCCTACATCAATATAAAATTTACTTGACCAAATAATCGACATACCTTATTAACACTGTAATACGTTCATGCGCATCTCAATGTATCACACACATAACGACCATCGCTTAAGCATGGTCTAAAACCTGGGCGAAAAATTTTTCGTCCCTACGACCGAACTTTTTTATTCGCCAGGCTTTATGGCGGGATTCGGGAAGCATGCCACAGGATCTCTATTGGATTATGTCACTAACCCAAGCTTTTCTTTTACAGTTGACAACGAGTCAACTAGCATAAGATGTTGATTTTATTAGACCGGTTCTTTAAAAACCTCGAAAACATGGTGCCACAGAAAATGTTGAATTATATTGATATTTATTGACATAATATGTATCTTTCAGGTGTCCTTACATGGAGGCCTGTTATGTTCGCTCGTATCAAAAAGTCAGGTAAATATCAATATCTTCAAATTGTTCAAAACCGTTGGGAACATGGGAAAACCGTCCAACGGGTGATTGCCACCGTAGGCCGTCTGGATCAGATGCACCAGAAAGGTGAAGTGGAAAATCTGATTCGTTCCATCTCACGTTTCAGCCAGAAAGTCCTTCTCGTTCTCTCCAACAAGAGCCACCCGCAGGCTTCAGCAAAAAAAATCGGACCTGCCATGGTGTTCGAGCGGCTCTGGACTGAACTGGGTATCGACAGCATTCTCAAGCGGCTTTTGGAAAATCGTAAGTTTGAATTCGATGTTGAGCGTACGATCTTTCTCACGGTGTTGCACCGCCTTTTTGCCAGTGGTTCAGACAGGGCTTGTGACCGGTGGAAGCGTGACTACCAGATCAGAGGGGCCGAGTATCTGTCGCTTCATCATCACTATCGGGCGATGAACTTCCTCGGTGAACGCGTTGAAGATCAAACAGCCAGAACCCCGTTTATTCACCGCAAAATCAAAGACCTTGTCGAGGAAGGACTGTTTGAAGCCAGAAGAGATCTTTTCACCGGTCTTGATTTTGTCTTCTTCGACACAACCTCGATCTACTTTGAAGGGCAAGGTGGAGATACTCTTTGCGAGCTGGGCCGCAGCAAAGATCATCGTCCGGAGCATAATCAGATGATCGTGGGAGCGGTTCTGGACAGCAGCGGCAAGCCGATCTGTTGTGAGATGTGGCCCGGCAATACCACGGACGTGAAATCTCTGATCCCAGTCACCGACCGCATCCGGAAACGATTCGGAGTCGGGGAATGCTGCCTGATTGCAGACCGTGGAATGATCAGCACCAAAACACTGGATGAACTTCAGGAACGTCAGATGCTATTCATCCTGGGTGCCCGAATGAGAAGGGTTCGTGAAATCAAATTGGATGTTCTCTCACGGGGTGGCAGGTACAAACAAGTTCATCCGGAAGGGACTTCTCCGAAAGATCCTTCCCCTCTTCAGGTCAAGGAAGTCAAGCTCGGAGACAAACGATACATCGTGTGTCTGAACACCCGGCAGGCCAGAAAGGATGCCGCGGACCGGGAGGCCATCATCGCTTCGCTTGAAGAGAAGCTTGAAACTCAGCCCAAATCATTGATCGGCAACAAAGGCTACCGGAAGTACCTGAAGCTGGATCGCGGCCACCTGAGAGTGGACAAAAGAAAGATCGAGGAAGATGCCCGTTTTGACGGCAAATGGGTTCTTTTGACCAATACGACACTTCCGGCCGAAGACGTGGCCCTAAAGTATAAAGAACTCTGGCAGGTCGAGCAGGTATTCCGGGATATCAAGACCGTGCTGGAAACCCGGCCCATTTTTCATCAGAGAGACGAGACGATCACAGGCCATGTGTTCTGTTCTTTTCTTGCCCTGGTGCTCCTGAAGGAACTGGAGCGAAGGCTCGGCCTGAAGGGATATGATTTTGAGTGGTCTGAGATCAAGCAGGATCTTCAGGCCCTTCAGGAAATAACGATCACAGAGGATGGCCGTTCACTGGCAATCCGGAGCGAAGCAGTTGGAACCTGCGGGAAGGTATTCCAGTCTGTCGGTGTTGCCCTTCCTCCGACAATTCGACAATTATGAACGATTTCAAAGAACAGGAATTCATGGTGCCAAACTTTTTTCGAGTGTGGCTAAGTGTCTGTTTTTAAAGAATTATTTTTTTACAACTGTTAAAGATCAGCCAAGGCATTTGGGATTTCAATTTTTTCCATGGTTATGCTTTGTGGGGGCAGAGCCTCCTTATTTACCTATCCAAGGGCTGAACCCCTGGACGATCAAAAGTCAATTACTTATCCATCCAGTTGGATCGTTCCAATCCTCATCAAGTATCAGATACAAATCAATCCAGTTTACATTTTCACCCGAATCTGAAATAAAAAATGCTCGATAAAAACCTGATGATACATGATGACCATCCATATCTGTTGCGTCCCAAAACAACATACCATCACTTAAAGTTAAATTATGCTCAAATATACAAACAGAATTTAAATTATTTATTCTCTTTAAATCATATATTTCCATTCCTGCTTTGCTTCTTTTATAACCTGCCTTAACAATTTTAATCGTTCCCTTTTTTGGCAAATGAGTGAATGCTATTTGATGGCCAGAATTTTCAACTATTAACGCAGCTTTTGTATAACAATATGGATTAGGAACAACATTGATAAAATTAGATTCAGATCCAATTACATAAGATGGATCACCAAATATTAATCCTGTCCCTTCTGGTTCAGTAAAAGTAGTTTCAATAATTCCTGTTACAAATGGTAAATTTTCTAAATCGTTCTGGTTAGTTGAAGAACTGCAATTTAATATAAAAATCGATACAATTAATGTATTATAGATATAACCAGTTTTGCATTTCATTTTTTCCCTTTCGGAAATTTAAAGTGAAAATCCTCTGAACAGATTTCTATTTGCATTAATTCCGCAAATCAGCGGTGAATGGCAGATTTGATTTATAAAGTTCTCCTTAATTTAGGTATTGCTATTTTTTGTTCCTAAAGATTAAAATACGTAAATGCTGAGGAATCTTGATATCAATATTGCTGCAAAGCGCACCCTGAATAGCGCTCTGAAATTAATAGAGTTGTAAAAATTTTCATTTAGTCTCTTGTCTTAAAAGTTTGAACCACACTTTCACTATTAATTCCATTTTCCCCAATGGCTGCAACCTTCCAATAATATATCGTATTTGATTGTGTGAAACTAAATAGTTATTAGAACCTATGATTATTGCGCCAATTTTTTGGCTATATAGATCTGATGAATTGGTCATGATAAAAAGAAAAACAACTAACGCAAAACATTTCCCATTCATAAAATACTTCCTTCTTTTTATCAACGATGTGCATAAAGGGATTTTAACAAACCGAAGTGTGACCTTAACTGCAGATCACCAAATATTGGATCAGGGCATACAATGCCTGATCGCCCTGGATTGTGAAATCCAGGGCGATCGGAATTCATTGTAATTCACATCACTTTATTTTTCCAAAACCAATTTCTTTGTTTCTGAAAATTCACCTGCCTGTAATTTGTAGAAATATAATCCGCTTGGTATTCCTTCAGCTGTCCACTTTGCTTTATATTCACCAGATTCCTGATGACTGTCAACGAGTGTTTTAATTTCCTGACCAGCAAGGTTATATATTTTTAAATGAATATCACCCGATTTTGTTAGATTATATTTTATTGTTGTTGTGGTATTAAATGGATTTGGATAATTTTGTCTCAAGTAAAAATTATTTAATTGTGTTTTATTATTTATTTGAACATCTGAAATTATAAAATCAGGAATTTCTACTGAATATACTTTATATCCATCACAGTAATGAGTTAAGAAATAGGTTTTTACCTCTGGACAATTAAAAATAAAAAACGGATTAATAGCTGTCCACTCGTAATGAATGATTTCACCTGAAATCCTATCTCTAATTTCCATTTGATCATTACTAAAATAAACAATGTATTGATTAGAATCCTTTATTCTTAAATTTGCTGATGCTGTAATTGATATCTTATTGGATGAATTCCTTAAATAGGAGAAATCTTTTTCCCAGATAATAGAAGACAGATCATTATTATAACAAATAAACTTTGTCGAATCGGGATTATTTCTAAATACTACAATCCCGTATGCGCCATTTGAATAATCATCTGAATTTAAAATTTTTATTGTATCATCATTTTTCCAATGAAAAATTTCTTCAGCAGACGGAGGTACTGTATTATATTGAACTTTATATAACCAAGAATTTCTAAAATAATTAGAGAATGGAGGATCTGTCATCTCATTTTCACAATATCCTCCAGCATTTCCAATAGCAATATTCATAGTAGTAAATATTTGATGGCAGTTATTAATATGATTAACATATGTCAAGTCATGGTCAAAATAAAATAAATATAAAAATTGATAATTGGCTAAAGACGACCCGCCCGGTTCATCTATTAAATCTTCAATTTTTAATCCTGTCCCAATATAGGTTAAGTATTCATAATTTATTATTCTCAGTGATGAATTTAATACAGATCCAACTTCTGTCATCTTTTTTATTTCAGATATAAGTGAAAAATCCGAATAATTATATACTTTTAAAATTAAATCCGGTATGGAATAAAACAAAGCAATAATATATAACTGATCATTGTTATAATAGCATGTTGATTTTAATAATTTCTCTTTTTCATAATTGCCATCCAATACATTTTTTTCTTTTTTTGATGAGATATTTCCATTGTTATCAAAAGATAATACTGTCCAGACACTATCATTATAAAAAAAAGCAAACATTTCATTTGATTCGAGGACTTCTATATGAATCAGCGTATCATTTTTATTAGGCTTATTAAGCTGTAACAATTCATCAAATACCGCTTGACTAAAAAGATTGTCTGAAAATAAATTAAGTACTAAAATTAACAATATGCCACGCATTCTAAAATTCATATTAAATATCCCAATTAATCTGATAAATAGTAGGTAATCGTTGATACAACACGAATCTTTTTAATGTGCGGATTGTTTTTATCTCTTGCGCTGATACTAAATTGACCTTGGTAAGCAGATTTAATTTTGCCTAATCGGCTCTTTGAATCCTGGGCAAATTTTTCGGCCACTTCGCGGGCTTTTCTCGTGGCTTCCTCGATCATCTCCGGTTTCACTCCGTTAAGCCTGGTAAAAATATATTCTGTCTGTGTTTCATAATTTTCACCGGTCAATACAATCCCCTGCTTTCCCAGTTCTGATAATTTACCCATGACCTTTCTTACTGTTTCGATATTGCTCGAATAAACCGTAACGGTTTGGGATGCAATATATCGAAAGCGAAGATTCGATTCATTTCCGTATTGCTGAGCGGATTTGTCCACAATGGCAGGTGTAGAGATAGTGACCGCCTCATTCTCAATACCGGCTTTTTGAAGAAATGTGCGGATTCTATCCGAATTACTGTCTATGGAAACATACATTTCTTCCAAATTGTTGCTTGCCGTAGTGAACTGAATTGGCCAGATTACAATATCCGCTTTATATTCTTTTTCAGATAATCCTTTCACAGTAACTGTACGTTCAAATTGTTTAAATTTGATTAACGCATGACTCAGAAGGAACCCCAACAGTGCCATGCCAGTCAAAAAACAAACGCCCAAAATTATCGAATGATATTTATTCATTTCTGACATTTGATTATTTCCTCCTGTAAGTGGTTTCTCACTTGTTCTCATGGTCTGAGATTGTGTAAAAACGTTCATAAAACAAACTTTGATCGTTCCAGGATTCTGGAACTTTGTGAAAACACAGGATTGGTTGTCATTTCTAACCCTGTGAAGCAGGGTGAGAAATCTTATAATCCTTTTTATAACTATAAGTTAGTAATATTTCTTGCGGAGTTCATCCTGAGCTTGCCGAAGTGCTCGAAATGACATTCATTTTGTATATAATATTGTTTCACACAACCTCTCTACTCTGGAACGCACTGTTTTGAAAGGGCTGTGCCCTCTTATATCAAACAATCGTTTATTTTTCGATACATTTTTTTGCCTGAAGCTTTTATAGAAAAAAATCAATATAAAATACAATCACTAATGTTAGTGCAGAAAGTATAAATATGAAAAGATAATTTATTCGTTCTTTATTTGAGTTTATATTACAGAGAATGACCCTGATCAAATAATAATCGTTATCGTTCAGATCTTCTTTTCGATTTATTTTACCAAGAATGTTCTGGCGATTGATTTTTTTGGATCTTTCATTGAGCACCTTAAATTTATACATAAAAAAAATGAAAAAACCTCCAACGCCGATATACCATGATATTTTTCCATAAAGAGGATCAAAATGCATGATAAGCGTTACAATCCTAATAGCTAAAGTAGCAATAATACCAATAATAAAAAATATCCAGGAAGCAAAGCTGTCTTTGCATATCGATTTATCCGGACAGTTTTTACATGATGTTCTATTCATATTTTACCAATAACATTGACGCAATAACTTTCAATGCTTTTCATTTATTATCATCAATTCCTATACTCATATAAATTCTTTGACTTGTATTATTTTAACTACAAGCAATATGCACACTTGTACAGAATAAATCAAGTAGCAACGTTGTAAATCCTTATAATATTCAGGTCCTTAAATTTCTGATATTATTATCTAAGGCTAGGGAGATTCATTACTATTTATATTGTTGATGAATAGTAGATTAACGAATCATACAAAAATCCTGCTATAAAAGCAAGGGGAAAATTTATTGATTAACGAAGGCCCGATCGCTGAACTCTGCCTGTAAAATAATTTGTAATATGATGATTTTCTGGATATCATCAACGGGTATCATATGCCACACGAATTCCATTGGATTATATCACTCACTCAGGGCAACCGGCTTCCATTTTCTGTTTGTCTACGTCACTCACCCAAAACATTCGATAATCATTTTTGGCTACGTCATTCTCACCCTTGACACCCGTCGTTACAAAGGCATAAGAATAATTTTTCTATTTACTGAAAAAATTAATTAATAATTCTTTAAAATTAGTTTGGTCTTTTTCAGACAATCTTCCAAACTTTTTTACTATTACTGATTGATCAATTGTCGCAAATTTCATTCTTATCATTGAGGGCTTTGGTAATTTTGCATATTTCCAATCTTCTATCTTATAATCGCCCGGCCTGTATTCTAAATCTAATTTACTTGTGATAAAAGCAATGACTATATCTAATTTATCGTTATATGATTCGGGGGAAATAATTAATGCAGGTCTTTTTTTTGTAGTCGTCAAATTTGTAAATGGAAAAGGGACTAATATAATATCCCATTTATTATAATGTGTCATAGATTTCATCTTCCTCGTTGTCCCATTCCATAAATGATTTTTCTGACATACGCATGATTTCATTTAAATTTTCTTTTTCCGAGAGTTCTTTAATTTTTTCTTTGTTCTCGATTATGTAGCTTTCGATTAAATCAGAAACAATTCCCCCCATAGTTTTCCCTTCGATTGATGCAATAACTTTCAATGCTTTTCGTTTATTATCATCAATTCTTATACTCATAATACTCATATAAACTCTCCTACTTGTATGATTTACTACAAGTAATATACGCACTTGTACAGAATAAATCAAGTAGCAACGTTGTAAATCCTTATAATATTCAGGTCTTTAAATTTCTAATATTTGATTATACGCATGAAATGAAATATCGTAATTTTTCACTTTTCTGCGATATGTTGATCTGATTTCACTCATCTTTGATAATAAGTTGTACACCTCGTAGGAGTTTAAAATCTTGAACCCCTATACGTTTTCTGTTTGATTATTTCACACATACGGGACACCCGACGACGGAATCTAGGTAATGATTGAACAGGTTGAATAATAAAAACTTGTTTTAGTGGAGTATATTTTATTTCGTTTCATTTGGTCTATTTTGTTCATTTATGGAAGGCGTAGCTTTCTTTCCTTTTCGCACATTGTAAAGAACCTCTGGGCGATTAAAATCTTTAAATCTTTCTAATGCTTTTGAAATGGCAAATGCACTGCTTGCAACAAATTTTTTTTCATCTAACCATCTTTTTAACTGTGGAGAGTCGATACTATTAAAATAGACATCAAGATCCCCTTGTTCATACATGACTTCAAAATTTGTTTTAATAGTTTTCTTTATTTTTTTTGAAAGAGTTATATCGTCCAGCTTTGCTAATATTGATAGAACGCAATTGGCATTTAATGTATCAAATCCAAAACCAAGGCATTCTATTGATAATCTACCATCCTTAAACGCTTCATAAAGTTCTGAACCTTGAATTAATTCAGAGAAAAACCAGTATGGATTGGCTTTTCTGATATTCATCATATCAATCAATTCTTCGTATCCAAACATTTCCTCTAAAATTTCCTTTAAGATATTATAAAAAAGAAGGTTTTCTTGTCTTTTTGATTTCTTGGTTCCCCCAATTTCAGGAGCCAAACCAAAATTGGGTAAAGCAGCAATGTATCCTCCAAAACATGAAACCTCATGGGATCGTGTATGTGTTATAATCTCATAATCGCCATCAATATTTAAAGCAAATACGACAGCGCAACCTGTTGAAAATGGTGCTTTTTTTACAGACTTGGCAATCTCATTTGAAAATATATTATTTTCTCTAATGTGAACGCGTTTAAAGCGATTCTTTTTAAATACCTTATATGTTTCTTCTTCTAGTTTTATTAGAGAGGTTATCAATTGATAATAATCACACTGTTTGAGAATCAATTTGGGGATTTTTTGACTCTCATCAACATGATCAAGATAAATAGCTGGCTGGTTAAATATTTTTTGCCCTAAAAGAATCCTTTTCTGAATTAACTTTTTATCGATTTCATAATTAAGACTGTCTTCTTCTTCAATAAATTTATATATGAAATCTTCAGATTCAGATATAGGAACGCAATATTGCCATTTCTCATTTGTTAAAAATGGTATTTCTGTTGAGGAACCACCTATCTTGCATGTGTAAAGTTGTTCATAGTTATTATTTCTCTTGTAATATTCAATTAGCCAATCGTATAAGCCGGAGGAATCTTTAATCAACTCTTTGCGATTAGCTGCTCTTCGTTCTTCTAACCACAATTTGGCCTTTTTCAATAAGGGGATAACTATTGCACCAATTAAAAATGGCAATAGCAATTGCAGAATAAATTCCATATTGCCTCCTCAATTAATAGCCGGAACCATAATATGATTCATTATAAAAAACAGAAGTATTATCGTATTCGGCTAATAATTTTTCTAATTTTATTTTATTTTTTTTCTTATTGCATAATGATAGAAAATATTGAATAACGACCTCAGGTTCATCGTCCTTTTGAGTAATTTTAAAAATGCAATTTTCTGATTGATTCATCTTGCATTGAATTTCTGTAAATATACACAATCTAGCGGACCAAAGTTGTGTGAGGATGGCTAAGATGGTTCCGGAAAATGAGCAAAAATTATTAACCTTTGACAAATAATTTTGTCTTAAATTATAATATTCACAAAAACATTTTCCTATGGGATAAAGCAATAATTCACAGTTAGAAATTACTCTATTAATAATTGATAATTTTTCCAGTACGGGGACAAGATCTATCAAGTCCAGTTTCTTTTCATTGAGTAAAAATAATTTATGGAAAGGAAGTAATTTGGGATTATTTAATACAAGGCCTAAAATGAATGTATTAGTAACGTCTTTTTTCATAACCGAGTTCTCAATAAAGGGGAAGTTGAGCGGCTCTAAATATTCAAAGTCATCCAATTTTAATCGACCATCCTCATTTATCACATTATACAATTCAGTTTCTGGGATAGGATAATATGGATTTACACATCCATTAAGACCATTTTGAAAAGCGTTAAAAATATCGTTCACTATATCGTATTTGTTTTGATTCGGCAGTGATGTTATTAAAGATGTGAATGCGTATATACCGTGGATCTGTCCAAAACGTACCAGCTGATTTAATTGGTTGGTATCAACATACTTCTTATTCAACATGATTCGAGTATTATCATTATAACTTTCCAATCCGAAAAAAAGCTGTTTTACACCAGCGCGCGCAAAAAGCGAGATAATATCTTTTGTCATATTAATTGAGCTGATACCATTTGGAAATTGGATTTTAAAATCAAACTTTTCCTCACAAATTTTTTCCATCAAATGAACCAGTCTATCCATATCATAGCTAATATTATCATCTTCAATATTTATTACTCTGATTCCCTTTTTTTGATAATATCTTAATTCTTCTAATACATTTTCAACACTTCTTTTTCTAATTTTTTTACCGAATAGATTAGATACAGCACAAAAGCTACACGAGAAAGGACAACCTCTGCTTGTGATGATAGAAACTGTGTAATTATACAGTGAATAATCTATATTGTCTAAAGCAGGAAATCCAATATCATCTAAATTGCCGGGAATGCTTCTATTTAAATTGGTATTTATTTCCCCATTATCTTTTCTAATGGAAATCCCCGGAACTGTTTCTATATCAAATGAGTTTATAGAATCAAGACTTTCGGATTCTAATATTTTTATTAAGTTCAAAATAGATATATCACTTTCCCCAATAAAAACAGCATCAACATTAGAGTTTAAAAGAAGGTTTTTCCATGCAACGGTTGCATTGGCGCCACCAATAAATATCTTTGCATCGGGTACTATTTCTTTAACGATTTCTGCTGTTTTTATTGATTGTCTATATGAAAATGAAAACTGGGATGATATGCCAACAATATCAGGGCGATAAACAGCAATATATTGACCTAGTCTTTGCCAGCTTGCACCAAAATGAATTGCATAATTGAATATGGGATGAGATTGTATCATATCTCTTCTAGCAAGAGAAAGGTTACTCTGAGGTAAAATGTATGAATCACACTTATACAGAAGACTATCAAATATTTTTATTTCACAATTCCTCCTTCTTAATGCATGAGAAATATATAAGAGCCCAGTTGGAAAGTGGCGAGAACCAGAAGTTAAAATATAAAAGCATTCAATTGGTGGATTAATTAATAAAACTTTATATTTTTTTAACATTACTTATTAGCTCATTACATTACGTTAGCAGATACAGTTAATCAAATTGCTTGATAATTTGTATTATTATTGTTTAAAATATCACTGATTAATTCTTTAATTTTTGGATAATATCGCGGTATAAAATGAATTGCATTGATTCCCGCTTTTAATGCACCCTTTACATTTTCAATTGAGTCATCAAAAAAAAAGCAATGTTCAGGTGGCTGATCAATTATGCTTAATACTTTTTTATAGATTATAGGATTAGGCTTACTGAAACCAAGTTCGAATGAGAAAAAATTTGACACAGAATAAGAAAAAAATCTTGGATATTTCATCTCAATAGCTTTAACATTAAATTGAGCTAAATTGCTCAATATATATATTTTTTGATCTCGTTTAACTAGTGAATAGAAAATCTTCCATCCAAATTTATTAATAGTATAAATATTACTCCAATTAAAGACTAATTCATCAAAACTCCATTCGAGTTTAATCGAATTGGCAAATTGAGTATAAAACTCATTCTGATCGATTTCCCCTGATTCGACCTTAACAAGTAGGTCCGGTTTCCAATCGTTCCACAATTGATTATACGTAATCTCTGAATTTTCAGAGATTTTTTTTATTAACATTGATAAGTTAAAATTTATTAAAACATTACCTATATCAAAAATAAATATATATTTGCCCATACTTTGCTCGCCTATTATTATTGTGTTTTTTTATACTTTGATGGTTCTAGGATTCAAGCTTTGAACGCACTGTTTTTCTTTAATTTGATTTCACTTATATTTTCATTTAATATGATTTATAAAAGCATGGCCCAAAGCTTGCCCTCGACTTCGATCGGGTAGGGCAGTTACAAGATGCTTACTTTTATTATTCACAATCTACAGGCCACCCTTCCTCCTTATATTTTATATAGGTAATTCCAAAACAAGACTACCTATAATATAATGATTTTGCGATTTATACTTCGAATCTTTAAGCGGTACATCAAATGAGACTAATAGATCAACTCCCTTGAAATATTTTAATGGATTGTTACCTAAAATATTATTCGTTTTAAAATCAAAAGATATTTTTGGACCAATTGACAATAAAATAAACTTATCCTTTATTTTTTCATCATGAATTACAATTGGTTCCTGATACCATTCATCTCCAAAAGGATACTTATATGTTAATAAACTACCTGAAATGTTTATTTTATCAAATCGTGCAACAAGATTAGCATATATATTTGATTTCTCAATATCATTAACTTTTAATCCATAAATCTCAAAATAAAATAGATTGAAAGTCTCAATTTCTATATCAAAGCCACTTAATCTATATTCTGGTTCCTCATTATAGGTTAGCCAGTGGTCAGTAATAAATTTTTCTCTGAATTTCGCTGTTGGAAGCCAACCAATTTTTAAAAATTCATATCTAAAGAATATACCAATATCATAAAATGGATATTTTGCTTCTAATTCGGAATTTGCTATTTTTGGATCGACATAATAACTTTGCCCCAAAGAATCAGTTTTAATTCCTGAAAAAGTAATACCATTATATTTAAAGATTCTTTTTGTTGAAGCTGAACCATAAAATTCTATACCAATGGCACTTTTCTTTATTCGATCTTTTTGAATTTTAACATCGGTGGAATCTGCATAAGAATTTTGAAAATAAAACATTATTAAGAATAAAATAAATTCCTTTTTCAAATTGACCTCCTTTGAAAGGATTATCCCATATTTTCTAAATATAACAATGCTTATCTTGGATATATAAGATATCGCACTATTTTTGATTTCACTCATATTCTCATTTAATGTGATTTATAACTGCACGGCCCGAAGCTTGACCACGACTTAGATCGGGGGGTCAGCCACACGAGTTCTATTTGTTTATTTCACTCAGGGCACTCTGCGTTTTCTCTCAAGTTCTTTATACAGTGTATCTATTTTATTATCCACACGCTCGGCGTAGCTGTAGCTGTTTATTTTTACGTATTTCATTTTTGCATCCAGAAAATTTTCAATCGCCACATTCTTTGAGTTAATCGTTTCCTTGTCATCAAGTTCGGAATAAATTAACTTGAAATCCCCGATCATCTCTTTCAGCCTGGCCGATCTCCAGGTTTTTAAACCTTTGTGCTCATTGAAATCATAATCTCCCATCAACCTGTTATTTATTTGTTCATTGATAATATTTTTTACACTGTTTTTAGTATGAATCAACTCCTGTTTTTTTAATAATTGAAGATCCTTTGAACACATAGAATCCAGGCGATCGATTAATTGTGTGCATATTGTCAATGTATTCTTGATAATTTCAGAAGAATGAAACATAATCAAGTATTGCCAAAAAGGATTCTTCTTCAATTCAGTAAGCCGTTCATTGGTTCTATTCGATACAATTTTCAGCATTTCGATCTGCCAATTCAATATTTTTAAAAGTGAATAATATTTTATCCTAATCAGGGAAATCGGCCAGAGATTTATACTATTGAACCAGAAATTGAATTGATATAAAAAGCAATATGTTTTTTTTCGAACTCTGAAAAACCAGTATTTATATTTTTCTGATTCAAGTATTGAATACATCATCCTGACATATTGACAGGGTGTGACCATCTCAGCAAGCATTTGTCGAAAAATGCCGTTTGTTAAAAAATGAGATTTCTTTATCTCCGGTCTTTTATTATCAAAAACAGGCAAGTCTAAAACTTTAGTAATAAATTTAAGTTTCTCGATAATCGATAACGGCAGCATTTCACTTAATTTCAAACTGATCACAATAAACCTTGCTATGGCCAGTTGTGTTTCACTCAGTTTATTTCGACTCGCTTCAAATTCGATATTGTATTTAAGCAAACATTCACCATGATTCAATTCCTTCGTACTATCTGAGATCCTTTCTATAACCATTTTATATTCTTCAAAAATCGTCTCACATATAATAAGAATTAAAGTGATCAATCGCTTTGAAGCGGAGATGTCCCAGCTTATTTTCAAATTGGTTTTTGTCGTATGCTCAGCAATGATCTCATTGACTTTTTGAATGTATTTTTCTGTTTCATTTGAATTCAGATAATTCAGTCGATTGTCCTTAACCAAATGATAAAAAACACTCATCATCTCATAGTAGATCAATATTCGCATAATGCTGCATTGGTTGCACTTCTGATTCTCTCTGGCGTCCTTTAAAATCGATTTCAGAGCATCCGTATAACATGCAAGCGCCTGATGATAATTTTCCGGATAATTATAATAATATATATTTCCTTTCAAAATACTCATCCTCTGCGTCAAATATAAATTTTTACACGCAGGATTCTTTTTTTCGATGGCTTTGATAATTTCAAGTAGTAATTTATTATAACCATATTCCTGAAATAAAAAACCTCTATCTGAAAACAGATAATTCACTGATTCGGTTTTGCATAAAGCATTTAACAAATTACAATATTCTTCCTCATTATTCTGATCTAAATTTGAGTACATCTCATAAATGTTCCGGATATAATCAATATCCTGTTCAAAATTTTTATAATTCTCATAGGTTTCGGTTTTTATATTACGTTTACAAATTCCCTCAATAAAATCTGAATATACCTTATTATAGATTGAATGATGCTGATATTTCGACCGAATGAAACTGTATTCTATGGGTATATCAGAAAAAAGAACGATTCCGATATTCATTTTATTCTTTCCGCTAACCACGGTAATATAATTTAAGAAATCATCCCATTGTTTTAAAATATCTCTCCTCCAACTTTTGGACGGGCTCGATATATACGAGGTAAAAACGCGGTCAGCATGATCAATCACAATGATATGATCTCCATAGTTTACATCGCCAAAAGTTTTAATCGCGTTGACAATATTGATAGCGTTCTTGGCAATATCCAAATCCTTAAAAAATTGATTCAATGCCTCTTCTCGTATTAGATGGTCAGAAATCTCTGTTAAATATTCAATGACCATATTGGGATGATTCTCATTGAATACGATCTTTATACATTTATCAGAGGGGATATTATCAATCGTTTTATATTTTGGATCGATATTATAGGTATAAATATTTTTACACATGGTTCACTCCCCGATACCCTTTTCTATTTCACGAATTCTTTTTGATTTGTCGGATTCAGGAAATTGCTGATTCATTAAATAAGACAGGACTTTTTTCATTCCCAAAATACCTGCCAGGTTCTTTATGTCCTTTTTAACCAAACTGAAATGATGCGATTTAAGGATACTGGCATCGTTTTCATTCGTGAATGATTTTATAAATCCGCTTATCATATCTATATATTCTTTATATTGGTTATTTTTATATTTATCTTTGGGAATTCGATTTAAGGCAGTGATTAAAAGAGCTTTTTTTGCCCAGTCATCAGTTACTTCGACACAAATGCGGGCTGTCTTAAACGCTTCATCGAAATTTTCCATATTAATATAACTATCTAAAAGTCGTATAAGGGCCTTTGGATCCATGTAATATTTGGCGGATTGTTCAAACAGACCGGCGGCTTCAAAATAATATCCTCGCCAATACAGAAGATATCCTTTCCACAATAATATTTCAGCATCCAGCGGATTTTTACTGATTGCTGTATCAAAAGCCTTGATATTTTCTTTTAAATTTCCTTTAAAATCATTTCTGCCTTGCATTATCTTTTCATAAAAATACCGACAATGATCATATTTAGCCTTGGCCAACTTGTATCCCAATGTCCTGTCAGACCATTTCAACGTTTCCTCAATTTGCTTGAGACAGTTATTCCAGTCATTAATATAAGCCTCAATATTCTCATTATATCCCAACCGGATCATGTAATAGAGTGAACTGATTTTTCTAAACAATGCATCCAGATTATTCGGTTCATTGCTTATATAGTAATTATAATTTTTCAATGCGCCATCAAATTCTCCATTCAGTTCATGCTCGAAGGCCAGATGCAGATAATCGATATTGAGATCAAAACGGAAGTCATAGATCAGCAACTCTTTCCTGACAACGAAAATTCCCTTGTTAACAAGAATAACGATACAAAGTGGAATCATCAGTCCTATCAGATACTGGGCCATGCTGTCCTTGATCTCATACTCCTGAAAATTCATTCGTTTGATAATTTCATCAATCGCGAGAAGATGTGATTCTTCAACAATACGTATAAAATCAATAATTCGTCGTGTGATATAATTAGTCGCTGGATAATTATCAATTGCATCTTGTTCACGCAGCATGGTAAACAATGTTTCAAACTTGATAAACAGATAACTGACATTCTTTTCCTTTGATGGCTGGGTTTGCCAAATATCCTCTAAATTGACTCTCAGATTTCCTTTGAATGTCGCTTTGTATTTTTCGAAGAGTTCAGTAAAGATCGATTCCTTATTATTACAGACACTTGATTTTTCAGAGCCTTTCTTTTCGATCTCTCTGAATACATTAATAAGAATATTGATTGCAAAGAGCATCTGTCTGAATCCGTGCTCATCTCCTTCAAAAACATATTTATTTAAAAGGTCGATTAATGTGAATAAATTGATACGCGTTTTTAAGTATCGGATTTCATGTGCGTTCAATCGTATTTCGTCATTTTTAATAGTCCTGGAAAGCTGCTGAAAATAGAGCCGGGGATTCCCATAGCTCTCATAGTAGGCACATTGCTGAAAATGATTTTTAATAGTTTGGGGTGAGTACGGATAAGGTGGAATAACATCTTCATTCAATGTTATTTTGAATTGATCATTCAGTTCCATCTCTTCTTTGAAATAACCGGGGATATACAGCATATTGGTCACAAGATGTGAAAACAAATCATCCTGACTGTGGCTGTATTTCCAGTAATCAAACACATCTTTATTTACTACAACAATAAATATAATCCCGCTTTCGAATAACAAGTATTTAATATCTGAAAGGATTTGCAGCAGCCAGTCCATCTTTTCTTCATTGTTGTTATTTTTATGATCATTACCCTCATTGCTGTTATCCTCATTATTCCCATCAATTTTCTTGTCCTTGTTTTTTTTCGTTTTAAAATTCCTGGACTGTAAAATCGGCACTTTATCCAATTCATCGAGAATGATAATAATTTTCTGATTGTTTTTTTTAATCCGGGTTAAAATACTATGTAGCAAATACTCAGCATATGAATAACTGAATATGGATTTTTTATCCAGTTTTGACGTCAATTTACCTGAAAATGTGCCCGGATCGAGTTTGACACTGGTTGTAACAGACGAACTTTGTGACAGGGTCTTTTCATAGAGCAGATACTCAATCAAATCATCAATGGTATTTCTGATTTTTCGGTCAAATTGCTGTTTATTTTTATAAAAAATAAACGCAATCTGATACAATATTTCGTGTTTTATTCGCGTATCCATTAAATCGGGCACAATTGAACTGAAATTGAAGGAGTCACTGATATATTTCGTCTCTGTTTCCTGACTCAGCTTATACCTGATGTAATTTAAAAATGTTGTTTTACCCACTCCCCTATAACCACTGACAAGAAAGACACCGCCCTCTGATGACACGATGCTCTTTTTAAACTTGCTGATAATATTCTTTCGGAATTTGTGTTCATAGAAATTATGCTTGAATATTCTTTTCGATCCTGGTTTGACCATTTCTGAAAAATCATTCTCATCCAATGGTTTTGAAGAGTAAATAGATTGCAAAAACTTATCACCGATTCTCATGAACATTCCTTCAAATTATTATATAAAACTGGGCATCGGGCAATAAAGCAGGTAGGATTATTAGAACTGTTTTGAGCGATTTCCCAAGAGTTAAAATAAAGACAATGTTTATGATCTCAAAACAGGATACAGGAAATAAAATACTGTTAGGAACCTCTGGGCGATTAAGAATTTAATTTCACTCATCGTTGAGTTCAGGCTGTGCATGCACGGGACAAAGCCTGTCCCGATCTTTTCATTTGGGATCCACATGCCACACGATTTCTATTTGGTTCTGTCACTCACTCAGGGCATTCGAACACATGGGACAAGTCCCATGCCACATGTAACAATTTTAGTTCTATCACTCTTGGACCCACCCGCCCGGTAAGCAGATAATGGCATAAAGGGCACACCAGCTCTGTATCGTTAGGGCTATTTCCTTTTTTCTATAACTCTTATTCTTCCAGCGGCAGCTTTTGAAACATTCCAGAACCAGCCTTGAGGATCCCAAACCATAGCATGAACAAGTTTTTTAGCTTCTTTATATGCTTCTAAAGCTTTTTCGTTTTTACCCAATTTCTCATATGATTGACCGACAATAAAATAACATGCACCAACATCATTCAATAAACCTCTAGAATGGATTTCTTGTATTTCTTTTTGACTTTTAGGATTAGTTGGCGGTTCAGGCACATTTTTTTCTATTAATTCTTCTTGGGAAATTTCAGCTTGACCAACAAATTTATCTATACATTCTTTAGCTTTTAATATTGCTTCATCATACTTCTCTTCTACCAATGACTTCCAAGCCGTAGAAGTCAATTCCTGGTTCAAAGGAACTTCTTGTGCATAAACAGCCCGAAGCCAAAATAAAGTAACTCCACAAATGATAAAAAGGATACCTGCACTTAAAAACCATTTATTATATTTTATCATCTTACTATCCTCCGAATGTGTTTTTTTGTTTTTTACATTTCGCCGAAATGTAAATTTATTCCAAATAGGTTTTGGTATAGCCTTTATCAAAGCTGCCAATCCAGTTAGTAAGACTCCAATTGCTGTTAAAAAAGCTGATGTAGTATTTAGAAAGGAAAGAAAAAATTCGTTTTCCATCGTTACTATTCCTCTCATTATAAATTTATTACCTGTTCTAATCGACAGAAAAGGAACACCCTAATTATTAAATTGGTTTTCATTCATCGTTGATAATGAGCTATGCATCATGGGACAAGTCAACATGCCACACGATTTATATTTGGTTATGTCACTCACTCAGGGCACCCGGCCTACTCCTATCGATGTTATTATTATTAAGTTACATATCCGGAGCACCCGACGGTGTTTTATGATAAAATATATTTTGATCTTTATTGACTACTAGTTTTTCAAGTTCAGTTTCAATTACTAATTTTTTATTTGGATAACTTGCCTTTAATGCTAAAATTATTTCTTTAATTTTATCTTCATTATTTTCCAAAATTGCGTTCTCAAGTGTATCAACAAGACCATTCAATAAACTATCGATATGTTTTTGTAGATTTCGCCATTCTTTAATATTTTCAACAATCGCACGTGAATTTGCTTTAATTACTTTAAATTCTCTTCCTTCGTTTATTTTTTCTATAGTATCGTTCAATAGATTTAAGTAATTGTCCATAAACCTTGTTAAATTGTATCTGCTAGCTTCATAGCAACCGATTTTAAAACCTTCAACATAACCATTTTTTTCCCCTCTTTCTATTCCTTTTTCATATCCTTCTTCAAAACCCTTCTTGTATCCCTTTATATTTCCTTTTTTAGTTCCAGAATATCTACCAATCACAAAGGCTGAAATAATGGTAGCAATACTAATGATTATCGAACCTATTATTTGTGGATCATTCATGTAATAGTTCCTTAATAGTTAGAGTTCACTATCTTCGTTATTTTTACAGTTTTTGCATTCACTTATAGTAATCGATTTTTCCAAAAGTTTTCTTGCTAAAACCGCGATTCTTTCAGAATCATCTGCTAAACTTGCAAGATTATCTATATTCTGAGTGATATGTAACAACTGTGAATTTCTCGGCATTCTAGATAATATCATTAATGTCCAATATCGAATTGGTTCATATGAATCATTTAGCAATTTTAAAACTTCAAAATTGTCTTCAAGTTCTATAGAATCTGAGTAATAAATGCTATAAACTGTATGTAATCGTTTAAATGTATCAAAACTGTTTATATCTTTGGCATGAAAATTTTTCTTTATATTCTCAATCATTTATATTTCCTTTTTTCTATATGTTCAATATTTATTCTTAGCTTTTGTTTTAACACCGAAAATTTGGCTAATATTTTTACAAAGTTTTACAATAATAGCCAAAAATATGATTTTGTCTAAATATAGCCAATTGGTTTTTTCATTTACTGTAAAAAATCCGTGACTGATCCGAATGTTTAACAAAGGGTCTCCTGAAAAAGCCATTTCAACCATATAAAATGGCCATTTCAGTATTTTTATGTTCTTTGACATTACCGAACAATCTTTGAGTCTGTTCTTTTAACCATTTAAGAATGGGCAAAAAGATATCCGCCCTCATCCAGGCGGCCAGGTTCATCACGAACAGTACATTGGCTATCCAGCTTTCACTGGTTTCTTGTGTTCTGGCCTGCACATTACCAAGCTGATATTTCCTTTTCCCTTCGCCAAACTTGCCTTCAACACGGTTCCGGGATGCAAGTTCTTTACTAAATGCTCTCTTCTGTGCCGATGTCAGTTTTGGTGGACGGCCAAGTTGTTTCCCGCAAAAACGAATGCCTAACTTCTTCAGTTTCTCGCGATTTTCGCGTGTCCCATATATATGATCAACAAGAACGCTCTCAGGATAAAACCCAAAGCGCTCATGATACTGCTCAACCTGATCGATTAAATCCCGACTCTCATTGAAGGCATTCCAGTCCAGATGATCCAGATAAACATATTTGCCAACCAGGCTGCATGACATTTTTGAGCCAAATTCTGTATCCCGCCCCGGCTTGCCTCGAACAATCGGACGCACATGGGGCTGACGAAGGTTCACAATACGGTCCGGAATACTGTGTGTCTCTGTCTCATGCATGATCCGCTGCTGACGATAAAGCTCCTGAATCACCCAGAAAAGCTTTAAATCATGCCTGTCAAAGGGAAGCGGACCTCCTGAATAAGGTCTCAGTAACTGTTTGATTGTCTTGATATTGCGTCTGACATAGCCAAGCTGACCTCTAATAGCGGCTCGAAGTTTATACTGAGGTCTTCTTTTCAATTTGGCTATTGCCAGAAACTCACTTCTGGCATTCTCTCGATAGGTTCTCGGTTTTCGTTTGCCTGCTCCCGGCTCCCAAAGCTGGTCAATCAGACGTTCCGTATGTTCTCTGGCTCCGTTCAGCAAACCCAGATCTGATGGATGTTTGATCTCCTGAGGAGCAACAACTGCATCGATAATCAGTTGGCCCTTATGAGACGGAGAACCGGAATCATCTGAATCATCATTCTTTTTTCGCTTTTTCTTTCTCGTTGATTCAGCTTTCTTTTCTATACTTTCTATTTTTGTCACTTCATCAATAAATGCCTGATTCAGTTCTTCAAACAGATCGGTTCCCAACCGTTTCCTTAAGGTCACAAACAATGATGGATCAAAAATCGGTTGATGAGTGAAGGCCTTCAGACCAACAAAATACTGATAATAGGGATTCATTTGGATCTCAGGAATAACTTCTTCATCGGGCAGTTTCTTTTTATGTTTGATGATCATCGCACCGATCACAAGACGGGCATCCTTGGCAGGACGACCGTGATTTTCTGTGAGTGTTTTGTGATAAATTTTCCTGAATTCATCCCATGGGATCTGGTTCGCCAAACGGGCCCAACGATTGTTCGGATCAAGTTTTTGCTCAAAATTCCATTCAAAATCATCTAAGGATATCTGTTTGGGATTGTTTCTGTTTACCATGTCATCTCCAAGGTAGTTTGAGGCTGAGCACTCTAAAAGTTATGGATTTGACACGACATTTACAAGCATTATTCTCATTATTATCAATCGTTTATGACTTTTTCAGGAGACCCTAACAAAAATGATCATTACAGATCAGTCCAACACTACCCGAAAGATTTTTATGCAGCGCAAAAGATGTTATTAAGGTGGAGTTAAATATTGTCACAGTATAATAAAAATGCTTGAAAAAATCAAATATTTTCATGTATTTTTAAATATTTATATTTTTTTCTTTCTACAATAATAAGTTACAAAACCTGGCACATTTGGAATAATGAAGTATTAGAACGCATCCCTGCCGGCCCATGGGATCCCGGATCAGGTCCGGGATGACAAAAAGAGGGAATCGATTAATTACGTATGGCGACCCTGAGAACGAGTTAAACAAATTTGGATTAAAAACAATGGGTGGCGTGGAGTACCGCTTTTTGTGCGGACAGCAGGCTTCTGCGATATCTGCGATAGTTGATTTGATTTCACTCATCGTTGAGTTCAGGCTGTGCACGCATGGGACAAGCTTGCCCTCAACTTGATTGGGGGGCCACATGCCACACGAATATGGGTTTATCCCGAAAACCTTATTTTGTGGCGGGGAGTATAATCATACTCAGCGCCGGTTTATAACGCCGCGAATGTTAGCATTGATCAGTTCGGCGTCAATTGGCGCGCGGCTTGCCTTAGTGCGTTGACATGTAAGCCGCGTTATAATAGCCGAATCTGATCCAATGCTTTGTAGCACCTTGAATCTCTATGCAAGTGTTAATTTTTCAACTTCTTTAAGATTTACCTTTTTCTGAGCCTGCCAAAGATTATAGTTGTTTTGCATAATCAGCCAGCTCTCAGGTGACCTCCCTAGTGTTTTGGATAAGCGCAATGCCATATCAGAACTCACATTGCTCTGCCCTTTTATCAAACGACTAAATGTTGAGGGAGATACATTAAGCTTTTCTGCTACTAATCTTATGCTGATATTGTTAGGTTTAAGATAGACTTCCAGGATAAATTCTCCTGGATGCGGTGGATTGTGCATTCTCATTTGTGATAGTCCTCATAGTTAACAATATAAACATCACCTTCAATAAACTGAAAAGTAATACGCCAATTTTTACTTACATCAATTGCCCAGTATCCTTGCATTTTACCCTTCAGTGGATGCAATCGGAAACCCGGTATATCAATGTCATCCATGATAACAGCTGTATCAAGTGCTGTTAATCGCATCCTAAGCTTTTTACTATGTGCCGGTTGAATCCCAGAGGTATTTCCGGTTTCATAGTATTTTTGAAGACCTTTATGCTTGAAGGATTTAATCATGTCTTAATATACATCATTGTTGCGCAACATGCAACATTTGTTTTCAATCTTATTTCTTTATATACTGTTCTTGCTGAATTTGTAAATCTTTCGTTTACAGATGACCATAACCAATCTTCAGGATTCACAACAAATTCCGCACGAACAGGATTTTCCTCAATGTAATTTATTGAATAATGAATCGCTTTGGCACTCTAAAGGTTTCGGTTAAAACCACCACCTGGCTGCCATACTCGAAACAAATTTTTTCCTTTCGAAATCACACAAAACGTATCAAAACGATTCGGTGTATTATCCAAGATATATCGACGATATCTTAATGAACTCTTTCCTTTGATATGTTTAAGTATGATTGAAATGTTATATTGCTCATGTACAGGATATATCAACAAATGCACATGATTGGGCATAAGTACAAATGTCCACAGTTTAAATGAGAATTTCGCTTTTGCAAGAATAAGCTCTTCAATGAACAGGTCACACAAAACAGGATCCTTCAAATAGTGATACCTGTGATAACAGGTAAATGTCAATTCATGAGCATGATAAGAAATGTTATAGTGTTTGAGTTTTTTCTTTAATTCGATTTCATTCATATTTTTTTAACTTAATCTTTTATCGGCACGGTCTAAAGACACGTGCCACACGATACTTTATAAGTTTTGTCACATATACAGGCCACCCGCCCGCAATTACACAAAACAACCAAATCCAAAATTGCTTCTTTAAATGCATTGCAATAAAAGCTGTATAAAGCGCAGTTCCGCATATAACAAATCTTAATATTTGATAATAAACATAAGGGTGTCTTGCCAAAGCCCAGAAAAGTAAAATAACAGATATTAACCTTAATACCTTCGGTAATATTTTCATGGTTTTTACTTGATCATCTTCTGTCAATTCTATTATATATGGTTTTACTAATATTATTTCATTGCATTTCTTACAACGATACCTTTTTTCTTTTTGTGGCGTTTCTATTTCATATTTTTGACCACATGATTTACATTTCACAATTGTAGTATTATTTTTTGGCATAGTAATATTTAATTAATATAATTTAGATTGGTTGTCACATATTATTAATGAGTAAAAGAGACAAATAAGAAAATTATAATAAATAAGAAAATTATAATAAATAATATACTAACTTTTCCATTTACTAATTGTTTGTATTTCTGATTCAAAGCTATTTGGTATGAGCATTTCTAATTCTTCTCTCGCCGCTTTGAGACGTTCATATATTATATTCTCAACTTCAGATTCAGGTATATCCTTTAAATAATTTTTAAGTCGATCAAGTGTATCCTTACCAAACCTTTGTGCAAATTTATCCTGCTCATTTTTTGAAAACAATTTATCTTGTACTATTTCATAGACTGACATCCATATGGCAAGATTCTCTTTTACTTTTTCTATTTGATTTTTTGCAGGCCCATCGACATACTTATCTAAATCACTTTGAATTCGTTTGTCTAATTTATTGATATTTTCTCTCGAAAACTTTTTTAAATTATTGCTAAAATAATCATCAAATGAAAACCACAACAATGCTCGACATCTGACAAGTATTGAAGGATGTGTACTTGTCATATTTGAATCTAACATATAATTAGATGGTTTCTGTAACTGAGATAAAAAAGCACCTACATCAAACCTAAGATGTCGTTCGGTTAAGCCTGAAATGGTTTTCATTAATGCTTGTATTGCTGTATTCAATGACTCACATGCAAGAAATCCAACTCGATCCACAGAAATTTCCTGTGCTCTTTTTTGCATATAAAATTCAATGTTAAACGATTGATTGGCTGATATTATATTCCTATGTCCAAATAGAAAATGACCAATTTCATGACCGGCAACAAACTCAAATTCCTTCTCATTTAAAATTTGGACTAATGCAGATGAAAATCGAATAACACATTCCGTCTTATCGCCTGTATAACATTCAGCTTGAATCTCTGGAGATGAAAATACAAATGCCTCTACAGCATCTTTTGGAATATGCAATCTTTTATATACACTATTTAAACTTTTATAAAGGAGAGGCGTGACATCATTTGATATCAACAGATCGTTTGTATAGGAGAAATCTTTAACGACGTTTGTTTGTGATAGATTAATTGTATTTTTATCTCTAAATGTATCACCCGTAAAGCGTATTTGTTCAACAAGTTTTTTTGCCTCTTGTAGGATATCAACCATATTTTTTCCTAGCTTGAGCTATTAAATTAAGCATACGCTGTGCATTTTCACGTTCTTCACCTTCTTCAAGTGTATTAATACGATTATTCCATTTCTGAAATTCTGTACGAAGATATCTTTGAATCTTATCTTTACTCCAATATTCATCAATACCTAATATAACCTCAATACTTGCATGATCTGTCGCACTCGCATTTAGTTCAATAATTTTTTGATCTTGCATTTTCTTTAGTTCATCTAAATCAAGTTCAAGAGCCTCTGCTAATTTTCTTATGAGCCGTATCTCTTTTTTATCAGCAACACCATCAGCAGCCATAATATTTAAACATAGTTCAATTGCCTTATATTTAGAATTCCTTTCACCAATCTCATTTAGCCTATTTACTAGTTTACTTAGACTGAGGTCGCCACTTTTTGCATCTTTATATGCATCGTTAGCAGCCTGATTATACAAAGCTTTTAATGAACGTTGTTTTTCTTTCGGAAAGGGTTGAATAGCTCTATTAACTTGATCTTTAAGAATTTTTAATTCTCTATTATCAAAAGTGCCATCAACCATTGCAACAGCGACACTCATCTTTATGGCTATTGCTAAAGATTCATCACGATCTTCAGCAGCCTCAATATAACCTTTTTCTGTAAATGCCCAATCAAAGTTAATCTTGTCCTGCCATAACAGACCTGGCTCAAGTTTATTTTCAACTTCAACATGAAAACCATTTAGAATAATTGGCGAATTATTCAAATCAATCATTCTCAAAATAGCGAGAAGGTTTCTTGTACCACTATAAGGTGGCTGAATGATATCTGGTATAACCACACCTAATCGTACCCAATTCGGAAAATACTGTTCCGGTGATATTTCTCCAACCTCCATTTTATGTTGAAAAATGATACTGTTTTTCTCTTGAAAAACATCTAGTGCCGAAACAACAGGATCCAATTGCCCATTTGTATAATCAAACACTGATGTAACAAAACCAATTCTCGTTTTAATTTCAATTGGAATAGCTCCCTTTCCTTCAATTTCAATAGCAACTGAGCTACTACTATTATTCTTATCAATATATGTTTTATTAATTCGTAATTTAAGGTTTCCTATACCCTTAAATGTTGTCTCCATATTATCAGAGAATGTTCCTTTACCCATAAGTGCTCGTAGACCAGCATGACCTGTCTGAATAACAACTGTAATTAAAAATCTAACAATTACAATAACAAGTATAACTAATATAAAACCAATAATTCCTTCCATATCATTCCACAATGAATTTTTTTAAATTTTTATTTCCTGTAGAAGCAATTGAACCGATTGACAAATCAACTTCTTTTTTTCTACCTGTTGCAACATCAACAAAGGAACATTTCATCATTTGGTTTTCATCATAAGAATATGTAACCTCAATTTCTTGTCCTGCAGGCCGTCCTGCTGGCAATTCAAGTTTGCCTTCCCAAATAATATTAACAAACCGAGGATCTGTTTCAGGTGCTGAAGCTTCTGTAAGCTGACAATCCACTGCTTCCTGGCCATCACATATAGTGTAAAAGGTTTTCTTTAGAGAACATGGTATTTTATCACCCTTATTTATAAGGATATTGTTATAGAGTATCTCTTCACCACGTGCTTCATCATGATTTAGAATAATTGTACCATAATATTTTGATGTTGATTCTGTAACTTTAATCTTCTGGATTGTATTTTTTTGAGCAGCAGACAGTTCTGATTTTTCACCTTTGTAGACAGAATATAATGATGCCCCAAGTGCAACTACCTCATCTACATTAACTGTAGCAACAGGTTCTTTTCCGAATATCCTTTTTATACTTTCTTGTATTACGGGTATACGAGTACTTCCTCCAGCAAGTAATACAGCTTTTATATCGGAGGTATTAATTTTTGCTTCATCTATGGATGATTCACACAACATCTCTGTTTGTGCTACTAAAGTTGAAATAGCCTCCTCAAATTCAGCACGTGTAACTTCGATTATTTGGCGATTTACATTGATTTGTATACTTTTCCTCTTTGAGAGTGATTTTTTATCTTCTTCAGCATGGTTTTTTGTATAGTCAACAATTTCTAAATTTTCACCTCTCAACTCTTTATATTTCTTTTGTACTATACTTATCATAGCATCATCAAAATCATCCCCGCCAAGTTTAGACACTCCATTTGATGCAACAACATTAACATTTTGACCTTGCACAGAAATAATTGATATATCAAATGTACCTCCACCAAGATCATAAACAGCATAGTTACCATGAAGTTTTTCATTGTGTTTAAAAGAGTAATATAATGCCGCAGCTGTAGGCTCATTTATTATATATCGGATATTCAAGCCCGCGGCCCTTGCTGCAGCCATTGTGGCTTCACGTGCTTCATTTGAAAAATTAGCCGGTATAGTGACTACTGCTTCCCCAATTTCACCAATAATCAGCGATGCATCCTTTACTACTTTTTTTAATACAAAGGCACTGAGTTCTGTCGGAGTAAAATCTCTGGAATTAATCTTGAATACTTTTTTGGTACCCATATCCCTTTTAAATCGTGCAGCTGCTTTATTTGGATCGCTACCCCATGTTTTCCTAGCATACTCTCCGACTTCAAAATTACCCTCTTCATTTTCTGTAACACAAGACGGAGTGATATTTTGTCCTTCACTATTATGTACAATAATCGGACGACCTGTTTCGTCTATAGTCGCAATAGCAGAAAATGTTGTTCCCAAATCGATTCCAATAAAAGAAGACATTTTTTCCTCCTAATCCTCATACCTATATATACTCACTTTTGAGGGTAGTATTACCTCATAATCAGAACCACGGCGTAACCTGTAGCCATTTTCCAAAACCTCTGCTATTAAAAACTCTTCTTCTAATTTTTCTGTTTTTATTCTATTCGGATTGTCGGCAACACCAAAAGTACGTCTATAATCATCTCCAATTTTTGGGCTGAAACTTTCAACATCACATTCATCAAATGCGTCATTCAACAGTCGTTTTATTTGCTCTAGACTGTTTTGATTATATTCGCCCGTACTGAGGTAATCTTCTATTAACTGATCAACACGAATAAATCTGTATATAAATTTATGAAATATTTCAGTGTCATAACCTTTTTTAAGACGTCGAATCTCAGAATCTTTTTCATCTAAAGAATTGTGGAGTGTCATATAGGTTTCTGTCATTTCTACAATTTTCTTAAGGATTTCTGATATTTGTGGTATAATATAATCAATATTTTTATTTAATGAGTTTTCAAGTTTTCCCACATTATCACCCACAGAGTCAAGATATTTGCCCCATTCTTCAGGCACTAGTATTTGTTTATTATTCATAATATAACGCTTAATTCTATATAAATAGAAATTAATACTGATAGAAATCAATAACACTATGGATAGGATAATTATTGGAAGACTATTCACTATCATATCCATTTTTTCACCTCCGAAGTATTTTGACTAATAAATCAATAAATCATTATTAATAAAATATATAAATTATAGTAATAAGTATAACATAAAAGCTATGATAACCTCGTAAATTATATATAAAGAGACATTATGACAATTTTATACAGTGCAGAATGTTATATGTTTAGCAGGTTGAACTGGTATTAAATAATTATAATCAAAATGTGTTATAAAATCAAATACAATTATTATTGCAAGGCAGGTTCGGTTTTTTATAAGAAATACAATACTATTACATATAATAGTTAGAATGAAAAGGAGACATGATGAAAAATAATAAATCAATTAAGGAAATCTTGATCCAGATACTGAATAGATTAGATCAAATCCATTTGGTCTCCAGGGAATGGTTCACTACTAATCAGGTGGCAGAGTACATCGGAGTGTCGAAAGATACAGTATATAAATATGTGCATAAAAGAAAAATACCATATTATAAAATCGCTAACAATCGAATATTGATATTCAAACGTGAGGAAATTGATTCGTGGATTATGGGAGAGAAGAAAGAAGCTGATATAGATCCAAATGAAATTGCAGATAGGATATTGGAGACATTAAACAGGATGGAATGAGCGTTAAATTAACAAGATAATATTGTGATATATAAATGAAAAAAATTGAATTTGTTCAATATTCAACAATTTATCACTTACATTCTATATATAAATATTATAATTTACTAACTGTACCCATTTTGTTCCCAAAAATATGCTAAAATATACCAAAGCATACTAAACATTTGTACAAATTTGGGCAAAATAATAGCCTGTGATCCAGTGATAACGAGAGGTTAACTAAGGAATTACAGGCTATTAAGTATTGGTGGAGCCGATGGGGATCGAACCCACGACCTCATGACTGCCAGTCATGCGCTCTCCCAGCTGAGCTACGGCCCCGAAACAGTGGTTTCATTATAAGCAATTCTGCATTCAAAATCAAGAAAAAACCTTACCGCACAATCGCGATCTTCTCCTTGCGTATTACCTTGTTATTACATAAAATCACATACAAATAGACACCGCTGGGCACAGGATTGTCATTCACATATCCGTTCCAGCGAAAATACAACATGCCCGGCGAATCAAAGTACAGTTCGTCCCGGTACATCTTAAATCCCTGGCTTGAAAAAACAGTGAACGTCACCAGATCCGGTGCTTCCAGGGTAAAAGGAATTTTCATATCCGGCCATTCATTCATCACATAGGGATTGGGAACCGAGGCGGGCAGCGATGCTTCCTGCAGAGACCAGAATCCGAAATCCGCGTCTGTGATGTCGTTCGCATTCTCGATGATAAATTCCCTTGAGAAGACGCCGTCCACAGTGACATACGGCTGAGAAACCCCGGATTCGTTCAGAGTGATACGGTATTTGCCGTCCGGAAGGGCAAAAAATTCATACCCGCCGCTAAAATCCGTTTCTTTATCACTGTATTGGTTGTCATCCTCCGTATCAAACAGCGAATCTTCTCCGGCAGCCAGGCAGCTCATGGTAATCCCGGATAGTCCACCGCTCTTCATCAGGTCTTCACCTGATTCTTTATAGATCCAGACTGTCCCTGAAATCTTGCCGTACTGCAGCTCACTGAATTCGGGAAACACCTGAAGGCTGATTGTCTCATCCGGCTGCTGCACCATTGCACTGTAGCGCCAGCCGGATCCCTGATCCGAAATCAGCATGGAATAAACAGAATCTGTAATTTTGTTAAGATAGGGATCGACTTCGTTCCATTGTATCTGAAGTAAACCGTCCCCCTGCGATTTGGATGAGGACCAGTCCGCGTTCACCAGGGCCCACACGATTGTTGTCTGATCATTCATGGTCGTTTCAAAATAACGAACTCCGGTTTTTGTCACAGACCGCCGGAAAGACTGGCTTTCGAATAATTGAAACTGCTCGTTTATTGTCTGTTCCGGGTAAAGGTGTCCTTCCGGATAAAAACGCAGCGTGTCTGCACGGTCACCGGTCATCAAATTCCATCCGTAAAATTCCGCAATTTCATCATTCAGATCCATGCCATAGGCGGCCAAAGCCATGCTGCAGGCCTGAAAATTCGGATAATGAACCATCTGTTCCCATATCTGCCGGACAATATCCCTGCCGTACCGTTCGCTTAAAAAATGAAACCAGAGACAAAGGCCGTATTCATGCAGATAATTTTTACGGGTCATCGACACATTTTCCTGGCTCAAGAAATCATCAAGATACTGCAGATAATCGTTGATATGATCATATGTCACATCCTCCATCCACACGGCAGACGCTTCCATCAGAAAAACATCGGAATCCCGGTATTGATACCCCAATTGGACCAGATGAAAAAATTCATGAGCACAGGTGACACGCAGTCCTTCCAATCCGGTTGTATAAACTTCACTGAAATCATTATCGATCACAATATAGGGCTCATATAACAAGGATTCCGTATACCCGTAACTGTTGATATCCTCAAGATACACATCCCATTCCGGACCATCTGCGTCATCCATCGGCGGTTGATGAAAACCCATCTGAGTGACAATGACTTGACAGGCATAGTCGAATGCCTGTGCCGCTTCCTCCACAAAATCGGAAACGCCATTCGCATCGACATCCTCCACCGAAACGGAATCTAAGCCTTGATGGGTATAGTGCAGACGAAACAGACCGGAAGGGGACACCATGCTGAAGGGGTACGAGGGACGGATAAGATAAGGTTTAAGCACAGAAGCCTGCTCATCGGACAGCAAATGCCAGCCGTGCTGCAGCCGGGAGCTGACACCGAATCCGCATTTTACCGGCTCGATGGATTCCTGATATCGGGACGGAAGCCGTGCCGGCGCATGCACCAGCAGGGCTTCGTAAAAAAGCGCCTGTCCCGCACTGATGCGTCCTGCTTCCCTGTCATTCTGAATCTGCTGAACAGCGCGGCCCGTCGCCATTTGGTGCATCAGGATGAAAATGAGAAAAATCCTTTTCATGCGGATGGGCTCATTTCTTCTTAAAGGTGATTGACAGAGGTACGCCGTAAAATCCAAAATGTTCCCTCAACTGGTTTTCAAGAAAACGTTTGTACGATGCCTGAACAAGATGTGGATGATTGCAGAAGAATACAAACACGGGCGGCCGGGTATGCACCTGCGTGCCGTAGACGATCCGAATCCGTTTCCCCTGAACAGAGGGATGCTGGACCTTCTGATTCACTTTTTTGATCAGCTGATTAATCAACGGGGAAGCCACCCTTTGCTCACGTTCCCGGGTTACCTGCATGGCGACTTCCATCACCTGGCCGACTTTGAAACCTGTCTTGCAGGAAATCCGCAGCACCGGAATAAATTGAACACCCTGAAGTTTGATATCAAGAACATCCTGCCATTCCTTGATTTTATCCTGATTTCCTTTCACCAGATCCCATTTGTTGATTACAAGCAAAATGCCTTTTTTGGCTTTGGTCGCTTCCCGAATCACCCGCATATCCTGCTGGGCAATGGTGCCGGTGGCATCTATAAAAACACAGACAATATCACAGGATTCCACGACGCGCTGTGTGCGCAATGTGCTGTAATACTCCACATTTTCTTTCACTCGGCTTCTCCTGCGCAATCCGGCCGTATCAACCAGTATATAATTGCGTCCGCTCACCTGAATTCTGACATCCACGGCATCCCGTGTCGTGCCGGGTACTTCAGTGACCAGGACACGCTCCTGACCCAGTATCACATTGATAAAAGTGGATTTGCCGGCATTCGGCCTTCCCACAATGGCCAGTTTTGTATAATCCTTTGCCTCATCCTGTATCGTATTATCAGGTAAACGGTCGAGAATCATGGACAACAAATCTCCAATGCCGCGTCCTAATGACGCTGAAATCGGAACCGGATCTCCCAGGCCCAGTCTCTGAAATTCATGAACCTCCATTTCCCGCTTTGCATTATCCGCTTTATTCACGACCAAAAGACTGGATTTGCCGCTTTTCCGAAGCAGTTCGGCCACATGCCCGTCCGTATCCGTAATGCCGCTTGTGGTATCGACCACAAACAGAATCAAATCGGCTTCGTCAATCGCAAGACGCACCTGATGGGTGACACCCGATTCAATGGTATCCTGCGTTTTAGGAATATAACCGCCTGTATCGATGACAATAAAGCGCCGCCCTTCCCATTCGGTTTCGAACAGTTTTCTATCCCGCGTAACGCCCGGCTGATTGTGCACAATCGCTTCACGGCGCTGGATTAAGCGATTGAATAATGTGGATTTTCCAACATTGGGACGGCCCACAATGGCGACTGTCGGCATGGACTCTAATTCCATAGCGCATCAAATCCTGAAATGACAGACACTTGATTCTTCAAAAGATCCCCCAATGTCCCGGGGGTCATATTATCCAGGAAAACTCCGTCGTAATTGACACAATTCTCCGGAAGGAACACCTGAAACGCTCCCTGCATCCGGTGCTGAACCGCATTGAATATATCCCGGCCCGTCAGCAGTCCGGACACGGTAACGGAAGCCCCGTAAAAATGATTTTCAACCGGAAGCAGAGTGACGCTCAGCCCTCGAATCTTGCTGAGCACGGGAAGCACATGCTTTTGCAGAACAGGCGCTGCAAGCAATCCCGTCACAATGACTATTTTTTGGGAAACCGGAATGGATTTTGGAAAAAATTGTGAATCTTGATAAAATTCATTAAGAAACATTCGGGTCATACCCACGCCGTTTTCTATCTGCCAGTATTCTCCGTAATGCCCGGCTTCAGGTATCGCCGCGTCGGCCAGTAAATAAAATTCGTCGGACAGATAAACAAAATCGTGATCGCCGGTTTCTCTGAACTGTTTTTGATAAGCATCGACCTGCTGAATCACAAGTGCTGCCTTATCTGAAGTGACCGGCTGCATTTCAGGCAGGCCATGGCGGTGTTTTGTCAGTCCGACGGGCACAACGGCAAGGGTCAACAGATGAGGATAAAACGACGCCAACCGCTGAATGGTACGATCGAGTTCACCATTGTCATTGATGCCCGGGCACAGCACAATCTGGCCGTGCATTTCAATATCGTGATCGGCTAAAAACTGCATTTTATTCATCAGCCGGTCATCCTTTTTGATGCCCAGAAGCTGTTTTCTAATCACCGGATCAACCGCATGAATGGAAATATAGAGAGGAGACAGCCGCTGCTCGGCAATACGATTTAAATCGTGCTGAGAGGCATTGGTCAGCGTGACATAATTGCCATGCATGAATGAAAGACGGTAATCTTCATCTTTTAAGTAAATTCCGGGACGCATGCCCCGTGGATTTTGATCGATAAAACAAAATTGACAATGATTGCCGCAATATCGAAATTCCATGGGTGAAGGGATGATACCGAGCGGAACCTGTTCAGGATTCGGTATATAAAGCCGGATTCTTTTTTCTTTACAGTGAACGATGAGATGCAATTCCGGTTCGGTTTCGTAAAACCGAAGGTCAATCACATCCCGAACCGGATGGGCATTGATGGATTCGAGTGTATCTCCCTGTTTCAATCCGGCCTGATCGGCCAGGCTGTCCGGTTCCAGATTTTCGATCAAGAGAAAACGAGTCTTTTTCCTGCCGGTGATATTGAAATTCATTTCCGTTTCAGCGCCCTCTCTTCAATCATATCGAGCAATGCCTGTTTGCGCTTCCATTCATGAATAAAAAACATCACAACGGCAGCCGTAGGAACACCGATCAGCAACCCCCAGAATCCAAAAAACCGGGCGAAAAACAGAACACTGAACATGACAGCAACGGGATGCAGTCCCACGCGGTCCCCCACAATCTTGGGCTGAATAATGGCGCCTTCAATACCCTGAACAAAACCAAAAATAAGGGCCACATAAAAAATTGACCACCAGGGATTGGGATTCAAAAATGCCACAAAGCACGATAAAGCCAAGCTGACATATAAACCGATATAGGGGATAAAATTCAGCAGTCCGGTCAGAACCCCCAGGAGCACGGCAAACTGAATTCTTGCAACCATCAGCAATAAACCTGTTAAAATACCGACGAAAATACAGACCAGCACCTGTGCCCGCAGATAGCCGCCTACAATACGGTTGACACGCCACAGGTAATAGGAAGCCCTCGGCCTTCGCCGCTTTGAAAAAAGAGACAGAAACCATTGGCGGATTTTGTTGAAATCTTTGAGAATATAAAACGTAAGTACTGGAATAATGATCAAATTTATGAGCTGTCCTAAAAAAGAAGTAATGCCGAGCAGCCCTTTTAATAAATTATTAAAAACCTGCTGCAGGCCCTTTGGTACCGTATCTGTCCAATTCTGCTTAAATTGGGTTTCCTCAATTCTTAAAAGCTGAAGCACCTTGGGCAGACTTTTAAGGATTTTGGTTTGAATGGATTCAACGACCTGAGGCAGGCTGTTGATCAGATTCTGAATTTCCTGGACAAGTGTCGGAATCAGAAGCGCCCCAAGCATAACAATCACTCCGAAAAGAAGGATAACCAGAATTAATGAAGCAAGAAACCGTGGAATTTTCTTTTTTTCCAGATAATCAGCAATCGGGTCCAGCAGATAGGCTAAAATATATGAGACAATAAACGGGAAAAATACAACCTGGGCTTTGATAAAAACCCAAATCAGTAGCAGACCCCATACAGCAATCGTGAGACGCCTGGCAAAGGGATCCTTTTTCAAACCAGCTAAAACAAACAGCAGCAGCACACCGATGAGAATCGGCGATATAATCTGATGCACAGCATACAGATAGGCCGCCAGCAGAGTAAATACCACGACTCCGACGAAAAGCGAGGATTGTTTAACCGTATCGTTCATTGATATTTATCTCACATCACCTGAATTTTTATATGAATGATCCTTTCGGCAGCTGCCGGTATGGAACATTCTTACCGTGGCTGCTGATTGAAAATCCCCGGCCGTTTGAAAACCGGGGATTGTGACTGCCAGACCTGAGCTCTGAATATTGGCAGATCAATAAGTGCAGACTGAAGGATATCATGTATAACTATCATTCCTTCAATCCGGTCCGGATTGAGAATGAATCGACCGGCTCCATTCAATCCGCCGGCTCTGATTATCAGAGCATTATTTGAGTCGAACCAGATCACCTACAGAGAAGCCGCCGCCCATGGTTGTTTTCGCTTTGGCGGCTTTATCAAGCACCTGTGTGATTTCGATCTTCCCCACTTTTTGTTCCTCACTCCCCAGGGAGAGTCCCGTATCCGGATCGATCAATTCTTCTCCGGCCGAATAAATCACGAATGTATCCCCAACATGGACACCACCGTCGGTTCCGGGTTTGATGAACACTGTCTGCCCGGACACTTTAATCACTTTGCCCTCCCACGGCATGGCTTCAGATTGTTCATCGATCAAACAGACAATCTCATCAATGGCTGCCCGTGTCGCCTTGCCGACCAGGGAATTATCAAACTGATTGGCATTATTGAACCGGCCATCCGGCGTATCCACACTGATACCACTGGATGATTCTTCTTTGCGTACAGATTCAGCAGCGATAATCTCTCCCGTGGTGCTGTTGACCAGACGCACATCCACACCCACTGTTGCTTTCTGGCTTTTTGTCCCGAAACCGAATCCTTTGACTTTGATGCCCATATCTTTTTTGGTATGACCGAATTCTGTCACCGACCCGACAACCGCCAGTTCAACACCCAGCATCTTTCCGATTTTAGCTGCGCTCTGTTCGGTAACGATTCCGCTTTGACCTAACTGTTGTTCCTGCAGCAGCCGACTCATTTCCTGGCGTTCCATGACGATATATTTATTGGATTTGACCAGGGCCGTGGTCAGCATATCCGCCATGCCGTCACCCGGCTGGCGGCCGTCCCACCAGTGATAGCTTTTATCGGTTTTATCTTCAAATGTAAATACGGCCACCCGTTTTTTCATCTGCGCTGTCAGCGGTAGTACGGCCATAATAAATAAAGTTAAAAAGATGTTGATGAATCTTTTAAACTGCATGGGTCATAACTCCTTTAATTATCCTTTATTGTCTTGTCTCTGCTATTTCAGCTGCACCGTCACACTGTTTTGAGACATTGCAGTAACGCTGACCTGAATACCGTCAATATTTTGTCCGTCCAGCCGTTCCGCCAAATCATCGGCGTTGCCTTTCATCTCGACTTCAAATGTGGCATATTGACCAGAGTACTCCCGCCGGGTCACTGTGGTCAGACCGCGAACATAATATTTCAAAGACGCCTCAAATTTTTTCAGCTGAGAATATCCTGAAATCCCCTGCACTTTCAAAGTCATGGTTGCGCCCGCATTGACATCGGACTGCCAGCGGTCTAAAATCTTTTGCATGAGATCTTCGGAAAGCTGCGCACAGGCCTTTTGGATCGCTTTGGCGCCTCCGGTCATATCATCAATATGAGGGAATGCGCCCTGGGCTGATCCGGTAGCAATAATATCTCCGGTATCAGTACGAATCGCCCGCGCCGTCACTGTGGCCTGCTGAGACCGAATTTTAGTGCCGAAGGCTTCGGTTTCAGTGGCTTTGGCAACCGCCTTGCCGGTGACAACCACTTCGGCACCGTTCGATTTACCCAAAGCGGCCGCCTTGGCAACGTCTCCCCTCAGAATTGCGGCTGCTACTGCTTTATCCATATTTGCTTTTACTGTCTGCTGATCCACAAACCGAAATCCTTTAGACATAAACTGGTCCATTAAAGCGTTTTCTGCGGTATTCAAATCTGTGGTGACCAGATGCATGCCTGGGGTTTCACCAATATTGGTCTCATCAATGAGCACCATCATCCTCGGCGTGTTTTTACGGCGAATCAGGGTTTGAATAGCTTCCAGATCACTCTTCAGATCAGACATTTTAACAACCGCATGGACCGTAACCTCATATAGTGATTCGTCGCGCTTTCCTTCCTGAACAACATCGTAATGCTGAACATATCCCTGCGTCTTGCTGAAAATATTATCTTCAATCAGTTGAAAATTTTCAACAAGTGTCTCTGCTGACACCATCATGCCCATCACCTGTTCCAAACCTTTTCGTAAAGCATCTTCAATGGCATCATCACGGGCATGAGCCACATCACCGTTGATAATGGATCCCATACCGGACGCTGTCACTTCCTGCGCCGGTTTTGAATTTGCCTGTGCCCACGTTAGTCCGAACAGTATCAGCGTGCATAACAGACTCATTTTTACAGATTGATTCATCACGTTGACCTCCCTGCCTCAGAATGTCATGCGCAGGGCATTTTGCAGCTCACGGATGATCAGCAACGCATCTGCTCCTGATACAGAATCCTTCATATGAAAGGCACCATCCATGGTATCCGCTTTCATAATGCCCCTGCTGACGCAAAGTGAGATGGCATTGAAAGCGTAATGATTGCTGTTGACATCCGGGAATGGAGAATCCGTACCAAAGTATTTTGAAGCCAAAGACTCATCCTGCGTGACAGCGATCAGAATATTCTGAATAAACATGGCATATCCGGCTCGCGTGATCAGCTCATCCGGATGATACGTATTGTCCGGAAACACTTCCATCACGCCGTAATCCAGAATAGTCTTAATCCAGTTTTCCGCCCAGTGACCAGAAATATCGGTAGCTTTTGCCTGCTCGGCCGCTTCAGCCTGAGGGACAACCGTAGGATCGTCAGGAGGACGAAAGGAGGTGTCATAGGTTTTCTTGACTTTTTTCTTCAACAGCTCGGGCAGTTTTAATTCTTCGATAAATAAAACAGCCAGATCGGCACGGTCGATTTTGGGAATCAGCGCAATCTCCATACCAACCCGTGTACCGGGTGCCGCTCGCTGAATTTTTTGCATAAGTTCCCATTCATCGTTGGCCTGCTGAGAAAAATCCCCTTTGATTTCGATGACTTTTCTAAATTCAACAGCAGCTTCAGAGAACTGATAGGCATTTTTATAAGCGACGCCCTTGAAATAGAGTGCCTTTTCAGAATCCGGTTTTATTTCCAAAGCGTCATCAAAACATTTCACCGCCTTTTTTAACCAATCGTCGCCTTCACGCTGTTTCATGTACACCACACCTTTGGCGATATGGCCGTCCACAAATTTTTTATCTTTGCCAAGACCTTTATTAATCCACTCAAAGGCGACTTTGTAATTTTTCTTCTCCAAAGCCACCATGCCCATACCCACATAAGCACCCGGATAATCGGGATCCAGCGCTTTGGCCCTTTCAAACTCTTTCAATGCATCCTGAAGATTACCGGCCTGTAATTCACGATTCCCCTGACGGTAATGGTTTTCCGGTGTGTCTAAAATAGACTCTTTTGGAATCGGTTTTGGCCCGCAGACAACGGTTAAGAGGGTCAGCAGTGCCACAAGCCCAGCTATAATCGTTATTCGATTCCGCATGGGACACCTCCTGATTTAATGGATTCAGATCATCTCTGAACAGATCATGATATCATATCAAACGATACTTCAAGCCGTCCTCGATATGGACGGTTCACACCGTGTCATGCTTGCTTTAGCAGGCATGATTGATACTGTTTTAAAAAACGATTCGGTTTAATCTAAAATAAACATGACCTTGCAATGCTGTAGAAAATTCATATTGGCTGCGGCATTATGAATTTTCGTGGCATCGGCCGCGCTGACGACTGCATCGGTTTTATTGGGACCGGTGGCTTTAACGGCTTTGACGATAAGCGGTGTATCGGCCACACGCTCATTTTTAGCGGCCCTGTCCTTGCTCTTGTCATACCCCACCATACCGATATCCACAGCATATTCGCGGCTTACATATTTTGATCCGTAAATCTCGTTATTCGATTCATCTAACACTTTGGGCGCCATGGCAGGACGCAGCCCCAGGCCGGTTGCATCCACAATCAGACCCGTGACAACCCCTGTGGATCCACTGTAATCAGAAGAGGGTGCAGAGCTTTGAATCAAAGTGACGCCACCAGGAACCGGCTTTCCAGCAGGCCAGGGCTGTCCGCATGTGGGACAAAGCTTGACACCGCCTGTTAAAAGGGCTCCGCCTCCAAATTGCTGAGGAAGCACCGCATCTGCAATAATACCGGTTAAAGGCGCTTCTACCTCCACCTCAACATCGCCTGTAGACATATACCTCGGTTCTCCGACCATTCTTGCGCCACGCAACACGCCATCGACTCTGGTCTGAATAACATCGCTGAGCAGCATGGCATTTTCAACGGTCGTTTCTGATGTCAAATTCACACCCTTGACAATTTCAAGCAGGTTGCGATAAGCATCCAGCTTGGCTGCTCGTATAGCCCCTGAGCGTTGTGCCGCTAAAGGCAGATTGGGATTTGCCGCCCCGATGCCGGTTGCACGGATCATCTGATTGGTCCAATCAACATTTCCTGCAGCCCCGACAGATTGCACATATCCCTGCCCTGCAAGGACCATCGGTAATGCGACGATTAAAAATACTAAGAAGCCTCTTTTCAGAGTGAACATGGTGTTTTCCTCCTTTATTTGTTCAAGAGGTTGCTTCATAAAAATGAGCGAATGACGGGATTCGAACCCGCGACATCCAGCTTGGGAAGCTGGCGCTCTACCGACTGAGCTACATTCGCTTTCTGGTTTAGCTATTATGTTATCCTAAAAATATTCATTTTATTGATAAAGTCAAACACTTTTTTAGTCCCAGTTAAACATAAACCAAACATCGAACTAAAAATAACAACAGGCATTCATCAGACAAATGGTCACCCTTTGAAACGGCTATCGAACCATGATTATGTCAGATAAAAGCATTTTGAGTCAACCGTTTGGCAGAATTTCAGTCAGCGATGTTTTTGATGTTTTTCACCTGCTCATTTTTCACTGCTGGCAGGTTCAAATTAATTTATTGATGCCAAATATGATTGTCAAGTTTAATTTTGTTTAATCGCCAAGCCCCTCAGCGATCTTCTGAGCCACCAATTCGCCCGTTTTGAGCTTTTTAAACCCTCTTGAGCCTAATATAAAGGCCCGCTGCTGATTCAGAATCAGGATTTCATCCTGATTGTTCTTTAATTTGACCAGTGTGTCGGACGGCTTCCCGTCCACAAATGAGTCTCCCATATTCTGATAAAACGTCTGAAGCTTTACAACAGATGCCCTGGCCAAGCTGTCAGATTTACAAAATATCACAAAACCCGTGCCACGATCATCATCAATTTCATAATCGGCTTCAACACCCGCACCTAAAAAAGACTGATTCAGCATTTCCCTGGGATGATATTTCAATGTTTTTTCAATCTGATGCTCCCTGGGGAGCAAGGTGGTTATTTTGGGAGCATTCGTTCCGCCTCCGATCCTCTGTGAAACTGCAGATGCGATTGAGCGCATGCCGTTTTCGTAAACAGGACCGCTGTCCCAGGCGCTAATATCGGCAAAGATGTGTCCCTGATAAAATTTCAGGTTATATTCGGAAATAATGGCTTCTGCCCCCACCTTCTCATACTGATATTCCGGATAACGATAACTTGCATAAATTCCAAAAGCGGTCTCGTGTGATCCCATATGATAAAGATTGACTGTGATGGACGAATCTTCTGAACCGGATCGATAATAAGTCTGAGTGATCAGCTCGACAAATCCGTACCGATGGTACAGTTCTGCCTCCCCATTGATATATTCATACAATGTCTCCGGGCCATAAACATCGGGGGCCTCCCGTATTTCCCAGCCTTTTAAAGAAGATTCCGGAGGAAGCAGGGAGGACAATTCCAGTTGGGCCTGTAACAGATGACTGGCAATTAAGAAAACAAAAATAATGAAATACAATAAATAAAATCTGATCCTCATGAGTGTCCTCTTATATTACATTATTCACATGAATAAACTATTATTGTGAGCCTATTGACTTCATGACTTACGATAATTTGAATCCGGCTTTCGCAAAGCTTTTTATATTGCAGGTTCAGATTCTTTGACGGAGCCTGTCCTGAGCTTGTCGAAATACTTCAAATGACAGCAAAGAGCCCTGTCATCCTGAGTGGAATTCCAGCATTTTTTCGCTGGAATGAAGGATCTGTTACTGCCCAAGGCTCTTAAACATTATAATCCTTTTTTAAACTGAGCAATGCCTTTAAAAAACAAACCATCATCCTGATGTTGCTTAAGCTTCTACAAATCTCGTTACACTACAGGTTCAGATTCTTCGCCCCCGGCAAAAAACGCCTGAAGCTCTGAATGACAACCTTTTTTTGTCTTGTCTTGTTTCTGCTATTTTTTGCTTCTTGACTCTTTTTCTCCGTTTTTCCGCCTCTCCTTTTCAGCCTCTCAACCGGAGATCCTGTGACTCTAAGACCCAGGGACTCAAAGGCTCCTCATCATTATTTCCCATATTTCCTTATATCCCCTATTTCCCCATTGCTTTGTATTTCAATGACTGTCTCTCTTGTTGTTTCTTGTCTCTTAATCTTGTCTCTTTTTTTACTCTTTAATCTTTCTCTTCGCACGTTCCAGTGTCGCCTGGCACCGCCTGATCCAGGTGTCACGCAAGGTTTTCCGCCGGGGCGCTACGACTGAAAGTGATCTGAATTCCTGAATGGCCTCCCGTAATTGAATGGCATCCTGGGTCACCTGATGGGTCTGGGACCGGATCAATATTTTTCGCTTTCCATGCTGCTCTGCTTGTTCCAGTCGAATAAGATGCTTGATCAGCACCATCTGTTTGTGCACGCACATATAAAGAGATGTTTGAAACGGTCTTGAGTTACTTGGCACATATGCTTCCAGATATTTCTGTATTTCCTGAACCTGACTGTAGGCACTGCTGTAATTTTTATTCTTCCAGTCTGCTTCGACGGCAGACATTCGTTTTTCATAACGGGAAAGCAGGGATTCCAGAGGATCCTCCTGGTCTGAAGAAGAAACCGTCTTGCTGTGGTCTTCCCTGTCAGCGTCCTGAGCATTGTTGTCCAGAGATGCGTTTGCCATTTTCTGCACCAGTGCCTGAACTTGCTCCGGATCGATCTCTGCTTCAACTGTGGTGGAAATAGTACGTCCCTCTTCTGTTTGATCGACAACTGTCAGATTTTTAAGATAACCGGCGGAAATCGTGCTGATAATATCCTCTTTCAGTGTGGCATTTTCGACGACAGTCGATGATTCAACAAATACATAATAGGATTCAATGGCATCACGTACTGCCAGATCCTTGCATGTTTGCCTGGCCTCAACCAGACTTTCATTGTCTCCATACGTATATACATAGGTTCCCTGAATTGTGTCCTGGGCTAAAGCAACCATCCCGGTAATAATCAAACCCAGCATGATGATTTGTTTTTTCATATAGAATCCTCCCCTGATATTATCCCTTTGTATATTTCAATATTCGACGCTTTTTTTACAATCGGTTCGAGCCAAACGACTGATACTTTCAACCATTGCACACCATCTGACAAGATGCACATTCATTGATGAATGGCGGATTGCCTGCTGTATCAATCTTTTTACAGGACCGCATCGATCAGCAGATATGGACCGGTATGGCCAGACTTACAAAAGATTCACTCCGGCGCTCTCGGACCTTTATCATTTTATCACCCGGAACGATCGGCTCTCCCGGTCTTTTCTTGCCGGTACCAACTCCGAAGCGGTGCAGCATAATTCTCAGAAGCAATCATGCTCAAAATCATTATTCATGATTGTTTACATCATTCCACTGCTCCCAAAACACAAATGTCTCGATTGATTTCCGTTCACGGGGCATGGCCTCCTTATCAAGTGTTCGCTTATCAACATCGCTGAAAGATCCGGGATAGCCGACAATGAGAAGCGCATGAATCCGGTATTCCCCTGGAATACCCAGAAGTGTTTTTACACCCGCTTCATCAAATCCTGCAATTGGATGCATGATCAATCCCAGATGGACACCCTGAAGCAACATGTTTTCCATGGCCAATCCAAGGTCCAGGGTATAATAATCCCGTTCTTCTATCTGACATCCAAGATCGGCTTTTGAGGCAATCGTAATGATCAATGGAGCATTGCGTCCCCAGTTGTTGCCCCGTGACAGATGGTTTTTAAGCTCATCTAACAAACGTCCCCTGCTTATAACAAACCGCCAGGATTGTCTATTGCCGCATGACGGTGCCCATCGGGCGGCTTCTAAAAGCAACATAATCTTCTCAGGTTCAACGGTTTTTCCGGGATCGATAATCCTTTCACTCCGTCTCTGCTGTATCAAAGGATGTAAGCAATCATTCATTTAATTATCGAAAAGAACCATTATGGATATTCCAAATAATGTCATTTATTATTCCATCACCCGGGATCTGATTAATTTCAGATAAACAGGGTTCGATCCGAGCTTTCTGTTTCCCTCACATACATTCCTACCGCTCCATATCGGTCAATCCACTTTTCTTCCATCCGGTTTTTAGAGAGTCCCATTAATTCCATGGTCATTTCACAGGCGATCACTTTACCTCCCAGTGCCCTGAAATCCTCCATGAGACGTTCCGGAGTGGCCACCCGGTTTTTTTTCATTCTCTGAATCATGATCCATTTACCGAGTCCGAAAAAATGCATTTTTGATAACGGACCGCTGGCAAGCTTTTTCCTGACCAGCCGCTGAAGTCCCCAGAAAGTAAAATACAGGGTCACTTCACCACCCATGGCCAACACGCCGTTTCCAACAATCAATGCACTCATGACTTTATCAAAATCACCACTGTGCACAACAATTGTCATCTTCAAGCAATTCACCTAACGTTGAATGAAAATATGCCAGACACCATTGGATTCCTCTGTTTTAAGCAGTTTGAGTCCCAATGAATCCACGGCCATAGGGATTTCCATCATAGAAGCAGGATGTGTTCCTTTCATTTCTATTATATTGCCTTTTTCTGCTTTCATGACCGCTTTCCGCATTTCAACCAAAGGAACCGGGCATGTTTCTCCGGTAACATCAACGACAATATCGGGATTCATTTTATTTACCCCTGAAAAGTACGGTCACTTGTTCAATATCCCAAAGCGGTTCGATTCTTTCAATAATTTCACTCTTGATATTGGCTGCAAATTGATGGTCTTCAGGCAACTCGACATATACTGTCGCCCGGCCATTATGAATGTGACATTCCTGAACAAGTTTTGTCCTCACAACATCGAGACCTGCCAGAGGATTGATGACACGTGAAAGTCGTTTCATCACAATATCTTCATTGGTCGGCTTTTTTTCTTTAAGCAATCCGTGCTGATGTTCATAATTCTCAATCGCTGTCCGAAGTGCATCGACTGCCAAAACAGCACAATGAACTTTAACAGACGGCAATCCGCCCAGTTCATCGTTCGCCGTCTTCCAGCTGATCTGTTTGGCTTCATCGATGGTCTTGTTTTTTGCAAGATCGGTAATGATCGATCCGGTGGCAATATTGGAAGCGCAGCCATAGGATTCAAATTTAATATCTGTAATGACTTTCGTGTTTGGATCCACTTGCAGGTAAACTTTTACCATATCGCCGCAGGCCGGACTGCCTTCGGTCGCCTGAGCGTCCGCATTTTCCAATTTTCCTACATTATGAGGATGCATAAAATGATCGAGTACTTTTTGCGTATACGGAATCGCCATAAATTGTAAACTCCCTTTTTTATATCATTCTGAATATCGCTTGATAAAAAATTATTTATTTCTTGAAATCATCTGGTTGCTTTCACTTTCAATTCCCTCATTCTGTTTTTGCAGAAATCCGGCCGAATCACGATTTATTGAAGCGGGCTGATTTTCCTCAGGGTCTCAACCACTTCCTTGCAGCTTTGAATCACCCGTCCGATTTCTGAGTCCTGATTAAATCGGCTTAATGTAAACCGAATCGATCCGTGAGCCCGTTCATGGCTGAATCCCATGGCCATCATCACATAACTGGGTTCTAAAGACCTGGAAAAGCACGCTGATCCGGTAATCACTGCGATGCCTTTCATATCCAGATGCAGAACGACCGATTCTCCTTCAATCCGGCTAAAGGATACATTGACATTTCCCGGGTGGCGTTTTTCCAGATCAACCGGGCCGTTGATCACCATATCCTGGATACCCTGCGTCAGACCGTTCATGAGTTGCTTCTGCAGACTGCGAATATAATCCAAATGCTCCTTCTGAGCCAGCTCCACTGCTTTACCGAACCCGACCACACCGGGAACATTTTCCGTTCCCGCCCGCTTGTCAAATTCATGGTATCCACCATGCTGCCACTTTTGAATTTTCGTTCCCGGCCGGATATACAAAGCCCCCACGCCTTTGGGCCCATGGATCAAATGTGCTGAAATGGATACAAGATCCGCGGGAAGTCTCTGAAGATCGAGATCGATCAGTGTGAAGCTGCGACATGCATCCAGGTGAAAAAGTGTTCCGGCAGCCTGACAAATCCGGGCAATTTCCTGTATCGGCTGAATGGTACCGACTTCATGATTGGCATGCTGGACGCTGACAAGAATCGTCTGATCGGTAATCGTGTTTTTCACATCATCAGGATCAATAAATCCCTGATCGTCCACATCCAGATAGGTAACTTTGAAACCTTGTTTTTCAAGCCATCGAGCACTGTGTAATATGGAATTATGAACAATTTTGGAGACCACGAGATGGTTTTTTTTATCCTGATTCGCCCAGGTCGTTCCTTTTAAAGCCAGATTATTGGATTCAGTGCCGCCTGAAGTGAATATCACGGATTCAGATTCAGCATTCAGTTTCTCTGAGATAATCTGCCTGGCTTGATCCAAACCCTCCCTTGCCTTGATTCCGGGTGTATGACTGAACTGGGAAGAGGCAACTGCATACTGTTCAATATAATAAGGCAGCATCGCCTTGACCACCAGCGGATCAGGCTGAGACGTGGCTGAATTGTCCAAATAAATATAATTGTTAATCATAATCACACTCTTTTCATGAGGCATCTTTAAATCTTATCATTTTAACGGACTCACATCACGTTGGTTCCGGCTAAAACAACGGAAACAGGCATGACAGGGTCGAAAAATTATGATGCTCTTCTTAAAAGGACTTCCAATACCAAATTATACTCTCCGTCCGGATTAGGCTGATCCATATGCAGAATCACTTCATTATCGTTGATCCGTCTGAATGTCTGTCTCAGAACACTGTTATGCCAGTTCATATAAAGAATATTGTCATCAATAAACTGACATGTGGCAGTTGCATAAGCACCCGAACTTTCAAACCACCAGTATCGATAAATCTGCAGTGTTTCATCCCAACCAAATATCCCATGCGCTGCTCCTTTTTCCCCCTCTAATTCGCATTCATAGTCAAAGGTTACATATTTGTTGTCCAGCGCGGATCGAAAGAAGCCCCTCCCTGTTCCCGTCATTGCCTCGCTGTAACTGCTTTCGGGCACATGATATTCAAGCATCCATTCACCCAGAAGGAAATCAAATTTTTTCATCTGATCTGTATCCCCTGCTATTAGTACAGTAAATGCCAACAGTGGAAACATATACAGAATATTGCATCGTATATTGTCGATTATTTTCCTGATGATTTATCTCCATTGATATTCAATAAATCTCTCTGTATCAGATCCGTCATGCCCCTCTTAAGGTCCCACATGGATCATATCTACAGTAAATTCATCCCGATTGTAATACTCCTCGTCTCTCATGCATAAATCATATTCGCCTTTTAAAAGAAAATAATGTCCGTGTTCCATACTGGCCAGATATTGTAAAATTTCCTGCGCTGTCCGGTCTTCCACTTCCTGTGAAAGATCGTCATAGAATTCTTCGGATATTTTTTCGGCTTCAATAGCCATTTCCAGCAAATCGGGCACTGAGGCATCTTCTTCCAATGCCAATGTCAACCGGGGCATTAGTATCTTTTCATTTTTCGAAGGTTCCTGTTCATGAAACATTTTATAATACAATTTCAATAAAATTTTTTGATGTTTCTTTTCTTCGGCAGATAAAAATTTGAGTTTATCCTTGAGAATAAAATTTTTTACTTTCTTCATTAATAATTTGTACACATCTTCAGCCGCATACTCCGATTGAATCGCGATGGATAACGCTTTCTCCGTGCTAAGCATTGCAGCTTTCATGACTTTTTTTTCCTCCTTTTTTTTGAAATTTCATTTTTTCCTTTTTATCATCATTGAATTCAATAATTGTATATTTTTCTTAAACCAGCGGTTACCTCCCGGTGTCTCTAAAATCATTGGATGATTCTGAAATAAAGAATCATTGACCAAAATCCGAAACGCCTGAAGACCGATTCTGCCCAAACCGATGTTTTCATGCCGGTCGACACGGCTTCCCAAATGCGTTTTAGAATCATTCAAATGAAATACTTTTATAAATTCAAGGCCGATCAGTCGGTTAAATTCATGGAATGTTTCCCCGTATGCTTTTTCGCTCCGAATATCATACCCGGCTGCAAATGCGTGGGCTGTATCCATACAGACACCAACATTATGCCTGTCCCGCAATTGAATCAGAATTTCTGCCAGTTCTTGAAAACGGGCACCTATTGAAGATCCCTGTCCAGAAGTGTTCTCCAGTAAAATCGTTACCGTGTTACTATTCATTTGTTCCATACAGGCATTGAGGCTTTCTGCGATCCTTTTGATGCCGGATTTTAAATCTGAATCAGTATAAGCACCCGGATGCAAAACCAGATAAGCTGCATTCAAAACATTGGCTCTGTTCAATTCATCCAGAAATGCCTGCCGAGATTTTTCAAGTAATACAGAATCGGGTGATGCCAGATTGATCAAATACGAAGCGTGAATCACTGTCTGTTTGATCTGATATGCTTTTACATAATTACGAAATAAACAAATACTGTCTTCGGATAATGGAGAGCCTTTCCATTGCCTCTGATTTTTTGTGAATATTTGAATCGTATCACATCCGATGTCTCTTCCCCGTTTTGGACTGTTTTCCACACCACCGCTTGTGGATATATGTGCGCCCAGGTATCCCATCCGATTCACCTGATTTTATAATAACAGGCGCGTTTAAACCTTAATATGTTTTAATCCGTTGGACGCGCAGAACGGTACCCGATCTCCTGCTTTTCATCATGATGAATCCATATCATGTTCATTTCACTGAAAAGTAACATCAAATCGATATATCGCTTTCATTCGAAATCCGACTCGGTAATCAATTTCGATTATATCACTTCAATTTTCTTTGAGGATTCCCAGAGGCCGTGGATATTACAGAAAGCCAGTGCATGCAATGTGCCTGATTTTGTCACTTTTAAACTGGCTGTGACAGAATGATGTGTATGCACAGGACCCGCATTGGCACCTTCTGCGGATTCACCATGAGCATTGAATTCAAAGTGCCCCACATGATAATTAAATTTTTCATTTTCAGCATGAAAATACAATGAAATCCAACGGATATGGTGTTCGGTTGTATTGGGATGTGCGATCTCTTTACCCAATGTGGCCCTGACTTCAAAAATGTCATCGGCTTTCACACGGTCCGGGCATTCAATCACCGGAACATGTTTTTCACTTTTCCAGTCTGCTTCCCGAATATGTTCACCCAGTTTTCCCATAATTGGCCTCCTCGTTGATCTGATTTCAAAACACCTGCAAAATGATCTATTGCTTCATCGGACTGATCATATCATTGTATTCAATAATGAACCCAAATCAATGTTCGATAGCGCTCATCACGAATTGAAAATCCAGATAAATATTATGAAACGAATCGTATGTATAATCAAGTCATTTTTATAAACCGTCCTCATACCTATTTCCCCCCCCGGGGCAACATCAGGATCCCTGAGATTGTAAATACCGAGTGTGAATAGACATACGCGCCAAATCCATCCAAAAAAATAAGTTACGAATAGGATCCCAGGACTTTCATATAATTACTTCGGATATAGGCTGCGGGTTCAGCGATATTTTTCATACTGAGAATACCCTGTATGGCCTCAATAGAATCGTATTCCTTCTTTTCCATCCATCGGTTTATATCTGTAATCACGGACCGGAAATAGGAAATTCCGTTTTTGAAAATTACCGAAGCCATCATAACAGTATTTGCACCTGCCATAATGGATTTGATAATATCTTCAGCAGTATGAATCCCCCCTGTAATCGCTATATCACAATCCAGCTGGCTGTATAAGATGGCTGTCCAGCGCAAACGCAACGTGAGCTCTTCAGAGGTACTTAAGACAAGACGCGGTTTGACATCCAAATGATTCAGATCAAAATCAGGCTGATAAAACCGGTTAAACAATACCAGACCTCTGGCACCTGCCTGATCCAATCTTTTCATGATGTTGGCAGTTGCACTGAAAAAGGGACTTAATTTCACAGCAACCGGTATTTGAATACGGCTGCAGATTTCTTTCACCAACACGGTATACATATGTTCGACCTGGCCTGCCATTACTTCAGGGTTTGTGGGAATGAAATATATATTCAATTCCAGCGCATCCGCGCCCGCTGCTTCGATTTTCTGTGCGTATTCGATCCATCCGCCCGCGGACACACCATTTAAACTGGCAATGACGGGAATATCGACAGCCCCTTTTACCGATTGTATATGCTCCAGATAGGCTTCCGGGCCTGACGGAAAACTGGAAATATCCGGAAAATAACTGAGCGCTTCTGCATAACTTTCAGTACCGCGCAACAGGTTGTCGTCAAGCTTCTTTTCTTCAATAAGAATCTGCTCCTCGAACAGAGAGTGCAGAACCACGGCGGCAACTCCCGAATCCTCCATCTGCCGAACATTGGAAATATCATTTGTCAAGGGTGAAGAAGCAGCCACAACAGGATTGTCGAGATCCAATCCCAGATAATGGGTTTTTAATCGCATCATCAATTCTCCAATTTATATCATAACCTTGAACCACACATGGATAAAAGTCAGCGACTATCGCCTGCGACGGCGACTTTTTATCATTGCCACAATCAAGATCGCGATTTCAAGCAGTATGCCTCCGGTCTATCGCCTGTTGTTTTTAAAAATCCACCTTCCTTCTTTTCGAACCTGAATCACGAATCATTCCTTGGAAAATGATCAGAGTGTTAAAAACAGATATAATCCGCTTTCAACACCCTGTTTTTTATATTTCTATGGACGGCCCGTCATCTTCGGATTACTCCTTGTCCACAGGCATCTCTGCTAAATGAGCATAAGCTTTCCACCGTTTATAAACATCCTCCTGAGCTTCTTTCAGCAATTTCTTAGCAGCTTCCGGTCTCGACTTGGTAAGCATACTGTATCGTGTTTCATTGTATACATAATCCTTCAGAGGGATCTCAGGAGCCTTTGAATCGATGGTTAAAGGATTTTTGCCTTCATCAAGCAGGTCCGGATTATATCGGACCAGGGGCCAATATCCGCTTTTCACTGCCAGTTTTTGCTGATTCAGTCCTTGAACCAAATCATATCCATGGGCAATACAATGGCAATAGGCCAGGATCAAAGAAGGGCCATCGTACGCCTCTGCTTCTCGGAAAGCTTTCACTGTCTGCATATCACTGGCGCCCATCGCCACCCGGGCAACATAGACATTGCCATAGGTAATGGCCATCATTGCCAGATCTTTCTTCGGTACAGGTTTTCCGCCCATGGCAAATTTTGCTGTTGCGCCCCGTGGTGTGGCCTTTGATGCCTGTCCGCCTGTATTGGAATAAACTTCTGTATCGAGCACAAGAACATTCACATTGCGCCCCGAAGCAATCACATGATCCAAACCGCCATATCCGATATCATAGGCCCATCCGTCTCCGCCGACAATCCAAACGCTCTTTTTAATCAGAACATCAGCCAGACTGAGCAATTCTTTGGCCTCAAAACTGTTCAATTTTTCTAAATTTGTTTTTAGGGTCTGGACTCGTTTTCTTTGGGCTTCAATACCATCGTCTGTGACTTGATCTGCACTGAGAATATCATTAACCAAATTCTTGCCAAGATCCTTTGATAATTTTTCCACCAGTTCTTTTGCATACTCCAACTGTTTATCAAGGGCCAGGCGCATTCCCATCCCGAATTCGGCATTATCTTCAAAAAGCGAATTCGACCAGGCAGGACCCCGTCCTGCCGAATTCTGGGCATAAGGCGTTGTGGGCAAATTGCCTCCGTAAATGGATGAACATCCAGTGGCATTTGCAATCAGCGCACGATCGCCGAATAGCTGGCTCATCAATTTGATATAAGCAGTCTCACCACATCCTGCACAAGCACCGCTAAACTCGAACAGCGGCTGCAGCAATTGAATATCTTTCACCAGATTCAATTTTAACTCTTTACGATCCACATGGGGAAGCGTCTGGAAAAATTTCCAGTTTTCCCGTTCCCGTTCCCGAATTGGATCCAGATCGCTCATATTGATGGCTTTTTTATCCGGCTCAGTTTTGCTCTTGGCAGGACAATTGGAAACACATACACCACAACCGGTACAATCTTCCGCAGAAATCTGAATCGAATATTTTTTCCCTGCGTATTGTTTCCATTTTGCATCGGTGGATTTAAATGGTTCCGGTGCTTGCTGCAATAATTCGGAATCATAAACTTTAGAACGAATGACTGCATGAGGACAAACGAAAACACATTTTCCACACTGAATACAGACGTCGGGATCCCATACCGGCACCTGCAGAGCGACATTCCGCTTTTCCCACTGGGTCGTGGCGGTGGGGAAACTCCCATCCGGAGCAAATGCGCTTACCGGAAGATCATCTCCACGGCCGGCCACTATTTCACCGGTTACATTCCGAACATATTCAGGGGCTTCATCGGGAACGGCTTTACGCATCTTAATCTTACCGGTTGCCTGTTCCGGTATCTGAACTTCTATCAAATGATTCAGCGCTTCATCAATCGCTTTGAAATTCATTTTGACGATTGACTCACCGCGTTTACCATAGGCTTTCTTGGTAAACTTCTTGATAAGATCAATGGCTTGTTCTTTGGGCAGTACATTGCTGATGGCAAAAAAACAGGTCTGCATAATCGTATTGATACGTACCCCCAATCCCACTTTATCGGCCAGCTGGTACGCATCGATTATAAAAAATTTAAGTTTCTTGTCAATAATCTGCTTCTGTACTTTTCCGGGCAGATGATCCCAGACCGTTTCAGCGTTGAAAATGCTGTTTAAAAGAAAGGTCGCTCCTTCTTCTGCCAGTTTAAGCATATCATATTTTTCAAGAAATGAAAATTGATGGCAGGCGACAAAATTGGCTTTGGAAATGAGGTAAGGAGACATAATCGGTTCCGGTCCAAAACGTAAATGAGAAACCGTCAGAGAACCCGCTTTCTTGGAATCATACACGAAATATCCCTGTGCATAATTATCCGTCTCTTCACCGATAATCTTGATTGAATTTTTATTAGCGCTCACTGTACCGTCCGAACCCAGCCCAAAGAAGACGGCTCTTGTTCGGCCTTCAGGTTCGACAACAAACTCCGGATCATAGTCGAGGCTGGTCTGAGTTACATCATCTTTGATACCGATTGTAAAATGATTTTTCGAGTGGGTCTGACTCATCGATTCAAAAACGCCTTTCACCATAGCCGGTGTAAATTCCTTAGATGACAGGCCGTACCGCCCGCCAGTCACCGTCGGTTCTGTTTTAAATTTAAACAAACCTTCCGTTTTTGCCTCGGACAGTGCTGTTACAACATCCTGATACAGCGGCTCACCCATGGATCCCGGTTCTTTTGTACGGTCGAGCACGGCTATGTGCTGAACTGATTCCGGAAGTGATTCGGTAAAATACTTCACAGAAAACGGCCGGTAAAGATGTACTTTAAGCACACCCACTTTCTCTCCTTTGGCCTGAAGATACATGACTGCTTCCTGAACTGCATCTGCACCTGATCCCATTAATATGATCACTTTTTCCGCATCTTGAGCACCGACATAATCAAATAAATGATACTGGCGACCGACGATTTTAGCAAATTTGTCCATGGCTTTCTGTACGATATCCGGACATGCATGATAATATGGATTCACTGTTTCTCGTGCCTGAAAAAACACATCCGGATTCTGAGCTGTACCTCGAACCACAGGTCGATCCGGAGAAAGCGACCGCAGGCGATGGGCACGGATCAATTCATTATCAATCATGGCGCGCATATCATCTTCGGATAGCTGTTCCACTTTTGATACTTCATGTGATGTTCTGAATCCATCAAAGAAATGGATGAACGGCACCCTTGCTTCAAGTGTCGCTGCCTGAGCAATTAAAGCGAAATCCATGACTTCCTGAATGGAATTGCTGGCCAAAATGGCAAATCCGGTCGAACGAGCAGCCATAACATCACTGTGATCACAAAAAATGGAAAGCGCATGAGTGGCTACAGAACGTGCTGAAACATGAAAAACAGTTGAGGTTAATTCACCAGCAATTTTAAACATATTGGGAATCATCAACAGCAAGCCTTGAGATGCGGTAAATGTGGTTGTTAATGCGCCTCCCTGAAGCGCCCCGTGTACAGCACCAGCCGCACCACCTTCTGCCTGCATTTCTGTCACCTGTGGAATGGTTCCCCATACATTTTTAAAACCTTGTACGGCCCATGCATCCGCATGTTCACCCATCGGGGAACTGGGCGTAATAGGATAAATCGCAATCACTTCATTGGTACGAAACGCTGTATACGCAGCCGCTTCATTTCCATCGATGGTTACAAATGGTCGTGACATTAATCATCTCCTCTTTTATGGAAAAAACTGTTCTATTATAAATTATTTTCAAAATCAGGATAACCTATTTATATGGTCGAACTGTAAGTGGATAAAGGCAATCTGTCTGTAACAATTGCTGATATTCAATTAAAATCCGGCGATAGTTGATTTTAAAATTAAATGCAGACGATCAGAATCAAGATCATTTTTCAATAAATAACCTTGCGCCCCATGATCCAAAACATCATCATAGAGAGATGAATCCATCATACCGCTTAAAACGACAACAGGAATCCTCCCTGCTTCTGCAATAATACTGTCAATACTATCAAGACTGTCGCTGTCCGGAAGCGATAAATCAAGAAAAATGATATGATATTCATGTTGCTGGATACATTGAATTGCGGTTTCCAATAAATTCACCCATCGTGATTTGAATACAATCTCTGAGGAATGATTCCTGGCAATCTCATCTAAAGTGAGTTCTAGCAGCCGTGCATCTCCCGGATTGTCTTCAATCACCAGAACATAATACTCCATTGGCATTTTCAAACCTTATCATTTACAGAATGTATCTAATATAAACTGAACCTCATCATGATTCAATCTGACCTTGTTTAAATTTGTCCGGTCTTGCCCTTTGAGATTCAATGATAATATACACTATTTAAGCCGTCAAAAATCATTCCGGAACTGTCAATAAAATCACAGTTCCATTTCGAATAAAATTACACTTTTCAATATAAGCATGTGAATTCAGCGAGTCAATAAAAATTAGACTGAACAAACAGTTATTTAAACTATTTATCACTTAAACGGATGTATAATAATCATAAAAATGAATGGATTGCTCTACTGATTTTTGTCTTCAGGGCAATCGCTGTGTATTTGATGAAAAAATGGTTATACAATCATTTCAGTGCCTGCAACTTTTCAAGAACCGTCTCAATATGTCCCTGAACTTTAACTTTTCTCCATGCTTCTACAATATGTCCCTCCGGATCAATAAGAAACGTACTGCGCACCACTCCATAATATTCTTTACCATACATTTTCTTTAACGACCAGACACCATACGCCTCCAGTACTGTATGATCCGGATCACTGAGAAGCCTCACTTTTAAATCGTGTTTATCCCTGAAATGACAGTGACTTTTCACAGAATCAGGACTGATACCCAGGACAACGGCATTGTGTTTATTAAATTGTGCCATGGATTTGGTAAAATTGATGGCTTCCAAAGTACAACCCGATGTATGGTCTTTCGGATAGAAATAAAGCACCACCCATTTGCCTTTCAATTTTTTCAGGCATACCTGTTTTTCTTCTGTATCCGGCAGACAAAAATCAGGAGCCGGCTGACCCAATGCTGATATATTCATTGACATGTATCCTACTCATCTTGGGTTTCATCGGAAAATGCACGCGATCCGAGTTCCCTGTCCAGCATAAAAAGAACACCGGGATTATTGCCGATCATCTCAAGCTTTCCGATAATTTCATGATCATTCGCTTCTTCTTCAACTTGTTCTGTGACAAACCATTGCAGAAAAATATGAGTGGCGTGGTCATTTTCGGAAATCGCCAGATCAACCAGTTCATGAATACTCCTGGTAACGAACTGCTCATGGGCCAGCGTTTTCTTAAACATATCCAGGGGCGATTGAAAATCGAACGGCGGTTCTTCAATCGCTTTCAAATTGACTTTTGCACCCTGCTCCTGAATATAATGATAGATTTTCATGGCATGTGTCATCTCTTCCTTATACTGAACCATAAACCAGTTTGCGAAACCGGACAGACCCTTCTCTTCAGAATGAGCGGACATTGCCAAATACAAATAGGCAGAATACATCTCTTTATTCACCTGATCATTGAGTGCATCAGCCATTTTTTTGCTTAACATATATTCATTCTCCTTTATATTTTTTAGTAACCCATCCTATTTGAATCATTCAACCTATGATGAATGTCAAGGATTTCATTGAATCATTATTCCAATTCAAATTCCTCCTTACCCGCACCACATTCGGGACAGACCCAATCATCCGGCAGATCATTAAAAGCTGTTCCAGGATCCACACCGTTGTCCGGATCCCCTTTTTCCGGATCATAAACATAACCACATACAACACAGACATACTTTTCCATCATTGCCTCCTTGATTGATGATTTTTATTTATTTTTAAAGCAATCAAAATTGGACAAACTTATTCTTTGCCGCATTACATACCGGACATGTATCCGGTGCCTTACCTTCGACTGTATACCCGCAAACAGGACAGATATAAATCTTTCCATAATCGACATCATGGCCCTCATTCGCTGCCTGCCTGGCTTCAGAATACATGGCGGCATGTATCTTTTCAGCCTCAATGGCATAATGAATCGATCGTATAGCCATTTTTTCAGTCTGCAATTTAGCCACTGCATCATAGGCAGGATACATTTCTTCAACCTCAAAGTTTTCACCCGCAATTGCGGACTCAAGATTCTCAATAGAATCACCAAGATCACCCAGTGCCCTGAAGTGATTCGTTGCATGCACTTGCTCTGCATAGGCGACAGCCCTGAACAGCCTTGCCAGATTGAGTTTGCCTTCCTGTTCCGCCTGATTTGCAAATATGACATATTTCATATAAGCCTGACTTTCTCCAGCAAAAGCTTCCCGTAAAAATGTTTCCGTCATTTTTTTCATTGCTCTATTCTCCTCGTTTGGCTTCAATACGATCTATTCTCATAATGGAGCACATTGAGCACTGACGCAATTATATGAGTAAAATCCGTAGCGATAGTCATACATATATCATCAATCCGTCAAAATATTGGATTTACTGCAATACCAGCATATGGACACGCCGGTAATGACGATTCAATGAAATAATGGGTAAAAAATCCATATCTCTCATTCGAATCCTTTTTTTTGGCATTCATAAAATCAAGATTCATTTTCAACATATGGCTGCAGATAAATAGCCAACCGTATACTGTCCAGGAATATAGCTGCCGATTACATCGGCAGAATTTGTCTGATTCAATACCTGAACTGTAATTGCTCCAAGACGTTTGGCAGCCTCAAGTATAATTGAAACCGGTACACGACCGCATACACTGCATCCCGGAGCAGATAACGCATTTCTAATATTTGAAAGGTTATAGGTCATGAATGCATCCACAATGACGGCATCATTCGATTTGACGGCATCATAATCATTCATATGATGCATATCCGAACTGGCAATCAGCAAAGCGCGCTGATCATGCAGTACTTCGACAAGACCCGATACGATACTTTCAACATCATTGACGTCATTGTGTCCGATCATAATAGGTAAAATGGTGAAGTTATCCAGTACAGATTGAAGAAATGGCAATTGAATTTCGATGGCGTGCTCCTGGTCGAAAAACATCTCCTCAATTTTTACATACGTTCGCAGCCGATCAAGCAAATGACGGTTGATCGTCACATCTCCCAATGGCGTTTCATAAGCAATATCTCCATTAACGATATAATTGCCCGGTCCGTAATGGTGCATGGGACATAATATGGCCACGACATCTATTTCCCTTTGAATTAATTGCTTATACCCATATGCAGCTGTTTGACCGGAATACATATAACCGGCGTGGGGACAAATGAGTCCAAATATCCGTCCGCGAATGGGGGGCATTTCAACATTATCCAGATATCTTTGAATCATATTCTTTAACTTCTCAGGATTTTTTGGGTACCAGGTACCCGCCAAAATTGAAGGTCGGATTTCCTCGCTCATATTGACTCCCTATCTCGTATGAATCTCAATAATATCTCCATCCTCAAGAATGTGGTTACGGTTTACACGCTGGCCCTCGTATTTCTCTGATCCCCAGATTCTCGAGTACGTCATACTATAGGCTAAATCTTTGTGTATTGCAATTGCTGCATCCCATACATTTGAACATTCCGAAAGTATATAAGGTTTCTCCATATCAGGCTCTTTACCAGGCATTTTTGTGTAAATACGAACGACATGCAGACATTGAAACAATATTTGTCGAAATTCATTCAAACCTTTGTCCGGATAAAAAGAAATCCTGGCATAAGCGATTGAATCGGTAAGCTTTTTAAAGCATGTGTCCCAATAAATCAGAGCGTTTGGCGTATCTGTTTTGGTTCCTAATAATAAGGTGGTTTTTTTTGCCACGGATCCCTGAGGCCGTCCTTCACCCTGAGCAACAATTTGGATCTGATGATTTGTCAGACATTGCTGTATTGTCACCATTCGATCAGCAGCCTTTTCGTCTGACAGATCGATTGTTAAAACAATCACATCTGCCAGCCGGATAATATTATAAACCCAAGATTCTGTTATATACTCGTCAATCGGAGGCAAATCAATGAGTTGTATCTGGATATCCTGAAATGGCATCATACCGCAAACCGGTTTGTAAGAAGAAAATGGGAATGCAGCAACAGCCGCATTTGCATGCGTGAACCGGTTCACTATTGTTGATTTTCCTGAGTTGGGAGCACCCACCAATACAACCTGACCCGCACCTTCCCTGGGAATATAATCAAAGGCATATTGTCGATTGACTCCCTTTTTCTTTTGCGCATCAGAATTCAGTTTGGCAATCTTTCGTTTCAAATCACCCTGTAAATGCTCTGTACCTTTATGCTTGGGCATAATTGCAAGCATTTCTCGGATGATTTGAATTTTTTCCTGAATATCTGAGGCAGCTCTTAATCTTCGTTCAGCTGCATAATAATCAGGAGGCAAGTTGGCGGGCATAATATCAGTCTAAGTGATCTATTGATAGCCATGATTTAATACACAAGAATGTAAAATAACTATTTCAGTAAATCAAGTGGTTTTACTATGCAGTGAATGAAGCAAGTCGTTGTATTTTGAACACAAATCGTCCGCTTGAGAAGATACTTGAGCGTTTAAAATATTTGATGATTTCAAAAAATCAATCACGATTGAATATCAATCAGGAAAAAATTTTTAAAACTCTTGGAGCAATTTCAACAGTCATCGGCAAATGGCCGAAAATATCACCATCAACTTGAACCAAAGTGGGCTTTTTCGCGGAAAGTGTTGCCTTTCTAACACGATAATATCGAACATCCCGCATATTCAAATGTTTTTTTGAAAGCATGTTTAATGCGAATCGAATCAATCCCAACTGTGTTTTTCCTTTATAAACGCAGACATCTAATAATCCATCGTCCACTTCAGCAAAAGGAGTGATTTGATGAAATCCGCCATAAAAATGAGTATTTCCAAGAACGACAAAAGTCCCTTTATCCATGACTTTCCCTTGATCCAGATTCAAACGGATTTCAGACGGTTGATAACCAAGCAAGTCTTTTATTCCTGCCCACAGATAGGCATAACGATGGATCATTTTCTTAATCCTTCGACTGGTACGGCTTATCGTATACGCATCATAACCGCAGCTGGCCATCATCGAAAAATAACGTCCATTGATCAAACCGAGATCAATATCTTTTGTATGCTTTCTGCATATAATCTGAGCAGCCTCTAATGGATTGAGAGGAATTTTAAGTTCTCTTGCAAGCACATTACTGCCGCCAAATGGCAGTATGCCAACCATGACACGATTGGGCAAAATACCATTAATACCTTCATTCAGTGTTCCATCCCCTCCGGCGATAATAACAGCATCATATCCTTCTTTTACAGCCTTTCCGGCTTTGGCCATGATTTCACCGGCTCCTTGCGTAAAATAAACCGACAACTGAAATCCAGCAGATTTTAACATAGACAGCGCCGGCTTCAAATATCTACGGATTCTACGGGGTTTTGAATCCGGATTCACAAATACTTTTGCTTTTATTATCGGACAAATATCCATTCTATATCATAACAAAGGAAAGGGCAGGAAAAAATATCTTGAATGAATAAAGAAAATGATTGTTCAACTCTGTTCAGATTTCAATCTCATGAAATATCTGATGACTGTGCATGAAATAATGTTGGAACCGGATAATCATTCAGATGCAATGTAAATCACTTCGAAACCGGCTCGGCTTTAAACCACTCCACCTGTTCGGTTTGACGGTTCCACACAAACACCTGACTGGATTTTCCGTAACCGGTTACCATTAAATCGTAAAAAATACCTTTCTGATCTTCTGTGTTTTTAATGTGTTCCAGCAAATGTCCTTCCTGATCAATGACATGAATACCGTTACGGTCGGTAACATATATTAATACAGGCCGATAAATCCTTGTATCGCCGTTCCCTATACCATCTTTATCTTCTGAAAGTGCAATCCGCTTTGGACGATTGAATGTTACTGTTGAAATGGTATCGTTTTTCGCAGTGAATTCATCCCCAATCACCGACCGGAAACGTCCGTTTGAATTAAAAATAAACAATTTATTTTGATCCACATCTGTAATATAAATGGTACCGGATGAATCAATTGCGATACCTTCGGGTGTTTTTATAGCCTGCATTTCTGTTGGAAAATGAAGCGGCAGTCTTTGATCCCGAACATCAGAGGAACTCGATCCATCCAAATGAAACTGTAAAAGATAATCGGCACTGTCCTTGACGACCAAAATCCGGTCCGCTGCAATGGCCAGATCACGAAAACAGAGTTTTTCATTGAAATGATAATAAAGCTCAGAAGATTCAGAAACTGGTTGGCCATGAACAAAAAGTGCATTCTTATCCAACCTTTCCGGAAAATGAACCAGGAATTTTTGCACATCAGGGATATGGTTGATATGACGGAATCGGAATTTCTGGATCAATGGAACAATCATATTCATCTGCCTTGGCTGAGTAAATCGAAATGCCTTCTGGTAAACATAGCAGTAATCATTTCGAATTTCCAAAAGCGCTTTTTCATTAAGAGGAATATCTTTCACATAGTAACCGCTCTGTTCTTTCTGAAGCAGTCTTCCGTTATAAAAAACAAGAACACCTTGCTCACTGGCAAGAAGATCTTCAGGAAGCACCACATTCAACACCAGACCCGATTTTAAACCGATAATTTGCTCAGACAATCCCGCTGTCTGTTCACCAAAATCTCTTCGAATAAATCTTGAAACATTGACGCGGTTTTCTGCAGGGTACAGCATCCGTATTGGCAATCCAAATTGAATCAGTCTGTCAATAGATTCAGCCCATAACTTTTTCATAACATATTTTTGATAACCGAATTGTTCTAACGTTATCTCTTCATCATCAATCTTGTTCAGATTTTCAGGAAATTTTACACGGTCAATAGAAATTCCACTGATTTTATCCAGATTGCCCCGGTTACGAGAATTTTTCAATCCTGCACGTGCACTCGTGCACCAGAATTCACCGCCATCCAGTCGGCATGTTGCATTGATCACAGACTGATAACATTCTGCTGCTGCCAGATGATTTTGTTCATGCATAAAAGTTTCTGCCAGATAGAACAGTGACCGAACGCTCTGCTGTTTTTGAACCAGATCAATAAATATTTTTTTGGCTTTGTCGTATAATTTCTCTTTCTCATTTTTATCACTTTCATGTTTGGCTGCATCAAAATAAGCCCGGGCAATAATATACTTTGATTCATGCTGATATTTATTTTTTCCCTCCGCAAGTTCTTCCATGATATCGGCAGCCTGCATATAAAACTTAAGAACCTGTTTGTCCTCCGGTTGAATTTCAGCCCTAAGAAATGCAACAATCCCTTTAAAAAACTTTGTTTGATTCGATTTTCTATACTGCGTAATTTCCAACAATGAGTCCAAATATTTTAAATATTGAGCACGCTCTCTGCCGTAAACAAGCGCTGCCTTTGGCAGCATATATCGAATCAACTCCACCACTTCATCGACATTATTAAATATCTGTCCGGCATTTTCCTGCAAACCAACCCGAACCAGCGACAATAAAAGATCCCGTTCCTTTTTAATGGATTGAACAGTGGGCTTAAATCCTGTCAGCTCCTGTTTTAAAGACTTTAGCTGTCCCGGATTCGTGGCATTATTATCAAAAGTAAGATAAAAAAGGCGCATTTGTGCATCTTCTTGGAGATAATTTATACGAAGATCACAGGACACATCAGAGGTGACTGATAAAAATGACTGAAAACTGTTTTTGCTGTCTTTGGTACCCCGGATATACTGAACCCAGCCCAGCCAGTAAAGTGCTTCCGGAAAAACAGAAGAGACTTCTTTGTAAAAACTCTGATCTGTTTTTGAAAGCTGAATAAACCGCTGCTCTTCAATATCCGCTTTATGATCACGATTGGCCTGAAAAAATACATACTCCTGACGAAATCGAGGTCTTGGCAATGAATCTAAAGCCATGTTCACTTCAAAGACACGTTCCCCGGTAATGAGATATTCAAAGACTTCGGCATAGGTCTTTGCGTACTGGATAAGGGGCTGGAATTGTACAGCCATAGACTGGCTGAGATTTTGATTTACCTTCACAAATTCAAGCGATTGCAGATATTTCACTGCTGTTTCCCTGCCGGTTGAACCCGGTTCACCTTCATGAATATTTTCATAAACGTCGGATTTTAATTTGGCGTAGGTTTTTGCCAAAATCAATTGAATCATCTCCAACTGAAATTCTGCACAGGTCTGTAAATATTGAGAAACATTCGTAAACTGAACAACATCGTCAAGATGCCGCCTGGCCATTTTCAAATCCTGTTTAATCTCTTTTGCAATGGAGATCTGTTCTCCTGTATTGACTGATCTGTACAGTTGTATTCGTTGAAACATTGTTTTCCGAATAAGCACTTCAGCGGACATATATGCACTTTCAGCCGTCATTTCACGATCATCAGTACCGCCTGCGATGAAATCGAAATCATTATAAGCAAGAGACAGTTTCTCCAATGGATTACAACTCAACGCCGACAGCCTGTAATTCGTCCACGCTCGTTTATAAATAACATCGTCCGCTTTTTCAGGATAGCTTGCTTCCAATCCATTTTCCATAGCGGAATTGAGATATTGAATCGCCGATTCAAGATATTGAATTCTGTTCTGTTTGGACATGTTTACTGACAGTGCCAGATTGTAATAACTCTCGGCAACAAAATAATAAGCGATACCACTCTCTGCAGCGTATTTTTTTCCATGGGAAATCAGCCTTTCAACGGCTGTATCGTATTCTCCGCGATCAAAATAGGACAAGGCATCGGATAATTCTTCAGATAGAATCACTTCTTTTTCAGCGGTTTGGCCAAATGAAAAAACAGCGGTGATCAACATGGCCGATAGAATAAATGCAGCCGATTTCCATAAATCCCTGATCCACTTCATGGAAAACTCCGATTTGATATGCTTTTTATTCATTTACATTTTCTCAATTTTAAATTCGTGATCATCAATACCTACAATATTATGAAGTCTTCCATCATAAATCTGAAGACTATCAGAAATGGACGCTTTCCGTTTCAGTTTTGTATAAATGGTCAACTTTTCTCTGCGTGAAGGCAGCTTAAAATCAAAATTGATTTCCCCTGTTTTCAAATTTTGATATTTCCATGTTCGAAGCGTTTCAATAATTTGATGACCGGCTGCCGGGTGTCCCTCAATTTCATAAGAATCGACAAGCAAATTCCCTGATTGATCAACATAACAACTAATTTTCACCCGCGTATTTAAAGGCAGTTCATTCCACTGAAGGGATCTCGATCCTGGATGAAACGGTTTAATCTCAAAATAGAGTGTTTTAACAGGTGCCCCCATAATCCAGATGCCGTCGAGCCCGGGACGCATTGGAGGTTCGATTTCTGATATCATTGAGGGGACTAAAATAGAATCCTTGGGCAGTGTACGCAACTGAGCATTCTGATATGCAAAAAATCCTTCCCTGAGTAGCGTATAAACCGCCAAGCTGAAAAGGATCCATCGTCTCCTAATAAGGGGTTTTTTTCGCTTCATTGAATCTTTCAGAATTACTGATTATCGCACCAACAAACAACACACTTTAAAAACTTTTTTTCCTTTGCGACCGAATGGTCAAGCGTATTTAAAAATCCAATTTCAAAACAGTTTTCCCCTGATAAACAGCGGTTGTTACCTTGGATGAATACAAATCCTCGATTTTACCTCCAAGACATCCGTACTCAACATTATCCGCTTGAGATAAAGAAGAGAGAATTTTCATCACGGTAACATAAGGAATATCATCAGGAGAACGGATTAATGAAAAATAAGTACGGTCTCTATTTAATCGTGCTTCACCAATAAAATCGCGTAGTTTTTGTTGAAAGTCGCCCATCGACAATGTGTTTGTTCGAATCAAACGACGAATGATTTCTTTATTCTTCTGATCACCCAAAAGGTAAAACAATTCCCGGTCCCATGCTTCCACATCACGATTGGCCGATTCATCCAGCCAAAAAATCTCGTTCTCATTGATAATCTGTATAAATATCTGCGCTCGACCGGGCTTTTTTTCCGGGGTCGGCACCATCAACAGTCTTTCCTGCAGAGGCATTTTTATTGCGAAACTGGTGACCAGAAAAAAAACCAATAAAATGAAAATCATATCGATCAATGAAACCAGTTCAACGGCCTGCCTGCCTTGAGTACTCTTTTTAAATGACATATCCGCTCAATTCTCCTGATAATGTTCGAATGTAAATATGGGGTATACGATCCTTCAGAGCCGAACATGTATTTAAAATATGATTAATAATTTTAAATTCTGTTTTTTGAATAGCGCGAACCTCAATATAATTGTTCGGGCTACCCGATCGAAAAAACCGATCCGCATACTGATTAATTTGGCGGGCAATAAAATCATAAGGTGAAATATCGGGTATCTTTGGATCATTCAAACGTTCCGATTCAGACAGCAAATAGGCATATTTCATCTCTACAATCGCCCTTTGTTTGGCTTGAGAAATACTCAGTGAATCCCCTTGTGAAGGCCATAATGCATAAACGACCAGTGGACTATTGCCATCCTGAGGATTTTCATGTTCAATCTGCAGCATCAATGTTGTTAAAAATTTTTGAACCTGCCCTGTTTTCCGATTGCGTACTTCGGGTAAATTAAACTTCTCCTGAGTGTAAATTCCCCGATTTCTATCAGAAATCACCGTAGACATATTGATAGTCGCCATAAAAAAAATCAACAGAAGAAATATAATATCAATAAGACTGGGCAGACTCAGACCTTTTTTTTCATGGATATGCTTAAATGCCATAGTTTAACCTGATCAATTCCTGTGACGCTCATGTATTAAAGTCATGCAAATGATAATTAAAGAGACTAACCATATAATACATTTTATAATTTGCCAGTCACATCTACATATATCTCTTCCCATTTTGAATAAATCCAGTTAAGCTTATTTTGATAATAATGATAGATAAGCATCAATACAATCCCGACTGCCAAACCTTCGATGGTCGTCCAGAGTGCTTCATAAATTCCCCCGGCCAGTTCCTGAACCATTTGCATCTGCTCAGTATCCGTAGACAGTTTTTCAAGCTTTCCAAAAGCACTGGATATTCCGGTTGCCGTACCGAACAATCCGACCATCGGTGCAAAAGTACCCAGATTCCAGAGCCAGTCCATAAAACTCTTTCTGCGTAATTTTTCCATTTCACCTGAAGCGCGATTTTCAATAGCCCTTTCGACTTCCTCTGAAACCTTCATCCAGTGAAATCCATTCAGTTCATGGTTTTGCATCCCGGATTTAAATATTTTTGCTGTGGGATATTCATTGTATTCTTCGATTCGCTTGATTAAATCATTCACAGCATCTGCACCGTATTCCTGCCAAAATTTTGTACCGGCTCCTTCGACTTCGTTCGGTTCCAGGCTCTCTTTGGCAGCAAGATGATCACGAACCCGTTTATGAACCAAAGCAATCAATTGTTTCCATTCATCCAGGATTCTCTGAAACTTTTTGGAACGGCTTCTTTCATAAATCGCGTCATACCCATGCCCTACACCCCACTTGTGCTCCAGTGGAAAGATATGTGCCATACGCAAATATCGCCAACATTGCGTACTTATCAGGATAGCAGAAAGAAAAAACCACCAGATGATCCAAAAAGCCATTTTTCCAGCCTCAGTGGCCTTGTCATAAAATTTCTCACGTCCGATAAGTTGAAGTGGTGTCCGTCCGCTGAGAATCGGCAATCGATGATACCACTGAATTTTCGGTTCAGCACCGCTTGCACTCAAATGGCCTGTCACCACTTCTGCCACTTCAGAATAAACGGTATCCTGCGATTCTGTCATTCCCAGTACATCGAACCGATAATGAACACAGGGTTTTAAATCCAAAAATTGACACGAATAGACATCCTGTGCCGTTTTTTCTTGTACACGATGCAGTATTTCCTCTTCAAAGCATCGCACTTTAAAATATTGAAAAGGTTTTGTGTCGGATGAGATCCATCTGCCGTCTTTTTGTTGCATAACATCCCAGGTGATCCGGCAATCGAATGACTGCGGTACACTGATGATGTTTTTTTCAATTTGACGGTCAACAGCCATGATATGGGGTTGATAGAGATCTTGAGCCATAAGCATACCATATGCCAATCCCATCAGAAGAAAAGCACCATTCCACCACTTGTTTTTAAAAATCATGAAATGATCTCCTTATCCATTTCATTGGAATAAAAAGCTAATGCCGATTTTCTGGGTGGGCATTATTACACCCGTATAATCATCTTTAATTCGACTGTATGTATATTCAATTGGCATTCGTTCAAAATCCATTTCAATGCCTAACATATGAAAAGGCGTCATAATCGTTCGCGGGATGACTAATTTAATCCCCCATTCCCAACCGGTTCCCTCGAAAATATGAAAGCCGTCATCCTTGACCGAATAATGGAACCGATATCCGGGAATCCAGCGGATATTGGAAGAGATATACCCTTTGGGATTGATAATTAAATCACAGCCTGTAAATGTTTCATATCGAATACTGGAATAGCGTTCAAGCCCTGTTGCATACCAACAAATGTTCAGGCTCGCTGTCGGGTGAAGTGCAAAAAAGAGATTTTCATATAATCTCCAGCGAACCGTCAAGCCACCCCCGAGACCGATGTTTGAATTGAACAGAAAATGCTCTTCCATATCGATATTATAATTCCCGAAGAAAGGCTGCCGAAAAACAAGACATAAATCAGAATGCCCTTGCAAATGGATTTTAGGGTAAGTTGTATTGAGTAATTGTTTAAAGTCACCTCGATTCAGTCTCCTGATCTGCTGCCATTGGATGGCATAGGGAAACATGGCCGGCATCATGGATTGCATTTGTTTCGGAATAGGAATGACAAACTCGCGAATCCCCGAATTTAAACGTTGTCCATTTTCGTCCACAGCTTGTACTTGCCAATAATATCGTCCATGCCGCCGAAAATAATGGGTTGCATCGATTATACGAAGCTTCGCATGATTGCTTTCCCTTGGATAAACAGTCCGAATCAGACTAAAATCGCGATGTTTTGACCAAAACATCACCTCATAATAGACAGGAACAAACTGCATCGAATCCGAGATTTGATCGATCATCCATTGAAACAGCACGGTTTTTGTATTCAGTTGATAATGATTGTGAGGAGCGGTTAAAGTAATTTTTGTATCACTTTGCTCACCAAGGACAGTATTTGCATGGATTGACATCCCGATTCCCAGAGAGACAAGCATTCCGAAAATACATATTTTTTTTAAATATTGCAGCGGGAAAATGGAAATCCTGTCAGTCGCCAGAATACGAACTTTTACTGGCATGACAATCAATCGTGTACTATGAAAATAAGCGTTCTTCACCATGGCACCCACAGCCTCATTCAAAAAATCGATTGGAAGGATCATGCCGTGAATAATACTCTAAAAGCAATGCTTGTGCAATTGTGTTTAAACCTTCATAATTCTCACTCTGCAGGGCACTCGTCATTTCATCGATCCGTTGATTTGCTTCATCTCCATAGATTAATACCGGATAATAGCGAAAAGCCTTAAAAAGAGTGGAGACACCCTCCTGATAATTTTTCGCCAATAATTGGGTCACTCCCATCAGAAACATCGCATCATCTTGTATATACTGATCACCAAAAATGGGAAAGCGTGGATAATTATCATTCAATTTATCATAATCATAATTCAACAAACTTGAAAGCGCCATCAGTGCGGATTCATATTGTTTGTCTTTCACCAAAGATTCAGCCCATCCTAAATAAGAGAGTGCAACCAGGTTGTTCCGGTCCTGTTTAACCAGGTTGACTGCTCTATCGAAAGCCTCGATCGCGCGGGAATCGTTCAGTCCCTGATATCCCACACCCAATAAATAATTCGACCGAATATTCGCTTCTTCAACTTCCTCCAATACCGTGACGGCGTCCTCCATTTTACCAGAAATGATGAGTGCTTCACCATAATCCATAATCTGAGCATCTGTCAGATAATTTTCTGTTTGAAGATAGCTGGGAGCATACGCACGTGATGATTCCAAAGCCTTTCTGCGTGCGCCTTCGATATCTTTTTTTCTCAACAGAAGGTTCGCATCCTCCAACAATAACTCTGCATGACGCATACCTCCCACAAGCGCATAAAGACGCTTTTCATAAGACCGGTTCGCTACGGTGGCAAGATCATCGACTGCATCTTCAAGATATTCATTGGGATATTTAGAAAGCACCAGATGGTTATAACGCAGCATCTCTTTACTTAATGTAGCCTCATGAGCGCGACTACGAAAATAACGGGCATTTTGAGAAGCCCGAAACTGAATAGACAAACAAAACCGAGTATCTCCCGAAAGGTCCGGATGAGAGACATGAACATAATCCGTTCTTAATGCAGCCGAGGCAAAAGGAATGGAAAGACCAAATCCCAGAGATTGGCCCTCTGTCTGATTGTTCAGGCCGAATCGAGGCAGCAGCCAAATGTCGAATGCATTAATTTTAATCTGCCCTTCAATACCAAAATAAGTCCCCGTATCCGCTCCGGAATAATGTTCCTTGTCCAAAGCGAAAAGAATGGCGGTGTTCCCAAGCTTGGTTCTAAAATTCCATGCATTCGGAATCCAATCCTTTAATATCATTCGATATCCTAAACCATAACGGATGACTCGTGGAAACGATTGCCGGGTTCCGTTTACCCGATCCCATCCCGGTTGCACCAGGTTATAAAAACCCAGACCCAATTGTAACGGCAGTAAATATTTCAGAGAAGCAATCCGGAATACAGGGGCATGAATAGGACGGAATGAAAATCCAGCATCCAATCCATTTGACCAATCCGTTCCCACATCATAAATGGACATGGATGAATTATCCAATCCGGAAAATTGCTGATTGATCACTTTATAGGTAATCCCCATACGTAAAATACCGGCATATCCGACCCATTCCTTGGCCCATGAAAGCATCCACGCATTTTCACCGATATCAAATTGGCCAAAATACTCGTTATACTGGCTTCGTTGTTCAAATCCTACCATATTTAATCCTGTCCACCCCACACCCCAGGCAGCCCCTGAACCGAAAAACCAACGCAGCCAGGATTTTTCTGTCTCTTCCAATAGTCGAGGGACAATCAATCCAATATATGCATATCTGCTGTCATAATATAAATTCGAATACATCGAAGTCAGCTCAGCCCTTTCAGATTCCAGCATACAAGACGGATTCCAATATACGGCACTGGCATCATCCGCAACAGCCACAAAAGCACGGCCCATGCCCATCGCTCGGGCTCCCACACCATATCTTAAAAATGCCCCGGCTTGTCCGCCGTCACCGGATGCAAAAAGCGTATGAATGCCCGATATAAACAGGATAAAGATGATTATTTGTATGATTCTTTTTTCCATTGTCCACCATCTGTTGATTTTATCGGATCACAGCAATCTTACAGTATAAATCACGATTTCCGTCAATAATACAAAAATATCCTCCCCTGGCCACTTGTTCTCCCCGATCGTTATTGCCATCCCACTTAAAGGCCATATCCGAAGAGGAACTTTTATGCAGTATCTTGACGAGATTCCCGAACGGATCATATATTTTAGCTTCTTTTGAAACTTCACTCTCAACTTTTATGACTGCGCATCTATTCTGATCCGGTAAAAACGGATTAGGAAAACAAACAACTTTCGGATCGGAAGGCATATAAAAGAAGGATATCTCCAGGGTATCTGAATAAAATTCTGCGACATCCACAACCCAGCTTTTAATTAGTAAGCTTTTGTTCGGATCGGTTAAAACAGTATACTGCAGAATAGTATCAACAAGTGCACGGGGACGTGCATCAATATCGTCAAAAAGAATGCGATCCACATCATCGCTCATTTCCCGAATTGCAATTTGCATGATTTGCCCGTTGATATCCCTTGCCTGGACATGCAACTGAATTTGCGGCCCGAGCACCCAGGGATTGTTACAGATATTTTGCAATTGCTGGATTTCAAATGTCAATATTTCAGGAGCAGAAGCATCCTGAATCGAAATTTCCGGTCTTGACCAATCACTGATATGGATATTACCTGAAATGTCTTTCGTATAGTATCGAATTCTGTATTCAATATGAACACCCTCAGGTAAATCATGGAAAGTGGCAGATCGTTCAGGTCCGTCGATAAATCCCCAAACTGTATCAATACCCGTGATTTGAGCTTCAACTGCCCAGAATTGGATCGCCATTTTCATATGGCTCAATTCATTATAAACCAAAGCCATACTGTCCATCCAGGTAATTGTATTGTCCAATCCGCGGGTGAATGGTTTTTCATGATCCAGAACGGGAATTGGCAATTCAGAATTGACATTTAAACTCAAATCAACCAAAATCGCTTCAATATGAGCAGGTGTTGCCCAGGCCAGCTTTAACTTATTTTGATGCACAAATCCAAACACCTGGTGCGCAGCTATGAGCAATCCAATAACAATCGCCCGTTTATTCATAACTCATTCTCCTTGAAACGATTGAACAATAAATCGTTATCATTTCAGTAACATCATTTTCATCCTGGATCGATGCTGTTCCCCTGTTTCAGTTGCGAATCTGATTTCATATACATAAACACCACTCGCCGTTTCTGTTCCAAATTGACTGACCCCATTCCACTGACAAGTGTGATAACCGGCTGACTGGATCTCATCTGCCAGAATTTGCACAAGAGCACCCCTGCAATTAAATACATGAATTGTCACGTAACCACTTTCCGGCAATCCATATTGAATTGAAGTAACCGCATTGAAAGGATTGGGATAATTCGGATAAATCACAAACTTTTCAGGAAGAAGGCCATCAGAAGTCACATTACTTCCCCCTCCCTCTTTTTCCATGCCAAGATGATAAATCTTAATGTTCGACCATCCACTTTCCCAGTTTTCACTGTATCTGGCCTTCATTCGAAAATAGGTGGTATCCATTGACAAATGTTCACCCCAGCCTGACAAGCAATGAAAGGTATCTTGCTTCACAGACAACCAGGAACTGCGGCAAAGCAAAAAGTCCAACTGCTCATTGTTCAGTTCATGGGCCAGTTGAAAATGATTTTCAAACATGGCAATTTCAACGATATATTCTTGCACGATATCAGATAAGTCATGAATTCGACAGGATCGGTATCCAATTGGACTCAGATTTGTAATATCGGGTGTTTCAATAAATATCGGAGTTTGAATCCAGCCGTTGGCGGTTTCATTGCCTGCTGCATCGATCGACATAATACGCCATGAATAGCTTAAATTGGGTAACGTGTCAAAATAGGTATATGTCAACTGGTTCTGCACTGCGGGCCATTTCCCGGCCACTGTTTCTTGGCCATCCCATTTACGAAGAAGTTGATAATGCGTCACATTCGATATCAATTCATTCTCATCCAGCACACTATAATCATCCCATGTCAGTTGAACAACAACCGTATCTGTTTTGATATCCAGGGCTTTTATTTTAACCACATGAAAAGAATCGACCGGCAAAGGATGAATCACATCGTACATAGCAGTTTGATGATTGGATTCAATCAATGGAGTCGGATTTCCCCATTTATCTTGAGCGTACATACGTAAAAACAGCTTTTTATTCACCTTGCCTGCATTTTCAGGAATAGTAAAGTTGCCGCATCGGACTGTCGGATCGGCTTGAAACTGGTATTCAACCGTCTGCCCCGCCGGACTTGATGGAAAATTGGATTTGGTGCTGATCTGCAAAATTAAATTTTCAGCACCACGTGTGGTTGTGGTATCCATTTCACCATTCTTTTCCCAATGCCAGCATACGGGTATTAAACGCTGATTAAAATAAGGTGGCATGGAATCAATGGTTGGAATATATACCAGGCTTGAATCACAAAGCATGGTTGTATCATTGGCTGCCACTACCTGATCATATGGATTAAGTGCCACCAGCCGATATGTATACAGATGATTGTGTTTCAAAGATGTATCCTGATCCATAAAAATATACTGATCCGGTTTAAGAAGCGTATCCATTTCCACTTCTTCACCTTTCGATCGTATCAGGTGAAAAGCGGATACATCCAAAGTATCTGTCACCTGCTGATCCCAGGCCAGGAAGATTTTTTTATTGGGTTGGGTCAACGCTTCCATTTCTAAAATTTTCAGTGAAACCGTATAAGGCAGCGAAATGCCACTGGATCGATTCAATGAATCGTCATCCAGTTTTTCCTTCAATCGAAAAATATAATTATGTCGTAAATGACCGTCATAATAGGTATATGAAGTATCCTGGGGTTCTGTTGATACAACACCGGGCGATAATGGCTGATCAAGATAATCTTCATAAATATTCACATCGGTCACAAAACTATGAGAAACACCTATCGGCCATGCCCGGTTCCAAATGATGTGAATTTCAAATTGACCATTTTGTCTGTCTATCACTGAATGTTCAACGATTTTTGGCGGACGGTTGCAATAATCACGATCTTCATTGGAAAACGGTCCCAGACGGCCTGTTTTTGTAAAAGGCCGCACCTTATAGGTATAAAAATGATAAACGGATAATGGATCACGATCTGTCCATTCAAGCGTGTCCCTGTCAGCAGGAACAGATCCTATTTCAGTGAATTTCTGGCCATCGGCAGATCGATATATATAATATTTATCGGCTGCCAGCGACGTCCGATTCCATTGAAGATAGATATGTCCGAAAGAAGAATCAGGATGATTATGAAGGGTAAGCACGGAAGGAGGAACCGTATCACGAACAGCAATCATGGGCTCCGACCAGACACTGGATCTTGCACCTTTATAGATGGCTCTCAGTCTAATAGCCGAAGAAAACGCCATCGTATCCAAAGCGGCTGATACAACACCGGTTTTCGGATTCATCACAATCTGGCTATTTCCATTAACGGATACAATCAGCTGGTCTGGTACTGACCAGTCAAAATTTTTAAATGCCAGGTTAACAGAATCGGCATGTGTATACAATGTATCGCGAATGACCGCTTCAAAACCGGATCTGTCGACAAAATTAAATTGTGGAGCATTTAAGACCCTGTCTTCGCTCTCCCATGCACAAGTATTCACATCACGCTGATGACCAACACTGTCTTCGGCCACAATTCGGTATGTCGCAATAGGATTAACAGGATCTGTCAACATGCCAAGATTGTCATCCACATACGCGATATAATTGTCACTCAGCTCAGCAATATGCTTAAATGTCTCAACCTCACCAAGACGGCGATAAATATGAAATGCCTTCAGCGGGCTGCCCTGGTCATTTTCCGGTTTATCCCATGAAATTTGCATTTTCCATTGGCCATAGCGATCCTCTTCTCCGGTAACCAGGGACTGGACTTTCACATTGCGAATATCTTCTGGAGGGTAACAATCCATGACACGGGGAACCAGTGAATCTATCACGGTCCGGTTGTGACGGTAATAATAAATAATAATCGGGTAGTAGGTATGCCCGTTTACGAAATTCAGATCGATCATCGCACCATCATCACCCTTCACTACATTTCCATACGCATCTGTCTGAACGGAACCCTGATAACCATAATCAAATACCCAATAGGGTGGAAAAGGCACTGTAATCGTTTGACTGTTAAACACCCGCATACCCGAAAGGGGGGGATCGATAAAAAAAGACCGATCATCGCGTACAGAGACAACCCGGACACTGTCCAGATTGATTGGATGCATGAGCGGAATTGTATCCATTGATCCCGGTACATACACCACTGCTCTGTCATCGGTCCATTCATCTTCCGGATATTGTTGTTCCTGAGTCGTTGGTAATTCCTTGTTCGCGTCTACGGCTTTTGAGCGAACGCCGTTTCCCATGTTGCCAACACGATCAACGGCACGTATACGATAATAATATTTGATTTCAGGATCAATATCCCTGTCGGTCCAGACATAAAAAGGACCGGCATCAGGAATGTACGTATGAACCGCTGTCTCGGCACCTGTATCGGAAGCCCGGTAGATTATATATTTCTCAACACCGCTCACAGTATCCGCCACAGCCTCCCAGGACAGCCGGTATCCCGAAGGCTCAGGAACAATGATTGGTTCCTGGACGATTTCAGGAGGCGTATAATCCTGAATACACCTGTACATATCCGAATAAACAGAGACATGTCCATCATCGGTAATAAAATCCGCTTTGGCGAAATAACAATATTCTACACCTTCATGAAGATTTTCAAATGTGGTTTTTCTCAAATCCAGACTGGATAAACGATAAAGATGACGAACCGAATTCAACAATTTATCCGGATCATTGGCAGAAAATGCATAAGCGTCCTGAGTCAATCCTTCGGCATAACCTGTGACTGGTTTCCATAAAATAGTTTTGGTACTGCCAGAATCATATCCCAAGGCAGCTTCTGCTGAATCCGGTTTCAGAACAGGAACCAGGGTGGAATCGATATCATTGATTAAAAGATTAAACTCCTGAAAATATCTGCCATAATATCTGGTATTGCCCCATATTTCAACCAAAAGGGCTGTGATTTTAAATTTCAAGGAACCGGTTTTTGTGGGCCGCAGATAGAGAATATTTCGAAGTGTGTCTATCGGCTCTTTTTTCTTTGAAATAATCATCCGATCCTGCCATTCTCCAAAATATAACGGCAGATCGACATCATCTTCATATAAAAGACCGCATTCGTAATATTCACCATCTTTGTTTTCAAAAACAACAAAGACTTCAACCGAAAGCATTTCCCCCAGGAGTAATGTCTCTTTATGCGAACTTTTCAGGATCGTTTTATTTGGATCATCCAGTTTTCGCGCTTGTATATAAAAAGTCCGCTCTCTTGCTTCAATATTGTTCAGAAACGGCATAAAAATGATCAGAACACATAAAAGACAAATCCACCTGCCTTGTTTCATGCCAAATGCCTCCAAAGGGTACACGTGACTGATTTTTAAAAACATAGGGAAACTTTATTAAATTGTCAAGAAAAATTCCAATTGCATATATAATAAAAACATACTATCCAACAAAAAGTATACCGAAGTGGGTATGCCGGACCCAATAGTTTTTGTGATGTGAACACTCTTGGATTATATTCTCATGATATTGTTCATTATATTTTCCGGTTATCTTAAATAGAAGGATAGAGTGAGTCACTCAAAAAACAGAGTGCCCTGTCTTCGGCTAAATTCTCCACAAAGTCGCATCGCGTGAGGGGCCCAATGATACAATCTGAATGGGCACTCCGCATAATTGTTCAAGCCGCTCAATATATTTTTTCGCGAGTTCCGGTAAATCCTGATATGTATGAATATCCGAAGTTTTAATCTGCCATCCCGGCAGAGTCTCATAAACGGGTTCTGCTTCGTTAAGCACTGAACTGTCATTCACAAATTCGGTGATCATTTTTTCTCGATATCGATAACCTGTGCAAATTTTAATGGATTCAAAATCATCCAGCACATCCAATTTAGTCAGAATAACGGTGTCAATATCATTGACCTGCACCGAAAACCGTGCGATCGCGGCATCAAACCAGCCGCATCGCCTGGAACGGCCAGTTGTAGCTCCATATTCATGACCATTGTCACGCATTTTATCGCCAATACTTCCTGTTAACTCCGTAGGAAATGGGCCGTTTCCCACACGCGTGGTATAAGCCTTGAGAATACCATTGACCCTATCAATACTTCTGTAACCCAATCCCAGTCCGGTAAAAACACCGCCAATGGTCGTATTGGATGAAGTCACATATGGATAGGTACCGAAATCAATATCAAGGAGTGTTCCCTGTGCACCTTCGAGCAGTATCTTTTTCCCTGATTTTCTGGCCTGGTAAACCAATCGACGCGCATCTGTGACAGTCGGAGTCACTTTCTCGCGAAACCGGTGAATCATATCCAACACTTGTGAGAGTTCGATCGGTTGATATCCATATTGTGCTAATTGTTGATTTTTTTGATCAGCGATGGATCGAATTCGTGTTTCCCACTGATCATCAAGCACATCACAGACACGCAAGCCTTCCCGCGAAGCCTTATCTGCATAAGCCGGACCAATACCCCTTCCGGTCGTTCCAATTTTAAGACCGGCTTTATATGCTTCCTTGGCTTTATCCAACATTTTATGATAGGGCAAAATCAGATGGGCAAACTGACTGATATGAAGTCGGTCAATCACTTTATAACCCTGAGATTCCAGCGAAAAAATTTCTTCAAGAACAGATTCCGGATCTATCACCACACCGTTTCCAATCACACAAATCAGGTGAGGTCGCAATATTCCTGATGGAATCAGATGCAATATAAATTGTTTATCATCAAATTCGACAGTATGCCCGGCATTGGCTCCTCCCTGAAAGCGAACGACCATATCGGCCTGTTCGCCTAAAAGATCAACTATTTTACCTTTCCCCTCATCTCCCCACTGCATACCAAGAATAACCTGCACCCGGTATTGTTCAAACAAATCGATCAATGGCTTCTTTCCTTGTTTGGCAAATATCAAAGACCTTGTCCAATTGTGTAATTTTTAGCAGGTGTCTGGGTTTCTCGGTCAGTCCGAATAATTTCAAGTCTCCATTTGCCCTGCGAATGGTATTGAGCCCTCCTATTAAAATACCGAGCCCGGAACTGTTCATCCATCGCACTTCAGTCATATCTGCTACCACTTTCTTTTTGTCATCTGCAATCAAATCATGAAGTTTTTCAGCAAGTGCGGCAGCGTCAGGCCCACCGACCATTTCACCATCTAAAGCAATGAATACAACACCGCGTTCTTCTGTTACATGAAAATGCATGAGACCCTCCCCGGTATTTTTTTTATCGCACTGATACCGGTGGATATGAATTATTTTTTTCTTTTCATCATCCGTAATTTCCCTTTACCGCCGTGCCTGCTCTGCCATTCCAATACAAGGGGGCTGGCTACAAATATAGACGAATAGGTACCCACAATGACACCGATCAGCATGGCAAATGAAAAACCACGAATCACACTCCCCCCAATTAGGAATAATATCAATACAACAATAAAAGTTGTCACTGAAGTAACTACTGTCCGGCTGAGGCATTGATTGATTGAACGGTTGATAATCACACTCAAATCTTCACTTCTCAGTAACTTTAAATTTTCCCGAATTCGGTCATATACAACGATCGTATCATTCAATGAGTAACCAACAATGGTGAGAAAAGCGGCAATCTCTTTTAATGACAATTCAAAGTTAAACAGTGTAAAAATTCCGAGCGTAATCAGCACATCATGAAATAATGCAATAATGGCACCGACTGCAAAGACAAGTTCAAACCTCCAGCCGATATAAATAAGAATCAAAAAGAGGGCAAACAAAACAGCCAAAACAGCCGATTTCCGCAGTTCTTCACCTATTTTCGGTCCCACAGTGTCAAATTTTATCCGCTGATAATTGATATCTGGAAGGGCATCCCTGATCACACTTTCCACCCTGACAGCCATTTCCTGAGCGCTGACTTCTTTTTGCTGCTCAACATAAATCAACACTTCATTCTTGCTTCCAAAACGTTTTATCTCGATATTCCCCATATCTGCACCGGTTAAAGCATTTCTCAGTTCTGTAATAGAAATGGATTTCTCAAATTGCAGGACAATGGAAGTCCCTCCCATGAAATCGATACCCAGATTTAAGTTAAATATGGATATAATTCCCACTAAAACCAGAACACCAGAAATACTGTAGGCAATCCGCCGTTTTTGAATAAATTTTATATCGGGTGTCTTAAAAAACTGCATATAAGTCCCTTTCCAATTGATTTTTATATACTTAACTGTTTCATAACTTTACGGGAAGTCATTCCGTCAAAGATCATCCGGGTCACAACCAGAGCAGTAAACATACTGATAACAATACCGATAGCCAAGGTAACAGCAAATCCCCTTATTGGCCCTGAGCCAAACTGATAGAGTACAACCGCGGTCATCAATGTTGTGATATTCGCATCCAGGATGGTTTTAAAGGCCCGGCTGTATCCTGAATCAATGGAAGCTCGAACCGTTTTTCCGGTTTTCAGCTCTTCCCGGATGCGTTCAAAAACCAGAACATTGGCATCGACTGCCATACCGATCGTTAATACAATACCGGCAATCCCGGGCAATGTCAGAGTGAATCCAAATTGCGCTAACATCGCCATGAGCAATAACAGATTCATCAACAACGCCACATTCGCTATCAATCCTGCTGTACGATAATAAATAATCATAAATAGAACAACAATACCAAAACCAATAAGTGCAGCCATTTTTCCGCTGTTGACAGAATCTGTGCCCAATGAAGGTCCAACCGTTCTTTCTTCAATGACACGAAGAGGAGCGGGCAGTGCTCCCACGCGAAGAACAATGGCTGTCATTTTAGCTTCATCCATCCCCGGAATCCCGGTAATCTGCCCGCGGCCGTCCGGAATTTTAGTCTGGATAACAGGCGCCGATGTGACCATGCTGTCCAAAATAATCGCCAGCCGTTTGTCCAGATTAGCACCGGTGACCCGGCTGAAAATGCGCCGGCCTTTTGGATCCAGAGCAAAATTAACAACCGGTCGTCCCTGGCTTTTAATGTCATTGCCAATCGTTACCCGGGCATCGGTCACATGTTTACCCAGCAAAGCAGGTTCTTTTTTAACCAGAAATAATTCACGGTAGTCTTTATTTTCCACTTTAAATGTTTCAGCATTCCATCGAAATACCGCATCGGAAGGAATAAACCGTTGAATATCCTCCCGTGCAAGTATTCTCTTGACAGCCCGGACATTCTCGACAGGAACGGCAACATCCCGCCCCTGGGTATTGCGCAACAGGGCGATAAAGGGATTCTCTTCAAATAAATTTTCATCTACAAGAAGTGCCGTGTCTGCTTCAGCTTGCTCAATATCTGCATCGATTTCCTCTTCACCGAACAATTCACTGACAGAAACTGCCTTGTCCTGGCTTTCTTTTTGCTCGGCCACAGCTTCGGTTGTGTCCTTGGGAAGCAGTTCCATCTCGTTGATGGATTCACCTTTTCGCGCTCTGGCGACCGCCTGGTCTATTTTTTCAATCGTCTCCATGACAACACGCGGATCTTTTACAAGACTGAATTCGAGCAGTGCGGTTTTACCGATTAATTCCTTTGCCCGTTCCTGATTAGTGACGCCTGGCAATTCAATAAGAATACGCCGGCTTCCTATCTTTTGAATCGTGGGTTCTGCAACCCCGAACTGATCAATCCGGTTTCTCAGTTTTTGCATTGCGCGATCCATGGCATCTTTCGCCTGATCCTCAAGAAAGTCCTCGACTTTTGCATCCGAATCCCGCCGTTCACCCCAGTATCGGTGTAACGGAATATCCTGCGTTTTAAATTCCTCAATCAGAATGGTTAAAAAATCTTCAGTTTTAACATTCAACGATCCGCGCACATTCTCCATTATTTCCTCGAAAATAGGATCTTTATTTTCTGCAATTTGCGAAAACAGCTCTGGAAGATCAATTTCATACGTTAAATACATCCCTCCCTGAAGATCGAGCCCCAGCCGGATCCCCTTTTCTAAAAGGGGCATCAATTCTCCTTCAGCTTCGAGTGTTTTCTGCTCAGTCGGCGATAACGATTGTAACTTATACGTCGGCCATAAAGCAACGAACGCCCACAACACAAGAACAACAACGAGCATTGTTTTAAACAGATTTTTGCCTTTCATTGAAATCTCCTAAACATCATTTTTTATATGTGATCCGGTTCATTTTATTGAATGACTGATCACCCATGGGCAATCATCAATAATCAGCAAAAATTGGCTGATCACGAAATGATTGATTTTAATGTTAAGTACCCTGATAAAAACTAAGTTGCCGATCAACCTTCCTATGACAAACAGATCAAATCCGATGAATGCTGATTCGATTTTCAAACTTTTAATATATTATTTTTATAAATCTTTTGCAACCCCTATTTTCCGATTGCATTGTCTGTCTTTGATTATTCCTGATTCAGGATCGTTCATGGATAAAACCGATTGCATTGTATCCTGTTATATCTAAGGTGCTTCAGATATTTTTAATGTTTCGATGGATTCGACATCCACTTGCTCAACCGTTTGAAGAGAACGGCCCAGAAACCGCTCTCCAATTTTCTGAAACTGATCGGGAATGTCACTGACAAAAAATCGGTGATCCGGTTTCTTGTTCCCCTGATTGTCAATTTGTTTATCTATTAAAATCTGTTGAACAACCCGTATCGTCTCCTCAGCAGAATCAATTAATTGAACAGCGGGCCCCATAATCCGATGAATCACTGGTTTCAATAACGGATAATGCGTACAGCCTAAAATCAATGTGTCCATACCGGCTTTGCGCATGGGTTCCAGATAAATCTGAGCAATTTGTTCCGTAACGGGTGTATCAAGCCACCCCTCCTCTGCCAGAGGAACAAACAAGGGGCAGGCCCGGGTTAACAAAGAAGCCTCCGGCTGAATCAAATGGATATATCGATCATAAGCCCGACTGTGAATTGTCCCTCGTGTACCGATGACGCCGATTTTATAATTGCTTGTTTTCTTCAATGCCGCTTCAACACCTGGTTCAGTGACGCCCAGTATCGGCAAATGAAATTGCCGGATCAGCAAATCCAGGGCAATGGCCGATGCAGTATGGCAGGCAACAATAATCATTTTCACATCATGCTGCATCAGAAACATTGCATCCTGTATTGCAAACCGTTGAACGGATTGTGCAGATTTGGTCCCGTAAGGCACTCTGGCCGTGTCCCCAAAATAAACAACGGATTCAGCTGGCAGTTGCTGAAAAACCTCACGCACGACTGTCAAACCGCCAATACCAGAATCAAATATCCCGATCGGCCGCAAATCACTCAAAATTGTTATCCTTTAATGCGATCATTTATCTTCGTCTCTCCCATGCTCCGTTTCATCCTCAACCAACGACTCAATGACCCTACGACTCAAGGACTGTCTTGTCTCTTGTCTCCGTCCCTCATCCAATGCCTTTTTCATAGATCGCCTTGAACTGACTGATACTTTCTCCGATGGCTTCTGCCACTTTCCGCTGAAATGAACGTGATTTCAGCAGGCGCTCTTCATGTCTATTGGATATGAATGCAGTTTCAACCAAAATGGAAGGCATGGCCGCTCCCACAAGAACCCAGAATCCGGCCTGATGCACTCCCTGATCCGGAATATTGGATTTCATCTTCATGGCGCGGTTCACCATTCCGGCCAAATCTTCGCTTTCTTTCATATAATGATTTCTCGCAATGGCGTTTAAAATAAATGCCGGGCCTTCAAATTCCTTATACACTTCGGGATCATCCTCAAGCTCGACGACTGAATTTTCTTTTTGAGCCACATCAATTGCTTCTTCACTTCTTGCCTGCCCTAAAATATAGGTTGAAAAACCGCGGCACCTTGAATCCCGGTTTGCATTTGCATGAATACTGATAAACAACTTTCCATGATGACTGTTTGCAAACTGCGTTCGATCCTTCAGCCCGATAAACTGATCCGATTCGCGCGTCATGATAATTTTTACATCCGAAAGCTGCTTTTTTAAATAATCCCTGAGAAGTTTTGCGATCTGCAGCGTAATATGTTTTTCTTTGACTGTCGATCCCAAGGCTCCGGGATCCCGCCCTCCGTGGCCGGGATCAATCACAATCGTATCAATCAGCCACCGTTTCCTGTCTTGTTCCTGATTATGATTGGAGGGATAGGGTACCGAATTTCTGCTGCGGACTGCAATGGTGATTTCATCCGGCTTTATATACACCTCTTTGTGATCAATTGCCTGGCTCAAACAAAATGAAAGCTGAACAGATTGATGAAAAATATACGGGATCAGTTGTTTGAATATACCAGCAGGTTTATCTGTTGCAATTCCGGAGGAATCACAGTTGCCTCCAAATATCGTGACGTTCAGCCAGTTCTTATTGATAGCGAGGCTGACATCTGATAATTGAAATGTTTGAGTCGTTTTTATATGGATTAATCCACCGTTGGTTTTCGGTTCAATTTGAACATCGCTGATTGTGTAAGCGGTCGGTAAAATCGATAAAACAGACTCATTTGAATGAAACTCGAGTTTTTCGGCAAATAATTCTTTTGATGCATGGATAAAAAAAGCGAGCGGTACGTAAATTTTTTCATGGAGTGTCAATGGCGGAGACGGCATCTGCATGGCCTTTTTATCAATAATAAGAAACGGATTGCGATGCGTTAAAACGATTTTATGCTGCCCCACTGTCAGCACCACTTTCTTTTTCACTCTGTTTTCATGAAATCGCATACCCAGCTGATCGGCAAGATTTGAAACCGGTACATAGGCCACGCTTCCCACCCAGTACGCCGGCAGGTCTGATGACATATTTCCATTGACATTCACCGCAATGGATTGAGGCATCTGTCCATATCCCGTCGCGCACATCAACAGACCGGTCAATAGACAGTGTAAACGCATAAAAAATTTCATGAATGGACAATCCGTAAAATCGATGGTTGCATTTAATTATATGTACCTTAACAAGAAAGAACCCATCCTTCAATACCTTCCCTCATGGCCACGGATCCGGCAGTTGACACATGGATCCTTATGAGTGTTATCATACTATTATTTATTCGCGACTGATACAGCCGATTTCTCTGTTTGGGATTTATTCATCCTCTTTTTTTAAAATCTTGCTGGCTTTTTTCAATAAATCCTGTTCCTCTTTGGTTAAGTTCTCAATCCCCACATCATTGGCCTTATCCAAAATATCATCCACAATCCTCCGCAACCGGTCCAGCTCCGCCTGATGCTTCCACATGGTTTTCTGTTTTCTCTGCCGGTTCCATTGATCGAACTGTTTTTTTAAATCGGACAACGGTAATTGAAGTCCCTGTTTCATATAAATATAACCGACCAGTGCACCTCCCAAATGCGCGATATGGGCCACACCGTCTGAACTGCCGCTGATACCGTAAAACAGCTCGATTCCTAAAAAAATCATGACCATGGTTCTCGCCTGCATCACAACAGGCGGAAAAATCAGCATGATTTGCCGGCGCGGAAATAAAACAGCAAACGCGACCAGAATGGCATAAACCGCACCGGAAGCGCCGATGGTCGGTATCGGAGATTGATAAGCCACTGCCGAATAAAAAATACCGGCCCCGATACCGGAAACCAGGTAATACTGAAGAAAGGCTTTGCTGCCCCACATTCTCTCAATATCACTACCGAACATCCAGAGTGCATACATGTTCATTCCGATATGGAGCAATCCCCCGTGAAGAAACATATAGGTAAACCACTGCCAAAAATAAAAGCGTGTCCATACGAGTCTGGGGACCAGTCCAAAAAAATAGACCAGCTGATGCCCGGCAAACATTTGAAGCACAAATACAGCGACATTGGCAATGAGCAGTTTCTTGACCGTATCCGTCATGCCGCCGCCGGCCCCGAACTGAACTCTTCGATAATAATTCATTTCAATAATATCCGATCATTTGCAGTGATGAACATTTTCCGGACGCCGCAACGGGCAGGTGCCCGGATTCAATATCTGTCAATTCATCTTCATTAAAGTAACTATTATAAAAACCATGTTCTTAAGCGATTGCCTTACAGACTTAAATATTTCATGTCAGCCGGAGACTAATAGAGCTCCACACGCAGTCCGACTTTAAATCCGAGTCCTGTGACATCCACTTCATCCCATGTCGGTAATCCCGTTTTTATTTCTTTATTTCCCTTGACCTTGCAATTATTATAGTACAGCTCTCCGATTAAAGACGAACGCGTGCCTAACTGCCACTCGGCGCCCACGCGGGCCACCCACCCGAAACCGTTATAATTACGCGTTTCATCAATATTCTCTTCAAAATTATTTTCTTTGCTGATTAAAATTTGCCAAGATAATCCAGCGCCAAAATATACTCCAAATTGAGGACTTATTGGTGTATGTATAGTTGCATTAGCGGTTATTGGAAATAGGTTCGAATTATACTCAAGAGTTTGTTGTTTTGTTGTATAATCTTCCGTACTGTTTACCGAATCCGCGACTGTTGTCTCTTCTTTATACGTTTTACGAAAGTATGCAATTCCCAAACTAATATCTACTGCTTCGTCTACAGCAATACCATATTTGAAATCCCAAATCATCCCTGATTTCAGGTTTTCAGGATTCAATGAGCCCACCATGAATTCAAGAGACTTCATATTCTGTCCCATGACAGACCCCAGCGCAAGCATCACGCAAATAATCACGGCATATTTTTTAAAACGCATAACCCGTCCTCCTTCAGTTTTTATTGACGATGAATGATGAAACGCGTTCCGTATAATCCGTCCCCATTATTTTCCTAAATTTGAATTTAAATCCTGATTCTATTTTACGACCAGACTGACCAGTTTGTTCTTGACCACAACCATTTTTGCAACCGTTTTATCTTCAATCCATTTTTTCACCTTCTCATCATCGAGTGCCATCTGTTTCACTGTATCCTCTTCCGCATCCGCAGACACCTGTATCTGGCTGCGTACCTTACCGTTGACCTGGACCACGATATTGACGGTCTCCGTCTTTAATTTCGCCTCATCCCATACCGGCCATGATGAATGAAAAACACTGGCCGTTTCTCCGGTCTTTTCCCATAACTCTTCAGACAGATGCGGCGCAAACGGGGCAAGCAATTGAATCAGTATTTTTAAGACGCTGTTCAGGATCGACTGGTTTTGATGATTCGTCGGCACCTCCTGAATATAGAGATACATGGCGTTCACCAGTTCCATCATCCGGCTGATTGATGTGTTGAACTGAAAACGCTGCAAATCCTGGGTTACCATTTTAACGGAATAATGACAAACACGTTCCAGATCCGCTGCTTTTTCCTTTTCATTTCCCAGAGGAGGATTCTCTAAAATTTGATGAACCAGCCGCCAGACACGCAATACGAACCGATTCAGGCCATGTATGCCTGCGTCAGACCAGTCTCCGCCCTCGGTGTATGCCCCCATGAACATAAGATACATACGAAAGACGTCGGATCCGTATTCGTCAATATAATCATCGGGATTAATCACATTCCCGCGGGATTTGGACATTTTCGCCCCGTTGTTGGTAATCACTCCCTGATGAACGAGGCAGTGAAATGGCTCGTCAAATTTAATATAATCCAGATCGTGAAGCACCTTGGTAAAAAAACGGGCATAAAGCAGATGCATCACCGCATGTTCCGCTCCGCCCACATATTGATCCACAGGCATCCATTGATCGATTATCTCCGGATCAAATGCAGCCGTATCCAGATGCGGATTGAGAAACCGGAGAAAATACCAGCTGGAGCAGACAAAGGTATCCATCGTATCCACTTCACGCCGTGCGGGTTTCCCGCATTGTGGACAGGGCACTTTGACCCAGTCGGAATTGGTCAGCAAGGGAGATTCTCCGGACCCGGTAAAATCCACTTTTTCAGGTAGTTCCACAGGCAGCTGATTGTCCGGCACCGGGACGATTCCGCATGCATCACAGGTGATGACGGGAATGGGTGCGCCCCAGTATCGCTGGCGGCTGACCAGCCAGTCCCGCAATTTGTAATTCACCTGACGGCCGCCCCATCCGTTTTCTTCAAGATAATCAATCACTTTTGAGATTCCGGAATCGGATGGCTGGCCGGTAAACGGACCCGAATGGATCATCATGCCGGGTTCCACATAGGCTGCTTTCAGTTGATCATGAGCCTGACCGTCCGCACTGATGACTTCACGGATCGGAAGCTTGAACCGGGTGGCGAATGCAAAATCCCGCTCATCGTGAGCGGGGACAGCCATGACCGCTCCGGTACCATATGTCGCCAGTGCATAATCGGCGATCCAGATGGGCACTTTCTCGTTGTTTACCGGATTGATACAGTAACTGCCAATAAAAACACCTGTCTTTTCTTTTTCTGTGGAGGTACGGTCAATTTCTGTGAGTTTTTTGGTTTCACGGACGTAATTTTGAACAGCGGATCGATGTTCGGGCGTGGTCAGTTCATTCACCAAAGGATGTTCAGGCGCAAGTACCATATAGGTAACCCCCCACAGTGTATCGGGCCGGGTTGTGAATACTTCAATAGCGTCATTGCGATTCATTAGAGGAAATTGAACGGAAGCGCCTTCACTGCGGCCGATCCAGTTTCGCTGCATGATTTTGGTTTTTTCCGGCCAGTCAATTCGATCGAGCCCTTCCAATAATTCATCTGCATATTCGGTGATTTTAAAAAACCATTGTTCCAGATCTTTTTGATAGACTTCCGAATCACAGCGTTCGCAGCATCCGTCAATCACCTGCTCATTGGCCAGTACCGTCTTACATGAAGGGCACCAGTTTACCGGTGCTTTTTTCCGATAGGCAAGATCATGTTTAAAGAGCAGTAAAAAGAACCATTGTGTCCATCTGTAATATTCCGGACTGCTGGTGTTGATCTCTTTGGTCCAGTCGTACATGGCGCCCATGGCTTTTAACTGTTTCCTTATATTGTCAATATTCATCGCTGTGGACTCAGCCGGATGCACACCCTTTTTGATCGCATAATTTTCAGCAGGAAGTCCGAATGCGTCATATCCCATGGGTTCAAATACATTGTACCCCTGCAAGCGTTTGAATCGTGCCCATGTATCCGTCGGACCATAATTCCACCAATGTCCGATATGCAGCCGGTCTCCGGAGGGATATAAAAACATCACAAGACAGTAAAGCTTCCGCTTGACATCGGACATATCTGTTTCATACAGATTCTGATCTTCCCAAATTGTCTGCCACTTATTTTCAATTTCTTTAAAATTGTATTCACTCATCGGATTTCCTGTTTTCACCGTCTTTATTCATTTGATCAATATTCAAACTGGATATGTAAAATAATATATGTTCAATATAATAAAGCGGATGAAAAAAACAAAACACGAAACAGATTATTATTCAGACCGATCATTTTTCTGATGCCGTTACCAGACGGATAAACACCCAGCCTGTAACAGCCGTTATCAGACCCGTCATCAAAAGCGGTTTGCACAGGGGTGCATGATAGGACCATACATAAAACAGATCGATCCCTAAAACAAGCGCAAGCATAAAAATGATTGTGATGATTAAACTCCCACGGCAGCGGCACAGGGATGCAGCCAGAACACTGAGCGGAAAAAGTAACACCGCAATTAAACTGAATTGCGCCAATTCGCTTTTGCCCAATCCCAGCATGGCTGGCAAATAATGGATATGCCCGTAAATCACATCCGGATGCCTTCGGCCGTTGACAAACAACTGTTCCACGCCATGATGATAGGTAGCAATGAGGTGATATTGCCCGAGACTGTCCAGAACATGATTCGCCCTAAGATTGATGTCGCTGCCGTTCCATCCTCCCATTTGGGATCGAAAACGCAGACGGATCTGCTTTTCCTGCTGCGCCAATGTAAAATTTCTTTGACCGGCATTCGGAGACAGTGAGACAATACGGGCGGGTCCTCCCTGGATTAAATTATCCGGCGTGCACCAGACTTCCACACTGAATGCACCTGATTGCTTGACTGCATGGGTCATCTTGAATCCTGGAGATACACTTTGAATAAGGCCGCCTCTGCATTGGATGCCTCCGCCCGGACTCCACTGAATATCGCTTCCGCACAACAGCAGAGGATTTTGATAACCGGACCTGTCGTGCAGGGTGTCTCCCGCTCCTTCAGTGAGCGGATAAGCGGCAAGCAATCCCATGTTCTTCCGTATGTCAACAGACCGGTCATTCAAATGGCTCTGATTCAGCGTCCGGACCTGATGTTGTGTTAAAGACTGATTATATAAAGCGATCCATTGAAGCTCGCCCCGCCAGGGCCGGTCCATCGACGCCTCATTGCCGATTAGCAGATGAAAATCCGGATTCCACGAATCGGGTGTTGTACAATATCGCGGCAGCAGAAACAGCAGAATCACAAAAACGCCATAAACCGTTAAAACCAATCCGCGGAACCATCTGTCAAACCGGCAGATCAGGTCCTGATGATTGTCATGGAACCGCTGATAACAGCCGGCTAAAATAAATCCGGCCGCGCTGCCCAGTGCGTTCATGACAATATCCGTTATATTGCTGGACCTTTCTAAAAATAACTGTGTAAATTCAATCCCGAAACTCAGAATCCCACCCATGAAAAAAGCCCGTCCCCAGGATCCTGCTTTTAATGCGTGTCTGGACAGGTAATAATAAATAAAACCAAAGGGAAGCAATAAAATGAAATTCGCAACCATATCATATCCATCGAAATAGATGTATCTGATAATCAGATCCATCAATTTTCGGCTATCAGACGAGGTTAAGTAGTCAATGGAAAAATCAAACGGGCTCAAGGTTAAAACAGCCAGGCAGACTAAATAAAGTAAAAGCCAGATTTGTGTTCTTCTTTTTAAAATTACGGTCATCGAGTTATATCCATTCAGCAAAACCTGCAGCGATAATTGATGTTGATTAAAATAATTTTTTTCAATATAAGTTCCAAGTATTTTTATTGAAAATGGCCAGGGTATCCCCCAAAAAATCACAAATTGGGTTAAGATTGGCCATAAAAAACAATAAGTTATAATTAGAAAGAGCTTGAAAAAGTCGAAAAAAATTGCCTCCTTAAT